>Ga0114993_10001825_pt1 | contig 24172 bp, 26 predicted proteins | sample ArcticOcean_MG_C_FD_87042 | JGI IMG/M metagenome (GOLD analysis project Ga0114993, IMG submission 87042) | Marine microbial communities from western Arctic Ocean - ArcticOcean_MG_CB2_150 | ecosystem: Environmental > Aquatic > Marine > Oceanic | place: Arctic Ocean: Canada Basin | collected...
CTTTTGAAATATTATCTGGGTTTTCAAGTACACCACCGTAACTACCAGAGGAACCAATTGCACTAACAATACCTTCTCCAACTCGTGCAATAATTGTATCATCCGTTGCTCCACCTACTAGGCCAGGGATATTTGTTCTCACAGTTACACGTGCTCGAGCTTTTAATTCAATACCATCTTTTGCAACGGCTGATAAAAATCCATCTCGAGGAGCATCTATTACTTTCGGATATACACTAGTTTCAACAGCTGTCTTAATATCTCTTCCAGCTAAATCAATAGCTGTCGCTGTTTCAAAAGTCAAAGGGATCTTCGCTTTGTCAGATGCAATCAAAGCCACAACAACATTAGGAACATTTCCCCCTGCTAAGTAGTGCGTTTCTAACATATCGGTCTTTACATTTGTTAGTCCTGCTTTATGTGTGTTTATTACAGCATCTACAATGAGTCTTGGTGAAATTTTTCTCAATCGCATTCGTATAAGATCAATAATTGTAATTCTTCCTATACCAAGACTAACCACACCTTGAATCCACATGCCAATAGGCACAAAATAAAATAATAGAAAACCGAAAGTTAGTATGAGTGCTAACATAATAATGCCTGCAGTATCCATAATTTACTCCTCTAAGTTAAGTTTACGTACAACAACTCGGTTTCCATCTACCGAGTGAATTTTTACTTTACATTCTTTTTCAATGAAATCACCTTCCGTAACAACAAATAAACGTTGGTCTTTAACTGTTATCCAGCCAGAAGGTCTAAGATCTGATTGAGCGGTACCTTCCTGCCCAACTAGGTTTTCCCAACCCCCTGAGGCACTATACCCAGCTTCAACTCCCCCAACACCAGGTGATGTTAATTTTTGCCAGAAGGAAGTTTTAATCATCAGCTTGAATAAAAGAAATAAACCAAATATACTTCCAACTATTCCAATGATAAATCCCCACATAGCCATTATCTCAATCTCTGGTCCAATGGGTGTATCTGGTAATAATAATTCGTATAAACCCCAAAGTATTAAAAGAATCCCTCCAATACCTGCAAAACCAAAACCTGGAATTATTATTATTTCTATAATTAAAAGAGCTACTCCAGCTAATATAATTAGTATATCATTCATTGTTGCTAAACGTGCAATAAAAGAAGCGCTTAAAGATAAAAACAAACAAACTAGACCAACTATACCAGGTATTCCCCACCCTGGACTTTGGAGCTCAAATAGAATACCTAGGAAGCCAAAAGTTGTTAGGAGTGAAGCAACAACAGGATTTGTTAAAAATCTAACAAATAATTCTGACCAATTTTCTGATGTAGTTATTATATCAGCATTTTCAAATTCAAGTGAAGATAATAACCTTTCAAAAGTTTCTTGTTCATCATCTGCAATATTATACTTAATTGCTAGTTCCGTTGTTAGAGTAATAAGCTTTCCTTCTTTTCTTCCTTCAAGATCTAAAACTTTAACTGAATCACCATTTATCATTAAATGTGTAAAAGATAAGTCTTCATCAACCATTCCTTTAGCTATTTCTATATTTCGGTTACGACTTTCAGCTGTTGCTGCCATTTCTTCTCGCATATAACTAATTACTTTTTCACTCCCTTTTTTCCCAGACATGTCTACCGCGGTAGCTGCTCCAATAGTTCCACCACTAGTCATAACTATTTTTTCACATGAAAGAGAAATAAGTGCACCAGCAGAAATAGCACGTCTGTTAATAAAAGCAATTGTAGGAATTTTTGTACTAAGAATTGCATCTTTTATCTGCGTAGCCGCATCTAAACGTCCACCAAAAGTATCAATATCAAATATTATTGCATCCGCTTTGTCATTTTCTGCCATTTCTATACTACGTTCAATGAAAGGCGGCAAGCCTAAATCTATTGTGTCATGAATTGGTACTTTATATATGACCTGTGACTGAGCTAGTGATAAAATAAAAATAAGTATTGATAAAATATGCTTTTTCATCCTATCAAGTTTACTCGTTATGCTCGATAAAATCAATGAAGCTATCACAAAAGTAGAAGTAATTTCTTTTATTATTATATTAAAGTATGTGCGACATTTATGAAACTTAAAGATAAATTTACATATCAATTATTAAATGTAATAGCAAGGCGGATTCGCCGACTACCACATTTGTCAAGAGCAAGGCTTTCAAACAAATTAGGTGCTTTTGCTTATAATCGAATCACTATTCGTAAAAATGAAGCCTTTAATAATATAAAGAAAGCATTCCCCGACAAATCTAATAATTGGATTAATGGAATTTTAAAAAGAGCATACAGTTTGGTAGCTTCAAATTTTTTAGAATTTCTGGCGTTACCTTACTCCACTAAATCTATAAATTTTAGAATAGAGGACCAAAAAATATTGGATGAAGCTATTGAATTAGGCAAAGGAACTATACTGATTACTGCTCATTATGGCTTGTGGGAACAATGGGGTGCCTGGTTAGGTACAAAAAAATACCCAGTGTGGGGTATTATTCAAAGACAAGGGAATGCAGGAGCTGATTTATTTTTTAAAGATTTACGTGAATCCTATGGCATGAATCACATTTATCGTAAATCACCAATTGAACATATGTATCAATTATTAAATGAAAATAAGATTTTAATTATTGCCAGTGATCAAGATGCAAAAAGTAAAGGCGTCTTTGTAGATTTTTTTGGTCAGCCCACCTCAACTCCAAAAGGAACAGCCCTTTTCCATATAAAAACAGGGTGTTCATTAATTTTTTCAGTTGCACAAAGAGAAAAAGATGGAACAATCGTAATCACTTTTTCAAAAGTTAATATTGATTCTGAGCCTACGATTGAAAGTATAACCCAAACTTACACACATATGCTTGAAGAAAAAGTAAAAGAAAACCCTGATCATTATTTTTGGTTTCACCGTAAATGGAAAACTTTTAAAAAAATATGAAAATCAAGAGGACTAATCAAGTTTTACTTGGTTCAAAGAATGCTCTACAAACAGCTGCCAATGTAATATTATTTGGAGGTGTGATTGTATACCCAACAGATACATTATATGGTTTTGGAGTAGATGCTCGAAGTGAATCTGCATTAAAACAATTAAATATAATTAAGGGTAGAACAGGTCCAATGAGTGTCATCGCTCCTGACGTAAATACTATTCTAACTTGGGCTGATATTTCTTATCAAGATTGGGAATTAGTAAAAAAGTTTCTAAGAGGACCAACTACAATTATTCTACCTGTTAAAAAGGGGATTGTTCACCCTTCAATTCTAGGAAAAGACGGAACTTTAGGAATACGCATACCATCTCATTCATTTGGACCTAATTTAACTGGTAAGTTAGGTTTTCCAATTACAACAACATCTGTAAACAAAACAAATGAAAGTCCACTAAACAACCCTAATGATGTCATTAATAAATTTGATGGAGAGTTTGACCTATTAATTGATGACGGAAAACTACCAGGTTCAAAAGCCTCAACAATCTATAAACTAGAGAAATCAAATTTAACTGTGATTAGAAGGTGAAATATTTTTTATCATTTATATTGTTTTTTACAATTTCTAAATGTCAAGAAATCCCATTTAAAGTTGGTGAATTATTAAAATATTCTGCACAGTTTGAATTGATACCAGTAGGGGAAGCTGAGCTATTTTTTACAGGTAGTGAAAAATTTAACGATGTTGATGTTTATCATGTATCATGGAAAGCTTATACTAAAGGTTTAGCAAGAACAATATTTAAAATTCAAGATAAAATAGACATCTGGATTGATAAAAAGGATTTTTTTACTCATCGTTTAAAAAAAGATATAAATGAAGGTACATATAGTAAAAAAGTGGATGTCAAATTTGATTACGTTAACTCAATTGCAATAACAGAGACAAAAGAAGTCCCAATTGATTTTAAAGCCCGGGATCCTTTCTCTATGTTTTACTATCTAAGAACAATTACGCTTGAAGAAAATGTTGTCATGAATTTTTCAGCATATGAAGGAAAACGAATAATAGATTATAATTTGCAAATGACAGGTAGTGAAATGATAAAATCACCATTAGGTGAATTTAAATGTAAAATTATTAAACCATTTCGTAATGGAAAGAATTTATTTAAAAATTCTGGGGATATGAGGATCTGGATTAGCGATGATAAGCAAAGATTGCCAGTTAAAATTCAAATAAAAATGAAAGTTGGGACAATGACACTTTTATTAAAAGAAATTAATTAATATTTAATTATTAAATAATCGCCCAACATCATTAATAATTACGGTAACCATTAACATTAATAATAATACCATACCTACCTGCTGAATAGCCATTCGCACTTTTAAGCTTAATGGCCTTCTTATAATACCTTCGATAATTGTAATAAAAATATGACCTCCATCTAAACCAGGGATGGGTAAAATATTTAGAAATGCTAGATTACAACTAATTAAGGCCATCAAAGAAAAGAAAGGGATCATTCCCGCCTTAGCTGTTTCTCCTGCAAGTTGTGCAATCATAATTGGACCGCCAAGATCCTTTATTGATGCCTGGCCAGAAGATATCATCTTTATTGATAGAATGACCAATCCAAATCCACGAGCCGTTGCAACGCTACTCATTTGAATACTTTCAATGATTGATATCGGTTGATATTTAAAACTTGGACGAATTCCCATCATACCTAAAGTATCTCCAGTTTCAGGATTAATTTGAAAGCTTGTAACAAGTTTTATGTCTTTAAGCTTTCCATCACGTGAGTATACTAAATCAATTTCTCGATTAGGGCGTTGTGATACTTCATTTGTTAAATCTTTCCATGTCTTAATTGATTTGTTTTCAATAGAAGTGATTGTATCTCCAGATTTAAAACCAGCATTAAATGCAGGTGTTCCTGGTATAATTTCATTAATTACTGCTTCATTTGAAATAACTGGTTTTCCTGTATAATTATATAATCCCATAAAAATAAAAAAAGCTAAAACAGTATTCATTATAACACCCGCACTCATAAACCATATTTGCTGCCATTTGGGTTTACTCATTAATTCATAAGACTTATACTCTAGCTTTGCATCCATACTTTCATCTATAATCCCAGCAACTTTTACATATCCACCAAAAGGTACCACCGCAAAACAATATTCAGTATTAGTCCCTTTTCGACCAGGAACATTAATATAAATGGTTTTAATTGGGCCCCATTCCCATTTTCCTTTAGAATTATTCTTGTAAAAAAATAGCCTGAATTCCCATCCATCTTTAATGGAAGTAAAGGTAATTAGTCTAGGTGGATAACCAACAGAGAATCTCTCAACTTTTACTCCAATTGATCGAGCTGCAAGATAGTGTCCAAGCTCATGAATGAATATCACAACCCCAAGTAGTACAATTGCTGCTAATAATGTTATCATTAATTTTCTTCTTTATTATTTATATATATTTACTTTGATATGATTTTACAAAATCTGTCGCCCAATTTTCAATTTGATTTAAATCATCTAGATTTGGGGCTTCAATCCACTCATGTTTTTTACAGGCTTCCTCAATAATTTGAGGTATTTCCATAAAACTAATTTGATGATCTAAAAAACGGTAAACTGCCTGTTCATTTGCGATATTTAAGACTGCAGGAGTTGATCCTTTTTGGCGGATTGCTTCATAAGCTAGGCTAATACATGGGAAGCGTTCTAAGCTAGGTTCTTCAAATGTCAATGATCCAATTTTTACTAAATCTAGTGCCTCCGAATTTGAAGCTAAATGGCGTGGGTAGGTCAAGGCATATTGAATTGGAATCTTCATGTCTGGGATTCCTAATTGAGCTTTCACAGATTCATCATTGAACTCAACCATAGAATGAATAATGGATTGAGGGTGAATAACAATATCTATTTGGTCAGGGTTTAATTTAAAAAGCCACAAAGCCTCAATGACCTCTAACCCTTTATTCATCATAGTTGCAGAATCAATGGTGATTTTTTTACCCATATCCCAATTGGGATGTTTTAAAGCTTCCTCGGGGGTTATCATTTTGAAACTATCAATATTTCTAGTTCGAAATGGCCCACCACTTCCCGTTAATATTATCCGCTTAACATCATCCATGCTTTCGCCTACAAGACATTGCCATATGGCTGAATGTTCACTATCAACAGGGAATATTTTTGCACCTTTTTCTTCCCCAATGCTTGTAATAAGGTCCCCTGCCATTACTAAACTTTCTTTATTGCTTAGTGCAACATCAACACCTTGCTGTACTGAGTTCAATGTTGGAGCCATTCCAGAGGCTCCAACTAACCCATTTAACATTAAATCAATATCATCACGTTTAGATAGATCTAATAAGCCATCTCTACCCACTAATACTTTTATACTTGAGTTAGAGAGCTCTTTTTACAAACTCCGCCGCATTGGAATCAATAATTGAAACTACTTCCGGTTTATATTTTTTTGCTTGTTCAACTAATAATTCTCCATTTTTATGCGCACTTAAAGCAATAATTTTAAATTCATCTTTAAAGCTATCAATAACACTTAAAGTATTAACCCCAATTGATCCAGTAGATCCAAGTATTGAAATTCTTTTCATTATTAAAAAGTCTCAACAAAACTAATTGAAAATAAATTATAGTCTAGGCCAAGCCAAATTTGAGGCTTTATTATAAAACTAAATAAATTGATTGTGGTTCCAATATTAATAAAGTTTGATTGAAGCTTTGATTTAATTGGTATTTGTGTTTCACTTAATACATTTTGAGTGGCATTTATCATATTAGCTCCTAGCCCAATATCAAAAGGAAGATCATTCCACACAAATGATCTCATAGCTAGAAATTGAATGGTATTTGATTTAAATTGCCTAAAAGAGGTAAAGGTACCTGAAACAAATAATAATTTCCATTGTGAGGGCTCATTTTTATTGCCAGGTGCGAACTTCATCCCCCAACCATACAATTGAATAGTTCCAGCATTAGTAGAATAATTTGCCATTCTTACTCTTAGTGCTAAATTCCATGATACTTTCACTTGGCCACTAAACACAGGTATTAAACCTGAATTTGAGAAGCCTTTATTTAAAGATAATCCTAAAGAAATTCTTTTTAATCCATTTATTGAAGTAGAAGGTTGATTTGTTGAAACTAACCCTGCATATCTATACAGTGATTTTGTTTCTTTGTTGGCATTATCTAAGTCTGATAACTTAAAAGAAGACCATTGACTATAAGATAAAGAAAGTGAAAATATAAAAATGATATATTTCATTAAATGTACTCAAATAAAATCGAACTAGATAATGCCTCGTTCACTATTTTCAATAAATTTGATTAATTTTTGTATTTCTTCAGATTTAGATAATTCTGACTTTATCTTTATAATAGCTTCACCACGATTCAACTTTGACACAAAATACATTCTATAAGCTTTTTTAATAATATTTCTAGATTCTTCCGAAAAACCTCTTCTTTCTAAACCAATTTTATTTATTCCAGCAAATCTAAGTGGCTCTCCTGCAGCAATAATAAATGGTGGTACATCTTGAACAACTCTAAAACCACCACCAATAAAAGATTGAGCGTCAATTTTTACAAATTGATGAACCATAACTCCGCCACCTAAATTTACCCATTCACCAAGTTCAACATGCCCGCCAAGCGTCGCTAAATTAGCCATAATTGTATTATCTCCAATAATACAGTCATGACCAATATGCACAGAAGCCATTAACAAAACATTGTTTCCTATGATTGTTTTACCAAAAGCATTAGTGCCTCTATTAATTGTAACTGATTCTCTAATTAATACATTATTTCCAATTAATGTTAATGTTTTTTCACCCTCATATTTAAGGTCTTGAGGAGCTTCTCCAATAGAAGTATTATGGTAAATTAGGCAATTTTCTCCTATTGTAGTCCCGGAACAAATTGTATTATGATTTCCAATACACGTACCATTTCCAATTTTAACATCATCTTCAATAATTGTGTATGGACCAATGTGTATATTTTGGCCGAGTTGAGCCTTTGGAGAGATTATAGCTGTAGGATGGATGGAAATGGGTTCAGGCTCCTGCCCGATCCACAACAGTTGCTTTTAAATTAGCTTCAGCAACAAGTTTATCGCCAACATAAGCTTTACCGATAAGCAATGCTGTGCCCAGTCGAAACTTGGCAAGTGTCATCTCAAGTCGTAACTGATCACCAGGAATTATCGTGTGACGAAATTTTGAATCTGATAATGCTGAAAAGAACATATTTTTTTTCATAGGATTATCAATACTATTTAAACATAGCAGTGCCCCAGCCTGAGCCATCGCTTCTAAGACCAATACTCCAGGCATTACTGGTTGATTTGGAAAGTGGCCATGAAAAAAAGGCTCATTTATTGTAACATTTTTAATAGCTGTTAATTTTTCACCTGGGGTAATATCAATTATTCTATCAACAAGAACAAATGGGTATCGATGTGGCAAAAGGTTTAAAATAGCATTAATATCAAACATAAAATCTTTGGATGAACGTTTTTGATATTTTTGTTGAAGAATTTTCTTTTCATAAACTTTTTTTATACGTTTAACTAACTCCACATTTGCAGCGTGACCACTTTTTGAAGCAATGACATGCCCTTGTATTGGCATTCCTAAAAGAGCCAGGTCGCCAATTAAATCTAGTGCCTTATGACGCACTGGTTCATTTTTAAATCTAAGTGGTTTACCATTTAAAGTTCCATTTGCCCCTAGACTGATTTCTTTTTTAATCCCAAACAATTTTTTTAAAGTTGCAGCTTCATTTTGGTCAATATCTTTATCAACAATTACAACAGCATTATCAAGATTGCCACCTTTAATAAGTCCTTCTTCTTTGAGTGTTTCTACTTCACTTAAAAAACAAAATGTTCTTGCTGGTGCTATTTCAGTTGCAAACTTTTTCTCTAGTTGGTCCAATGTTGTGAATTGAGTACCTAAAGTTTGAGATTCATAATCAATCATAAACGTAATTCTAAACTGATCAGATGGCATAATATGAATATCTACACCTCTTTCAGCATCAGTATACCCTACAGCTTCATCTATATGTAAATAGTTCCTTGGAGAATCTTGTTTAACTATCCCTGCTTTTGTCAATGCTTCAACAAAATCTTTGGAGCTTCCATCCATTACTGGTGGCTCTTTTTCAGTCAATTCAATTAATACATTATCTAATCCTAAGCCTACGCACGCCGCTAAAGCATGTTCAACCGTATGAATTTTAACTCCATTTTCTTCAATGGTAGTTCCACGAGAAATATCAACCACATGGTCTATATCTGCTCTAATTTCAGGGCACCCTTCAACATCCATACGTTTAAACCTAATACCGAAATTATCATTGGCTGGCTTAAATGTAATTTTAGACTCAACACCCGTATGTAGACCTACGCCAACACAAGATGTCTGATTACCAATTGTTCTTTGAAATTTTATAAAACTCACAGCGTACTAATTTAAGTATTTATCTTCAAATATTTTTAAACGTTTTTTTAGTTGCGTTACTTCAATATGTACAGCGTCTCTGCGATTTTTTTCTTTAATTTCACGTGCGGGTGCTCCAGAATAAATTTTCCCACCAGAAAGATTTTTCATAGCAGCAGTATAACAAGCAAGCATTGCTTTGCTCCCAATTTCAATATGATCTATAGCTCCTGCTTGACCACCAAAGACGCAATAATCACCAACTTTTGTGCTCCCACCAATAGTTACATGTCCTGCCATTAAACATCCTTTACCTATTAATGCATTATGTCCAATCTGAACACCATTATCAAACTTACAGAAATCTTTAATTATTGTATTACCAATAGTTCCTCTATCAAAAGTACAATTTGCACCAATCTCTACACTTTTTCCGATGACCACTCTACCATTTTGCGGGATTTTAATATGTTTATTTCCATTTGTAAAAAAACCAAATCCATCAGAACCTATTACTGAACCTGAATGAATGATGCACATTTCACCAATTTCAGTTTTATGATACAAGTGAATATTGTGACTTAAAATACAATTTTTACCAATAATTGTGCCTGATTCAATTACATTATTTGCACCAATCTTTGTTTCGTCACCAATTATAGCATCTTCATAAATCAAGGTATTTGGACCTACAGAAACATTTTTACCAATTCTGGCTCTTGAATCTATTTGTGCAGTTTTATGAATACCTTTTGGTTCTGAATATGTTGGTGCAAAATGCTCTAATATTTTAATAATTGCTTCTTGAGGGCTATTTACTACAATACCATTTAACTTGTTAAGTAACGCTTTATCTTCAACAATTATGGCTGAAGCTTTACTTAGAGGTGCATATTGATTATATTTTTTATAGCCAATGAAAGTAATTGTTTCTGGTTTTCCATCATCAATAGTTGAAACGCCATTTATTAATAAATCAGGATTGCCAACTAAAGTGCCATGCACTAATTCAGCTAATTCTTTTAAAGTGGCCATATGGCCTCTCGTTAATTTTCAGTCTCAGCTTTTTTTGTATCTGAAACATTATATTTTCTTAACTCGAATAGAACATCATCGGTTAAGTCATGCGTTGGGTTTCCATACAAAAGTGATGTTGAGCCATCTAAAATAAAATCTATGTTCTTTGTAGCAGCTACTTTATCAACAGCTCGCTTTACTTTGGAAAGAATATCAAACTCTAATTGTGCTTGCCTCCTGTATAATTCACCTTCTGGACCAACCATTGTTACTTGAAACTTTTGAATTGTTGCTTCACGGGATGCAATTTCAGTTTCTTTTTCTTTACGCCATTCAGGGCTACTCATAAGACGCTGAGTCTCAAATGCTTGCTTAATACTATCCAGCTCCATGACCATCATGTTGTACTGAGTATTTACTTGTCTATATTCAAGCTGAAGCTGAGCTTCAGCATCTTTAAATTCTTCGTACTCAGCACGAATACGATCTGATTGAACAAAACCAATTTTATTTTGCGCAATGAGCATTATTGGTAAAACTATTATTAAAACACTCATTTTATTAATGATTTTGCAAGTCACAGTAACCTCCTTGATTTAATTTTATCTTCCAAAGATAATTGTATATTCCCATCCTTGTGGGTTCCCATCGCCAATTATATCATCAAACCCATAGCCCATATCGAAACCTAGTTGTCCAATCATAGGCATAAAAAACCTGATGCCAATACCAGCTGATCTTTTTAGTTCGAGTGGTTCTCTTCTTGGAAAACCAAGAGACTGTATTAGCCTAGTATCATTCCAAACTCCACCTCCTTCAGCAAATAACATTCCATAAACTACAGGATTTTCAGAAAAAGGAAACCTAAATTCTGTAGAATACTTCATAATGGTATTTCCGCCAATACCTCGACCTTGCGCTGTTAATGGACCAATAGAATTATCTGGATAACCTCTAAGCATAGTTCCATAAGGGATTCCATTTCCACCCATAATAAATCTTTCATATGGTGGAATGTAAGTATATCCACCTCCAATATTTAACTGACGAATTGTGCCCATTTTTAATGAACTAGTTAAAACAAATTTCCAGAATGTAGGCGTATACCAATCTAAAGTTAAGACATGTTTGTGATAATGTTCATCGCCTCCAAGTGAACCTCCAGAAAAAGTTGATACAAGTGTCGCGCTTGAACCCTGTGTTGGGAATTCAGCTTGGTCGCGACTATCTCTAACAATAGTTTGAGATAAGTTAATACCTGTAGATTTTCTAAAACTTCCTAAATATTCATTTAATACTTGCTCATCACCCATATATTCTGCTCTACGTAATGTTAAAGACCAATAAGCTCTAAAATAATCATCTGGCCACTTTAATCTTCGACCCCATTCAATTGAGCCACCTTTTGATAATTGATCAAATGGATAAAAATAATATGAATTCCCCTGTCCTCTAAATGTGTAGAAAAGAGAAAAACCAATTCTATTTGGCGTATCTCTAAACATTGGGTCCATAAATCTAATATTAAAACTCTCGTATTTACCTGGTGTACCATAATTATTCATAACAGATACTTGTGTCCCAACACTAAAGCCAAAAGATAAGACCTGCCCCTTACCCAAAAAGTTATTAAACTCAAGATTTCCACCGCCTGTCATTCCATATATACCTGTAAAGCCTATATTTGCACTTGCTTTATCAGAAGATTTTTCCTCCAATGAAATATCTAAATCTATTTCATCTTCATCTACTGGAATTACATTTGGGCTTAAAGAGGTGGGGTCAAAATAATTTAATACACTTAATTTCCGCATACTTCTTTGTAATAGAGTTCTGCGAAATAAATCACCTGGAAATACATCTAACTCTCTTCGTACTACATTCTCGCGTGTTTTATCATTTCCATAAATATTGATATTTCGAATGTAAACTTCATTGTTTTCAGTTACAGAAAAATGCACATCCAAAGAATCATCACCTATAGGAGTAAAATATGGTTCGATATTACTATATAAATAACCACGATCCATGTAGAGACTTTGAACATCTTGAAAAACAGCTTTCTCAAAACCTGCCTGGCTATAAGAATCTCCTTGGTTTATATTTAATGCTTTATCTAGAATTTCTGTATTATAAAGCTCGTTCCCTTCCCAGCTAAAATTTCTAAATTTATATTGGTTTCCTTCCTCCACATTAAGAAGAACTACTAGGCCTCTTTTTTTTGGTTCGTAATAAACTGAGTCTGAAAGAATACTGAAATCTCTATAACCTTCATCACGATAAAAAGTAGTTAATACGTTTAGATCTTCATCAAATTTCTTTTGGTCATACGCAGGAGCCCAAAGACGCCACCAGGCTCGTATTTTTGTTTCTTTTAATTGCCATCTTAACTTATATAATGAAAGTTTATTTCTAATAAAGTTAGGTAATGGAAGCCAAGATTTCGATGCTATCCACCCGAAATTGTTTTTACGACCCCCAATTTTTATATCTTTTATTTTTAATTTTTTACCTTCAATTACTGAGAAGGTTATATCATGTTTTTGGTCTTTGCCAGAACCAACAGTATCCATCTTTGATGTAATATTTGCAAGAAAATATCCATCTTCCATGTACAGCTGCTTCATTTTATTAATTGATTTAGTAATAAAATTTGGCTTTATCCGCATACCCCGTTGAAATGTTAATGCTTTTTTAAATTTCTTATCTTTTATTTTTTTATTACCCTTAAAAATCACCTGCCCTAGTACAGGAGATTCTTTAACCTCAATCGTTATTAATATTCCATCTGGAGTTTCACCATCAAAGTGAATTTGAACATCATTAAAAACTCCTAGCTCCCAAAGGCGCTTAACTGCTCGACGAAAATCTTCACTTGAAACCTCTTGCCCTTTTTGAAGTCCGGCTGTATATAAAACCATGTTTTCACTCGTTGCAATATTTCCATCAATATTTATTTCTTTTAACTTGAATGATGGTGGTGCTTGAGCAATAATTATTGTTGTGATAAATAAAAATATTAACTTTTTCATTCTGAAACCTGTTCACTTGTTTGTCCAAAACGTCTTTGTCTATTTTGATAATCAAGAATTGCATTTAAAAGTTGATCTTCTCTAAAATCAGGCCAAAATTTATCTGTCATATATAATTCCGTATATGCTAATTGCCATAATAAAAAGTTGCTGATTCGACGTTCGCCTCCAGTTCGAATCAATAAATCAGGATCAGGAATTTCACTAGTATAAAGTTCACTTGCTATACTCTCTTGCGAAATATAATCTGATTTCATTTTACCTTTTTCAATTTTATTTGCTATACGCTGAAATGCCATTACTAGTTCCTGCCTACTTCCATAACTCAGAGCTAATATAAGATTAAGGCCCGTATTATTCTTTGTTTTATTAACGCCTTCAATCATGCCTTGGCGTGGTTTTTTTGGCAAATCATTTAAATTACCGATTGTCGATAATCTTACATTATTTTTATCTAAGTTATCTATTTCTTTATTTATTGTACCTAATAATAATTTCATAATTGCCAGAACTTCTATCTTAGGCCTTGTCCAATTCTCACTTGAAAAAGTATACAGAGTTAAATAAGAAATTTCTAATTCACCACAGATTCGAACAATTTCACGTACAGAATTAATTCCTTCTCGATGGCCAGAGATTCTAGAGAGATTCCTTGACTTTGCCCATCGACCATTGCCATCCATAATGATTGCAACATGATTAGGGATAGCGCCTTGCTCTAATATTTTTTCTCTAAGTAACTTGGACATAATTCATTTTATTTTATTGTAATATAAAAACAGCGGGCGAACTTACCCTTTGAGAGAGGTTCAATCAATAAATAATCAAGCATCATATTTCTCATATAATTCAGCTACATGATGGTCAAAAGGTTGCAAACTTGTTGGTACATCAATATTTTTATATTCTGTTTTACATTTATAACATTCAACGGAATCTTTAATTCTACGATACAAAAAATAATCTAGAATAGATAAAAGTAATAAACTTATTCCATATGTCCACGGAACAAGCAAAGCTCCGATTAAAATAATCATACATCCCAATGCTTGGTTAAAATCTTTTTTTTTATATAAATGTTTACTTTCACAAATTGGACAGCAAGAAAAATCCAAAGCTGAATTAAATAACTCTGGGCGTTTACAATGACTACATTCATTCACTTTTTCAAAAGCTATTCCTTTATTACATTTTTCACATTCAAAGTAGCTCACAACAAAAATCCAAACTTAAGCAAATAGTATTTAAATAAAAGATCTCCAAAAAGAATGGCGATAACTGAAACGTATATTAAACCAGTTGCGCTTTGTGTCGCTTGCAATTTTAATGTTTTCCAAATAAATAAATTCAATATTAGAGGAATAATGTTACCCATAAAGATTGCGATTGCTAATAAAAAACCTTCAAATTCAAATGTAAAAGCCCACAGATTATAGCTTATACCATATGAATCAGTTACGCTTTCTAATGTTATATAAATAACATCCCATATTGTACGTATCACTAGGAGCAGTGAAAAAACTAGAATCGATCTTTTGAGTAGTCTAATAGGAAGATTAATGACATTTAAATACCAATGGCCTAAGATCATTGAAAAAAAAACTGATGCAGTAATCATTGAACCTAATAAAGTAATAAAAAATAGACTCAAATAATCAGATTTAGGTAAAACCTGAATGATAATTTGAAAAAAAGCAAAACAGCCAAAAATTGATATGATAGAAATCATAAAATTATTTATTGTCTTAGAATTCCAATAATATGCAGTGATAATTAATACTAAACATATCCACAGCCAAATATAAATCTTTGAAAGAAAATTTGATTCTAATCCAAGGTGGCCAATTGCACCAAGAGCTCCAATTATACAGCATAGACCCAAATTAAACCTGTAAAAACTTGTATCAATTTGTTTTATTGGAGTTAGTAATAAAAAGAAAGGATAGACAACCGAATAGCCTAAGAAAACAATGACAATAGTGTCTATAAAAAAACTATACATCAGCTCAAGACATCTTTAACCTTTTCAGCAATATTAAGATAAATCTTTGATACGTGAGCTTCAGGATTTTGAGCTACAATTGGCTTTCCCATATCCGTTGCCTCCATTATGTCCTGCGATATAGGGATTTCGCCTAATAATGGAACATTTAAACGTTCACTCTCAGCTTTACCCCCTCCACGTTTAAATAAATCAATCCTTATTGCAAATTTCCCATCATCTCTAATATCTACAGGTTGACCTTCAATTAAAAGATTATCTCCATTCTTAACTTCTCCTTCTAAAAATAAACCTGACATATTTTCAATAACGCCAAGAACGGGAGTATGTACTTTTCTAAACATATCAGCACCTTTCCTAACATCTGCTAAAGCAATATCCTGAGGAGTTGTTACAATAAGAGCACCATCAATTTTTAATTTTTGAGTTAATGTTAATTGAACATCACCTGTACCAGGAGGTAAGTCTAAAATTAAATAGTCTAATTCACCCCATAATACATCATTAAAAAACTGTTCTGTCATTCGTGCAACTAATGGCCCTCTCCATATAACTGGAGTCTTATTACCGCTAATAAACCCAAAGCTCATGATTTTCATTCCCATATGATCTAATGGTATTAGTTTTTTATCTTGAGTAAGATTTGGTTGTTCGTTAATTCCCAAAATTATTGGCAATGAAGGACCATAAATATCTAAATCAAGGAGACCTACACTAAAACCTAATTGCTTTAATGAAAGAGCCAGATTTGCTGCTACAGTTGATTTTCCAACACCACCTTTTCCACTTGCCACTGCAACAACATGTTTTATTCCTTCTAATGGATTAATGGGTTGATTTTGAGGTGACTGCGGTGCTGAACCAGTAGAAGATTTTGATGTGCTTTCAGTAATACCTACCGTAATATTTTTAAACTTGGAGGTATTTTTAAGAACATTTTTTACTTCTGTTATTACAGTATTCTTTTTTTCTTCTTGCTGTGTTGTTATTTTTAAATCTACTGTAACAGAATCATCTTCGACTATAACATTGTCTACCATCCCGAATGATACAATATCCCTACTAAAGCCAGGATAGTTTATAGATTTTAATAAATCGAGTATTTTTTCTTTATTCATAATTATACAAAAAAAACGACTGTTGTAATACCAACAGCCGTTTTAATAGATTTCTAGTTATTAAGTTTAACCTGAGTATTCGCGACCAAAATAATCATAGTTAATTTTGTTGAATTTATTCCATTCTTCAGGTACTTCACTTTCCTCAAAAATTGCTTCAACGGGGCATTCTGGTTCACATGCGCCACAATCAATACATTCTTCAGGGTCAATATAAAGTTGTTTACCTTCCGGATCGAACCCCTCTTCTTTTGCTTCGGCACCGGCACCTGTTTTATCGTCTGGTCCATGGATACAATCAACCGGACAAACCTCTACACAAGCTGTGTCACAAGTTCCAACGCAAGGTTCAGCTATAATGTAAGTCATTGTTTTCTCCTAATAATGTTTTCAAAGCGTATTAAGCGTATTGAAAATTAAACTACTTTTATGAAATCACAAAAAGGCTTTTCTCATAAAAAATAAATTATATTAAGTTCTAATCTAATAATTTAAAGAAAAAAATGGCAAACAATACAAATTACGATCATTATAAAACTGTTCCTGATCCAGCAGAAAAAGTTAATTACAAAAAGAAAAAACCCAAACTTATTGCGGTTGTTGATGAAGACAACTGTACTGGCTGCCAAGTTTGTATACCTTTTTGTCCAGTTGATTGTATTGAGCCTGTGCCCAAAGAGAAATATGGGATTCCTATTCCCCCTGTTCAAGTTCGTCATGATGAATGCATAGGTTGTCAAATATGTGCAAAAGCTTGCACAAAACTAACCTGGGATGCAATCAGAATGATAAAAACTGAAGAATTTGAAGAAATATATGATATGCCTCTATCAGGCTAAACAGTAATATATTATAAATTTTTTAAAATATAAGTTCTTATTTCCTCATCCTTAAATTCTCCCTTAATAATGCCAATCTTTGAAGTTTGGCTCTCACAAAGGATAAAATGAAAAGGGACGCCCCATTTTCTATTATCATCTATAACATTTCTAAATTTATAAAAGTTTGTATCCAAACGTAAAAGTTCATCTTTTTCAAATAATTCACCATATGAAAAGGGAATAGGTATCTTATTATCTTTTATAAATTGCTCCGAAGCCTTTTTGGGAGAATAATCCATCACAATCATCATTGAGAAATCATATTTTTTATAATCATAATAGAGCTTATTTAGAGAAATTATTTGATTGATACAATCTGGACACCACTCTGATAAATAGGATAATATTTGAATTTTAGACCGTGTTTTTTTTAATGGTCTCAGTAAAGTTAAAATAGGTTGTTCATTTTTGAAATCAACCCATTTTATTGAAACATATTTATTATTTTTATCCAAACTAATTAAATCCGACAATTACTATTATTAGAGATAAACCTAAAAGTGCAAGATTTCTGTTCATGCTAAATTTATGTTTAATATAATCATCTTCCATATCGCTATGAATTAGCTTAGCTCTTGAAAGATGCGTAAATACTACAGCTAATAATCCTACGAAAATCTTGATTTGCATCCAGCCAATACTGAGCCAAAACATTTTATCAATTGTCATCAAAACTCCAGTAAGTGGAATAAAAAATGATGCTGGCATTTCAACTTTTGTTATTAAATCTAAAATTAGCGCTTTGTCATTTGTGTCTTTTCTTGACCATATAATAGATACTACTAATGCAGTCCCAAACCAGGCGGTCATACCTATTAAGTGGAAAACTCTAACTACATTATAATATGTAATATTTTCAAAGTTCATATCTTATTTTTTAATCTAACATCTCTTCAATCTCCGACTTAACCTTTTTACTTAGCGTATCTATACTCATGTTTGCATATTGAACTTTGGTTATTGGTTGACCAAAAACTATTGTTAATACGCTGGGTTTAATTCTCCAATCTTTTTTATTTTTTGCTTGATATGCGCCTTTTAAACCTACAGGTATAATTGTAATTCCTGTATTTTTTGCAACATGGAAAGCTCCTTTTTTAAAATCACCTAATTTACCATCTAAGCTCCTTGTCCCTTCAGGCGCAATCATTGCTGAAGTTCCATTATTAATAGCACTCTCCAATTTTCCTAAGCTTGTAATTGCTGACCCTAATTCCTCTCTTACTAATGGAATGACGCCATATTTTTTTGCTAAATACCCCCAAACTGGATAAGAAAACTGTTCAATTGCTCCAACACCTGTGAAATAATGTGGTACTCCTGCTACCATCATAAAAGCATCAAATAAAGACTGATGATTCATTAAATATAAGTAAGGTCCTTTATTTTTATCTGGCCTTCCGCCTTCAATTTTGAACCATTGTGCTCCAGTAATCATACAGATTCGTGATATTAACTGTGCCAGTTTATGAAGCTTATGTGAAGGCAATAGAGTGATTGCTATAGAATACATTAAGGTTCCGAATAGAAATGTTATTGACCATATGGGCCAAATAATTATTGAGATGATTGCCCTAAACATTACTTTTATCTATTAATTCAAATAATTTATGGTTTGCTTTATGAAATGCATATTTATCTATTTCATTTCTACTAATCCATTTGCTAGCATTAATAGTTGAATTTAATTCGGTACATTTATTTGTTATTTCACAGTTAAATAATGAAATATTCATTTTATAATGAGAGAATGAATGAATAACATTTCCAACTTTATAATTTATTTTTATATCTAAATTATATTTATTTTTTAAAAAACTTTTCAATAAAAATTGATCATTATTATCATTAACAAAAATCATTGGTATTTCCCAAAGTCCTCCCAACGCTCCTTTATTATCACGTTTTACTATTAGTATCTTATTATTTTTCTCAATAAGACCCGCAATAATATTTTTTAATGGTAATTTTTTTTGCTTTATTTTTTCAGGGTATAAAAGTGGAATTCCATTTAAAAAAGTTTTACATGATTGTGAAAGAGGACACTTCTCACAATATACTATGTTGGATTTACATATTGAACTACCTATGTCCATCAATGATTGGTTGATATCTCCTGGACGTAAATTAATAAAAGTAGTTAACTTAGCATAAATTCGATTATTATTATAAATAGTGTTATTTTTTAAACCTAAATAACGAAACATGATGCGATTAATATTACCGTCTATGGCTGGATGAGGTTGATTAAATGCAATTGACATTACAGCACCAGAAATATAAGGACCTACACCTGGTAGAGAATTAAAAATAATAATATCAGATGGAATTATACCATCAAAGTCAGTGCTAATAAGTTGACAAGCTTTAAAGAAATTTTTACATCTAGAATAATAGCCCAAGCCTTCCCACAATTTTAAAAGATCATCAAATTCTGATTCAGCGACACTTGATAATGTAGGATATTTTTTAATCCAGTTATTATAATACGGTATAACAGTGTTTACTTGAGTTTGCTGTAACATCACTTCAGATAGCCATGTTTTATAAGGGTCGTTTATATCACGCCATGGTAGATTTCGCTTATATTTATCGTACCAAAACAATAATGATTTATTTATTATTGTATTATACAACTATTATGAGTTTAAGCGATGTTTTGAAATAAGCCAATGTAAAGAGGATAAAACTTCTTTTACTTCATCTTGGTCTTCAAGTGGTATTTTATTATAGAGCTTAAATCCAAATCGATCAATCTCTTCCTCTATTCTAAATTGTAATTTTTCACCGTTATTGGTTAACGAAATAATAAATGATCTACCATCATTAGGATTTTTACTTTTTCGGACAAAATTATTTCTTATTAAAATATCAATTAATCTTGTAAGAGTACTATTATCAACTCCAATTCGGTGAGAAAGAGTTGACATATCTATCCCATCTGTTGGGATTGACGAGATAAGTGTAATTTGAGAGAGAGTTATATTTAGTTTTTTTGTGCTTGTTCTAAAAAGCGACTGAAGATCAATAAGAAACTGCTTTAATAATTCACCAAACTCCATATTTGTATATTACAAATAAATATAATTATTCGCAAGGTCTCATTAATTAACTTTTGCTCCATTCTTAATTCTATTATCTATATCTAGTAATCTTACATTTCCATTATTGTCATCAACGCCCATTACTAAAACTTCAGATTTAAAAGTTCCAATATTTTTGCTCCCTATATTCATTGCAGCAACAATTTGCTTTCCATGTAAATCCTCAACTGAATAATTATTAGTAATTTGCGCACTAGACCATTTAACTCCATGATCGCCAAAATCAATTTTTAATTTATATGCAGAGGTTTTTGCTTCTGGAAATAATTCGACTTTTAAAATTTCTCCAACACGTAGTTCTAATTCATTAAATTTTTTAATATTAATCATTTTATCCTTTTAATTTGGCAGTGTCCATAGTAATGATAAATGATCTAGATACACTTTCATTAGTTCATTAAAAAAAATTTTGCTTATACTATGTCCAACAAATTTTCTATGATCTGATTTATACTCGCCCATGACATACCATTGACCAGGTATTAATATATCGTTTAGTCTGTAATTACCGATTGGATCTGAACCATTATTTCCTGTAGTTGGACCTAGCATTGATTTTTTATTTACAATTCCATCATTTTCGAACCAAGTTGAATCTGTTTCTGATCCATCAGCATAATAGGCTTTTTTCATTCCCATCAACCTTGCATTTGCTCTAATGATGTATGACATACTTTTATCAGGTACATGCCTGTTTGACGTTGAATCTAATAAAGTATTACTAGTAACATATGAAAAGTAATAGATATTAGGATTTGCAGTACAAATACTATTCATTTCACGCGCCCCTTGCACACTTAAATCCCACGCTACTATATTTTTTGTTCCCCAAGCAGGGTGCTTTCTCATTCTTGAAAAATAATTTTTCCAGTCTTCTTCTTCATCTCGCCTAAACCCCCAATGCTCAAGGTCAAAATCGTAAAACGAATTCCCTACTACTGCTGCAAGTGCAATAAAATCTTGTAAAAAAGGTATTCCAGTTGTGATTATATCTGAAAGAGTTGTTCCATTGTGTGGCGTTGAAATTGAAGTTATTGATTTAATCCAACCTTCATTTATTTCTCCCAAAAGATTGCTTTCTTCATATTTTAATGAGGAGTCAACTATTGCTGTTTTAAGTAAGTAATCTAGCATTCTTATAGTCTGCCCTCCCATACTATGTCCAATAAGGTGCACTGGGTTTTCATCATTCCATTCAGGGTATAGTCCTATATATTTCTTATTAAGTGGCTTCTGAATGATTCCGTATTTTTCTGACTGAATTTTTCCGTAATTAACCTGCCCGCCTTTAATTTGGTAATATAATTCTACAGCACGATCCCAGTTTGATGAGACTGGTCCAACATTAGCAGTGTACACTTCAAACCCATCCTCCCTTAATCTTTCTTCAATATCATATTTACCTCCCCAATATTTGTATGAACCCATTTCGTCTGGACCCCAACCCATAAACCCATGGACCAAAATTACGGGATGTTTATTTTGAGAAAAAAGTTCGGCAATGAATACTATAAAAAAAGTAATAAAATAAAGAATAGATTTAAATCGCATAAAAAAGAAAATTTACCTAAAGTACCAGCCAAATAAAATCATCATTTCATCCGTAGATAAAAACCCAAACGTAACAAATTTATCGGATGGGTTATCATAAGTAGCAATAAGCTCAAGCCCTTCACCATTATTTAATTGAATAGGGGGGTCGTAGTTAATTATAGGAGGGTGCTTCCAATCGTCTGTCCAATAAACTAATTCGCCATTACGTTCGCCACCTTTAATTTTTACTATAAATTCTGTCATTTTCTCGTGTGCATGGGAAAAAAGTTGACCAATAAAAATAGGGCTATCTGTAATAAACGTCTTATTAAGTGTTGTTAACTTTTTTGGCGGTAATAAAATTTCTTGGTTTGACCAATTTAATATATTTGCTACTCTTTCAACCTCTGATTCATCGATAGTATGAATATTAGTAAATACCTCGCCAATCATAATAGAGTCTGAACGATTGACATAATGCGAATTTTGATCTACTCCAAATTTTGAATTCAATTTAAATGCCACTCCTGGAGGTAATTGATAGTCCATCCTTGGCCATTGCGTACCGCTAAAAAATTCATGATACTGCATAGTTCTTAGAGTTTGGACATTCATAGTCCCATCATCAAATCTTAAATCTCTTTTAATATCAAATTCAGGAATATTTGAACTGCTTATATTTTGATCGAACGAATATAAAATAAAGTGATGACTCCCGGGCCTCATTTCAATTTGTATTCGATTTGCATATATATCTTCATCAATACTTAAATCAGTGTATTGAAAAAATTCTCTTTCATAATTTGGCTTTACTTCAAAAGGTTTAATATGTAACTGAATCCCTTTTTCTGGTGGATTTAAAGGTAAGAATTCTGGTGGCGAATATCGATTTGAATCCAATAATAATTTTTCTTCAACTACAATTCCTGATTCTGGGGCTCCAGCTTCAATCCAAGCTCTAACAAATTGTAATTGACCATCTGATAAAAAGTTTTCACCAGGGGGCATCATTTGACCATATTCGGGATGGTCACTAAGATAATGCTCTCGATCATAAGCATTAATTTTTTCCCATAAAAAACTTTTCGCTAAACCTTTCATTCCGCCTTCGTTACTAACAATAACCAACCCATCTTCTTTTGCAGCAATATTTTTGGGTGAAACGCCAACCATTTGACCGTAAGCTTCATTATTTGATAAATCTAAACCTGACTGCTTAGTAATAGCAGTCTCACTCGCATGACAGTTAAAACAGCTAGAAACAAGAATTTCCTCTTGAATAATATTCCAGGTTGACCTCTCAGGCTTCCCAACTTCTTCACAGCTATAAAAAAGAGAAAATATGATTATAAAATATGAAATGCGTTTCATTATTATTCTTTAATTAATACTAGAAATTAAAAGAATAAAATCTAATAAGATATACTGCTCTTTAATATAAGAAATTTTTTAGTTATAGATTGTTTAATCTATTTAAAAATGAATTAAACGATCTAATTGTTTTTAATACTACTTTGTTAGAGTACCAACAATATGAGTTAAAATTTTATAAGGATCTGCGTTAGATGCTGGGCGCCTATCTTCAAGATATCCGTTCCAATCATGTTCGACTGTATATATCGGAATTCTAATACTAGCACCACGATCACTCACACCATATGAAAATTGATCAATGCTTTGCGTTTCATGAAGACCTGTAAGTCTCATGTCATTATCTGAACCATATGCATCAATACCTTCTTTATGAACTTTTCCTAATTTTTCACAAATAGAAGTATAAAGGCTTTCTGTTCCATGCATCCTCATCTCTTCATTTGAAAAATTTGCATGCATCCCGGAACCATTCCAATCACCAGTTTTAGGTTTTGGATGAATATTTACACAAACATCATAATCTTCTGCAATTTTATATAAAAGATATCGACTAACCCATAGATCATCAGCAGCTTTTATCCCTTTTCCAAAACATTGATACTCCCACTGGCCTAAAGCAACTTCGGCATTTGTCCCTGTTATTTCAATCCCGGCCTCTAGGCATGCTTCAAGATGTACTTCTGA
>Ga0114993_10001830_pt1 | contig 24140 bp, 19 predicted proteins | sample ArcticOcean_MG_C_FD_87042 | JGI IMG/M metagenome (GOLD analysis project Ga0114993, IMG submission 87042) | Marine microbial communities from western Arctic Ocean - ArcticOcean_MG_CB2_150 | ecosystem: Environmental > Aquatic > Marine > Oceanic | place: Arctic Ocean: Canada Basin | collected...
GGAGATTAGGGCAACCTAGCAACTGGAGGAATGGTCAGCATGGAATGCCCAAGATGCGATAGCGATAACCAAGAAGATTCTCGGTTCTGTAAACAGTGTGGCACACCCTTTAGTGTGCCTCAAGCTACCATTTCAACTCCACAGGAAATGGTAGCTGATGTGCAAGAGGAACCTAGCCTTGCCACCATCCCCGAGGATGCTATTATTGCCCTGCAATCCCGGTGGGCATATATGCTGCACACGATACCGTTCTTGGCTTTATTTGGCGTATCCCTCATTTTCGACTTCCTCACCCTTGGTATTTTGCCTACCTTGATAGCAATTTATATCATTGGGTCCCGTTATCTGAGCTTTCGCAGGACCGCCTACATCCTCACAGACAATCATCTCGTCATCTTCCAGGGTTCATTGATGGGCCGGAAACGTATCGACGTTCCGTTAGCCGATCTGAATAACGTTCAATTCCAACCTGGTATGTTCGGGAGGTCACTGGGATATACAGGTGTGATATTGCAGTTGATGGACCAGCAAGTGTCTTTGCTACATTACGTACCAGTTGCATCACCACTCTTGGAATATCTACGGGCACGTATGAACCCAAACGCACTCCACGAAGACGAACTCGGAGAGTAGTTTTAGAGGGCCCTAGGTGACAATAACCTTATAAGTACGGAAGCTTTCTATTAGCTGAAAAGGCCAATTCTTACAACATCCGCACTGGGATGTAGGATGCACACGACGGGTTATAATGATAGGGAAGGATTCCCCATGGCTAGGAATCACATGGGGGATTAGGGACAACAGGGGGCATAGAGATGTAACATCACGTACGTCACAATAGCTTTAATAGCATCCTCGCAGCTGCCTAACTACCACCTATAGCACTGACCCTAGCCTGCATCAAATTATATCACTCTTGTTTGCTGTCTCTATGCCCAGCCCACCAATCCTTTAGACGCTGAGACACGGCTTTCTCATATCCCTGGTCGCTTGGCTGATAGTAACGACGGCCCTTCAGGGACTCAGGAAGGTTCTCCATAGCTGCAAAGTGATCAGGGTAATCGTGCGAATATTTGTAGCCCTTGCCATAACCCTGTTCCTCCATCAGTGGAGTCACAGAGTTGCGCAGGTGCATTGGGACAGGTTCGTTACGAGTGTTCCGCGCATCCTCCCTAGCCTTGTTCAAAGCTGCATAGGCTGAGTTGCTCTTTGGAGCAGTTGCCAGGTATACAGTAGCCTCCGCCAGAGGGATGGCTCCCTCAGGCATGCCAATGAAATGTACAGCCTGCTGAGTAGCCACGGCCACCGACAGTCCCTGTGGATCTGCCATTCCTATGTCCTCAGCCGCCAAAATGACCAAGCGGCGGGCAATGAACATGGGGGCCTCGCCTGCCTCTATCATGCGTCCCAGCCAGTAGACGGCAGCGTCCGGGTCGGAACCGCGCACAGATTTGATGAATGCGGAGATGGTATCGTAGTGCTGGTCTCCTGCTTTGTCGTACAGTATTGATCGCTGTTGAAGGGCGTCCTCGATGGTGTCCAGTGTCACATGGCGGGCACCGGAAGAGTCAGCAGCGGTGGCTGAAGCCGCCAGTTCTAGGGCGTTGAGTGCCACCCTAGCATCGCCGTTAGTTATTGCAACCAGATGGTGGATGGCATCATCTGCAACATCGACATGCAGGGAGCCGATCCCTCGGTCTTCATCTGCCAGCGCCCGTTTCACTATGACCACCACTTCCTCATCGGTAAGGGCCTTGAGTGTGAAGACACGACATCTGGAGAGCAACGGCGCTATGACCTCAAAGGACGGGTTCTCAGTAGTAGCCCCGATCAATGTCACCGTCCCTTCCTCAACGTGTGGGAGAATCACGTCCTGTTGTGCTTTGTTAAACCGATGTATCTCATCCACAAACAAGAGGGTACGATGCCCGTACATTCCCAGTCGTTCCCGAGCGTTTTCGACTATCTTGCGTAAGTCCGCCACCCCGGCAGTGACGGCACTGACCGAATCGAAGTAAGACTTTGTGACGTTTGCTATGAGGTTTGCCAATGTAGTCTTGCCAACACCTGGTGGCCCCCAGAGTATCATTGAGGGAATCTGGTCTGCTTCTATGCTCAGCCGAAGCACCCTTCCAGAACCTATTATGTGGTTCTGCCCAACAAAGTCATCGAATGTCCGTGGTCGCATACGGGCCGCCAATGGAGCCTCACGGCCGAGAGCCTTCTTCCGTTGGTTTTCAAAGAGATCGGTCACTATTTCTCCCTAGCGACACTAAGCAATTGTCTGTACCGCGAGGAGTATCAAGTCTCTCACTCTCCCCCGAAGAGACGACGGGGCGCATCCACCGTTACCGCGTGAATGTCCTCCTCGCTTACACCCAACTCCCGTAATCGCGGCAGCACCTTTCGAACGACGAAGCAATAGCCGTCCGGATTGTAAGCCTTGCGCATTTCGACAACCTCGGGCAGGGCTGGACGCGAGCCTCCGAAATCGTGAGACACCGTCAACTGTCCGGCAAAACCCAAGTCTATCAGCTGTTTCAACACCTGAGTACGCTGTTCCCAGTTCAAACCACCAGCCCGGCCTCCTGGGTAGCGGTCCATACCAAGAGAGCACCCCTTACCCAGTATCCCCGTCAGGTAGTCCATATCATCTGTGTCGTTACTGTGGCCGATGCAGACCCTTCTCATATCAACGCCTTCCTCCTCAAAAACGGCCACCTGGTAGTTACCGGCTTTGGCTATGGCAGCTGTATGGGTGGCAATCGGCACACCAGTGTGCTTGCATGCACGTGCAGCGGCTCGCAGAACTAGGTCGTTGGGTCGTGTAAGTCCTTCTTGCGTTATGTGTTCTTCATCAGTGGCAACCTTGATGACCCCCGCCTTGATACCCGTTCCTTCAATACCAACCTCTATCTCTCTTATGAATGCCTTGGCCAATTGGTCCACCGTAGAACCAATGCCAATATGCCTGGGTATGTCCCTCCAGAAACCGGTGGCAGGCACTATATTCAGTTCCACGCGTTCAGCTACGTCTTTCAGGAGCCGCATATCTCGTCCAAGGTCGAGAGTTGTCACGTTCAGAATCGTGCCTATTCCTTCGGTAGCGGCTTCGTTAAGTCGTGCCACACCTCGGGCGACGTCATCTTCGTGATCAAGCAATTCAGGATAGGTATACGCGACACCGGCAGAACTCTCTCGAACGTGTTCGTGTGTCAAAGTAAAGCCAAGGTCGTTAACATCCACAGGGCCAAGGATAGTGTTCACAGTAGGCATGATATATCCTCCAAATCCTATGCTCCAGGTGCAATAATTCTCAAGTAACGGCAGGCTATATTGTCCAAGAAATAGTGTCAACCCTGCTCAGACACCCCACCCAGCATAGAGATCTCAAAAATTACTGCCGCAACCACTTGCAAATATCAAGCTGTTCAGCTATGATGTTCATGTCTCTGGTGGTTCTAGCGGGGTGGAACCACCCGTACCCATCTCGAACACGGAAGTGAAACACCCCAGCGCCGACGATACTGCCCTGGCAACGGGGTGGGAAAATAGGTCACTGCCAGAGGCTTTAGACACCACTTTGTCGGCGGGTCACGGATCAAGCCTAAATAAGGGCCCGCCAAAGTCATTCGACAATCCAAGCGCACACCCCGTGTATCCACAAGGCACAGGTGCGTTTGTACGCATCTCCCAGAGAATCCAAGGGAGCTAACTGCATATGCACTCATATACACCTTTACATCCCAGCCTAGCCAGGCATATAATCTTAGTATTGATGCCAGCAAAACCTTAATTTAAGTAGAGATATCTCAATTGTCCACTAACACCAGTCTACCGATAGAAAATATGGAAGCACTCCTCAGGGAGGCCGACCAGATTAGGGCTCTACGCCCTGGAGAGCTTGTTCAAGGCGTGATAATGCGGGTCGACCATGAGGGTATCCTTGTTAGCATTGGCAACAAGTCCGAGGGCATAGTCTCATCCAGAGAAATGCGGTCTCTAAGTGAGGAGGAGAGGTCTTCCCTGCAGGTGGGTGTGGAAATACTCACCAGGGTCTTGGAAGCCGAGGGAGAGGACGGGTCTACTATTCTCTCCGTGGATAGAGCTAAAGAGGAAGTTGGTTGGGTTGAAATAGAAAAACAGTTCGCCAGCGGCGAGTCTATTACGGTTGATGGCACCATAACGGGATTCAACCGCGGTGGAGCACTGGTAGATGTAAACGGGTTGAATGGCTTTGTTCCCATATCACACCTTGTGTGGAACCAGCGGGGCCCCAACGGTGTCGACGATGAAGAGATGCTGAAACGCGTGGGAGAGAGCGTGCATCTAAAGATAATTGAGGTTGATCGCTCAAAGAAAAGGGCCATATTCTCGGAGAAGGCAGCTATTCAAGAAGACCGGGAATCACAGAAGGAACGCATACTTCAGGAGCTACAAGAGGGAGAGATCAGAAAAGGCAGGATTTCAGGCATCTCTGGTTTTGGTGCCTTTGTAGACCTAGGTGGAGCTGACGGCCTGATTCATATATCCGAGTTGTCATGGGAACCTGTGGAGGCCATTGAAGATGTGGTGAAGGTAGGCGAAGAAGTAAGTGTCTATGTGATGAAGGTAGATCATGAAAGCAGAAGGATTGCACTGAGTCTCAGAAGGACGCTGCCTGAGCCTTGGGATACAGTGCCAGACAGGTATCAGGTAGATCAGTTGATCTCTGGCACCGTAACCAAGCTGACCAACTTCGGCGCTTTCGCCCGTATAGAGGCGTCAGTTGAAGGACTCATACACATTTCGGAATTAAGCTATAATATAATTAGTCACCCGAAAGAAATGGTTAAAGAAGGAGACATTCTAACCCTAAAGATTCTGAAGATAGAGCCCGAACGGAAACGCTTGGCGCTCAGCCTTAAACAGGCAGAGGACATTTAACCAAATAAGCACCCTCTTCCTGAGAGATATGATAGTTAGGAGAAAACTATGACCAGCAGATTTGAAAAATTCTCAGAAAGAGCCCGTAGAGTATTATCTCTTGCCCAGGAAGAAGCGCAACGCTTCAACCACAACTACATCGGAACCGAACACATCTTATTGGGGCTTGTACGAGAGACTGAGGGGGTGGCGGCGCGCGTTCTGTCCAATCAAGGGGTGGAACTGAGCAAGGTTAGATCTGCTGTCGAGTTCATCATCGGGCGTGGAGAACGCCATACCCCTGGTGAAATTGGCCTCACTCCCAGAGCAAAGAAAGTAATCGAGCTGGCTGTTGACGAAGCGCGCCGGCTTAACCATCACTATATCGGCACTGAGCACATCCTCATTGGCCTCATGCGAGAGGGAGAGGGAGTTGCCGCCGGCGTCCTGGAGAGCCTCGGCGTATCCCTGGATAAGGTACGTGCTGAGACGAGCCGTATCCTAAGCCAGAGTGTGAGCACGGGTCACACAGGCACCAAATCTACAACACGCACCCCCACCCTCGATCAGTTGGGCATTGACCTGACAAGCGCTGCTCGCTCCAGCAAGCTGGATCCTGTGGTTGGCAGAGACAAAGAACTGCAACGGGTAGTGCAGATACTAAGTCGCCGCACCAAGAACAACCCAGTCTTGATAGGTGAACCGGGAGTAGGCAAGACAGCCATTGTTGAAGCCTTGGCCCAACGCATTATCAGTGGAGACGTGCCTGAGACTCTCCAGGGTAAGCGTCTAGTTACCTTGGATATGGGAGCCCTGGTCGCAGGCACAAAGTATCGCGGCGAATTTGAAGAGCGTTTAAAGAAGATTATCGAAGAGATGCGCGGGTCAGGCACCTGTGTCCTCTTCATAGATGAAATGCACACCATGGTGGGGGCAGGAGCAGCAGAGGGCGCTGTAGATGCAGCCAATATCCTGAAACCTGCCCTTTCCCGCGGCGAGATACAGTGTATAGGTGCTACCACCTTGGATGACTATAGAAAGTACGTGGAAAGAGACCCCGCCCTGGAGCGCAGGTTCCAACCTGTGCATGTGGAAGAGCCTTCCACTGAAGATACGATTTCCATCCTGAAGGGTATCAAGAGCCGTTATGAGGATCACCACCGCCTGACCATCACCGATGAGGCACTGCATAGCGCAGCCACCCTGGCGTCCCGTTTCATTGCAGACCGTTTCATGCCAGACAAGGCTATAGACCTTGTTGACGAAGCAGCCTCAAAAGTACGGATTAGCGCCAGTTCAACACCACTCTCGGTAAAAGAGTCCATAAAGGTCTTAGAGAATGTACGCCGCGAGAAGGATGAGGCTATAGCCGGCCAGCAGTACGAGTACGCAGCCGAACTTCGAGACCGCGAACTCAAACTGGCCGACAAGCTGGAACATATGGAAGGTGACCGTGAGTCTGAGGGCAATAACCGCGAGATTGTGGTCACCGAGGAAGACATAGCAGAGGTTGTCAGCATGTGGACCGGAATCCCGGTAACTCGCCTTGGCATGGAGGACATGGAGCGCCTGCTACACATGGAGAATGTGCTACACGACCGTATTATAGGCCAAGACGAAGCCATAAACGTTGTCTCAAAGGCCGTCCGCCGCGCCAGAGCGGGTATAAAGGATCCTCGCAGGCCCATTGGCAGCTTCATCTTCCTGGGGCCCACTGGCGTCGGCAAGACCGAACTGGTAAGGGCGCTTTCAGAGTTCATGTTCGACAGTGAAGATTCCATGATCCGTCTGGATATGTCGGAGTTCATGGAGAGGCACACCGTGGCCAGGCTGGTAGGCGCACCTCCCGGATACGTAGGTTACGATGAAGGTGGCCAGCTCACCGAAGCAGTGCGGCGCAAGGGCTACTGCGTGATCCTCTTCGACGAGATAGAAAAGGCCCATCCTGATGTGTTCAACATACTGCTTCAAATCTTCGATGACGGCCACTTAACCGATGCTAAAGGACGCAAAGTAGACTTCCGCAACGCTATCATAGTCATGACGAGCAACATCGGCTCTGACCTGATAAAAAAGGACACCGCTTTGGGCTTCACCATGAAGACGGAAGAAGGAGCATCATCAGACAAGCAATACCAGCGTATGAAGGACAAGGTCATGGAAGAGGTGAAACGGTTCTTCCGACCTGAATTCCTCAATCGGATCGACGCCAGCTTGGTGTTCCACCCTCTTAACAAAGAGCACATCATTCAGATTGTGGATCTGTTGCTGAACAAGGTTCAGGAGCAGCTTAAAGAAAAGAACATTGAGATGGAAGTAACCCAGGCAGCCAAGGAAATGATTGCCGATAAGGGGTACGACCCCAACTTCGGTGCAAGGCCTCTTCGACGTGTCATTCAAGACGAAATAGAGGACATGCTATCAGAAGAGTTCTTGGCTGGCCGAATGCAGTCCGGGAGCGTCATGCTGGTCGATGTGATGGACGACAAGTTTGTTGTCAACAGCAAAGAGGTAGCAGCCCTGCCATCACCCTAGGACACACATTACAAGGCTGTATAGACCCGATAATAATGAATGGGTCTGATTGGGATGTTTCCCTGAATCAGGCCCATTCATCTTGTGATGGAGCAGTGGCATCAAGGTGTTTCTATGCACCTGTACCATCTGCTAGAATTGCCTGGCACCACGTAGGATCAAAGATGAACAGAGAACAAGCCCGCACAGTTTATTCATGCCAAGAGTGTGGAGCAGAAGCCCTGCGCTGGGAGGGCCGCTGCCCATCCTGTGGTGAATGGAACACCCTGGAGGAGGCCCACAGAAACCCAACCAAGGGGAAGGCCTCCTGGCTATCTTCCCAACCAGGGACATCTGAAGAACTATCAGAGATAACTCTGGCCGACTTCCCAAGGTTACCGCTGGATATGGGAGAGGCAAACCGTGTTCTGGGTGGAGGCCTTGTACGAGGGTCACTTGTACTCGTCGGCGGAGACCCAGGTGTCGGCAAATCAACTCTCTTGTTGCAACTGGGAGCTGCGCTGGCAACGAACACCGGACCTGTGCTCTATGTCTCCGGAGAGGAGTCCTCACAACAGATAAAGCTAAGGGCGGAGCGGTTGGGCATTGTTGGTCGTGGGCTACACGTACTGGCGGAGACCGATATGGCCACCATCCTTCATCACCTGAATATCCTCTCCCCTACCGTGGCGATTATCGACTCAATTCAGTCCATTGCCTTCTCTGATCAGCCAACCGGTCCTGGAAGCATCGGGCAGGTCAGGGAATGCGGACTAGCACTCCTACGTTGGGCAAAAACCAACGGTACCCCGACCTTTGTTACAGGCCACGTTACCAAAGAAGGCAACCTGGCAGGCCCGCGCACTCTTGAGCACATGGTTGATGTTGTCCTATACTTGGAGGGGGACAACCTGGGCTCCTTTCGGCTTCTCAGGGGGGAAAAGAACCGCTTCGGCGCGACACACGAGATAGGAGTTTTTGAGATGAGGGACAAGGGACTAGTGGAAGTCCTGAATCCTTCTGAGGTAGCACTAGCATCCAGAGACAGAAATGCCATTGGGTCCGTGGTCGTACCTGTAATGGAGGGAACCCGGCCTCTGCTGGTGGAAATCCAGGCTCTCACAACGCCTTCGTCACTGCCGACGCCCAGGAGGGTGGCAAACGGAGTGGACACGAGCCGTCTGCTCATGGTGGTTGCCGTGTTGGTCAAGCGAGCAGGAATACAACTATCCAGTCAGGATATTATCGTCAATGTGGCAGGCGGGTTCAGGGCCATGGAGCCGGCAGTAGACCTTGGGATGGCGCTGGCCTTGGCCTCCAGTTTACGGAATATTCCGTTACCAGATAGCATGGCTGCCCTAGGTGAGATAGGACTCGGAGGAGAGCTGAGGAACATTTCACAGTTACCTCGTCGTCTGGCCGAACTGAAGCAGATGGGATTCGATAGCTGTCTTGGCCCTGAATCAGCCTTTCAGTCCCTTGAGGCAGTACCTGGGATGAAAACCATTGAGGCCAAGACACTTGCCGAAGGACTAAGCTTCGCACTCCCGTCCAATCCAAGACGAAGCGCTGTCAATAAGGATCCCGTAGAATAGTTGCCTGCCGTGACTACACAGTCTATGCTGAATACGTGTATATAACACAACAAGTTTGGATATCCAATATATCAAAGGTGAGTTACTATGGCCGTCGTTGAACGCGCATTACAGGAAAAACTGACACACCTCAAAGACATCCTAAAGGAAATGGGTTCGGTAGTTGTAGCCTACTCCGGAGGAGTTGACAGCACATTTCTTGCAGCCACCGCCCAGGATGTTCTGGGCGAACAGAGCCTGGCGGTGACCGCATCGTCCCCCAGCATGGCACCGTCGGAACTTGAGGAAGCCACAGCCCTAGCTACGGAGTTGGGACTGCGCCACCACATCATTCAGACACAGGAGTTTTCTAACCCAGAATATATTGACAATGGCCCACGCAGGTGCTACTTCTGCAAGGTGGAGCTTTACACACAATTGCAACCCATAGCCATTGAGGAAGGGCTTGCTTGGGTGGCAAGCGGGACCAACATGGATGACCTTGGCGACTATCGACCCGGCATCAAAGCTGGCCAAGAGTACGGAATACGCAACCCAATGGTGGAGGCAACGCTCACCAAGGAAGACATCCGCACGCTTTCCAGATTACGTAACCTCTCAACATGGGATAAACCCGCTCAACCGTGTCTGTCATCACGGGTGCCGTTTGGGACTCCGGTGTCAGTGGAGATAATGGGTCGTGTGGCCAAAGCAGAGGCTCGTCTCAAGGAACTTGGACTCCGTCAGTTTCGAGTGCGCCATCACGAGACCATAGCGCGGATTGAAGCGGAACCCAAGGACATGGCACTGCTCTTACAACCGGAGGTAAGCGCAAAGCTAGTTACAGATATGCAAGCCATTGACTATCTCTACGTGACCCTCGATCTTGCGGGGTTCCGCACGGGAAGCTTGAACGCAGCCCTCAAATCCAAGACCAGAAAACACCAACCCGATGTTTAGGCGGCATTCTTCTCAGGCCTGGAGGCGGCCACAGGCATATTGACGTGTTCTATGTCCTATATGTACCCACACTGAACGCCTTGTTTTTACTCGCCATAAGTGTCCTTATTGATACGAAGGTCAGCCTGGCATCTATGACATCCTTTAATCAGCATCATATTCCACCTCCATTGAATTCTATTTCACCCCCAACCCTCATCACTTTAGATGCACGTTTTCGTAAAACTACGCTCCTGTCAGTAAGTGCATCCATCAGAGATTACCAATCAACTCTATACCAGAACGAATCCCATTATATGCTTCCAATAACAGCATAATCCTTGACACGCCCCATATCAATGCATATACTACACCAATAGCGAATGCAGCCTGCGAACAACATGAATCTACGTAAGGTTGTATCAAGGTTATGTACAGAGAGTCCGTGACTCTTACTGACAGGACAGGAGAATGCAGCGATTCAATAACCAGGGGGGGCCATCTTCGCCACAGCCAGACGCTGTGGGCATGCTGGGTGGAGTCTACGTCATAAGCGTGGCCGCCAGGATACTGAACATGCACCCGCAAACGCTCAGAAAATACGAGCGCCTTGGCCTGGTGACTCCTACTCGAAGTGTGGGCTTGCTTCGCCTGTATTCCGCGGAGGACGTTGTCAGGATACAATTGATCAAGTACATGGTTGATAACCTTGGAATGAACTTGGCAGGTGTAGAGTTTGCCCTGGCGTTGGTGAACCGCATCATTGAACTAAGAGAAAAGGTGCAATCAATGTCCCAGGCCAAAGCCGTGAACCAATTCGTGTTACAGGAACTTGAGCAGGTACTAATAGAAATGGGGGCCATCTTCCCCAATAACCCCACAAAGGTGTAGCATTAGTCAGGAGTGTAAAGGTAAATGAGCACAGAGGAGGAAAATACAGCCGAAGGGGAAACAGTCCCCGATGCAGAGCTACAGCATGCAGAGCTGGATGAGGCCAGGCGAGAGGTTGACCAGTTCCGAAACCTGCTCCAACGAGTGCAGGCAGACTCTGTAAACTACAAAAGGCGCATGGAGGAGGAGCGGGACGAGCTTCAAAAGCGAGCCAACGCCAATCTGGTCATAAGGCTGCTCCCAGTCCTTGATGACTTTGAGCGCTCTATACAACACATTCCAGCGGAAGATGCCCTAAGCCCCTGGCTGGCAGGAATGGAGTTGGTATACCGCAATCTAAAAGGAGTCATGGAATCTTTCGGCGTCACTCAGATAGAAGCGCTATATAAGACTTTTGACCCTTTAGAGCACGAGTCCGTTCTCTACGAAGTGAGCGAATCCCATGAAGATGGCAAGGTCCTGTCCATAGTTCGAGAGGGCTACAAGCTCCACGGATGGGTACTTCGACCAGTACAGGTAACGGTTTCAAAAAGAAAAGAAGAGGAATCCTCTCGTGAAGAGACATCTGATTCCACAGAGAAGGAGACAGAATAATGCCAAAGGTCTTAGGAATAGACCTGGGAACAACCAACTCATGCGTAGCAGTCATTGAGGTGGGCGAGGCTCAGGTATTGGAAAACAGTGAGGGTGCCCGCATCACCCCATCAGTTGTGGCCATACACGCCAACACCAGCGAACGGTACACTGGCCTCATCGCCAAGCGTCAGTCAATAACCAATCCGGAAAACACCGTATCGTCCATCAAGCGACTGATGGGTCGCAGACACGATGACCCTGAGATACAGGACATCATGAAGCGGTTGCCGTATAAAGTAGTCGAAGCCTCCAACGGTGACAATGAGGTGATCATGGCGGGGAAAAACTACTCTCCACCAGAAATCTCGGCCATGATACTGCAAAAACTTAAGCAGGATGCTGAGGCCAAGCTGGGCGAGAAGATAACACAGGCAGTTATAACTGTGCCCGCCTATTTCAACGACACTCAGCGGCAGGCCACCAAGGACGCCGGCAGGATTGCCGGCCTTGAGGTACTGCGCATTATCAACGAGCCAACCGCGGCCTCCATGGCCTATGGCCTGGATAAGAATACCGATGAGACCATTGCCGTATACGACCTGGGTGGAGGCACATTCGATGTATCCATCCTTCAGATAGGTGAGGGAGTTTTCGAAGTCAAGGCCACAAACGGCGATACTCTCCTTGGAGGAGACGACTTCGATGAACGGATCATCGACTGGATTTGCGAAGAGTTTAAGCGTGAACAAGGCATAGACCTGAAGCAAGACCGCATGGCCCTACAGCGTCTCAAGGAGTCGTCTGAGAAGGCAAAGATGGAACTTTCCAACGTGGTGCAGACGGAGATCAACCTACCATTCATAACAGCCGATGCCTCCGGACCCAAGCACCTATCCATGAACCTCACACGCTCCAAACTGGAACAGCTGGTTGAAGACCTGATAGAACGTACGGTGGCGCCGTGCAAACAGGCCATGGTAGACGCAGGGCTGACGCGTGATCAGATAGCCGAAGTGGTTATGGTGGGTGGCATGACCCGTATGCCAGCCGTGGTTGAAAAAGTGAAGGAACTCTTCAACAAGGAGCCTCACAAAGGAGTTAACCCTGACGAGGTGGTGGCCGCCGGGGCCGCCATTCAGGCGGGAGTGCTCCAGGGCGACGTGACCGACATTCTTCTACTGGACGTGACGCCCCTCACCCTTGGCATTGAGACATTGGGCAGTGTGACAACGCCCCTGATTACTCGAAACACTACCATCCCAACAGCCAAGACGGAGACATTCACCACCGCAGGAGACGGACAAACCAGTGTGGAGGTCCACGTCCTACAGGGAGAGCGACCAATGGCGGCGGATAACAAGTCCATTGGACGGTTCATGCTTGACGGCATTCTTCCTGCCCCAAGGGGAATTCCACAAATAGAAGTAACCTTTGACATAGATGCTAACGGTATACTCAACGTGTCAGCCAAAGACAAGGCCACGGGCAAAGAGCAGCGAATAACCATCACCGCAAGCTCAGGTCTGAGCAAGGAAGAGATAGACCAGCTTGTGGAGGACGCGTCCAGATACTCAGATGAGGACCGGCAACGCAAAGAGGAAATCGAGACCCGCAATATGGCAGACAGCGCCGTGTACAACGCTGAGAAGCTGCTCGCGGATAACGCAGATAAAGTTCCTGCGGACTTAAAGGAAGAGCTTGAGGGAAAGATTGCTCAGCTTAAAGAGGCGCTACAGGGACAAGACACAGCACTAATAAACCAGAAAGTGCAGGACCTCCAAGCATCCCTGCAAAAGGTTGGGCAGGCTGTGTACAGTCAGGCAGGCGGACCGTCCGAACCACCCTCCGATGTGGAGGGTGAGGCATCGGAGGAACCACCCCCTGAAGACACGGTAGAGGGCGAATACCGAGAGGTCTAAAGATAGCAAGGGTCGCATCGCTGAAATAGCGATGCGACCCTAACTTATTATCTATCCACTACATCTTCCGGCAATCCAGCCAGAGTCTGGCCATGGCAGACGTCAGTGGTTCGAGTCCACTACTGCCAACCATCTGTTTATGCACGTAAAAGCCCAATGGTCGGTAGTCAGAGAGGTTCTCTCTCCGATTTTACTACAGTTTACTCGGCATTGGTCAAGTAGTCGCCACACTGAACACATACAATATAACTGCCGTAAATGCCCTGATTGTCCTGTAAGTTCCCTCTGCACCTAGGACAGAATCTTATCCACACCATGTTCATTCCTCCTCCTGAGTCAGTTGTTTTTTAGTATTGCTAATTATCCGAGGAGTAACCAGTCAGCGGCAGTTCGAAGACAAAGCGACTGCCATTACCCAGTTCGCTCTCCACATGAATAGTCCCACCGTGAGCCTCCACCAATTGTTTGGCGATGGTCAGTCCAAGGCCTGCACCTCCGGTGGCACGATTCCGCGACGGATCAACACGATAGAAGCGCTCAAATATCTGAGGGAGGTCGCCAGCCGATATTCCTACTCCGGTGTCGGAAACTGTGACCCTAACGACACTGGCGTCTATTACCTCCGACAAAACCGTTATCTGTCCGTCCTGTGGAGTGTGCAGTATTGCATTCTCCATCAGGTTCCCTACCACTTGTGTTACCCGCGTCCTGTCCATGTCCACCAGAGGCAATTCCGACGGGATATCCAGTGAAAGAGAGATACCTCTGGCCTCCGCACGGGGACGAACAGCTTCCATAGACCTCTTAAGCACCTCCTCCAGTGAGTCCATCTCGCGGTTAAGGAGCAGAGCACCAGCCTCTGCCAGTGCTAACAAGCGCAGGTCCTCTACAAGATGTGTGAGGTGCATCACCTGCTGATATATCGTGTCTATGGTATCTACATTGGGTTGCAGCAATCCGTCACGCAAAGCCTCCATATATCCCTGGATATTAGAGAGAGGCGTTCTAAGTTCGTGTGCCACGTCTGCCATCAGACTTCGCCGCTGGTTCTCTGCACTCTCAAGGTCTTCCGCCATGGAGTTAAATGTGTTTCCCAAATGTGCAATCTCATCCCGACCCTGAGTAGATACCCGCTGAGAAAGGTCACCGCGTCCCAGAAGACTTGCCGCAGCACTAAAATTCCTCACAGGAGCCAATACACGCCGTAACAGCAATGAGATCAGCAGAATTCCTCCCGCCCCCGCAACAAGTCCCGTCAATAGGAGCGACCTATTCAGCACAGCGGCGAGAATTGATATTGGCGGTTCATAGACTTCTTGGGGAAATAGGCTGGTAGCAATTGCCACTGACCCAATTTCCTGACCTCTATTGAGAACAGGAAACAGCCTGCTCCCTCGTCTCGTCATTATCTCTGTAGTACTAACCTCACCATGAGAGTCGGCCAGTATAAGACCCCTCGAGTCTTTGAGTACGATGCGCTTCCCGTAGAGCACGCTGATATGCCATACAAATGCCTCTATGTCTTCCCATCCGCGGCGGGATGAATAGTACTCGCCAATTACATGTTCAATACGTGTGGCTCGGGTATCTTCAACAACCTGCTGAAACGTCTCTGTCGTCCGTTGTGCGGTAAATCCTACGTACAGGTTGACGCTCACTAGGATCAAACCCAGCACCATAGCAAAGGCCGCTATCAATCTGAACTGAAGGCTGAAGATCCAGTTAGGCATTGCTGAACCTGTACCCCACTCCATAGATCGTGTTAATGTATTCGTGTCTCTCGGTATTCGCCTCTAACTTACGGCGTAGATTGGATATGTGAGCATCGACAGTCCTGTCGAAGCCATCGAAGTCGTAACCGAAGACCTTGTCTATTATCTGCTCCCGCGTGAATGTCCTACGCGGTTCGCGGATCAGAATGACCAGGAGCCTAAATTCCGTGGGAGTGAGGGTTATCTGTGTTCCATTGGTGTATACAGCGTGATGGTTGAGGTCCACCTTGACATCGCCGTGCGCAAACTCTGAGTGGCCTTCCTCAATAGCCTCTCTGGCCGTACGACGCAGCACCGCTCGCACTCTGGCAGCCAATTCTCTTGGACTGAAGGGCTTTGTCAGGTAATCATCAGCCCCAAGGTCAAGCCCGGCCAGACGGTCCTCTTCTTCAACGCGGGCGGTAAGCATCACGATTGGCATCGCTGAGCCTTCTCTCAGTGTGCGGCATACCTCCATGCCATCCATGCCTGGCAACATCAGGTCTAAGACAACAAGGTCAGGACTAGCATCCCTGGCTAGGCGCAATCCTTCCAGGCCGTCATGTTACGTAATCACATTATGGCCGTCACGACCAAGGGAGAGCTTGATTATCTCAATGGTATTTGGGTCATCTTCTACTATCAGTACTGTACTCACCACACTCTTCACCTTTGAGGTAATTCCCAACTCATCTCTATTATATAGGGAGTGGCGGGGACATGTCCCCAGCCATTCTCCCTATGATCCCTTCCCTAGAACAAGGTTGTCTCTGTGCTCTCCGGCTTAGGAGGCAACTGCTCCCAGTGCCCCATACCATGCCGTCCATTTCCACCCATCATCCCACCACGTGAGAACCCGTGACCTCCGAACCCCTTGCCAGGAAAGAGTCCCTCAGGCTTCGACTGATACCATTCCCCATAGGCATCGGCCTCTTCCTGTGTCAGCCGCCCATTCTCCAGCATGTGATTCAGCTTCCGCTGAACCGCCTCATCCTGCATGTCTCCTGCAGCCTGTTTGAACGCATCCTGAATCTGCGTCTCATCCAACCCCAGGATTGTAGCAACCCTGGAAACCATGTTCTTTCCGGGGGCGCCGGTGTCCGTTCCCCCCTCCTGTGCCAGGACAGTGCCACCGGTAAGGCTAAGAGCCAACACACCAACCAGCAACGTACCAACAAACCATCGCTTTTTCATCTTCAATACCTCCTTTATCCGTATTGCTGCTATATCATTTATAACAGCAGACTTTTAAGAAAGTTTGAAGAAGTCCTTTGAAATGTGCGGATTCCAAAATAACTGTGTGAGATTGAGCAAAGGAGAACATACAGTGCCACCTGAAGCCACGCATGGCTTCTTGGTCAGGTACAAAACCATGTCCTCAGATGACATAGGGCCATCGAAGAATGCCTCCGATGGCCCTATTTGCTTATTGTTTCTGTCCGCGCTCTCTCAGGAAAACGTACTCATACGTCAGGGCTGCAATAGCGCCACCGCCCAGAGGGCCTACCCAAAAAACCCAGTTGTCTGCTAACTGCCCCGCGGCCAAAGCTGGCCCAAGGGTTCGAGCGGGATTCATAGAAGCTCCGGTCAGAGGCAGTCCCACAAGAATATCCACCAGAACCGCCATACCTATGGCTATTGGAGCTATGATGCTAGGACCTCGGGAATCCACGGCCGTTGCAAATATCACGAAGACCAGAATGAAGGTCAGCACCATCTCAATGGCCACACCAGCCCCAGCACTGATGCCCGTTCCAAGAGCATGAGTACCAAGGCCTCCCTCCATAGCGTCGGGAATTACGGCTTTGACAAGAAGGGCTGCCAGGGTAGCACCTAATAGTTGGGCAATCACATACATTCCGCCTTTGGCTGCGCCTATCTTCCGGGTCAAGACCGCGGAGAATGTCACGGCAGGGTTAAGGTGCGCACCTGAAATCCTGCCGGTAGCAGCCACCATTATGGCTATGGCAAAGCCGTGCGCCACGGCTATGACAATCATTTGCCCTGTGGTAACCACCCCATCAGAACCCAGGAATATCCCTGAGCTAACCACCGCGCCAACACCTATAAAGACAAAACAAAAAGTAGCAATCAACTCCGCAATCGATGCTCTCCAAGCATCCCAAGTCTTCAAATCATCTAACGCCAAGACCTCGTTCAAGTCTTACCTCCTAAATAGTTCTCCAAAGGTGGTTTGTAACATTTCCGTGCGTGCAAAGGCCTATAGTTTCCCAAAGGCAGACTCTGCCACCGCTACGGTGCGGTCTATATCTTCATGGGTGTGAGCTGTGGACACAAAGGCAGCCTCAAATGCCGATGGAGCCAGGTACACACCGCCTTCAAGCATGTGGTGGAAGAATGTTGAATACCTGTCCTTGTTGGTGTTTGCCACATCAGCCCATCCATTCACAGGGCCATTGGCAAAGAAGGCAGTCATCAACGAACCTACCCTGTTGATGGTCAATGGCACCTTCGCGGCCTTTGCAGCCGACGAGAGGGCTTCTGTAAACCTTGAAGCCATTCCTTCCAAGCGGTCGTATGTCCCAGGCTTGGACAGTATGTTGAGAGTTGTGATTCCAGCGGTTACCGCAAGTGGGTTACCCGAAAGTGTGCCTGCTTGATACATAGGGCCAAGAGGCGCCACCACTTCCATGATCTCTTTCCTTCCCCCATAGGCCCCCACCGGCAGACCTCCACCTATGATCTTTCCCAAACAGGTCAGGTCAGGACTGATGTCATATAGGGTCTGGGCCCCTCCATAGGCAACTCTGAACCCGGTTATCACTTCGTCGAAAATCAGAAGCGCTGCCTGATTCCTGGTTAGCTCTCTCAAACCTGCCAAAAAACCGTCGCTTGGAAGTACAACGCCCATGTTCCCAGCCACAGGCTCCAGAATAACCGCGGCAACATCCCCAGGGTGAGCTTCAAATAGCTTCTCCACAGAAGAAACGTCGTTGTAATCGGCAACAAGGGTTTCCTGAGCGTAGCTGGCGGGCACACCAGCGCTGTTGGGAATGCTGTAGGTGGCTCCTCCAGAACCGGCCTCAACCAACAGGCCGTCCGTATGGCCGTGATAGCACCCGGCAAACTTGATTATCTTGTCACGCCCCGTAAATGCCCTGGCCACACGAATGGCGCTCATCGTTGCCTCGGTCCCGGAGCTGACCAGTCGCACCATATCGATGGATGGAAAGGCTTCAACAACCATCCGCGCCAATTCGATTTCCCCTTCTGTCGGAGCGCCGAAGCTCAAACCGTTTTCCATAGCCAATCCAAGGGCATTCACCACGTCCTGATGAGCATGTCCCAAGACGAGAGGACCCCACGACCCCACGTAATCTATAAATTCGTTGCCATCGACATCCCATATGTGTGAGCCATGGCCTTTTTGAATGAACAGAGGCACGCCACCTACGGATTTGAAGGAGCGTACAGGGCTGTTCACCCCACCAGGGATATATCGTTGAGCCTGATCAAAGAATTTGTGCGAGCTAGAAAAATCCGTCAGTCAGACCTCCTACGCCTGCAAATAGTCGCTTCTTCTTTCCAGGTGGCAAAATTACTCATGCTTTGCAAGCTATTTAAAATCATTCAAAGAAATCTCAGCCTATTCCCATACTTATCCGGGCGTCCCTCTCCACCAGGCGGTACACCTCCTGCAACGGCAGTTCATTTCGCTCCGCTATTTCCTTGCAGTCCTCAAATTCCGGTGAAAGGCTTGTTATTTTACCCTCTAGTTTCTTCACCTTGACCCGTGCCTGACCCAAGGAGGTATCCACTGTGATTACCTCTCGCTCAGCCTCGTGCCTCTTCAGAGAGTGCACCCTCACGCCCAGAGTAGAACTCTCTGCCATTATCACTTTTATGAGGGCAGATTCCAAAGACGGACGGCAAATAACGCTCAATGCAACCGCGGGCCTGTTCTTCTTCATTTGAATGTTGGTGAACCATACATCAAGCGCACCCTCTTGAAGAAGTTTCTCCTGGACATAACCAAGGACTTCCGGAGTCATATCGTCTATATTGGTCTCAAGAAGCAAAACTTGCCCCAGCGCTTCAGCGTCCTGGGCTCCCCCTATCCACAGCGCCAGGACATTTGGTATCTCCGCCATGTCCTTGGACCCAACACCGTACCCCATACGCTCCACGGTCAACGTAGGAGCATCAAAGGATGCCAGCGTGGTGATAAGAGCTGCACCTGTAGGAGTGACAAGCTCGCCTGCCCTAAGGTATGGCCCTTCTGGAGGGACCACCCGTGCATTGCCCATTGTCATAAGCTGCATAGTCGCAGGAACTGGCACGGGAAGAGGGCCTTTTCTGGAGGAAACAACGCCCCATCCGCTGGGTAGTGGAGAAGAGTACAACTGCTCTATCCCAAGGGCCTCAAAGCCGGCAACCACACCAACCACATCGATGATTGTATCTATCTCGCCAAGCTCCTGAAGCTCATGGCTCTCACCATGCACCCTGGCCTCAGCGGCCTCCAAGCGCTTCATCACCTCGCATGCCTTCTCTTTAACGGAATCGGATAATGCACTGGTCTGAACCATGCCAATGAAGTCCTGGATAGTATGAATTGTTTTGCTATCTGGATCCAAATCGACGGTTACATGGGTGCCCCTAACAACACCGCGTTGAGCGGCCTGCGCCTTTACGGAATATCCTTTAATAGGAAGCTTTGAAAGTTCCCCGCGCAGTTCCTGAAGAGACAAACCTGCATCTATCAGCGCACCAAGGAGCATATCTCCGCTCGCGCCACCGATGCAGTGCAAATATCCTGTTTTCAGGGAATCCTCCTGAATCTCGCTACCAGTGTAGCCAAAAGTAGGGCTGGTAAGTAGTTTGTGTGGCCAAGTCTGTGCGTATATATGATATTCTGCATATCAAACTAGGACATATGATAAACGATATGCGTGTACGGTAAAAGGGGCACTGCAAGACTTAGGACAGACACCTCTGTTGACGCTCGCTGGTTACGGCCATTAAGATATCATGCAATCAAATTCCTGAGGAGTCTACGGAAAGTCCCATATCCACGGTAATATGTTCCTAGTGGATACGTGATTTCTTAAGAGTACAAAAGGAGTGCTTAGCAATGGATGAAAGTATCATAGGAATGCGCGACATGGGGCTCATCTTCGATGTCACGGATGCCATGGGCATTGACAGAGAGAGCATTTCAGTCCCTCTTGGCAAAGAAGACCCTGGGGACGTACGAAAGCTGCCCACGGGAGACGTTGAGATAGTTGTGCCGGAATCAGTTCCCTTGGAAGACTGGCTTGCCATTTTGCAGTCTGAGTTGGAGAAGCTTGGCTACGAGATTGAGCAGGAATGAGCATGGACAGACCAGGATTCATCTCACTGGATGTGGAAGAAAACGACGACTGCACGGGATTGCCATTGCTGACCTATCAGACCCTTAGCTAGCCCACACAGGTGATGCAAGTTAGAATCGCCGACCCGCACTGGTCGTCCCCTCATGTAATTTCAAGCCCAATACCATAGGATAGATTCGTGCGTGCACCTCCAAAATCCATGGACAGCCCGGAAGTACTGCCTAATAGTGCTGACTAAGTCCAAGTTTTGGTGTAGAATAGGCACAACTTAGACACGGAGGTGACCCATGCAGGGTTATTGCGTGAAGTGCCGTTCTCAGAGGGAGATGAGTACCACTCAATCGATTACCATGAAGAATGGACGTCCAGCAACCCAAGGCTCTTGCCTGGTCTGTAGCACAAAGATGTTCAGAATAGGTAAAGCGTCTTAGCCTGCAATCTATCAAAGGAGGCCATTTACCCTGTGGAGTAGTAGGATGGCGTCCTCTATTAACCTTCATCAGTCTTTTCACAGGGCTCCTGAGAGACGGCTCCCAATTGTTGTTAACCACGCTGTAGTAAGAATCTCTGCACGTCTAAGGGCCATAGTGAGACGGCTTCTTCAGCAGAGTTACCACTGAAATGCTGATCCCGGGTGACAGGTATTTTTATCCAGCGCGGGCTTGCCATGCCGCTCTGGTGTTTGTTCTTATCCCCCACCCTTCTTCCATGGAGAATCGTTACCTATTTCGATGTATTTCGTAGGAGAAACGTAAACATGGCAATCCCTCACTATGAGATGCTAAAGACGGAGCGTACTGGCCATATAGCTACCATTACTCTAAACAGGCCAGAGAAGTTGAATGCACTCAATTCACGCATGACCGCAGAATTCCATGCGGCTCTAGACGAGTTGTCTAATGAAGACGACATCCGTGTTGTAATCCTGACCGGTTCCGGCCGCGGTTTCTGCTCTGGAGCGGACGTAAACGAGTTATTGGAGGAACCAGACACTCCATCCAATAACATCCGTGGAGCCTCACTAACTGCACTGAGTTACCATATTCGTCGCAATCGACAGCCGGTTATAGCCGCGGTAAATGGCGTAGCTGCTGGCGCCGGGCTCGCCATCGCCCTAGCGAGCGATATACGGCTCGCTTCTGATGAAGCGCGCTTCTCCTGTATTTTCATCAAACGCTCCCTGGTCCCGGATGCAGGGTCTTCATATACGCTGAATCGTCTGGTCGGGCTTGGAGTCGCCATGGAGATGGCCCTGACAGGTAACATATACGATGCCAGCTGGGCATTGGAGAAGGGGCTGGTAAATAGGGTTGTCCCTGCGGACAGGCTTATGGAAGAAGCTATGGAACTGGCCAACATCATTTCGTCCAACCCTCCTCTGTGTGTCCGCTCCACAAGAGACCTTCTCTACGAACATGACGAAGACCTGCTTAGAGTACTGAGGAAAGAAAGCGACGCTAACATAATGCTCGGAAGCAGTCAAGACTCTCTAGAAGCCATCAACTCCTTCCTGGAGAAGCGACCGCCTGTTTTCAAAGGACAATAAGGCAGACCAGGACACTGACGCGTCGCGCATTTGCCCTGGTCTGGCTCACCTACACTGCACTTCGTCAGTGGATTTCTACAAGCTCACATTTACCTCTTACAAATCTCTGCAATGGCTCACGCCCTCACGGCCATGAACAACGGCTGTTGGCTGATTATCTGAAATATTTGCGTAAAAATTCACCACAACATCTTGTGTCGCAAGACTTCACAAATGCTATAATTGCGGAAATAATTCTTCGGGGATATATTGTTCACCCATCTCCATAACCACACCGAGTATAGCCTCTTGGACGGCCTAAGCAAGATTGCACCAATGGTGCAGCGCGCCAAAGAATTGGGGATGGCGGCGCTGGCAATCACAGACCACGGCGGGCTCTACGGCGCCATAGAATTCTACACAGCTTGCAAAGAAGCGGGCATAAAACCCATTATTGGCCTGGAATCCTACCTTGCTCCGGAGAGCCGTCATGCCAAAACGCCCGCGGACAAGAGTCCATACCACCTTCTTCTATTAGCTCGCAATATGGAGGGATACCACAATCTTCTCCAGCTTTCCTCCAAGGCCCACCTTGAAGGCTTTTACTACAAACCCCGCGTCGATAGAGAGTTATTGCAGCAGTACAGCGGAGGGCTTATAGCCCTTTCCGGGTGTCTCTCCGCAGAGGTGCCGCGTCATCTCCTTGACGGACGCATAGAGGAAGCCAAGGAAACTGCACTCTGGTACCAGAATATATTCAACGGCAACTTCTTTTTGGAATTGCAACGACACGGAAATATTCCAGACCAGAACAGAGTCAATGACGCTCTTTTGGAATTGAGTAAAGAAACTGGCATTCCACTAGTTGCCACAAACGATTCCCATTACATACACCAGGAAGACGCCCCCTTCCAGGACATTCTGATATGCATCCATACCAACACCAACATACAAGACGATAAGCGTCTTAAGATGTCCGACGACTCCTATTACCTCAAGAGCACAACGGAGATGGAGCAACTATTCTCCGATCTCCCGCAGGCCATCGCCGCCACACAGTCGATAGCCGATATGTGTGAGTTGGAATTGGACTTCAGCCAAACTCGCCTACCTGAATACAAGCCTCCTGAAGGTATGAACGCGGGAGAATACCTGTCAAAACTCTGCTATGAGGGCTTAAGCAGACGCTATGCAGATCCGTCGCCAGAGGCACATCAGCGCCTAGCCTACGAACTGGATGTCATTGAGAAGACCCAATTTGACAACTACATGCTAGTGGTATGGGACATAGCTGCATTTACCCGTGATAACAACATTCTTTTTGGTGTTAGAGGCAGTGCTGCCGCAAGCCTTGTGCTCTACTGCCTTGGTATCACGGACATTGACCCTCTGCAGTATCGCCTGGTATTCGAACGATTCCTCAACTTGGAGCGTCGTGAGATGCCAGATATAGATATGGACTTCCAGGATGACCGCAGGGAAGAGGTCATAGCCTACGTAAGGCATAAATATGGCGGCGACCACGTGGCACAGATCATCACCTTTGGAACCCTTGGAGCCAAGGCCGCCATCCGTGACACTGGACGCGCCCTTGGTATGTCATACCCTAACGTGGACAGAATTGCCAAACTGATTCCACTTGGCAGCCATTCCCTAGACGAGGCTCTGGAGGCCAGCAGAGAGCTTAAGGATATCTATGAGTCTGACTCAACCCTGAAAAACCTTGTGGATACCGCTCGTCACCTGGAGGGAGTGGTACGCCACGCCAGCACCCACGCTGCGGGTGTCGTGGTTACTAAAGACCCATTAGTGGAATACCTACCGTTGCAGAGGCCAATTCGCTCGGATTCATCTGAGGACATGGCCATGACCCAGTTCCCTATGGAACCCATAGCCAAGCTTGGCCTGCTTAAAATGGACTTCCTTGGCCTCACCAACCTGACCATCCTTTCGCAGGCGGGACGCACTGTGGCTCAACGTAGAGGCGTGCATTTAGACCTTAGCAAAATACCACTAGACGATAAAGACACCTTTGACCTGCTTTCTTCCGGAGAAACCACGGGAGTCTTTCAGTTAGAGGGCTCTGGCATGCGACGGTATATTCAGAAACTGAAGCCCAACTCCATAGGGGATGTGTCAGCCATGATAGCTTTGTATCGCCCCGGCCCCATGGAGCACATAGACACCTTCATAGACGCCAAGCACGGAAA
>Ga0114993_10001832_pt1 | contig 24135 bp, 40 predicted proteins | sample ArcticOcean_MG_C_FD_87042 | JGI IMG/M metagenome (GOLD analysis project Ga0114993, IMG submission 87042) | Marine microbial communities from western Arctic Ocean - ArcticOcean_MG_CB2_150 | ecosystem: Environmental > Aquatic > Marine > Oceanic | place: Arctic Ocean: Canada Basin | collected...
CAGCAGTGAAGAAGAAGCGAGTCGTGATGCTCTGTTCACAGAAGACGCAGTGATCTGTATAATGGCCCAGCTATGAGCGACGACGACACACAAGACGAGACGAGCATCGACGATGAACAAGTCATCGACGGCACGCTCGTGCCTGCAACAGTCGAGAACTCGTTCTTGGGCAAAGCAGAGAAGAAAGCGAAGATGCTTGAGCGACGCATGAAGATCGCTGTGCTGCATCATCGAGGCATCACGAACCAACGCCGACTCGCTGCTGCTCTTGAGTGTTCGCTCTCGACTGTTCGCAAAGACTTGGCGTGGCTCTTCAGGCAGTGGCGACGCGAGTGTGTCGACGACATACGAAACGCGAAAGCGAAGTCGATCGCTGAGTTGTCGTACACTCGCAACGAGTTGTGGGAAGCGTGGCGTCGATCGAAGTCGGACTTCAGAGAGACACGCACAGTCACGACGAGAGAAAGCAAAGACGACGAAGACCCGACGATCGTGACGACGACAGTCACGCGAAAGCAGAACGGCGACCCGCGATACTTAGAACAGATCATCCGTATCATGCTCGCAGAGGGCAGGATAATGGGCGTCGACGGCGAAGTGAAAGTGAACTTGGGAGACACGAAGCTGTCGATCGATCTCGGCAGCATGATCAAAGTGATCGAAGCAGATCAGCATCGTGTGTGTGATGAAGACTTCATCGAGCAAGTCGTCAACGCACGAGCAGAAGAACTGGGCGTCATCGACGCTCACAGCGTACCCTCTAACGGTCAAGGAGACAACGGCGATGGAAAATCACGAACACAGAACGGTGACTCTTCAGTTCAATGATGACAGCGATCGAGCACAAGATGTGCCAGCAGTCGACATCGTGCCGCAAGTGCTGACGTTGAACAACGTGCCGTTCATCAAGCACACTCAACGCGACGACATCTATCACGAAGCGAAGGGCAGCTTGAGCGTCACGTCAGACTCGATGCCGTTCGGCGGATCAGAGTTCGTCGACACGAACAGCGAAGAGTATCAACGAGTACACGAGTTCATCACGACAGTGAAGATCACTGACGGCTTCGCAGAAGCAGGCGTCACGCACGTCGCAGCAGCGATCGGCATGCTCGCAGCAACGATCGGCAAGGATGCGTTCAACTCTTCAGTGAACGACAACCCGTCGCTCGGTCAGTTGTTCACTGTGAAGCTTGCGTCATGGACGCGAAAGCTTGGCGCGTTCAAGAAGAGCAAGAAGCATCACAAGTACGTGCTGCGAGCGACTGCATCGTGTGCTTGGCTCGCAGGCGTGACAACGATGATGGCAGGTGCATGCGGCGTGCTCGAACATGAAGAAGACGATGATGATGATGAGATCGACTTCGGCAACGAGTACACGACAGAAGAGGACGACTGATCATGATCGCGACGAACAGGATGATCGAGACGCCGGGCATGCACAGCACAGCCCCCGACTCGTGCTGTGCTGTGTGCGATGAACCGTTCGACGATGACGACTCTCTGCGACTGCTGATGATCGCTGAGTGTGAAGTCGCATGCGAAGAGTGTGCTCGTGAGATACTCGGCATGCCGCAGTACGCACCGTCGAAGTTCTATGTCGCACGAGACACGACGCAGATCATCGTCAACGTGCTGCTCGCTGTCGCTGCGATCACGTATGTCGTCGTCGAGATAGCCAAAGACTTTCAGTGAAAGGAGTCACGCGATGGGCAACCTCGCAGACAAGATCGGACTGCTCGCATCTGGCGAGGCGAAGAAGATGAAGAAGAACATCGGCGAGATCAGTGTGCAACTCACGCCGCTTCAGACAGACTACAAGCAGACACACATCAGCAACTCGATCGCACTGCTGAAAGAACAGCAAGACAGAAGACAAGCAGCACGCGACGCAGTCGAGGTCATCAGCGGCAGATGCTTCCCGATCGCTGCGATCTTTCAGGGTTCGTGCGTTCAGTGCGGCACAGTGTATCGTGCGTCTCGCGAGACGATCATCGACGCTGACTACTATCTGACGTACGACACAGACGCCGGCAAAGAGATCGCGACGATCGACTGTCGCGAGTGCACGATCGACGTGAAGCTGAAGCCGTACAAGTACAGCAAGATCACGCCAGCAGTGCAGCACGCTGACCCGCCGATGAGCAAGACAGAGCAGTTCGCTTGCTTGTGCCCGAAGTGCGGCACGTTCTTGCTCGCCGATAGTGAAGACGTCGACGCTTCGACTGTCGTGCGAGACGAAAACGGTGACGAGAAGGTTCGTGTCGAGTGTGCTTGCTGCTCGTGCAGAGTGTTCGCTTACGAGTTCGGCGGGTTCATCGAAGACGAAGAAGCGAAGAAGGCAGTGAAGCGAAAGATGATCTTGCTGAAGGGTGCGTGCGATGGCTGACTTGCATCAAGCAGACAAGATGCCGCGACTGATCAGCATGACGATGACGATCGATCATCACGGCTGCACGCTGTACGAGTACGTCACAGACGGGGCAGTGCCTGGGCGAGACGACTGTGCTTGCAGGATCACGTACGGCAGCGCGAGCGACATCGAGCATGGGCACATGGTCAGGTACGCGACTGTCACGTACAAGTACAAGTCGCACGAAGAGTTCACAGAGTTGCGAGATCAAGTCGCAGCGATCACAGGGAACAAGTACAGCGTGCCCGTCAAGAAGAAGAAGCGACGCAAGAGAAAGATCGTACTGTGATGGGTGCACCAATACCGCAGATCAAGAAGTTGGATCAAGACTTGATCGATGCGATGACAGCAGTCGGAGACGCAGCGAAGGGAGCGAGCGTGTCTGTCGACGAGGCTGCTGCACTGTCAGTCGCAGCGTCGACGAGCAACGCAAGCGTCGAGCAGTTGTCGATCGCACTCAAGGTGCTCGTCGATCGCTACCCTGAAGAAGCAGAGCGTCTGCGTCAGTCGCTCTTGTCACGAGCGTCGAAGCCAGAGACAATAGAGTTCGAGCGACAGAAGCGTGGTCGCAAGATCATCTTGTGAGAGAGAACAGATGCTTGACTTGAGCAACATCAACATGAAGAAGATCAAGGTCGACATCAAGAACGTCGACGACGCTGTGTTGAAGTCTGCACTCGCGAAAGCGAAGAAGACGTTGATCAAGAAGTTCGAGCAGGACGCCCACGCTCAAGCAGTCAAAGCAGCAGCAGCAGAGTCAGCAGTGAAGAAGTACAGCAAGAACTTCAGCGCAGCGTTCTTGGGGGCGTTGAGCAAGCTGTCGCAGCAAGAGCAGGAGAAGCTGCTCGAAGAGAGCGACGAGTACGGCGGGCTTGCTGTGCCGCCCGTCTTCGACGACATGATCATCTCGACGCCGATGCTCAAGGGCGAGGACTTCTCGCTCGTGCCAGCGCCGTCGAACGCAGATGCAGTGATCGCTGACACAGCAGAGATCAAAGACGATCACACGATAGGCGATCTCGCGTCGATGATCCAAAGCAAGTACGCAGAAGCACTCGCGAAGAAGATCGACGACGAGATGCTGCACGGCGACGGGTCAGCGAAGACCCCGAAGATCGTGATGGGCGTCGACGTCGGTGCAGGCAAGAGCTTCAGCACAGTGCAGGCGAAGAACTGGGGGTGCGTCGTCGACAACGTGACGCACGATCAGATTCTCAACGCACTCGACGAGATCAAGCAAGAAGAGCCGAAGCAAGTCAAGCTGCCGCCCCGACAGAAGAGAGGACGCAAGGTGATCTTGTGATCGAGACTCAGCCATCTGGTGCAGTGTTCAGTTCGTGTCGCTTGTATCGCTACAAGCTTTGGCGCAACTGGTCGTTCGACTCTGCGTTGTTCCCGCAAGACAACTTCGCGTACGTTGCGTTCATCGGGTTGAACCCGTCGACTGCTGACGAGCATCAAGACGACCCGACGATCAGACGCTGCATTAGATTCGCACGCGACTGGGGATATGATGCGATGGTCATGCTCAACTTGTTCGCGTACAGAGCGACAGAGCCTGCTGACATGAAAGCGATCGACGAGCCGAAGTGCGTGATCGCGAACAACGATTATGCGATCGCACAGACTGCACACGATGCAGCACTGACTGTCGCATGTTGGGGAGTGCACGGCGAACACAAGCAGCGAGGCGAACGAGTGCGAACGATACTCGACGAAGTCTGCACGCTGCAACACTTCGGCGAGACACGCGACGGGCACCCACGCCACCCGTTGTATCTTCGAGCAGACACTGCACCGACTGCGTGGTACAGATCGTGATCACACAGAAGCTGCTCGCTCTGTTGCTGCTCGTCGCGACGATGCTGCTGCCGCTCGTCGCTGTCGTCTCGTATCACGTCGGCGTGTGTGTCACACGTCAAGCACTCGACGTCGCGAACGACTGAGCGAATCCGAGAATCTTCAGATCGACTCTCGATCGCACGCTGATCTGACGCGAATCTGTGCCATTTTAGAAAATAAATGGATCGACGTAACTCGTTGCTGTATATACACTTCAGCTATACAGTCACACCGAATCCAGATTATCTTTCAAGATTCTGCTTGCAGACGACGAAGAAGACGTCATACTGAGCATGCAGTCAACGAAGCACACAGCACACGAACGGGAGACGAAACGATGACACTCGCAACACTCGCACACAAGATGATGCTGACCGTCACGCAAGCCGTCGCACTGCCCGCAGTGATCGACACTGCTGCTGAGTCACAGAACATCACACGCGACGCCATGATCTCGCACTGCACTCGCAGCAGTGAAGTCTGCGAGTACCTCGCAAGCATCTGTCGCACTGTCACGAACTGATCGCAGACTTCACACTTCACTCACTTCAGCTTACGGAGACGAACTGAAGCAGCGTCGCAGCGAGCAAGAGAACGCGATGCAGAAGAACGCTGACGCGAAGAGCAACTGAGACACGCAGTCACGATCACGCAACACTCAACGCAAGCGAGACAGGCAGATGACACATCAGATCACACACGACGAGATCGCAGCACTCGTCTCGAAGCAGCGAGCACTCGTTGCCGTCAAGATCGGAGGCGTGCTGCACACGTTCATGTTCGATCAGACAGACGACGGGCGAGCATGGGCGTCGAGCGAGATCGCACTGCTGATCGACGCACTGAAGCCCAACAGTTACGCAGTCGAGTTCGATGACGTTCGTGAGTGGGTCGAAGATCACGCGATCGTCGATCTGTCGAAGACTGGCGCAGATCAGTACACGTGGGACAAGACGAACAGCAGAGTGAAGCATCAACGCATCAGAGTCACTGTGCGACCGCAGGGCGACAAGCACGTGCGACGCGAGACGCTCGATCGCATCGTGTACAAGTCGCTCGACTGAGAGAACACGCAGCACACACAGTCACAGACACTTCACACTCAGAGCAGGAGACAGATCGATGAAGAAGACACGCAAGGCACTCGAAGCATACAAGCGAGAGCAGATCGAAGAAGTCAACGATCGCTGGGCGTTCGTCGGGGCAGGGCAACGCAACGGGGCGGGCTGTTCGCGTCATCTCTTCACTGTGTTCTTGAAGACGCCCGACTGCGAGCGAGGCGAGTACGCAGACGAGATCGACGTGTGCTGCACGACGCAGACACAAGCGAAGCGCATCGCGATCACGCTGATCGAGTGCGGCGAGTATCAGAGCGACTGCACTGCTGCTCGCGTCGTCTGGGGCGGTCGCTCGTGATGACGTGAAGCGTCGAGCGAATCCGAGAATCTTGATCGGACGCTCGATCGAGCAGCAGATTCTGCATCAATCTGAAGATTCTCAGAAAGTATTTTGGATCGCGTAAGTCGTTGCTGTATATACAGTTAAGCTATACAGAGCAGCGATCTGCGAACTTTCTCGAAAGATTTCGCTTGCAAGCGACGATCCATCTGTCATACTCACAAGTGATGAGAGTGATCAACGCAGACAACTTCAACACACGAGACAAAACGATGAGCGGATTCAACACACAACGAGAAGTCGAAGCGAACGAAGCTTTCATCACAGAGACATGGGGCGAAGACTTCTTCGCACTGTGCATGAAGTCAGAGGGCACGACGTTCCTCGCACTGCTCGTCGAGCACAATCGAATCTAAACACTCACAGCAACTCACTTCAACTCAGGAGACGAAACGATGACACAGCAACACACGAAGACGAGCAAAGCAGTCGCAGTCGTGCAGCAGATTAGAGACGCGATCTCGATGCTCGACACGCTCGATCACGACAGCAGTCAGTTGCGACTCGCGAAGCAGTGGGTCGCTGATGGCGCGAAAAGCGTGTACTCGAATCACGACTTCGACGTCTTGCAGTCGCTTCAGTCACGACTCAGTCTGATCGACGCACAAGTCAGCAGCAGCGTCGCGACGCCCGTCGACGCGATGAAGATCAATAGCGTCCAGATGTATCAGGGCAAAGTGTACGCCCTGCTCGTTCAACTGAGTTCGCCCAACGGGCAGTACGCAGACGAGTACGCTGCACTCCCCGCTGCTGTCATGTACGGCGATCGACTGTACGTCAAGACAAGCTGGTCGAGCGACACGCTCAACGCATGCTACAAGCCCGCATGCCACGCGACGCGACCGATCGCGACGCCCGTCGACGTCAGCACTGCTCGCTGATCATGAAGCACGTCGCGTCGAGCGATCATGACTCGACGCGACTCACATCAACATCACTCGAACTCAGGAGACGAAACGATGACACGCAAGACACACTTGGTCGACGAGAAGCGAAGAGTCGCTTGCAACGTGCAGCACATCACGATCGGTCTGCAAGCGAAGAAGCTTGACGACTTCAACAAGACCGAAGCGCGTCTGTGCTGCAAGCGATGCCAAGTGACAGCAGATCGCTGGAACGCGAAGAACGCGAACAGCGTGAACGCCATCGTCGCAGCAGCGACAGCGTCAGAGGCAGCTTGGCAGAACATGCCCACGACAGTGAACGAACTGATGACAGCAGCAGCGCACGCACTCGAAGATCGCGACACTGATCTCCTTGAGGCGTTGCAGTCGCACACCCGCAACTGGCTGCAAGACGACGAAGCGATGCTCGCACAGACGTACATGCTGCACACGATGCTCGAAGCAGTCTACCAGCTTGACGACTGAAGCAACTCACACACTCGAACTCGGAGACACAGCGATGAAGACGATCATGCAAGCAGCACTGCTCAACGGGATGAACACTCACAACGCACGAGTGCGAGACAGCAAGTTCTCAGCACGCATCAAGCTGATCGACTTCTGCAAGAACGTGTACACGCTCTTCGTCTGGGTCGACGCAGACACGCGACTGTTCTATCTGCTCGACTGCAACGGGACGCCGAACAGCGTCAGCAACATCTTCAGAGCAGAACTGCCGAGCGACCCGACGATCTTCGACGACACAGACGACATGCTCGCAGCGATCGCAGCAACAGCGAACGTCGCAGAGTCTGTCACGATACTCTGAAGCAACTCACAGCAACTCACAAGCATCACACGGGAGACACAGCGATGAAGACAGTCAGAGCAGCAGACGTCGACGGCGTCATCAGATACTTCACGATCGGAGACTCGATCTCGTTCAAGTGCGACGTCGAGCAGAGTTCAGAGATCACAGCAGTGCGTCGCTCGGCGTACGGCGTCGCTGCTGTGCGAGTCAACGTCACTGAGGGCGGGTACCCTCACGGCGAGACGTGGATCGACTGCGATCGCTGCTGGTAGCCTGAGCAACTCACACTCACTCACAACACAGACACTCAAGGAGACGCGATACTTGCGAGAGTTCGCACGCATGCAGCGTCTGATCGCGTTCGCGAAGAGCGACTGAGAATCCGAGAATCTGAGATCGAGCACTGTTCGAGCAGCAGATTCGCAGACAATCTTGCCGAATCCAGAAAGTATTTTGGACCGCGTAAGTCTGTGCTGTATATACACTTGCGACATACAAGACACGCAGATCGCGAGAATCTTTGAAGTTGACGCTTGCAGACGACGATCTGAAGAGTATGATCATCAGTGCAGTCAACGCAGCAACACGACACGAACTGGGAGACGAAACGATGAAGACTCGAACGAACAGCACAGCGAAGCGACAGATGACGCAGAAGCAGTTCTTCGTCTGGCTCAACTTCTTTCGCGATGCAGAAGTTGTCATCGGCAACGGCAAGACGATCTGGGTGATCGAGGGTGGCAAGCACAGCAGCGACAAGGGCTGCGTCGTCTTCTTGTCTCGCATGCACCAGATCAACAAGTACAACAAGCCCGAGCGCGTCACGTACACTTGCAGCGAGACTCGTCTGCGACTCGCTGACTGATCTCGACTCGACACTCACACTCACTCACACACTTCACACAGAGAGACAAAACGATGACGATCTCAACACTCAACCCGACGAAGAACGAACTGATGACAGCCGTGCGAGCACTCGTGATCTGCAAGAGCGGCGAACTCACAGAGCAACGCATCAACAGCGAGAACGAGTCGTTCGACTTCCAGCGACTGCTCGGCAAGATCGAAGTGCGAATCAAGGACGAGTGCGACACGTACGGCAGAAGTGGACGCGAGGACGGCAACTATGTCGAGGATCAGTATTACGCTTTCACGCTCACTCGCTTCATGGGCAAGTGTGCTTCGATCTTCGACGAGCGAAAGTCGTGGCAGCATCGCATCAAGATCAGCGACATCAGAAGCATCACGCTCAAAGACTGATCACACACGTCTGCGACTCGCGACACAGATCGTCGCGAGTCGCTCAACACACGAGAGACAGAACGATGACCACACGACGACAACGACAGACGCTCAGACTGCTTCGAGAAGCGTTCAGCAACGCAGACTCGATCGAGACATGCGATCAGACAGAGTACACTGGGCGAGTGCTCGTCACGATGTCGCAAGTGTCGAGCGATTACAAGACGCGCCGCCACAACAAGTTCGCAGTCGGCCCTCGCGGCGGGCTGTACGTCACGAAGCAAGAGTTCTTCGTGTACGACTGAAGCAACTCACTCACACTCACTCGAACTCAAGGAGACGAACTGATGACACAGATCACGCAAGACATGAAGCCCACTCGACTGACGCTGCTCGCACTGCTGCTCGCTGACGACTTCGACGGCGAGGGCTTCGGCAACAGCAGACGCTTGCACGCAGCAGCGAGCGACGCTGTCGACAGCGGACTGCTCGAAGCACACGTCTGGCCCGAGAAGAAGTACGAACTCACAGACGCAGGCGAAGCGATGCTCGACGCTCTCGACGCAGCAGCAGACGAAAGCTTCGAGAACGAGATCGGCACGCCCGACGAGTTCACAGAGCAAGATCGTCGCGAGTACGCAGAAGAAGAGAAAGCACAAGCGAAGCGAGACGCACTCGCTGATCCTGACGACTGATCGAGACATCTGTTCGCGGGACGATGCTTGTAGTGTCGCCCGCACCCGCCTGCTGACGCACGCTTTTCTCACATAGGGCAGCGTCAGCAGGCATTTTCATGCGCAGACAGCGAGCAGATCAGCACAGACGCTCACAGATCGACGCTCTGATCTCGACGCTTCGACAGTCATCGAGAGCGAGACAGCCGCTGAGATCGACGCACAGACGCTCAGATCAGCGATTCTCAGCGTCGTGCAGACGTCTCAGGGCCCAGGGCGTCGTCGAGACGCTTCGAGATCGCAGACTGACGTGCAGGCTGCTCGTCAGCTTTCGGCGTCTGCGGTCGCTTGCTCGTCGCGATCAGCCCAGCGCCAGTCGGGCGGGGCGGGCGAACTCTGATGCCGAGTGCTTCCCATGCGAGAGCAGCAGCGTCGCCGTCGTCGGGCGATCTGCCGAGCATCTGTCTGATCGTCTTCATCTTGCTCTCGCGATGTGCGTCAGTCGCTCGATCTTTCGGCGGCAGCTTCAGACGTCCCTCGCTGTCGCGTGAGTCAGGCAGCACGTTCAAGTCTTCTCGCAGTGCGTTGCAGTTTGGCGGCAGCGTGAAGCCCGTCACGAGTTGCCCTTCTGTGTCGAACGTCGCGATCTGCTGAAGAGCAGTCGAGAGTCTGCCGTACATCTCTGCTCGCTTGTTCGCGTACGCTTTCTTGTCTGTCGCTGACTGCCCGAAGTTGATCACTCGCACTTCGATGTTTTGCTCCCAGAGTCTGTCACCGATCTGCTTGCCGCCACCGCCTGCATCGATCGTGACAGAGCGATCAGCGATGTCGTGCTTCTTCATCAGTTGGATCGTGATGCCTGCGATCTCCATCGTGTCGGGCGTGTCTTTCGAGAACTGCTCGATGACGCCGAATCTGTCGACGACGCACCACGACGACTTGTCACGCCCGCCGCCTGCAACATCGACGCCCATCGCTCGACGTGTGTCACGTGCTGCTGTCTTGCTGAAGTTGTCTTGAGCGATGTCGAGTGCTTCGATCGGGAACAACTGATCAGCACTGCCTTCCGGGAACTTGCCGTGCAGTCTCGTGTGTTGCTTGAAGCGATCCCATGTCGCGAGTCGCTCAACGTACTCTTCGTAGCTGATCACGCCGGGGATAGGTTGCGGCGGCTTGCCCGGATACCCTCGCTTCTTCCAGAGCATGCCCGCGATCACGTTCGGTGAGTCGAGTGCGTCGATGTGTATCACCTTCTTCTGCAAGCCTGGGCGATCGTCGACGTGTGCTGCGTTGCCGCTTCTGCACTCGCGATAGAAGAAGTTGGTAGTGTTCAACGGGTTGCCGATCACGAGTATGCGATGCGCCTGCGAGTCTGTCGCATCATAGAACTCGTCGCCAACACCCGACGACTCGTCGAAGATGAACAGCACTCTCGGCAGCGTGTCTTCGGGCAGATGATGTCCCTGAAAGTTCTCGACTTGTCGCGTCACGTGCCCTGCGATGTAATGCTTCGGCACAGCGATGCCAGTCGACTGATCGATGAACTGTGCGTCGAGTGACTGAAGTCTGATCGCGTCAAGCGGGCGTGCTGCTGACTGCACGAGCGACGACATCTCTTGCCAGAGTATGCCCTTCAGTTGCTTCTCGCTCGACGACGACGTGACGACGATCGCGGGTGATCGCGACGAGAAGAACCAGAGAGCGATCAGTGCAGCGACGCGAGTCTTGCCGAGTTCGTTGCCTGTGTGCACGAACGTCTTCTTGTTGTCAGAGACAGACTGTGCGATCGACAACTGCTTCTCGTACATGATCATCTCGGGCCAGAAGTACGAGAAGAACGCACACGGCTTCGTGGCGAACGCAGATGCGCCTGCGACTTCTGGTGGTGCAGTGTCTGACATGCAGTGCAGTCTTTAGAGTTCCGACAGCGTACACTTGCAGCCGTGCGTCGTCATGCGTTCGAGTATCACGGCGACGTAGCGAGGGTCGATCTCGATGCCGTGACAGCAGCGATCACTCTGTTCAGCAGCGAGCATCGTCGTTCCGCTTCCGAGGAACGGCTCGAACACTCGCCCGCCGACCGGGCAGCTACTCACGATCGCTCGCGCCATCATCGCAACGGGTTTGGGTGTTGCGTGCCCGTGTCGCTCTTCGCCGACGACTCGCTTGAAGTCCCAGACGTCGGTCATGTTGTCGTGCGTGTTGTCGAAGTATGCGCGTGTCGCATAGAACGCTCGCTTCAGTTCGTCGTGCTCTCGCTTCAGTTCGTCGTGCTCTCGCTTCAGTTCGTCGTGCTCTCGCTTGAAGGCGTCGTGCTTGCATGCCTCTGCCTGAAGACGCTCATACTGTTCTCTGGTTGGGAACGACCACTGCGACTTGCTGAACCAGTGATCTGCCATGCGAGGGTGAAAGCCGAAGAACTTCGCCACGTCCTTGTTAGACCACCCGCACTTGCGTCGCTCGCTGTCGAGGTACTCGCGCACGGACTCGAAGCCCTCCCAATAGTTGTCTGCGTTATTATTGAACCCTTGCTCGCCAAGCATGAAGAAGAGACATCGTTCACCCATAGGTGCGTATTGGCGAAGCCCTGCCATCCCGTCTTTCCCCCAACTGGCCCCCGTGACTTGACTCCAGATGATCTCGTTGCGGAACGTCAGTCGTTCGCTGTCCTTCAGCCCGCCGACGTACCACAGTCGCCACAAGTCTTTAGCGTTGCCCCAGATGTACGCGCTGCCGTTGTCGTCAACGTGCGGGCGTGCTGTCGTCCACCATGCCATCTGAAACGCATCAAGCTTCTCGCGGTACAGGTTGTCGTTCTGCACGCCATCATTCTCCTTGCCCATTCCGTACGGCGGGTCTGCGTGCACGAGTTGCATCTTCTCGTCGCCCATCACTCGCTCGACGTCTTCGCTCTTCGTCGAGTCACCACACAGCAGACGATGCGTCTGCTTGCCTTCGATCACCCACAACTGCCCCGACTTCGTGTCCCACTCCTCTTGCAGTTCTGCTGCTCGATCAATCGGCGCTTCGTCTTCGACGATCGCGACTGGCGTCTCAAGCAGTTCAGCGATCTCAGTGTCATCGAAGCCGAGCGACGACAAGTCGAACTCCTTGTCGAACAACTCTGTGACGCCGCTGAGTTCTTCGAGTTGCTGAAGCAGCACGTCATCGTCCCACTCAGAGAGTTCGCCCGTCTTGTTGTCGGCGATCGCATACGCCATCGCTTGAGTCGCAGTGAGATCAGTGCGCACGACGTTGATCGTGTCCCAGTCGAGTGCTTGCGCTGCGATGTACGTGCCGTTGCCAGCGACGATCGTGCCGTCTGTGTTCACTAAGATCGGGCGCTGCTGACCGAACTGCGTGAGAGACAGCTTGATCGCGTCGATGTTCTTGTCTGGGTGTGCTCTCGCGTTGTGCGGGTCAAGCGTCAACGATGCGATCGGTACGTTCTCGATGTTCATTGTGGCCCCTGTTGTGTTTATGTTGCGAGCAAGTACAGTCCGCGGCACACCCAGAACACAACGATCGGTGCAGCGAAGACTGCGCCGATGATGACACAGAGACAGCCGAACCCGTGAGACAGCGCCCCGCCGAACCCTCCGCTGCTGGTCATGGCTGCGTCCCTGAAGAAGATCACGCTGACACCCCAGAACGCGACGCCGACGAACGCGAGTGTCTTGCAGACGATGTGTGCTGTGTCGAGATCCATGCCTACTGCTTTCGTGTACCGAAGAAGATGATCGCTTCCCCGATCAGTATGACCGCAACAGCGCCGGCCCAACAAGGCCATATCTCGACGAGTGCTTGTGCTTCAGTCCATTCTCGATGCTTTGCGATCTGCTGCATGCGAGCGAGCGCGATGATCAAGACTGCCATGATGCAGTACGCTGCGCGGATCACTTCGACTGATGTCTTGTTGAGTCTCACTGATGCTCGCAGCTTTCTTGCTCAAGAGGTTCGAGATCGACACGTTCGCCGCTGACTTGCTCGAAGCCGAAGCGAGGCAGCGTCATGATCGTGCGCATCCATCTGATGATCTTCAAGATCGTTCTCGACTGCGACAGTGCGAGATCGTCGGGATACGGGCAGCGATGTCCTTGCGACACGATCGCGAACAAGCGAAAGCGAACGGGCGGCTGTGCTGCTTCGATCTGTTCATCAGGGTGCATCATGAACTCCCGGAAGCGTACACGAGAAAGCGCCAGAGCCAGTACAGCGCGAAGACAGCGAAGCAGATCACAGCAGCGCCGCCTGACAAGATGCTCACGGGAATCCACCCGCCCATCGCATCGTACGTGCCGCTGTCGAACTTGAAGATCGAGTACACGCACAACGCAGTGAACGCGACTCCGACGATCATCATCCAGAAGACGAACTCTTGCATGATCAGAACTCCTTGCCGTTCGACATCGCGATCACTTTCAGTGGCGCGGGTGCATTGATGACTGCACGTGCTCGATCTTGCCACTGGTCGAACAGTGCGTTGTCTGCTGCATCTTTCGCGAACACGATGATCTGCCCTGACTCTGTGTCGCAGTTCAACACGTCGCTGTACTCCTTGCCGTTCGCGTCGAGCACGTGGCACGGTGCGAGTGGCGGGTCTTCGTCTGCTTCCCAGTTCAAGTACATCGAGATCATTCCTGAAGCCATGACGCAACCCAGATCGCGCCCGTCGCGATATGCTGTGCGCCGAGTGATGCGAGTGCTGCGAAGCACGTGTTGCTGAACGTCTGCTTCTTGCTGTCGTCGTCAGTCGCTCGGCAGCATCGATACAACTCTCGCAGCGACGCACAGAAGAACGCGAACGACACGAGCACGAACAGCACAGACACGACTGCGAACGCATACGAGAGAGTGGTTGAGATCACGGCATCACCCTGAACCAGACGAACAGCACGACGACGATGACTGCGGCGCAGATCATGATCCACTTCGTCTCTTTGCGCTTCGCTGTCTTCGCTTCGATCTTGTCGATCTTGTTCTTCTTTCGCTTGTCACGTCGATCGGGCGTGTCGTCGTCTTCGTCTTTGCGTCGACGTCTGCGACTGAAGAACTCTCGCCACAGTCCTGCCTTGACGTCTTCGCTCTCGCGACGCTTGATCAGCGCCATGACGTGACGATGTCGAGCACTCAGCCCAGGCACATCACCCTTCAGGGGCGATGTCGTCGCGAGCCATGACTTGAGTCGGCTCGTCGGTGCTTGCTCACACCCTGCGATGAAGCTGCTGAAGTGATCTGCTGCGAGACGTTCGTGCAGAGACTTCATCGCTTGCGACTCTTCGTTCACTTCGTCGATCATCTGCTGCACATCAGACGCTTGATCGCGATCTGCTTCGACTCGTATGTTCGCAAGCATGTCAGCAAGCGGCTTCTTCTTGCCCTTGCGCAGTCGCTCTGCATCTGCTTCTTCTGATCGTCGTCGAGATCGTCGAGACATGATCGTCAGTCCTTGTCGAGTTGCTTGAGTGTGATCGTGCCCATCCACTTGCCGCACGAGTTGTGATCTTTCACTGCGGGCCAGTGACCGATGTGTCGCCCTGCTTTCGCTGGCAGCGACTGCACGATCACTGGCTGATCGAAGTGACACTCTCCCCAGTCTTCCTTGCCCTTGCGAAACGACTCGCAGTGTCGGCAGGGCTTGTTCGTCAAGTCTGTTGAGAGTGCGTCAGTCATGTTCACTCGTCGGGCTTGTCTTCAGCTTCGTCGCCGTCAGTCGCTTCGCCGTTCGTGAAGCACACTGCGATCATGCTCTCGACGCTCTTGTCTCGAACGAACTCACGCGACTCGCCGTCGAGCAGTGCTCGCTTGTGATCAGCTTCAGCGACTCGCGTCGCGTTGCTGCTCGTGACAGGCACACGTCTGAACAGACCGTTGATCACTTCGCCCGTCTTCTTCTCGACGAGCATGAAGATGCCGACATACGACGCACTGGCGTCGACGTCGTGCTTCTTGTTGAACAGCAGAGACGCGATCGGCAGATCACTTGTTCGCCACTCTCGCACTGCTGCGTTGTGTTGCGCTGTCGTCAGCATAGGCGAGATGCCGCCCTTCTTGCAAGCTTCGATGCAGACGCTGCCTGCGACTGCGTTGATCTTGACTGCACCACACTTGCACCGTACGGGTTCAACTCGGGCCATCGTAAGTCTCCTTTTCTGAAAGCTGGGGGTGTTGCGTTGCAGGGTTTATGATAGCAAAAACCCTGCCGTCTGCACAGAGCAGTGTTGATCGAATCGTGCTGAGTCGGTACAGTTCAGTGTATGCCATGCCTGCGATTAGCAATCAGACGGGTCTTCAGGTTCGTGCTTCACTGTGTCAGAGGCAGCGTTCTGCGCGTGCGTGTCGTCTTGTCGAAGGCAGTCGATCGCAACAGAGCGACCGCGATCGAGAGTCTCGAAGCACGCATCGCTTCAGACAAGCTGATCATCCAGTCACTGCGAGACGAGAACTTGGAGATGGACTTCAGACATCAGCGACAAGTGTCGCGACTCAAAGCTGACATCGCTGTCGACGTTGCGAGAATGGTCAGCGCAGAGGGAGAACGACGATGACTGTTGCAAGCGAGTTCGCGACTTCAGTGCGCGATCGATGCAGAGCGAAAGAATTCAACGGCGACGCTGGCAGCAGCGCGTTGATGACGGGCGACAACTCAGCAGGCAGTCTGTTCAGTCAAGACGACGCGAACGAGTACAACTATGCCTCGTTCAAGTCTCGCGTGTACTCAGTCATCAGACCGATCGCACAGCAGATCGCATCGCAACAGATCAACGTCGGCAGACTCGTCGGCAGCGGTGGCGCTGCAAGACAGTTCGATCGCCCGACGAAAGAGTCTCTGCCTGACTCGTGCAAAGCGTTTCAAGAAGACATGGAGATCGTGCCTGATCACGTGCTGATCGATCGCTTCAGAGAGCCGAACCCTGTGATGCCGATGTGGCACTTGCAGTACAGCACGATCTGCTCGTATCAACTCACGGGCGTCACGTATTACTGGATGCCAGAAGAGCAGGGACAGATCAACATCTGGCCAGTGCCGTCGACATGGATCACACCGAAGCACGACAAGGGTCACTTCGCAGAGTACGAGATCAACCCTGGCGGATTCGGCAAGGGCATCACTCGCCCGTCTGAAGAGTTCGCACGCTTCGTGAACCCTGACCCTGCTGATCCGTTCGGGTGCAAGTCGACACTGAAAGCGCACGCACTTGCAGTCGCAGCAGACAACGCGATCGAGACAGCGCAGGTCGCTGCGTTTCGCAACGGCATCTTCCCGTCGCACGCGATCGTGCTTGGCGACATCACAGACGTCGAAGGTGCGAACACGGGTCGCCCGACTCTGCTGAAAGAAGATCGCGATCGCATCACTCGCTCGATGATGGACATGTACGGCGACGTGTATCAAGCAGGCACGCCGATGATTCTCGACGCACTGATCAAAGACGTGATCGATCTGTCGAAGTCGAACAACGAGATGGACTTCCTCGACTCAGGCAAAGCGACAGACTCTCGCATCAGTCGCGGCTGGGGTACGCCGTCAGCGATCACGGGCGAACTTGAGAACGTCAACAGAGCAGGCAGTGCAGTCGCTCAGACGCACTTCATCAACTTCACTGTGAACCCGTTGATCGAGTATATGTCGCAAGTGCTGACGCTGTTCGTCGCGCCGCGCTTCGCAGCGACTGGCGAGCGACTCGTCGTGTGGATCACGCCTGCACGCCCTGACGATCCCGAGAACACGCGAGCGAATTATCAGGTGCTCGCGAAGCATCAAGCGTGCAGCAAGAACGAGATGCGATCTGCGCTCGAAGGACTCGGCCCGCTCGTCGACGGCGACGTGATACCGAAGCCGATGAACCTCGAAGACGTGCCTGCTGTGCCTGACAAGAGCACAGAGTCGAAGCGTAAGGTCACGCGAAAGATTCACTTGAAGCGACTCAAGTCGCTGACTGCTGATGGCATGGCAGGCAGATGGCTCAAGCAGCACACGAAGATCGAAGCAAGCTATGTTGACGAACTCAGCGATCTGTTCGTCGAAGCAGGCAGCAGAGCAGCACAGCAGATCACTGATCTCGCGATAGGCAAGAGCGAGACGATGAGCGAAGCAGTCGCAGTTGCAGCAGCAGCGATCGGCGGCAAAGAGTTCGACGCGCAGATCATGGCGATCTCGACAGAGCACGTGCTTGGCTCGCTCGCGACTGGCGCTGTGTCTGAACTGAACGACTTCGAGGAAGCGAAAGCAGCAGCAGCGTTCTCTGCGGGTGACGTGCTGATCGAGTTGCCGCTTCCGATTCAGACTGCGATACAACACGAACTCACGACGATCATGATGCAGCCGTACTGGGGCGAGATCGCTGAGACAGTGCTGACTGATCTCGCTGGCAAAATATCTGCGGGCATCAATCAAGGCATGTCGACTCGCGAGATCGCACTGTCTGTTCAAGGGCAGAACGGCATGCTCGGCAGAGCAGCGAGCAAGCACAGAGCGATGCGCATCGCACGCACTGAAGTGACTGGCGCACTCAACGCAGGGCATCACACAGCACGTGCTGATCTTGTCTCTCAGGGCTTGATCAGACAGATGCAGTGGATGACTCTGATGGACAACTATACGCGAGGCACGCACGGTCGACTCAACATGAAGAAGACTTCAGCGAAGGGCATGTTCAACGTCGGCGGCACGAAAGCGCCGTACCCTGGGCACGTCGGACTGCCAGCACGAGAGCGCATACACTGTCGCTGCACTGCTGTGTCTGTCGTCGACCCTGACGCAGTCGTTCCGTTCGCACCATAATCCATAACGTGGGTCGCTGCAACGAGTTATGTCAACAAGTGCAAACCAGGTTTGCACTTCTTTCACGAAGCGCACGAGCATGATGTCGAAGAACGAACTGATCGCCCAAGGTGGCAACAGAGAGACGTCGAACGCAGTCGACTTGATTGTCGAGACGCTTTCGGCTAATCTGAAAGCACACGTCGGGCAGGAAACTCACTACGGGCGATTCGGCATAGAGATCGAATACTTCGCTGGGCAGATCAGAAGCGTTCAGCGAAGCGATGCAGTGAGAGTGCTGTTCAAGAAGTGACAATCTGAACATGGGACCATACAAGGCCCGCTGCTGCACACGAGTGCGGCATGCGGGTTTTTTTCGTTTACTCGGAGAGCAGTCATGTCACAGACGGCTGAAGCAACGCAAGCAGAACTCGACGCGATGCAAGTCAAGCTTGCAGCAGAAGTCATCGATCGAGCGAAGTCAGGACACGCACCGCGATGGGGCGTCGGCAACGCGACTGCGTATCTCAACGACATCAGCGGCTGCCTTGCAGGAGGCGTCTGCCCGACGAAGCTGCTCGGCAACAGCACACCCGCACAGTGGACGCAAGCGATCAAAGATGCAGAGAGTCGCTTGACGTACTGTGACCCAGAGATGGACGTGTTCGAGTTCGAGCACGATCTGAAGCGAACAGGCAAGAAGCTGACTGAAGGTTCAGTCATGGACTTCTCAGCGATCATCTCGACAGTCAAGCAAGATCGTGACGGCGACATACTCGTGAGCAAAGGTGCGTCAGTCGACAACAAGGCACCGCTGCTCTGGCAGCACATGGCGTTCGAGCCGATCGGCATCGTGCGAGAGTCACGAGTGCAAGCGAAGAAGATCACGGGCAAGATGTCGATCATCGACTCGCCGCTCGGTCGCGACGCTGCACAGCTTGTCGAGTTCGGCGCACTGCGTATCTCGCATGGCTTTCGCGTGTTCGAGTTCGAGCCGATGGACAACGAAGAGCGAGGCTTCAAGATCACGAAGTTCGAGATCATGGAAGTGTCGCTCGTGTCTGTGCCGTCGAACACTGATGCAGTGATCACAGCGTTCTCTGCTGAGAAGCTTCATCACCCGATGGTCAAGCAGTGGGCAGGCGCGAAGTTCAGTGCACGCCCAGTGCAAGTGCCCGGCGCTGATCTCGAAGTCACGCCAGCGATCAAGACGACAACGACGAACACGAAGAAGGTTGGCGACTGCGAAGAGTCAACGACTGTGATCGTCGAGCCGATCGGCATCGTCGCGCCGAAAGCAACAGCGAAGAACGACTGCTCGTGTGACGTGAAAGCAGACGCGAGCACTGAAGACAAGATCGGCTTGCTCGATGTCTTGTTCGCGAGAGCGTTCACTGCTGAAGAGTTCGCACTGATCGAGTCAGGCGACTTCGAGAAGCTGATCAAGGGCGGGCGAGCGCTCAGCAAAGCGAACGAGAAGCAACTGCGAGACGCGCTCGACATGATCAAGCGGATCACAGAGAACGATGACGCGACGCCCTCGATCAAGACTCTCGCCGTTGGCGCAGTCGCGAAGATCGAGAACGTCATCAAAGCAGTCGACCCAGAAGAGAGCGAAGCGAGTGCGAGTGAGTTGTTCGCGAAAGCGTTCATCGCACTCGACGGCGACGTCTCGACGATCAACACGTGGCTCGGTGTTCTTGAGACATCGAAGTCGCAACTCTTAGCACACCAATTCGACGAAGAACTCGAAGAGATGCTGAACTGAACTGTGTGGCGCTGAAGTCTCAGCGTCTTGTCTTTCTCATAAGGGAATTGGAACTATGAAACTTACTGCCGCCCTACGCAAGTGGGCAGTCGAGAACCTCGACATCAAAGCAGACGCGACTGACGACGAGATCAAGATCGCATTGAAGGCAGCGATGGTCGGTGACGAGCCGAAGCTGTCGCTTGAGAAGTTCGCTGAGTTGTCGCAGACGAAGAGTGCTGCGTCAGATCAGATGAAGGAGTTGATCACGTCGTCGATGACGACTGCTGTTGAGCCGATCAACGAAGCGATCGCCAAGCAGGGCGAGAAGCTTGACGCTGTCATCGCAGACGTCGCTGAGTTGAAGACGGTCAAGGCTGGCGACGACGACGATGCAGACGCTGACGACGATGCAGACGACGATGCTGACGACGATGCTGACGCAGACGAAGCTGAGAAGCGCATCGAAGCGATCGTCGAGAAGTCGCTCGCGAAGATGAACGCAGGTGCTGACGTCATCGGTGGCGAGAGCATCTCGCTGAAAGTCTTCGGCAACAGTGTTCGCGTCAAGGGTGCTCACGAGCAGTACAGCACGACGAAGACTGCGCTGACGATGCCTGAGCGATCGAAGGGCGGTCGCTTGAACGCGAACGCTGGTGGCCCAGTGATCAAAGAAAAGGGCGGCGCTCCGATGGACTGCCCGTCGCAACTCGACAACGCTGTCTGCGGTGCGTGGTTCAAGAGCATGTTCTCGAACTTGCACAAGTCGAACGGACTGCCGATCGGTCGCAACATGCGACTGACTGAGCACGACAAAGACTTGATGGCGTACTCGATCCGCGAGATGAAGTGGACGGGTCCGATCGGCACGGGTCGCGGCGAGCCGCAGCACTGGGTCAAGTCTCAGAAGCTGACGCCTGACTTGCAGAAAGCGCTGCTTGACGATTCAGGCAGTGGCGGTCAAGAAGCTGTGCCTGATGCGTTCGATGACATGTTCATCACGACGCCTCTGCTGCACGGTGAGTTGTTCCCGCTCGTCAACCTCGTGAACTTGTCGCAAGGTTCTTCGATCGATGGGTTCGCGATCTCGAACCCGACGATCAACTCGAACGAAGCCGAAGGCAGTGCGATCACTCTTGAGACGACCACGTCGTTCATCAGTGCTCTCGACACTACGATCTTCCCGTGCGCGGGTGCGATCGAGATCGGTGAAGACTTCGAGGACGATTCGCCAGCGAACATCGGGCAGACGCTCGGTCTGCTGTTCGGCGAGGCGTTGATGAACTGGCTCGACAATCAGATCGCGAACGGCGATGGAACGACTGAGCCGACTGGCATCTTCACGACGAGCGGTACGACTGTCATCACGACGTCGAACGGCACGAGTGGTCCGTGGGTTGTCGGTGACGTCGAGCAGTTGCTGTTCGGTGTCAACAAGGCGACGCGAAGAGCGCTCGGTGATCGAAGCGTGTTCGTGATGAACGATACAACGTATCGTCGTCTGCGTGGCGTCAACGTCGGCTCGACTGACGCACGTCGCGTCTTCGGGATGGATCACGAAGCGTACACTGTCCTCGATCGTCCTGTGAAGATTCAGGACGACATCGCTGACAATGACGCATGCTTCGTCAACATGGCGTACTACCGTCTCTACCGTCGTCTCGGCATGCAGTTGCGTTTCGAGAACACGGGACAGACGCTCGGCTTGAAGAACACGAAGTTGGTGATCTTGCGGGCTCGCTTCGGTGGACAGATGACGCTTGCGTCGGCTGTCGCTGAGACGAACACTGCGCCAGTCGTCAACTCGTAAGCAGCGAAGCAAGACTGATTGCTTGGTGTGTTGCAGCCGACGAGCGGGCTTCGCGCTCGCTCGTCGGTTTTTTAATAAGCTACCCACCGAAGTTGAACACTGTCTCAGAAAAGGAAACGAAAGATGTCAGAGCAACCACCGAAGCTGTCGAACGCAGAGATCATCATCGAGATCGAGTCTCGCAACCGCAACGTCTTGTTCATCCCGACAAGCGATGTGCTGCGAGGCGTGTACGATCGCCACAAGCTGTACGCTGGCGCGACGAGTCGTCGCGGCTTCATGCAACTCGACAAGCTGCCAGGGATTCGCATCGCGATCAACATCGCAGCGAGCAGGGGTCGCATCTTCGACCCGATCGGACTCCCAGAGTTTGAAGAGATCGCAGCGAGTGCTGCACGCATCTTGCACAAGTGCGGACTGCGTGAGTCGCCTGAGCCGATCGCTCCATCGAAAGTCGAGAAAGATCAGACGCTCACGCAGACTGCTGTGAAGTCATGGATCTATTGGATGCGACAGCACGTCGACAACGGCGATGCAGTGCTCGTGTCCGGTACGTTCCCGTCGTACGAGACGATCGCGAAGCTGCCAGGGAAGACGCTGATCAACCCAGCAGAGACTGTCGTCGGTGCGATCAGGTATCTCGAAGATCGCCCTGAGAACAAGAACGTCATGGAACCAATGACGGTCGAGGACTGAACACGCATGCGAGTCGGCGTTGCATACCCTCACGACATCAGATCGAAGTACGCTTGGGCGGCTGACGCTCTTGCGTCGCTCGGTCATGACGTCGTGAGGATCGACAGCGTCGACTCGTTTCGTTCAGAAAGTGATCTGTGTGACTTGATCATCGTCGCACACAAAGGTGCAGGGATGAACAAGACGTCACTGACTGCTGCGATCAGAGATGCTCGATGCACTGTCGTGCAGTGGTGGTTCGATCTGATCATGCTCAACGACAAGCGACCGCTTGCAGAGCAGCAGATCATCAAGTCGTTCGGTGATCAGCTTCGGGCATGCGATGTCGTGTTCGTGAAAGAAGCAGATCATCTCGACGAGTACACAGCACTCGACATCAACGCACAGTGGCTCGACCAAGCGTGCCCGTCTGATCTCGCAGCGTGTGAGCACAGAGACTCGCCGCAGTTCGATCTGCTCGTGTACGGCACAGCAGGCAACAGCTACGGCAAGCGAGTCGACGTCGTGCGAACACTCGCGAGTCGCGGGCACAAGGTCGCATGGGCGTCACGCAGCGAGATGCCGCAGCACGCGAACATCACGCCGCTCTCGTTCGTCGCACCGCACGATCTGCCGATGCTCGCTTCAGATGCTCGCTTCACAGTCTGCATCGATTACACGCACAAGATCGAGGGCTACTGGTCAGACAGAGTATGGCTCGCGATGGGAATGGGTGCGTGCGTCGCTCACAGATCGACTGACGGCTTCAACGCACCCGAAGCGACTCACATAGACTTCGAGTGCCATGTGCGCTTAGACATCGAACTGAGACGGCTCAGAGCAGACACAGCGGGCAGACGAGCGATCGGCAACGCAGCACGCGAGCATGTGATGCGTCATCACACGTACGAAGCACGGTGTCAGGAGATCATAGAACGATGCAGACTCACAGCAGCAGCGTGAAGACGTGCAGACACTGCATGGGCAAGAAGACAGTCTCGCTGCTCGTCAAGGGCAAGACAGAGACTCGAACGTGCCCTGCTTGTGACGGCACGGGCAACGCGACGCTGAGAACAAAATAAGGAACGAGATCATGAAGATTCTAGGACATGCACGACTCGCAGTCGCAGCGACGAACGTCACGACACTCGTGAACGGTGCGCCACCACCGGCAGGCACGAAGCGTGTTGTGCTTCAAGCAGAAGTCGACGAGTTCAGATTCACGGGCGACGGCACGACGCCGACTGCGATCATCGGTCGACGAGTGATCGTCAACGAAGAGATCGCGATCGACACTGATCTCGATCAGATCAAGCTGTTCGGAGAAGCAGCAGGCTCGATCGTCAACGTCGTGTACTACGGCGAAGACGTTTAGCGAAGAACAGGACGTTCCCTAGAACTCGCAGACCGAGGCAGAGCACGATGACGGATCAACAACCTCCCGATCCCGATTCGTGGATCGAATATCGACGACTCGTGTTGGCAGAACTTGAGCGAATCAATGAATGGCTGTCGAAGATCGAAGAGCGAACGCAGACAACAAGAAGAGACGTCGCCGTGCTGCAAGTCAAGTGCGGCATGTGGGGCGCAGCAGCAGCAGTCATCGTGTCACTCGCAGCAGCACTCTTGAAATAGGAAGAACACTTCGATGATCAGCGAAAACCTAACACGCTTGCGAGAACTGTCTGTGCAACTCACGCCTGCACCAGAAGACATCGCGCGCAAAGTCGTCGAGTTATTGGCTGATGGAATCTTACTGATCAACCACGAGGGTGACATCGTGTACGCAAGCCCGTTCGCGTCTGATCTGTTCGG
>Ga0114993_10001838_pt1 | contig 24103 bp, 19 predicted proteins | sample ArcticOcean_MG_C_FD_87042 | JGI IMG/M metagenome (GOLD analysis project Ga0114993, IMG submission 87042) | Marine microbial communities from western Arctic Ocean - ArcticOcean_MG_CB2_150 | ecosystem: Environmental > Aquatic > Marine > Oceanic | place: Arctic Ocean: Canada Basin | collected...
GTAGACGCTGCTGTCCGGCGAATGAACGAGTTCCCGGACATCGATTCAGCAGCCTAATTCTCGTGTTTCTATCGGGTTTCATTAGCGTTTCAAACGGGAATCCCTCAAGTCTCTGCTGCTATACTCCCAGTTCGATTTGAGCTGCCACACTTTTCAGTTTTAGCCGAAACGATCAGGCACCTTTAGTTCCTGATCGCAACCGCTGGCATGAGTGCGGCGTTATTTCACTGGGATCTCTATCAACACTCGCTTTACGTAGCGCTAAATAGCCAGGTCGCCCGTTTCCAAGTAACTGAGACGGCACCCGGCAAACAATTGCCATGACACTCCCCATCGCATCAGTGCCGAACGGCACGGTTTCTTCAGCCAAGGGTTTTTCAGCTGGAGGGGTCTTCGCTGGAATCAAGACCCCCGGTGCCGACAAACTCGACATCGGCCTTCTGGTTTCAGAAGAGCCGTGTACCGTCGCTGGCACATTTTCGCAAAACAGCATCCTATCGCCCACTGTCACACTCTCCAGAGACCGCGTTGGTGTCGATAAGCGCGTGCGGGCCGTGGTTGCGAACAGCGGTTGCGCGAACACTGCAGTTGGCGCACAGGGCATGGTCGACGCCAAAGCGATGACCGACATAGCGGCAACTCAACTGGGCGTAACGGCAGAAGAGACGCTGGTTTGCTCTACCGGGGTGATCGGTGTCGAAATTCCGATGGCGCTCATGCGCGAGTTCATTCCACAGATCGAAGTCACAGCCGATGGCGGTGGCGATTTCGCCAAGGCAATTCTCACTACCGACAAGCGCACGAAAGAGATCGCCGTGTCGTTCGATGTCGATGGTGTGACTCACGCCGTTGGCGGCGTGTCGAAGGGTTCGGGGATGATTCACCCGAACATGGCAACGATGCTTGCGTTTACGACTACCGATGCGAACGTGGACCCTGCTTTTTTGCAGGAAACGCTGTCACAGGCCGTGAAGCTATCGTTCAACCAGATCGATGTCGACGGCGACCAGAGCACGAACGACACGGTTCTGCTGATGGCGAACGGAGCCGCCGGTGGCCCAGTTATCTCTGGTGGCGATGATGCCTCAGAGGCGTTTGCCGAGGCTGTACACCAGGTGTGCGAGCATCTCGCAATCGAAATCGCCCGCGACGGTGAGGGTGCCACGAAGCTGATCGAAGTGACCGTCGAAGGCGCCCACACTGACGACGATGCACTTCTTGCGTCTAGAGAATGTGCTGCATCGATGCTGGTGAAGACTGCTGTCTATGGTCGTGATCCCAACTGGGGCCGTACATTCATGGCCATTGGCAAAGCACAAATCCCTCTCGACGAGTCGAAGATCGATTGCTACGTGAACGATATCCAGATCGTATTCGAGGGCAGGGCTATCGCCTATAACGTCCAGAGCGTGGTTAGCGCTCTTGGTGGCGACGAGGTGCGGCTTCGAGTGGATCTCAACGTTGGCGACGGCTACGGTCGGGCGTGGGGCTGTGATCTCACCGAAGAGTACGTGGTATTCAACTCGGCCTACACGACGTAGTCGTCATCAAAGGGACATCGCTGTGAGTGGCCAGCCTCAATTTGACGGGGACAAGCTAGCGCTTATTAACCCGAATCTTTCGCATTTGCACTGCCTTTTGCGCGGTTCAGGGGTGGATCAGCTATGACCACTTCGAACAAACGCCCAAATTCAGGCAACGTCGCGGGCAGAACGATCGTAATCAAAATCGGTGGCAGCACACTCGGTGAAGGCGACAGCACGGTACCCGACATCGTCGAACTCTGGAAGCAGGGTGCGAGGCCCGTCGTGGTGCATGGGGGCGGAAAGGTCATCAGCGAATGGGTGGCGAAGCTCGGTATCCAGCCTGAGTTCATTCGTGGGCTGAGGCGCACCGATTCGGCAACGCTCGATGTTGCCGTTGCTGTTCTTGCAGGTCTCGTGAATTCCCAACTGGTCGCAGAGTTTCAGACGGCAGGGGCAGACGCGGTCGGAATCTCTGGTGTCTCAGGTGGATTGCTGCAGGCTGAAGTGCTCGATCCTGATCTTGGTTATGTCGGAAAAATCGTCAAAGCGAACGCGAGGCCGGTTGAAGTAGTGCTCGAATCCGGGAGTATTCCCGTGATAGCACCGACTGCGCTACATCTTTATCCTGCTGAATCAGGTGAAGACAGAATACTGAATATCAATGCCGATACATCGGCGGGTCACATAGCCAAAGCCGTGAGAGCGGACCAACTGGTGTTCCAGACCGATGTCGAAGGCGTTCTCGATGCCCGCAGACGGCTCATTCCCAGAATGACTCGTGGACAGGCTATGGATTTAATTGCTGGTGGGATTGCCGCCGGCGGGATGATTCCGAAGATCGAGGCGTGCGCTGATGCAGTGTCGGTCGTGGGCTCGGGTCACATCATTGATGGTCGACTGGCCGGTGCCCTGCTCGCCTGTGTGCGCGGTGAAGACATCGGCACAAGAATCATCTGATCGCCTACCCGATCAAGTAGCCAAGTAGAACGCTAGCAAGGGACTCAACATGGATACAACAGGTCACATCATCGCGATGCTGATTTTCGGATACGTGTTGGGCTCGATCCCTTTTGCGAAGCTGTTCACCATGAGGGCAGGAGTCGACCTGTTCGAGACCGGAACAGGGAATCCCGGTGCTGCCAACGTATTTCGCAGAGTTGATAAACGGCTCGGCGCAGCTGTTTTCTTTGCAGATGGAATGAAAGGTGCCGCTCCAGTGTTGATCGCCTGGGTGATGGGTGCGCCTCAAGATCTGTGGTTCATCGGTGGATCGGCCGCGGTTGTTGGACACTGGTACCCGTTGTTCAACCGATTCAAGGGCGGAGCCGGACTGGCGAGTGGTGCCGGGGTTGTTGTTGCGATGACGCCGATAGCCGGGGTTTTGGGATTGGCGATTGGCATGCTCGTAATAGCCAAGGTCAAAAGCAGCGGCCATGGTGCATTGACCGGGCTGGTAATCATTGTGATAGCTACTTTTTTGATCGACGCCGACTGGCCAATTGGCGCTGAATGGCCTGGTAGTGCTGGCGCAACCGGACTCGCAGCCGCTCTGTTCATCAGGGCCCGGCTCCGAGGATGGGAACCAGGCCGCAAGGACTGAGCTGTTCGCAGTCGACTTGCTGTTCCTCCTGTCATTGCGAGGAATCCCATGGAAGCCTGCCCTGTGCGCAGCCGAATGGGTGGCAATCGTCCATCAGAACGCGCTGACTAATCGTCTCCGAGGTTTGTCGACATGCCGTTGTGGCAAGGTAATCGACTACAGCGAAAACCTACTAATCTGCAGGCAAGTCCTGATTCTTGCGCAGTCGCCGCGCCTCGCCACGTTGACCGCTGTTTGCCACGTCGTTTGTACCTCACTCCTCGCAATGACAGCACGGCTGGTCACCACCAACTTAGTTCCTACTGCGATATAGTTCTCGTTCTGCAAAATGCAGTTCGTATATTGCAGGTGTCGTTAGTTTCAACGGCGAATTTCGCAATAGGAGTCTTCCCGGTTCATCGCTGGCACAGACGTCCACTTGAGAACAAAAGAGAAGCAACATGACTAGCTCTGCTGAATATAAGGACCTCGAATCCAAGTACTACATGCAGGTGGTGAACCGAATGCCTCCTGTGCTGGTGCGAGGCGAAGGCACCCGAGTGTTCGACAATGACGGCAAGAGCTACCTCGACTTCACGGCAGGCTGGGCAGTCCTGAATCTCGGCCACAGCCACCCGGCTGTCACGGAAGCGATTCGCGACCAGGCCGGCAAGATCATGCAGATGTCGAACCTGTTCTACACGACACCACAGCTTTCACTCGCGAAGATCATCGTCGACAACTCCGACATCGATCGCGTCTTCTTCTGCAACTCCGGTGCAGAGGCCAACGAGGGTGCCTGCAAGGTAGCTCGAAAATGGGGCAAGACGAAGCTCGACGGTGCATACGAGATCATCACCACGTTCGATTCGTTCCACGGTCGCACACAGGCCATGATGGCTGCGACCGGCCAACCTGCTTACCAGGAGAAGTGGACTCCGCTAATGCCGGGGTTCGTAAACGTTGACTACAGCGATGTTCAGGCGATCAAAGATGCCTATGTCGAAGGCCGCACATGCGCGGTTTTGCTTGAGCCGGTTCAGGGCGAGGGCGGAGTGAACATTCCGTCCGACAACTACCTGAAGGATGTGATGGACTTCTGCCACGAGAAGAACATTCTGTTCATGCTCGACGAGGTTCAGACCGGAATGGGTCGAATCGGAACGCTTTTCGGCTACCAGCAGTTTGAAGGTGTTGAGCCGGATGTAATGACGCTGGCGAAGGCGCTTGGCGCAGGTGCTCCCCTGGGCGCATTTACAACCAAGGAGTTCTGCTCGGTTTTCGAACCCGGCGATCATGGTTCTACGTTTGGTGGAAACGCACTTACGACGGCAGCGGGATCAGCAGCTGCGAAGGTGATCGTCGATGAAGACATCCCGGCGCTCGCTAACGAGACCGGTGCCTACTTCCAGGGCAAGTTGAACGCTCTCGCCGAGAAGTACGATTTCATCACCGAGGTTCGAGGAATGGGCCTGCTGATAGCAGTCGAGATGTCGAAAGAGATCGCGGGGGCAACGGTTACTGCCAGCTTGCCCGAGGGTCTGCTCATGAACGCCGTTCGACCCAACATGATCCGGTTCATGCCACCCTTGAACGTAACCCGAGACGAAATCGACGAGGCAGTTGCGATTCTCGACAAAGTGCTCGAGGAAACGGGCGCGTAACGATAGGTTTTTCGCTTGAGAATAGTGACAAAAACAGGCCCGACCATTGAAGTGGTCGGGCCTGTTTTTGTCATTGCGAGGAGCGAGGTACGAGCGAAGCCTGCCCTGAGCGTCGTCGAATGGGTGGCAATCAGCGATCAACGCGCGGTGACGTAACTCATTAGGAGTTCAGCTGACTTGCCCCAGTAGACTTGCTCCGTGTACCCAGCTAGTAAGCCTCCGGGCCGACGGCAAGATGTGAACCTCGCAAAATCGTCAGATCATCGCACTTCGGCAACTGATTGCCACGTCGCCTCAGGGCAGGCTCCTCGCAATGACAATCTGGCCTGTTTCGACTACTTCGCCCTGCATCACTCGTCATCCCGACTCCTGTGGAGAGATCTTCGTCGGTGCCGGGTTCGGGTGACAGGATCGCCACTATTTAGCCTTCTCTGCCTGTTCGTCTCTGAACCGCTGCCTCAACTCCTCACTCGGTGGATAGAACCGACCGGGTGAACAGTCCTCTTCGTCAACGAGCCGCGCTATGAAGTCCTCGACCTGATCATGCTCTTCGATCCAGTCGATAGCCTGCTTGGCAAGTTGCTGAGGAATGACCACCACCCCATCGTCATCGGCCACAATCAAGTCGCCAGGCATCACCAGCACGCCATCACAGATGATCGGAACATTGACCTGGTGGAACGGGCTACCCTCTAAGCCGGTGATGGCCGATCGACCAGCCCCAAAAACAGCCAGACCGTACTCGTCTCTGATCTTGTCCAGATCCCGCACCGACGCATCCGTAATCAGCCCGGTGCCACCTCGCGCCCACAAACGTCGGGTCTTCATATTCCCAAGAATCCCCAGTTGAGACATCCGGTTGCAATCCACCACAAGCACGTCTCCGGGACCACAACTCTCCATCGCAACGAACTCCGGCGAGTCTTCACCACGCCTTAGAACGGCGGCAGTATCCGCCCTTGGTGGAATGAAACTCAAAGTACGGGCACGAGCGGCGATTTTCCGGCCGTTCGTCAACGGCTTCACGTTCTTCATGTAGCAGTTGTTCCAGGAGGTGCTGGTATCACCGTTTTTCGAATTCCTGGCCTGCTGGGTTATGTAAGACAACGCCCCGGTGCACGATTGCAGACTGACCTTCTCGAATCTTCGCAAAATATCGTCTGAAAGATCAGTTCTCAATTCTGTGTTCAACATAGCGTCGATTACTCCTGCCGTTCGGGTCAATCTGCCATTAGATCTGCGAACACACATTACGGCGTTCACCTTGTATCTGACCATCAGAACTACGCCAGAAATACGTTAATCATTGATGTTCTGCACGACGTTCGCGAGTTACTAACAAAACATTAGTAACTATCGTCTTGTGAAAATTGGTGTAGAGTTGAGGTATGACCCAGAGCGAGGCAAAGCACGACCACTCCACATCGAGCAGCATGTGTCCGCACTACGAAGCGGCGATGGAACTGCTTGCCCGACGCTGGACAGGCTTGATCCTCACAACGCTACTTGATCAACCAGCACGATTCTCAAAAATCAGCATTGCCGTCGCTGGCATCAGCGATCGAATGCTGTCGCAACGATTGGTTGAGCTCGAAGAAATCGGCCTTGTCGAACGAAAAGTCGACGCCAGCCAGCGACCTGTACTGGTCGAGTACGCCTCGACCGAGATGGCATGCGAACTCGCCCCCGTATTTGATGCACTTCAGAACTGGGCAGAGAAGTGGATGCCAGCCGGGGCCAACAGTTAGTTCCTGAGATTTCTGGTGCGACAACACACTAGAAATTCACATTCCGAGCCATCTGGTGCCTTCCGACTCGTCCGAGTACTATTCGCATCAACCACAACGAGTTGCTAAAAGGATCCGAGAATGAATGATGCGTCAGTCACAAATATCGACCAGGTCAGGGCCAGCGTCCGAGATCGGGTCCTGTGGCTCGCCACTTCAATCGTCAACCACGCCAACAACGTTCGTCCAAATACCGACGGCACCAAAGTCGGCGGACACCAATCCTCGTCAGCGTCATCGGCCGCCATCCTCTCAGCGCTGTTTTTCGAAGCGATGGGACGTGAAGACCGCATCGCCATCAAGCCCCACGCCTCGCCCGTGTTTCACGCGATTCAATACCTTCTCGGCGAGCTGGACGAGTCGTATCTGCAGCGATTCCGTGCGTACGGCGGGCTGCAGGCGTACCCGAGCCGGACAAAAGACCCCGAAACAGTAGATTTCTCGACCGGATCGGTCGGGCTTGCTGGTCCCGCGGCATCGTTTGGGGCGCTGACCCGCGACTATCTCGATACCCACGGTCTCGAACCGACATCCGGCCGTTTTTACGCTCATTTAGGTGACGCCGAAATGGACGAAGGCTCGATGTGGGAGGCCGTAATTGAACCGGCCTTGAATGGGGTCGACCAATGTACGTGGGTGGTTGATGTGAACCGCCAGAGCCTCGACCGGGTGGTGCCCGGCATTCGAGTTCGCCAGTTCTCCGACATGCTCAAGGCAAACGGCTGGACGATATTTACCGCCAACTACGGAGACCGCCTGACCGAACTCATGGAACGCCCTGGCGGCAAAGCCCTCAGAAGGCGCATCGATGACATGTCGAATGAGGAGTACCAGGGGCTGCTTGTTTCTGATCGGAGCGAGCTGCGGGGTCGGCTCATGGATGGTTCTGGCAAAGGTCGTAGCGACCTCAAGCGGTGTATCACCGAAATTGATGACGATGAGCTTTACGAACGCATCACCAATCTCGGCGGTCACGATGTTGGCTATCTCTCTCGACTCCTGAAAGAAGCGTCGGAAACGGACGGGTCCACCGCAGTTTTCGCCTACACCGTGAAGGGATGGGGGCTGCAGAGCGCTGCCGATCCACGTAATCACGCCGCAACTCTAACGCCAGAGCAGTACGACCAGCTGGCGGAGGCTGTAGGCCGGGACGCGGGAAATCCTTGGGAGCGATTCCCGGAAGACACCCCCGAGCACGAGTACCTCGACGCCGCTAGCAAGCGACTCGGGATTCGAGATACGACTTCAGAGCCGCCGCTGCGATTCAACGACACTGAAATAAATATTCCAAATGTGGCGTCGACACAGGATGCGTTCGGCCGAATGCTGCTCGAACTCGACCGCACTTCTCCGGATTCAGCAGGTCGTATCGTCACGACATCGGCTGACGTTGCTACTTCGACGGGGCTTTCGTCGTGGATAAACCGTGCGTCGGTTTGGGCGCGTCACGAAGACCCCGATTATCTTGGCTTTGGTGAACGTCTGCTGAAGTGGATACCAACGCCAAACGGACGGCATATCGAGCTGGGCCTGAGCGAGATGAACATGTTTCTTCTGCTGTCACAGCTCGGCCTTTCCGACAGCATGTCAGGCAAGCGGCTCATCCCAATCGGCACGGTGTACGACCCGTTTATCGCCCGTGGAACCGATGCATTGATCAACGGCCTCTACCAGGGAGCTCGGTTCATTCTCGTCGCCACGCCATCCGGTGTTTCGTTGAGTACTGAAGGCGGTGCGCACCAGGGACTCATCACGCCGTCTCTCGGGATCAACACGCCGGGAATAACGTACTTCGAACCGGCGTTCGCTCGTGAAGTCGAGTGGATACTGCTTGATGCAGTGAGGTCCATCGGATCGGGCGAGGGCGAGTCGTACATGCTGCGGCTCAGCACCAAACCCATCGACCAGACGCAGTTCCCTGAGGCATCCGAGGGATTGCAGGAAGCCGTGCTGGCTGGCTGCTATCGATTACGTACCGCACCGCCTGAAAGCGCTGCCGTTTTAAGCGTGTTTGCTGTCGGGGCGATGGTGGACGAGGCGATCAGTGCTATCGAGCCGCTTGAGCGAGAGGGCATTGGCGTGAGTCTGTTCGTGGTAACCAGTCCAGATCTTCTCTTCCGAAAGATGAATGCTGCATCAGCAAACGAGCAGGCGGGCCAAGACGATGGTGCTTGGAATCCCACTGGTCTGCTCGACGATCGTGAAATCGGCCAGCCCGTTCTAACTGTTATCGATGGCCACCCGCACTCAATGTCTTTTCTCGGCGCGGCGCTCGATAGCCCTTCAACATCACTCGGTGTAACCAGCTACGGGCAGTCCGGAGCAAGGGCCGACCTGTACCGCCATTTCGGTATCGACGCTCAAGGAATCTACGAAGCAGGCCTTGGTCTGGTGGATCGATTATGGCGTCGTAAGTAGCGAGCAGTCGCTCTGCTTGTCATTGCGAGGAGCCTGCCCTGAGGCGACGTGGCAATCAGCGGACAACACGCAGAGACTATTCGATTCTGACGTCAGCTGCCTTGCCAATCTCGGCCAGTACTCGACACGGGCAAGCTGAGATACTCGCCAGATCGCCATGTCACCCTACTTCGACAACCGATTCTTCGAACCGGGATGACATCTACCCCAACTAGCGAGAGAATAGTTAGGTTGTGCTGGACGGCTGTTAGCCGCAGTACTCCGCTATCGGCCAAAATCCCAATAGGAATCGAACTTAGACATGGCAAGGGAAAAGTGCGTCCTCGCTTACAGCGGGGGCATGGACTCGACAATCTCAACGGTCTGGATCCAGGAGAACTACGACATGGACGTCGTAACTCTCACTGTCGATCTGGGCGCAGGCCCGGAAATCGTTGGAGTGAAGGAACGAGCCGCACAGGCTGGCGCCATCGACTCTCTGGTTTGGGACGTTCGAGACGAGTTCGTGAACGAATATGTGTTCCCTGGCCTGAAAGCCGGAGCGATGTACGAAGGCGTTTACGCGCTTTCGACGGCACTTGGGCGCCCGCTAATGGCGAAGAAGCTCGTCGAAGCCGCCCGTGAAGTCGGGGCAACCGCGGTTGCGCACGGCTGCACCGGCAAGGGCAACGACCAGGTTCGCTTCGACGCTGGAATCATGACACTCTCAGCAGCCGGTGAACCGCTGAAGATCGTTGCGCCCGCTCGCGAGTGGGGCATGACCCGCGACGAGGAGAAGCTGTACGCCGAGAAGGCAGGCTTAGAACTTCGCCAGGTCGGTTCCGACAAACGCGTCTACTCGATTGACCGTAATTTGTGGGGACAGGCTATCGAGGGTGAAGACCTCGAAGACACCTGGGTCGAGCCGCCCGAGGACGCCTACTCGTGGACCAAGCCAATTTCCGAAACTCCCGACGAATACGTAGAGGTTGTGGTTGGCTTCGAAAAGGGCATCCCGGTTTCCGTTGATGGCTCGCTGAAGCCCGGTGTTGAACTGATCTCAATACTGAACGACATGGCCGGAGAGCACGGTGTGGGTCGAATCGACCACATCGAAAACCGTTTGGTTGGCATCAAGTCGCGTGAGGTCTACGAGACTCCCGCAGCTATCGTTCTGCACACCGCTTTGAAGGCGCTTGAGACCTCGACGATGTCTCGGGAGCAGCAGCGCGTGAAGGCGAATCTCTCGGCGATTTACTCTGACATGGTTTACGACGGTCGCTGGTTCACAGAGCTTCGCACGAACATCTCGGCGTTCATGGATAGCGCTCACGAGTACTCGACCGGTGACGTGCGCCTGCGTCTGCATAAGGGATCTTGCATCGTGGTAGGCAGACGTTCGCCGTTCTCGCTGTACGATTTTGATCTGGCGACTTACTCGACGACCGACTCGTTCGATCACGAGGCAGCAACCGGATTCATCGATATCTACTCGTTAGCAGCCCGAACTCAAGCCCGAAAGCAAACCAACTCCGAGCAGCGGTAGTCGCGTTTTCTGGAGTTGCCCGTTATTGCTGGCAGGATGGCTCGTCGCGTCTTGTTCGGTAGCAAATATCGGGGCCATTTCGGATAAGTTTCCCCCGAGTAGCGATAATGTTGCACGCAGTACGATTTCGCGTGCGTTCAAGTATCAGGCAAGTATCAGGCAAGCATTAGGTCAAAGAACAGTTCACATGACAGGTTCTAAAAACAACGAAAACAAAAACCCCGCAGCAGCAGCGCGCGGCAGCGAGCTTGCCAGTGATTTTACTGTTTCGGTTCACTACGACAGTCGCCTTTACCGTGAAGACGTCGCCGGGTCGATCGCTCACGCCCGCATGCTGGGTCGTCAGGGGATCATCGAATCAGGTGACGCCGAGAAGATCGTCAAGGGTCTGACCACGATCACAGCCGAGATCGAGATGGGTGAGTTCATCTGGGATCCTGAGCTCGAAGACATCCACATGAACGTGGAATCGCGCCTGTACGAACTTATCGGTGATACAGCAGGACGCCTCCACACAGCGCGTTCACGCAACGATCAGGTCGCTACCGACACGCGTCTCTGGACACAGGCCGCCTGCGGTCGTGCGTTCGACGCAGCTGTTTCTCTTCAAACCGCGTTGGTGAACCTCGCCGAAGAGCACATCGACACGATCGTTCCCGGATACACCCACATGCAGCGCGGGCAACCAGTCGTTCTGGCGCATCACCTGATGGCCTATTTCGAGATGTTCGATCGCGATGCAACTCGTTTCGCTCAGGCCGCCGAATCTGCCGACGTCATGCCGCTCGGATCAGGCGCTATCGCTGGCGTTCCCTACCCGATTGATCGTGAATGGGTGGCTGGGCAGCTAGATTTCAGTGAAATCTCCCGCAACTCGATGGACGCCGTTTCAGACCGTGACTTCATCGTGGAGTTTTTAACCGCCTCATCGCTTGCGATGGCTCATCTCTCGCGCCTCGCCGAAGAGCTAGTCATTTGGTCGTCAGACGAGTTCGGTTTTATAAAACTCTCCGATGAATACACGTCTGGCTCCAGCATCATGCCGCAAAAACGCAACCCCGACTTCGCCGAGTTGATTCGCGGCAAGACGGGTCGTGTTTACGGCTCGCTGGTGGGTCTTTTGACTACGATCAAGGGTCTGCCACTCACCTACAACCGCGATCTTCAGGAAGACAAAGAGGGTCTGTTCGACGCCGCCGACACCGTGGTCATCGCGCTCGAAGCTGCTGCCGGAATGGTCGCCAGCATGAACGTGAATGTCGACCGCATGCGCCAGGCAGCCGAGAAGAGTTTCGTGCTCGCAACCGACATCGCCGACTATCTGGTTGGCAAGGGTGTGCCGTTTCGCGAGGCGTACATCGCCGTGTCCGAGCTTTCGAAGCAGTGCATTGCTGGCGGCGTTGGATTCGGCGAGTTGGAACTAAGCGATTTCCAGAAAGCATCTGATCTTTTTGATGAGGGCGTGATGGAAATCACTCTTGATTCTGCCGTCGCAGCACGTAATGTACCCGGCGGAACGGCTCCCGAGCGGGTCCGCGCCGCTATCGCCGAGGCGAAGCAAATGCTCGCTGAAGCGGGGGGTCAGTGACCCTTTTATTCAGTTAGAGAAGTTGCCTCCTGTATTGATTGCTGACCCCATAGGAAACTCAAAACGTTAATGCCCAACTCAATTGTCATTGCTCACCGTGGTCTTGATGAGACCTACCCGGAAAACACGATAATCGCCTTCAAGGCCGCTCTCGAAAAGGGAATGGCTATCGAGATCGACGTGCGTGGGACCAAAGACGAAGAGTTGGTAGTCGTGCATGACGACACTGTAGATCGCACAACAGACGGCTCAGGTAGTGTTGCTAACATGACGCTCGCAGAGTTGAATGCACTCGACGCCGGTAGCTGGTGGGATCCAAAGTTTGCCGGAGAGCGAATCCCAACTCTCATGGAAACGTTCGACGCGGTGCAGCAGTACGGCACCGCCGAAACGACTTTGATTATTGAGATGAAGACGCTCGACCCCGGTTGCATCAACAAGATTTGTGCGGGTCTCGCCGAACGTGGACTGCTGGGCAGTACCGTTGGCATTGGGCTTATCCATCTCATGCTCGACGTGCGACGGCGCTTTTATGAAGGAAACGCCAACTTCCAGTGCGCTTCGGTCGCCCACACCGCGGCCGATTTGCCCGGAGCGATAACCGACCCCTACTCATCTTGGATTTACGTTCGATACTTGATGAGCACTGAAGACGTTCAGGCCGCACATGATGGCGGCAAGAAAGTCATCGCTTCAGGTCCTGATGTAATGAAAGATCTCGACAGCATGGTCGCCAGCGCCGAGGTGGGTGCCGATACGATCATGGCGTACCATCCAGAGGCGCTCGCCCAACGCCTGGCTTAGCCAGATTTTCTTGAGGACGACCAACCTATGATGAAATCGGCAAGGATCAGATCCTAAAGTGACTCCCCACATCAAAATATCGCCTTCGCTGCTGGCGGCCGACTTCGCACATCTTGCCGATTCGATTGCCGCGGTAGAAAAGGCCGGAGCCGACGAGCTTCATTTCGATGTGATGGACGGCAGTTTTGTGCCGAATATCACGATTGGAATACCGGTTCTCGAGGCGATACGCCCTCTCACCAAGCTGCCAATCGATATACACATGATGGTGCTCGAACCGGCTCGCTACGCCCGGGAGTTCGCCGCAGCCGGTGGTGACATATTTACGATGCACGCCGAAGCCTGCGACGACCTTGAGGCCTCGCTTGGTGATGCCAAGGCCGCTGGAATGATTGCAGGGGTATCACTGAAACCCGACACACCAGCTTCCGTCCTTCAATCAACCCTGCCGCTCATCGAACGGGTGCTTGTAATGACAGTCGAGCCCGGATTCGGCGGCCAGTCTTTCATGCCCGAAATGCTTCCCAAAATCACTGAACTCGCCGATATGGCACGAGTGGCTGGCCACGACCTTGAGATAGCTGTCGATGGCGGCATCAAGGTCGACACCGCAGGCGGAGTGATCGACGCAGGAGCAACGACGCTTATCTCAGGAACAGGCGTCTTCAACTTCCCAGACGGAATGAAAATAGGCATCGAAGCGATTCGCAACGCAGGCTCATAAAATTGACTCCTTCTCCCGGCGGGAGAAGGTTGAGTTGAGGGAGAAGCGTTCGATTACATCAATAGCCCAACGAGGTCCTGAATCGAGTTCAGGATGACGAGGCGCTCGGGGCGGGGCAGGTTCAGGATGTCGATCGTCTCTCGGTGGTTGCTACACCGGACGTACGTTCCAGATATCGAAGCCTTCGAACGAGGCGATCGCCATGTCGGGTGCTTCATCGCCCTCAGCTGCGAGTGCCACTTTGCCAACCCCCACGCAGGTCATCCCCGCAGCACGTGCAGCAACGAAGCCCGCTATCGAATCTTCGAACACGATGCACTTCGAAGGAGTGGCGTCGAGAAGTTCAGCTGCCTTCAAGTAAGGCCCCGGGTGGGGTTTCAAATTCGAAACGCCATCGAGAGTGACTGACCCGCTGAATACGTCGTCTAGTCCCGCCATCTTCATGAATCCGTCGGCGTAGGGTCGTTCACCCGAAGTGACGAGTGCGACCTGCATTCCAGTCGCGGCAACCGACCTCACCGCAGCATCAGCACCCGGCAGAAGGTCGATTCCGTCAGAAGCGATTCGCTTCCACTGGCTCAGATACTCGTTGAGCACCGCTTCGGCATCGTCTAATCCATAGTGATCGGCGACCATTTGCGCGCCGGGTTTCACTCCCTGCCCGAACGTAACCGGGTGGTAATCGGCGAGGTCGTCGAAACCGAACGCCTTGATCGTTGCTCGTTCTGCTTCGACATGGGGTGGCCCCGTGTCGATCAATGTGCCGTCAATATCGAAGAACGCCGCAGAGAATCGTGGATTTGTCATCGGGTCATTATGAGTCGGTCTACTTGTCATTTCGAGGAGTTCGTCGACGTGGTAATAGCGTTCACTCGAAAAGTGTTTTTGATTTGGGATATTGCAGCTCAGAGAAGATTACGTAGCTGTTCACCCACACAGAACCGCACCCGGCTAAATGTGGTTGGCTGAACCGTCAAGTGGTTGAGGTTGATCACGTGATTGCCACCCGTTCGATGACGCTCAGGGCAGGCTTCGCTTGTACCTCGCTCCTCGCAATGACAGGTGCTTGAGGAAGCCCTTACCCAATCCAGTACAGCCGTACTAGTGCATTTAGTACACACGTATCTCTGGCATTCTCGTCCGCTGCTGCAATCTTTAGGTATCGAACAATGACATCCCCTTGGTCGTCATCGATACAGAGATTTTCAGCCGGTAAGGAAGCCATGCACATCTACAACAAAACAAATAAAGAGATTGTTGCAATGGCGTCCCTCCGGCCCGAAATCACAATAAAAAAGCCCCTCTCAAGCGAGAGGGGCTTTATAAGCAAATAAGAACGGTTTCTATTCCACTGCGGAGAGCGAAATACCCTTCTTGTCGAGAGTACGCATCTCTCTGGCGGTCAACTTGACTCGGTAGCGCTGACCGTCGATTACGACCCACTTATTTTGCAAGTTGGGCTTCGAAATCTTCTGGGTAGCGTTCAGTGCGTGTGATCGGTTGTGGCCGAACAACGGCTTGGGACGGGGTCCAAGACCCAGTTTTGCCCTGATCTGGTCGGAGCTAGGCATAGCAGTAAAACTCTCGAAAAAATATCTAAATGGTGGGAACTAATCTCGCCGAGAACTCAATTTCACTCACGAAGAGCAACAGCACTCGAAAAAGACTCGGTCGATTAACGCTAACATGCAAGTCCGGTTGTAACAACCGAATTCTTGTGCAATGAAATGCGAGTCTAACCGATCATTTTGAACTGCCGTCAGTTCTAAAAAGTCAGGAATCTCAAATCATGCAGGACTCAACGACAAAGATAGCAAGTGGTACCTCGTCTCGACTGACGGACATGGTCCGTGCCACGACTCAAGCTGTCAAGGCGAATCGAGACACGATCAACGCCCTGAACGTGTTCCCTGTTCCTGATGGCGACACGGGCACAAATATGCTGCTCACACTGCGATCTGTCGTCGAAGATCTACCTGCAAACTCGACTGAATCAGCCAACAACGTGTCGAAGACACTGGCTCGATCGGCGCTACTTGGGGCACGCGGCAACTCAGGATTAATACTCGCCCAGTACTTCAAAGGCCTTGCCGAGGCTATTGGCGACGACACGGAGCTGACTGGCAAGCATCTCGCACGATCTATTCGTATCGCCAGCGACAACTCCTACAAGGCGCTGCCTAACCCTGTCGAAGGCACCATGCTCACGGTGTACCGCGAGTGTGCCGAGGTAGGTGAAGCATCAGCCGCTCGAAACGACTCGCTCATCAGCGTGTTGGAAGATGTTGCGGCAGAGGCGCTCGCATCGGTTCGACGAACCCCGGAACTGCTGCCCGTGCTGAAAGAAGCCGAGGTTGTAGATTCAGGCGGGTTCGGGTTCGCCGTCATGCTCGATGGCGCCCTCAGGGCGTTGCGGGGCGAGCAACCTGTTGGGCGAGTCCTCGATGTACCCATGCCGGAAGGCAAGACTTTCTCAGGATCTGTAAAAGCCGATTTCATTGACGCCTCTGAGGAGATCGGTTGGGGTTATTGCACGGTATTCGCAATCCAGGCCGACAATCTCGATCTCGATAAGATCCGTGACCACATGGACAGAATCGGCCGATCACCCATCGTGGACGGCACCGAGGACATTGCCAAGGTGCATGTCCACATGGAAAACCCCGGCGAGGCACTCACCGCTGGAATCTCGTATGGCCAGCTTTCGAATATCGAAATCGCCAACATGGACGACCAGGCTGCGGATTGGGCGGCGGATCGACGTGACGATGATCGACCGGCTGTCGCAACTCCAGCTGCTACACCGGTCGAGATAGCGGTTGTGGCAGTATCTGCAGGTGACGGTCTCACCGACTTGATTGTCAGTGCTGGAATGGGTGCCACATCTGTCGTCGAGGGCGGAGACACGATGAATCCGTCAGTTTCCGATCTACTCGCAGCTGTCGAGGCTGCACCGTCCGATCAGGTCATCTTGCTCCCGAACAACAAGAACGTCGTTCCGGCGGCAAAAGAAGTTCCGGGACTCAGCAACAAAGACGTTCGAGTCATTGCTACCCGCTCCGTGCAAACAGGCATTGCCGCATTACTAGAGTTCAACACCTCCCGAAGTCTCAACGACAACGAATTTGCAATGAACGAGGTCATTGGCGAGGTCGGTGACGGTCGAGTATGCATGGCAAGCCGTGATGTAACGGTACATGGCCACGAAATCCGAAAGGGCATGGCGTTCGCCACCTTCGATGATGAAATCGTGGCTGTCGGGCGAGAACCGCTGTTCGTGCTCAACAAGCTGATAACCGATCACGCCACTGACGCAGAAATCATCACTGTATACACGGGGGAATCGCTGACCCCGGAAGAGATTTCAAAAGCTACCGAAACCCTCGAAAACAAGTTCAGCAACATCGAAATCGAAGTCGTGTACGGCGGACAACCCCACTACGAGTACCTGATTGCAGTAGAGTAGCCTGATAGCTAAATCGAGAACCCTGGTTCGTGAATTTGGTCGCCCCCGGCAACCTTTTAATTTCTGGAGCAAGTGAATGAGCATCGCAGTCGTCACCGACAGTACATCTGACCTCCCTGTTGATATCGCAAAGCAACACGGTGTTTCAGTTGTTCCGCTGAACGTGCATATCGAAGACGAAACTTATTTCGACGGCGTCACGATCTCTGCCGATGAAATGTATCGGCGATTGCCCGATCAAAAGGTGATCCCCACGACTTCGGCACCATCGGTCGGAACGTTTCTTGAAAAGTACGAAGAACTTGCCAAGACTCACGATGAAATCATCTCGATACACCTCTCATCGAAGCTGAGTCTCACACATAACTCGGCAGTCCAGGCCGTTGCGGAACTTGGGTCAAACGGACCACGCATCGAGGTTATCGATACCGCACAGGCTTCGATGGCTCTCGGATTCACAGCGGTGCAGGTTGCCGAGGCGATCGCCAGCGGATCGACGCTTGACGAAGTCGCCGCTCTCGCAAAAAGTGCAAGCGAGCGAGCGGTGTTTATCGGCATGGTCGACACACTCGAATATCTGGTCCGTGGCGGGCGAATTGGAAAAGCACAGGGATTTGCTGGTTCAATCTTGCGAGTAAAGCCAATCCTCACAATAAGAGAGGGCGAGGCGCACCCACTAGAACGCGCGAGGAATCGAAAAAAAGGCATTGCGAGAGTGAAATCCCTGGTTGCCGAGTACGCGCCGCTGGAGAAACTGTCCATTCTCTACACGACCGACGAGGTCGATGCGCAGGAGATCGCAAACGAGGTCGCCAGCTACGAGCCGGATGGCGAACCGGTCGTCGCACAACTCGGCCCGGTGGTAGGCAACTATCTCGGTCCGGGCATGCTCGGACTTGGCCTGATCAGGGCTGAATACAGCTGATGAATGTGGGTGGACGAGAAGCAAGCCGACAATCACGAATCCCCGCGCGATACCAGTCAAAGCGAGATCAAGCTCCCAATCGAGTTATTACTGCGCTTCGCAACGTGCTGGAGCTTGAGAAGAAGTTCGAATTTACTGATCGCGCGGTGATGGGCGGACTCGACAGGCTCATAGAAAACTCGGCGGCGGAACTGCCGTGGATTCGTGATGTAGAGCCACTCCGAGGTACCAGCTACGCAGCACTTCAGCCCGGGCAGCGGCATCGCTGGGCTTCAGCTGTAATAGGACGATTACACGAAGAAGGTGTTGAGGCAGCAAAACAATCACCTCCAGTCGCAAAAACGGCGCCTAAAAAGGCACCACGACGATCGTCACATAAAATTAAGTACACGCTCGATACGCCGCTGCAAGATCTCAAGTTCATACACAAGGCGACACGCCCGAAGCTTGCTCAACTGGGCGTGACCAACCTGCGAGACATGGTTCGCCTGTTCCCGAATCGTCATGTCGACTACTCGCAGGTAACGAAAATCGGAGAGGTTCTTTTCGGTGAGCAGATGACCGTTGCCGGTCGTGTCGTTCGATCGGAAACTGCAAGAATCGGTCCCCCACCGGGTGCAGCCAAGATACTGATCAACGACGGTTCCGGGGTGCTCGAAGCAACGTTTTTCAGGCAGGCTTATCTGGCAAAAAAGTTCAGGCGGGGCGATCTGGTCGCTTTTTCCGGAGAGATAAGTGCGTTCAACAATCTCGCCCAGATGCAGAATCCCGAATACGACGAGCTTCCGGCCGGATCTGCGACTTCTGACACCGAGACTGGCGATCTGCAGCTAACTCACGCCGGAAACCTGCTACCGGTTTATCCGTCGACCGACGGACTTGTTCAACGATCCATTCGGACTGCCACGAGAAAATCTCTCGATAACGGGCTATCGTTGCTCTACGAGTTCCTGACCGACGATCTGAAACAGCGACACTCGTTTACCGACCTGCAAGAAGCGGTCGAATCGATGCACTACCCCGACTCAACGGAACACCAGTTCAATTCGCGCCGCCGGTTGGCGTTCGACGAGTTGTTTATGTATCAACTTGCAGCGCTCAAGAAAAAGGCTGAGTGGCAGCACAGGCGAGACGGAATCGTTATCGAAGAGACCAAAGCCCGATCCGCTGTCGACGCGTTCCTCGATTCACTCGACTTCGAGCTAACTATCGACCAGGCCGAATCGCTTAACGGACTGCTCGAAGACATGTCTACAGGTATTCCGATGGGTCGTCTTCTTCAGGGGGAGGTCGGAAGCGGAAAGACTGTAGTGGCGCTATCTGCCTTGCTGGCCGTAAACACAGCGGGGCGGCAGGGCGCGCTAATGGCACCAACAGAAGTTCTCGCAGAACAGCACTTCCTCAGCATTTCGAGTCAGCTCAAAGCCGAACCGTTGCCCGGTGAACCGAGAGACGCGGTGCGTCACGCCAGCCTGCCCGGTAGCGGTAATCGCCGCATCACCATGGTCCTGCTAATCGGGAGCCTTCAAGGATCGATCAAAAATCGGATCCAGCAGATGATCGCCGAGGGTGAAGCTGATCTCATAATCGGCACACATGCCCTGCTTCAGGAGCAGGTGTCGATGCCCAAACTCGGACTCGCTGTCGTCGACGAGCAACACCGCTTCGGTGTCGAGCAACGTGGCGCTTTAACTCAGCAAGAACCTCGACCTCATCTGCTGGCAATGTCGGCAACCCCAATTCCGAGAACACTTTCGCTGACCGTTTACGGTGACCTCGACATCACAACGCTGAAAATTCTGCCCAAGGGCCGGAAATCCATCACAACATCACTGGCCAACAGCAACGTTGCTGAGAAGAACGCGTATGAGCTTGTGCGTCAGCAGGTTGCGCTCGGACGACAGGCGTTCGTGGTTTGCCCGTTGATCGAGCCATCCGATTCGATTGAGGCAGCATCTGCACTCGTGGAGTTCGATCGACTCTCAAACAGCGCGTTTAAAGATCTGCGAGTTGGACTGTTGCACGGTCGAATGAAACTGCCTGAGAAGCAGGACGTTATGGATCGTGTGAGAAAAGGAGATATCGACGTGCTAGTGGCGACTCCGGTGATCGAGGTCGGTGTCGACATTCCAAACGCCACAGTGATGATGATCATGAGTGCGTATCGCTTCGGACTCGCCCAGCTACACCAGCTGCGAGGTCGGGTTGGGCGTGGTGAAGATGAGAGCTACTGCGTGCTGATGTCTAACTCGAAGGGCGCAATCGCCAACGAACGACTCGAGGTCGTGCTGAACACTTCAGACGGTTTCGTACTGGCAGAAGAAGACCTGCGAATTCGAGGTCCAGGTGACTACATGGGTACTCGCCAGAGCGGTTGGGACGAGTTGAAGGTCGCAACGATAGATGACGTCGATCTACTGCAAATTGCGCGCCGGGAAGCATCAGACTTGATGGCGGACGGTACACTCGATTTGCTGAATGCAAACCAGCCGCTTGCGCGTGAACTTGAGAGAACTACTGCAAACCATTTCACCGAGTTCTCATAGGTCGTTTTTAGAACGAATCTCCCACTGATGTCCCTTCAACTGCCTCACGAAATCCCCTGAAAACTAATGAACACTAAGAAAATCCTGGTAACTGGAATGAGCGGACTGATAGGCGGGCTCGCAGGCCGGAAGTTTGCCGAACAGTACGATGTGACAGCACTTGGCAGAAGTGAGGTTGAAGGCTTTCCTACGACCGTCGTGGACATCGGGGACGGAATCGACGTAATCATGCCAGCGGTGAAAGGCGTCGACACCGTCATTCACATGGCGGCTTCGAGAGGGAACGTGTCTGACGAAACCCACATCAAGGCGAACATCACCGGTGTTTACAACTTGTTCGAAGCGTGCAGGATCGCAGGCGTGAAGCGAATAGTGGCGGCGAGTACTGGAGCGTTAGTGGCTGGATACGAAAAAGACGAGCCAATCAAATCGCTGGTGCACGATCCAGATTTCGAGATGCCAACACCACGTCCGATGCTCACTGTTGATGACCCCATTCGACCCGGCAGCATGTACGGCGTTTCTAAAATGTTCACGGAGAACATAGGTCGAATGTACTCGGAACAACATGGCCTTTCGGTAATCTGTGTTCGTATTGGCAAGGTTGAAATCAACGATGTGCCGCTAAATATCCGAAACGCCTCAGTCTGGTGCAGTCATCGAGACATCGTTCAGATGATCGACAAGGCTGCACACGCCCCGGATGATCTGAAATACACAGTGGTTTTCGCCTGTTCCGACAACCCGACGCGGTACCGTGATATTGAACATGCCAGAGAAACTCTTGGGTTCGTGCCGCAGGATAGCGCGGCGGACCACGGTTTCTAGGAGAACTTATGGGCAAAAGCCTCAGCGGACCTGATCATCTTCGCGATATGCACACACCCGACAGGGTGAGTCAGCGCCTGGAAGAAGGCGTGCCTCAAAGTTATCTGAAAGATCTCGTTTATGGCGGAATCGACGGTACCATCACGACCTTCGCGGTTGTCGCGGGAGTTGTCGGCGCTGATCTTTCTGCTGGAATCGTGGTGATTCTCGGACTCGCCAACCTGATCGCCGACGGATTCTCAATGGCTGTCAGCAATTTCCTCGGCACTCGCGCCGAGCAACAGTTCCTCGACATGATTCGAAAGGAGGAAGAAGCCGAAATCCAGCTGATCCCAGATGGCGAACGAGAAGAAATCAGGCAGATATATGCCGCAAAGGGTTTCGAGGGCGAGTTACTTGAACAGGTGGTCGATGTGATCACCTCCGACGAGAAGGTCTGGGTCGACACGATGCTGATGGAGGAGCACGGACTGCTTCTTCAGGGCCCAGAACCGGGTCGAGCCGCATGGTGGACGTTCGTTGCTTTCCTGGTCGCTGGTATAGTTCCCGTCCTTCCGTTCATCATCAATTTGGTAGTCGACGGTGGCATTTCTGCGCCATTCCTGTGGAGTTCGATCGCCACAGCCGCAACATTCTTTGCCATCGGTATTTACAAAGCGAGAATCGTTGGCGGCAACACGATCAAAGCTGGAATCGAAACAGTCAGTGTTGGTGGAATAGCGGCAGTTCTGGCATACGGAGTAGGCTGGCTGCTACGAGGCGTCGCCGACGGACTCTAAACGTCAGCAGCTGCACACACGAGGTCAGCACTGAAGCACACACCACTTCAGCAGCAAAGCCACCACCACATCAGAACTGTCATGCTGAATTTATTTCAGTATCTCTCTCACCCCTTTGCAGCGATCCTACGTCCCAACCTGAACCAAGCTGACGATGCGCACACGACCAGCCCCCAAACCAGTCCCACCGGAATCCGCTGCAAGTAATGGAGAAAGATCCTGAAATATATTCAGGATGACAATAGAGTGCGGCGGGAGGAGAGTGCGTGTGCAGGCGATTTTCCTCACCCAGCATCCGGTTGACTCAATCGAGATGGCGACATAGCCTTCAACACAATTGAATAAAGCGCCCCCGGTGTTCGGCTCGGTTCTGGTTCAGAATCGGGTTGGGTGAAAAGGGAAAGCGGTGTAATTCCGCTGCGGTAGCGCCACTGTTATCGGTTCGTTCAGCTGTAACGCAGCACGACCGGAAGCCAGGAGACCTGCCAGGGACGATTGGGCACGATTACTCTTCGCGAACAGGGGTGGCTCAGAACGAGATCAGCTACATCAAGCAAATCTCTGTTAGCTCCCCGCTTCGTAATCGAGCGGGATTTTTTGTGTCTTGGACACTTTTTCTCCGGCGGGGTCGGCTTTGGTTGATTCGAGTAGCCGAGCCGGGGATGGGTCTGGCTTGGTCCTAATAAACGAGTGTGTGCGACGGGAATTTGAGAACACAGAAATATGCCTATAAATCCGCCGACCGATTTCAAACCACCTCCGAATTTGAAGAGAGTTCGAAAGGGACTCGTAATCATTAATACCGGGAACGGCAAGGGCAAGACAACCGCCGGATTCGGGATGATGATTCGGGCGTGGGGTCGCGGGATGAACACGATGGCTGTGCAGTTCATCAAGAGCGAGAAGTCGAAGTACGGCGAGCAGATGGCCGCCGAGAAGATCGGAATTGAGATGATTCCGGCTGGTCGAGGTTTCAGCTGGACTTCAAAGGACCTCTCAGAAGACGAGGCGCTTGCTCAAAACGGTTGGCGAATCGCAAAAGAGAAGATCACGTCCGGCGACTACGACGTGATCATGCTCGATGAGATTACCTACCCGGTCACGTGGGGCTGGATCGATGTCGATGAGGTGCTCGAAGTAATCAAGAGCAAGCCCAAGATGCTGAACCTGATCATCACGGGACGAGACGCCCACGAAAAACTGGTCGAAGTGGCCGATCTGGTAACCGAGATGCAGGAGATAAAGCACCCTTACGCCGATCATGGTATTCCGGCTCAAAAGGGAGTGGAATTCTGATGGACGGCAGTGACGAGAACTACGTCCTGAGCCTGTCGAAGGACCCCATCGAACCGATCAGTTCATCTCATGTCGAGGCAGCTCGGAATCGTCAGGCAATCCTCACCAAACCCGCCGGAAGTCTCGGCAGACTCGAAGACATCGCCTGTCAGATCGCAGGAATCCAGCGCACTGATCGACCCGTTATCGAGAACAAGTGGATAGTCGTAGCCGCTGCCGATCACGGGGTAGTAGATGAGGGTGTTTCAGCCTATCCGCAGGCAGTTACCGCCCAGATGGTCGCCAATTTCCTTGGCGGCGGTGCGGCAGTAAGCGCACTCAGCAGGCAGGCTCAAGCGAACGTGAAGATCGTAGACGCTGGTGTGGCGAACCCAGTTCCTGGCGACACTTCCGATCTTGTCGATCGCAAATTAGCGAACGGCACTCAGAATGTCGCCCACGGCACCCGTCACCCGGGCTGGTTAGCACTTTTCAGATTCATGAAGCACGTGTCCCGAACCTTCCGGTCGCCAGTTGTTGGAGATCTAGACAGCGAAGACGATGGCCCGAGCTTGACGATCGCTCGACTGAAAGCGAAAGCAGATCGGCACAGCGACAAAGTGCTCACAGTCGGGTCATCACCTGACATCGACGAAATTCTTCGCCATA
>Ga0114993_10001842_pt1 | contig 24060 bp, 9 predicted proteins | sample ArcticOcean_MG_C_FD_87042 | JGI IMG/M metagenome (GOLD analysis project Ga0114993, IMG submission 87042) | Marine microbial communities from western Arctic Ocean - ArcticOcean_MG_CB2_150 | ecosystem: Environmental > Aquatic > Marine > Oceanic | place: Arctic Ocean: Canada Basin | collected...
CACTCAGCCAGAAAAAATACTGGCCCTGAAACATTTTTTGTGCGTACCTGCAAATCTAAGTATTCGATTCGCTATTTAGTAGCCTCATCGAGAATATCACCCAAGCTCGTCAAATCATCGCTCTTTATATTTTCGTATGCAACGGTTTCAGCGGCGAGTTGTTCAGAATCATAATTAGCCGCTTTGATGCTCAGGCCGATTCTTCTTTCCTCGAGATCGATCTTAATAACACGGGCAGTAACCTCCTGGTCAGTCTCAAGAACATCTTTAATTTTCTCTATATGATCCTCACTAACCTGGCTAATATGTACCAAGCCATCAATGCCATTTCCGAGATCGATGAAAGCACCATAAGTAGTAATCTTTGTGACCTTACCTTTTACAACATCGCCAATTTTGAACAGTTGACCAATTTCGCTCCAAGGATCGGAAGAAAGTTGTTTAATACCCAGAGAAATACGCTGATTGTTCGAGTCGACGTCTAAAACCATAGCATCAATTTCATCTCCTTTTTGCACAAATTCACTGGGATGATTTACCTTGCGCGTCCAGGACATATCGGAGACATGGATCATGCCATCAATACCTTCTTCGAGTTCAACAAAAGCACCGTAGTTCGTAAGATTGCGAACCTTGCCGTGTACGCGCGCTCCAGAGGGGTAGTTGTGCTTAACCATATCCCAGGGATTGGGTTCAAGCTGGCGCACACTTAATGAAATTTTCTGATCTTCCTTCTGGATTCCAATAACGACAGAATCAATTACGTCCCCTACTTTAAGCACTTCGTTCGGTTTATTGATTCTTCTTGTCCAGGAAAGTTCAGTAACATGAACCAAGCCCTCTACCCCTTCTTCAATCTCAACGAATGCACCGTAAGGCACAAGGTTTACAATCTTGCCGTTTACTTTAGAATCGAGTGGATAGCGATTCTCAATTCCTTCCCAAGGATTGGAAGTGGTTTGTTTTAATCCAAGAGAGACACGTTCTCGGTCACGGTCGACTTCAATTATCATGATCTTCACTTCTTCGCCAATCTTAAGCATCTCGCTCGGGTGAGAAATACGTCCCCAACTCATATCTGTTATGTGAAGGAGTCCATCCAGACCATCAAGATCAATAAATGCCCCATAATCCGTGATATTTTTAACAACGCCCTCTCGCGTATCACCGGGTTTTACATTTTCAAGAAGCTGACGACGCTTATGCACACGCTGCTCTTCTATGAGTTCACGGCGTGAAACTACTATATTGCGGCGTTCCTGATTAATTTTAAGAACTTTAAAATCGTAAGTTTGACCAACGTATTGATCGAGATTTTTAGGTGGCTGAACATCGATCTGTGAAGCGGGCAGGAAAGAATCAACACCGATGTTTACGATCAGTCCACCTTTCACTTTGCTCCTGACCCGACCGGATACTACAGTCCCTTCTGCACATTTAGAGAGAATATTTTCCCAATTTTTCTTTTGTTCTGCTTTGTCGTAAGAAAGGATTGGGTTACCATCACGATCCTCAAGCTTCTCGACGTAAACTTCAATTTGAGAACCTATTTGGAGTTCTCCAATATCGACAAACTCTGAGGCCGATATGGTCCCTTCGGCTTTAGCGCCAATATCAAGGACCACTTCATTATCCCGGATTTCAGTAATGGTGCCGGGAATGATGGCGCCTTCCTTAATGTTTTCAAACTGGCTCTCAGCCAGTAGTTCTTCCATTATGGAGGAACTCATAATCTTTTATTCGGTTATTAATTCAATCGAGGATCTGTTAAGATTTCCCCGGTCGGATTAGGGGTTAATATTGATTGTTATATATTTCTATATGTTTAATTTTCAGTGAAATAGACGTCAGTCGGACTCTATTTATGAATGGAGCGGAGATACTGGCACACATCCAATTATAGGTGCAAGTATAAAAGTAGCATTAATATGACCAGGCGCAGGGGTTATATGATTTTTTATCACGCTGTCACTATCACTCGTACGGTATCTAGAAATACTACCTGAGCTTAGAATACCACTTTATTCAGCGGATATTCGATGATCCCTTCTGCTCCGTGCGATTTCAACAGGGGAATAATCTCTCGAACAACGGATTCATCAAGCACTGTTTCTATCGCAACCCAATCTGACTTACTGAGCTGTGAGACAGTAGGATTTCGCAGTGAAGGAAGTTCCTTGATGATTAGATCTGATTTTTGTTTCGGAACGTTAAGTTTTAGACCCACTTTGTTTTTCGCTTCTAGCGCGCTTTGCAGAAGTAATGCGACATTTTCAATCTTCTGACGTTTATCTTTGTCCTCCCAACTTATCTTGTTGGCTATTAATTTGATATCTGTCCAAAAGAGGGTATCGATAATTCTCAGATTATTTGCGATCAGTGAACTCCCTGTTTCGGTAATATCAACAATAGCATCAACGAGGTCTGGAACTTTCACCTCGGTGGCACCCCATGAAAATTCTACAACAGCCTCGACACCCTGGTCTTTCAGGTATTGTTGGGTGAGATTGACGACTTCGGTCGCGATGCGTTTTCCCTGTAAATCTTCAACCTTCTTGATCGGTGATGTCTCCGGGACCGCGAGAACGTAGCGCGACTTTACATTTGAGTTTCGACTATATACCAAGCTACAGACTTCAACGACGTCCGAATTGTTTTCTAATATCCAATCATGTCCGGTCAAACCAACATCAAAAAATCCTTGCTCGACATAACGGCTAACCTCCTGGGCGCGAATAAATCGGCCATCGAGTTCTGGATCATCGATGACTGGTTTGTACGAGCGTGCGTGCTGCTGTATATTCCAACCTGCTTTAGCAAACAGATTAATTGTAGCCTCTTCCATGCTGCCCTTAGGCAGGCCCAGCATGATTAATGGTTTATTTTCTGACACAATATCCTCTAGATGACGCTTGGTCTCAATCCTCGCAAGCTTATTCTCAGTTCCCTGATTTCTTGATTTTTACAAAATATTGAAAAAGAAATTGTAAATATAGGAGTATTTTTATATATCTCTAGGATACTGTCATAATGATTCTGGGGGAATATTAAGGAAAATTACCTATACATCTGATGCGGAATTGCCGCGATTGCCATGGCCACTAACCTAAAACCACTCATTCTCATCGTTGAAGACGAGAAGGAATTAGCTACGTTGATCTCCGAGCAGCTTGAGGCGGGAGGAATGATGACGCAGGTCTATCATCGTTCAACTAATGTATTGCGGTTCTTGAAAAGAAATTTTGCAAACCTCCTTCTCCTGGATATAAACCTCCCTGACACCAGCGGATTTTCTCTCCTGGAGGATCTCAAAAAGAACAACATTCAAGTTCCGGTCATTTTTCTAACCGCAGTGATTTCCGAAGTCCACCGGGTGAAAGGGTTAGATATGGGTGGTGATGACTATATCACTAAACCATTCAGTTTTCCTGAACTCATCGCTCGAATTCACGCCGTTCTTCGCCGCGCGGAAACCGCACACGATTATCACATCACTAAGAACGCCGCCCTCTCCCAGGAAGTTTTTAAATTTTGTGATGTCGATGTAAACCCTATCCACTTGGAAATCATATTTCCCAATGGAAATACTGAAAAGATTGGTCGTAAAGAACTGGGGATCCTCACTTATTTAGCTTCAAATGAGGGCACCGTGCTTACCCGTCGCAGTTTGATCCATGCGGTCTGGGGAATTCATGCCGACGTGCGAAGTCGATCACTGGATCAGTATATCGTAAAAATACGTGAATCTTTTGCACGCAATGATCATAGTTTAGACGCTTTCCGCACCATCCACGGAGTCGGGTTTATATACGATCCTGATAATATCTCCGCTAAAGAAAAATCCTAGAGCGCGAAAAGTGTGAACAGGAGTTCTGCTATCCTGCAATCTGTCGATGCAGCAGCCGCAGTCAGGAATTACTCCTCGGGAAATACCGGGTAGACTTCAGCCCTCTCCCCTACATTGATGACGATGTCGTCTCCTTTGGCAGCGAGCGAGTCATCTTTAAAAATTCGACAGGAGGTAGATTCTACAGCGTTCTCGACTGTCCACTCCCATTTACCGATTTCAATAAATTTCATTGGTATACCTACATTCCAACTCAATCCAGCTCCTTCACCGCGGACATAAGGGGTACTGCTAATATCGATATTAAGATGGGCAATAAGAGTGATCGAGCTGTTGTTCTCTGCCACATGATTACTCATCTCTTCAACATCCGCTAATTCAATTATCGGGGCAGGAATCTTAATGGCCTGAGTCTCAACCACCTCATCAAGCGTGTTATCTGCGCTGGTATCCTCTTCGATTACTGGATTCTGATTCTCGGCGCTATCATTCTCTTCTGATTTCGCAATCTCGCTCTTCTCACTTTCGTCCTCAATGACCTCGCTCACAACCGTATCTGTCCGAATTGTTACAAGCTCATTAACTTTACTTTCCAGCGATTCCAGGCGTTGATTTAATTTCTCACTCAAAGACTCATGGGCGGAAACTTTCCCTTGAGCATTTTCGAGTAGACTATCGATCCTGGTATGAGAATCCTTTAATTGATTTTGCAATTCAGGCCTGAAATGCTCCATCTTTTCGGTGGAATTCGCTGATTTTTGTGCAAGGTCGGTCAGCGTGATCGAGAGAGCATCCAACTCCTGGAGCACTGTATCCAAGCCTTGCAATTGCCTATCCACCGCTTCCTGAAGCTGATTCTTTGCCAGGCGAATGGAATTCAAGTATTCAAGAATAAATGGTGCGACGAAAACCAGAGCCCCAAATGTAATACTAATCACACACCAGGATATCGCAGTTGAACTGAGTGGCTTAGCGGAATACGCAACTATTAGAAACGCGAGTAATACCAAGAGCCCATCGCCAGTGTAGAAGGGCCATTTAACTAAGCGGAGGTGATTATTATCGTTCACCGAAGATTCGGTCATATAGAGTTTCGGCTTTTATTCTAAAAAGTTTTGCAAATTTAATTCAATAATAAAATGTCGCTTATTTAATTTTTATCGGGACAAGTGGTGAAATAAAATTCTATCGGACTCGCTCCACGAATCCAACCTTACGGTAAACTTTACTTAACATTTTATTGGCGCGATTTTGCGCGACATTCGCACCTTCTTTGATAATGCTTTCGAGATAGGGCTTGTCATTGATAATAGAAGCATACTTTTCCTGAATCGGCGCTACAAGTGCGATTACTGCGTCCGCTACCGTATCTTTAAACTCTGCATAACCTTTACCCGAAAAACGTTTCTCAAGTTCAGCAATAGGAGTATTGGTGATTGAACTGAGAATATTTAGAAGATTGGTCATACCCGGTTTATCCTCAAGGGCAAGAATTTCACTTCCTGAATCGGTGACTGCGCTCATGATTTTTTTCCGCAATTGATCGGGTGGATCAAGAAGAAAAAGGGTCCCGTTGAGATTATCATCTGACTTTGACATTTTGTTTTCCGGATCCTGAAGCGACATTATCCTGGATCCTGTTTTCGGTATGAAAACTTCTGGCACCTTAAAAGTCTCCGAATAGTTATGGTTAAATTTCTGCGCGATATCTCGGCAGAGTTCAGCATGCTGCTTCTGATCTTCTCCCACCGGAACCAGGTCTGCGTTATAAAGCAGTATATCTGAAGCCATGAGCACGGGGTAATAGAGGAGACCCGCATTGATATTTGAACGCTGCTTCTTAGCTTTTTCTTTAAATTGTGTCATTCGCTCCAGTTGCCCCAAAGGCGTTATACAGCCGAGCACCCACGCCAATTCAGCGTGACCAATCACGTGAGATTGTAAAAAGAAGTGGTTTTTTTCCGCGATAAGTCCGCTGGCTATATACTGAGCCAGAATACTTATCGTATCCTTACGCAAAACTGAGGGTGTATACTTCTCAGTGATTGCATGCATGTCTGCCATGCCAAAAAAACACTCATGGTCATCGACCATCGCGATCCAGTTTTTCAATGCACCCAGGTAGTTACCTAAATGCAAATTCCCGGATGCGCGCATAAGGGAAAGGACGACAGGTTTACTCGATGAAATCATGATGCCTACATTATAAAAATTAAATTATAATTCATATTTATTGCCGTTTACAAGGATACTGCATACCTTTCAACTGTTTTCTCTACCTTTAAAAGCCTTAACAGGCACAAGCCTAATTTCCTATTGGCTGAATCATTAATAAATTCGTAATTTAATTTCATTAAGCTGATTCAAAAAAGGTGTATGGAGTAGCTTCAATAGTTTCTTTTTTGCCATTTAGTACACTTCTTTTCCCCCTCTTTAAGCATTAAAAGACCTATGAAAAAACTACTTCTTGTCATTAAATTACTCCTCAGTATGCGCCGACATGAATTTCGCGCGGCGCGAACCTGGATTAGCACGATGTATCCGGGGAAGAAGCTGATTCACAGACTGCTACTCTTTTTTACATGGTCGCTTAAGACTATGTGGAGAACGATTCCCAATTCAAATGATCAAGTCCAGTTTAAGAAACCGGTATCGAGAACCCCTGTCTGGTTACGAGATAAAAACCCTCTGGAAAATCATCCCTGGGAAGGCTCATCTCACTTAAAATTGCCCGTGAGTGCTGAAGTCGTGGTTATTGGAGCTGGATTTGCCGGTGCGGGAGCCGCCTATCATTGGTCAAGACACGGTAAGGACAAAATGGTCATTCTCGAAATGAACGAGGCGGCGAGCGGTTCAGGTGGCCGCAATGCAGGCGTCGTGACAATGGGCCGTTACTATTACTACGTCCACAGCACGGTTTTAAAAAATCTGGAAAAGTCACGCCCCGATTTAAGCGAAGAGAAAAGAGTGGCCACTGCTCATGAATTTGCCCGCCCCTATGTGATCGCCGGGGTTAAAAGCAACAATATGATTGAACAGACAATAAAAGATGAGGGGATCGAATGTGACTATGTAAAAAAAGGCTGGGTCTGGACCACGGATGAGGAGAGCATAGACAAACCGATAGCGGCCCAGCAGATGGGTGAGGAGACGGGATTTAGCGACTGGATTAGCATCTCCAAAGAGGAAGCAATGGAGAAGGCAGGAATAAAAACAAATAATAATGCCGGTCACTCGCGTGGTACTGCCAATTGGCACCCCGCAAAGTGGATTTGGGGCCTGTTTCAAGTGGCGCTTAAATCATCTAATGTAGAGTTATATACGCGCACTAAAGTAAACGCAGTGAAAGATGAAGGAGATCATTATGAAATTCATACGAATCGAGGGATGATCACAGCGCGTTATGTAATTAATGCCACAGAATCTCATACTCCCTCACTCTTTAAAGAATTTCACGACATCTTAAAAGCGGGGCAAACGCAGGCTGCATTTGGTAACAGTCATGGAGGAACAATGGAACAAGGTGTAGCCATCAGTACGCCACAAATGTTTTTCAGCCGCACGAAAGACGGAATCCTTATGGGATCCGACATGTCTGTGGTCCCCGACGAGGAGGCCGGAAGTAACCAACCTTCACGGTTTATAACGAAATATGTCGCCGCCTTTCTAAAACCGTTCTTTTGCATTAAAAAAATACAAGTCACCCATGAGTGGAGCGGGACGGTTGGCATGACCCCCGATGAATTCCCTCTCATTGGCCTCCAGGATGACAAGCGATTATATATTGTAGGCGGTATGGCAGGTTCAGGGTCAGGTGTCTCTTTCCTCGCGACGCAATTTGTCATCTTTAAGATCCTGAATATTGACGGTCCTGACTATTATCCGGAAAAATACTTTTCCCCACGGCGATTTTTTAAACGCAGTACGAATTGTTGACAGATAATAATAATTATGACGAAAATTTATTTTTGAACCCTCTATAAGAAGCAACCGATCATGCCTGAAAACAATAAAATAATTTCTACCGATTCATTAATGACTGAAAAGCGCACTTTTCCCCCGCCGGAGGAAGTCGTGTCCAGATCACATATCAACGCGCAAAAGTATCGCGAGATGTATGATCGTTCCATAAATGACTCGGATGGATTCTGGTTGGAGCAGGCAGAATCATTGGATTGGTTTAAGAAACCGACTGTCGCTCGCAAGTATGAATGGGATACTAAGGCACGCAAAATTGAACACACCTGGTTTGAGGACGGTGAAATAAACGTCACCGTTAATTGTCTTGATCGCCACTTACAGACAGATAGACGGACTAAGCCAGCACTGATCTGGCAAGGTGAACCAGATGAAGAAACTAAACAACTCACTTATGAGGAATTGCATAGGGAAGTCTGTAAATTTGCCAACGTACTTAAAGCCCAAGGAGTAAAAAAAGGTGACCGGATTGCGATTTATATGCCCATGATTCTGGAGTTGCCAATCGTGATGCTTGGCTGTGCCCGCATCGGGGCTATTCATTCTGTTATCTTTGGTGGATTCAGCGCGGATTCATTGGCCGACCGGATAAATGATTCAGACTGTAAAATACTCATTACCTCGAATGTTGGATTACGCTCGGGTAAATTGATATATCTTAAAGATATCTCGGATAAAGCCTTAGAAAATACCTCCACGATTGAAAAAGTCATATTGGTGAAACGCAATGAAGAACCGTGCAATTTCATCGAGGGACGTGACCTCTGGTATCACGAGGAAATGGACAAAGTTGATGCGGACTGTCCCGCTGAGGCATTGAATGCCGAGGACATGCTATTCATCCTCTACACCTCCGGTTCCACAGGTAAACCGAAAGGTGTTGTCCATACCACTGCTGGTTACCTTTTACATACCAGTCTTACCTACAAATATATTTTCGACATCCATGAGGATGACATTTACTGGTGCACGGCAGATATTGGCTGGGTGACTGGACACAGTTATATAGTTTACGGCCCTCTCGCCAATGGATCGACAAGTCTCATGTTTGAAGGTGTGCCAACTTACCCTGATCCCGGCCGCTTTTGGCAAGTGTGTGAAAAGTACAAGGTTACCGTATTTTATACGGCACCAACAGCGATTCGTGCCTTGATTGCTCAAGGCGATAAATGGCCTGCCAAATATGATTTGAGTTCGATTCGCGTGCTCGGAACAGTTGGAGAACCGATAAACCCTGAAGCCTGGATGTGGTATTATCGGAATATCGGTCATAAACGTTGTCCGATCGTTGATACTTGGTGGCAAACGGAAACTGGAGGTCACATGCTTACACCATTCCCCGGGGCTCACGTATTAAAACCCGGTAGCGCATCACAACCGTTTTTTGGCGTAGAACCTACCATTCTACGTGATGATAACAGTGAATGTAATACAAATGAAGGGGGTAAACTCTGTATTAAAAAACCCTGGCCCGGGATAATGCGCACTATGTGGGGCGATCATGAACGTTTTATCGATACCTACTTTAACACTTATAAGGATCAATACTTTACTGGTGATGGATGCCGTATCGACGAAGATGGCGATTATTGGCTCATGGGACGCGTAGACGATGTAGTCAATGTCTCAGGTCACCGCATAGGAACAGCTGAAGTCGAAAGCGCATTAGTCAGTCATTCTAAAGTGGCGGAAGCAGCGGTTGCTCCAATGCCCCATGAAATAAAAGGGCAGTCGCTCTATGCTTTTGTCACACTCGTCGAAGGTATAGAAGAAAATGACGCCTTAAGACAGGAACTGGTAAAACATGTACGCAACGAGATCGGGCCCATTGCTACACCTGATAAACTTCAATTCGCAAGTGCTTTACCTAAAACGCGCTCGGGTAAAATCATGCGGCGCATATTAAGAAAAATTGCAGAAGACGCACCTGAAACCATAGGTGACACGACGACACTGGCCGATCCGCAAGTGGTCGATAAACTCATCGAGGGTAGATTGTAATTTTCAATCCTTCACCTCTATTTCATCCGGCACATTATAGCCATATTCTTTTAACACAAAGTCCCAGTGTTTGATAACATTTGAAATCTGGCTTTGGGTCAGGGTGTATTTATTCTTTTGGTAATTACTCAGCTTTTTGTTGTAGGAATCAATGGACTCGAGAGCGCTTGCCCGATTGGGTAACGAAAAATGTTCATAGATTTTATCAATCTCCACGATCGCATCATCTTCGACCGCGTCTAAAGATAACTCATAGAAATTTTCAGGAGGAATAGATGCGCGGTCGTCGAAATATCGCTGCATGAGGAGTCGGTAGTGACGCAGGGTTATCTTCTCAAAATCAATACCCGAATAAGACTGCCAGGCAAATGCAGCCATCGTTCTTTGAAAATGTTTTAAAGTTGAGGAAAACACGGAATAGGAATTGCGATGAATATGAATAAATTTTGCATTGGGGTAAAGCTGCCGCAACCAGCGTATTCGACCTGTATTGGCAGGATTTTTTAATAGCAGTCTTTTATTTAATCCATGAAATAGCGTTAGTTTTTTTAATAGATAACTGAAATTTTTTTCAAACCGCTTTAAGTCGCCGGCTGATATTCCTTCAAGCAGCACCGCGCGATCGAAATGTTCTTCGATTTCATGAGGAAAATAATAACAGTAGTAATAACACAACGGCCCCATATTACCCAAGGCCATTTCCTCTTCCTGCGGGGTGTCAATCGTCAGCTTAACATTATCCATCCCACGATTTTCTGGCAGCGTACGACTGAGAATTTTTTTAGATAATTTAACCTGTCCAATAAAATCCCATGGCAATGCAGTTTGAAGGAAATTGATCGACCCGAACTGTGGATCCTGACTGAGGAGATTATGCAGATGCGTCGTACCACTGCGCCAGTGTCCGATGATAAAAATGGGGTCAGAAGGCAAAACAATATCATTAATTGCACGCGAGTGAATTAGTCGCTCGAACTGATAAAAGGGAAATCGTGCCAGAACTGAAGCGGTTGTGATCAGCCCCATAGGCAGCTTTCTCCAACTAAGAGGTTGAGGTCGGCAGAATGCACGAAGCAAGGTTGTCAGATTGCTTCCGCCCAACGGATGCAGCAAAGAAGACTCCACGCTTTAATATCCTAAACGAGAGGACTCAAACGATTTCGGCGTGTGTGGTCGAGGAAGCATCTCGTTCTTTGAACTTTTCGATTATCTCGGAATCGATAAAGAAACCTTCACACTGCGGTCGAGCAGCCTCCAAATCTAGTTTATCGAGGAGTTTATAGTGGGCGAGCGAATCTTCGATTTCGACTGGACCGATTGTGGTTTGGATGTCTGGACCGTGCCCGGTTAATAAGCTGGAAAGGATACAACCTGTAATTTCACGTGGATCGCGCCCCGCCAGTCGCTGAACTTTATCAACACCCAGGCTAGCAAATAATTCACCCGCTCCATCCGGTAAATAAATCGTCTCTTTGATTTCCTCTGAGCATCTAAGTAACCCGCCCGTGGTAAAAAGAATATCCTGTTGTTCTTCAATGCGCCTAATGGCATCGGATAAACGGAAACACGGAGGGAACGAATCGTCGACGAGAAGTGTCCCCGGTCTTATTCGCTTAATATCTAAGATCCCTGGCACATTACTCGCGCCGAGTACAAATGAAGCGTCATAAATGGCATCGGGTATTCGACCGCGTGTGGTTACGACACGTATGGAACCATTAAAGCCAAGCTTTTCGAGCAGTTCATTTCTAATTTCCTCCAAACTATCCGCTTTATGATAAAGATCACAGAGGATTAGTTCAATCGGATGGGGCATAACTTCAAGCATGAGCCTCAAGGTTGCATACCCGATGGATCCCAGGCCAACAATGGCTACTTTTTCATCAGCAAAGTCGCGATCGGTTTGCTCGAGTATTCCCGTAATCGTTTTCACGATTGTTGCCGTTGTCGTCGCATGACCTGTTGTTATCGCCGGTAAATTGTCGTGGCCATTAATCCACTGCTTAATACTTCGGCCATAATCCGTAGCTGATGGGATGAGCCCAGTAAGCGAAACGGTACTAGCACCCATTTTAGCTGCTAGTTTTAATGAACTTAAGATATTCTCGCTAAGTGGCTCCTGGTCCTTGTAAAGTTCTGCACCCAACCGGGGAAGCATGACTATGGCTATTCTTCCAAATGGTGTCTCATAGTAATTGCTGACAAAGGGCTGATGTTGAAACCATTGCCGTGATATTTCATCTTTTGATAGACCCGTGAGCGGGAGAAAAGCATCGGGTATATAAGCCAGCGCAACAGCGTCCACCTGAGGAAGGTCAGTGCGATCGCCATTCTTGCCATTGACTTGTTCTATATCCAGATAGCTGTTCTTAAATATGTCCGAAGCACTCCCTGAACTTGAACTGCCGTTAGACCCAATTGAATGATCATCGATACTTTCGGGAATAAGATCATAAAACTGCCCCAGGCTTTCCACAGTGGGATTGCGGAGAAATACTTCGATCGGTAATTCACGGTTAAAGGCAGAGGTAATACTAGATAATATTTCAACCGCCATTAGAGAATCGCCACCCAACTCGAAAAAGTTGTCGTGAATGCCAATCTTATTATTCTTAAATGCCCGGTTTAGAATTTCGCAGAGTATTTTCTCCGTAGGCGTCTGAGGAGCGACATACTCTGATCCTAAATCGGAACGCTTTAGGGATGGAACTGGAAGCGCGTTGCGATCTATCTTCTTGTTGGGAGTAAAGGGGAACTCGTCAATGACCATGTAAGCCGCTGGTTGCATGTAATGTGGCAGCCGTTCTACAAGATAGGTGCGCAATTCGGAAACGATATTATCGTGATTTTCAGTCGGTTGTATATAAGCCGCTAAACTCGGCCCCCCTCTCATATCATCACGCAAGAGCAACACCGCTTTACTTACGACTGGATGTGCATTAAGCACAGTCTCGATTTCGGCCAACTCAATACGGTATCCATGTAATTTAATTTGAGAATCACGGCGTCCTATAAATTCAATGGATCCGTTGATCGCGTAGCGCGCTAAATCTCCCGTCTTATATAATCTTTCGGTTTTACCCCGGGAGATTGTCAGCTCGACAAAAGACTCGTCGGTAAGGTCCGGTTGTTGATGGTAGCCACGGGCAAGACCGTCACCACCAATGTAGAGGTGACCCGTAAAACCTGCTGGAAGTGGTCTCATATTTTCATCTAAAATATATATTTTTGTATTAGCGATAGGATGTCCGATCGGGACTACATCACTTCTCTTTTCAATTTTAGCCACCGTTGACCAGATTGTCGTTTCAGTTGGACCATAAAGATTCCAAACTTCTCCACAGTGCATGCAAAGTTGATCAGCTAATTCTCGATGCAGGGCCTCTCCCCCACAGAGAACCTTTAAACTTTCTTTTCCCATCCAACCAGAATCCAGCAACATCTGCCAGGCGGCGGGTGTCGCTTGCATTATCGTTGGATTTGAGCTTTCAATGAGATCCGCCAATCGGCGGCCATCCATCGCTTCCATTCGTGAGGCCAGAATAATTTGCGCCCCTGATATGAGCGGCAGATACATTTCCAATCCTGAGATGTCAAAAGAGAGCGTAGTTACGGCTAAGAGTCTGTCCTCTTGCTTAATACCGGGTTCAGACTGCATTGAGCTGAGGAAATTCACCAAAGCGCGATGAGGAATCTCCACTCCCTTTGGTTTACCCGTAGACCCTGAGGTATAAATGATATAAGCGAGTGATTCAGGGGTAAGCCCATCGACTTGAGGAGCGGATTCCGCTTCATTTATGTCTTCAATAAATACAGATTCCCAATTACCGGACGGCAATGTGTCCGCCAGTTCACTTTGGGTTACGACAACAGAGGGTTGAGCACTTTCAAGCATCAACTCCAACCTGTAGGACGGAAAGTCGGGATCTAACGGCACATAACAACCGCCAGCTTTAAGAATACCCAGCAGTCCAACAACCATATTTAAAGACCGATCATGATATAAGCCAACCGGTGAATCCGGCCCAATGCCCTTTTTATGCAAAAGCGTGGCCAAACCGTTTGATCTTCTCTCCAATTCTTCATAAGTCAGGGAATTGTCACCGGATACAAGAGCCGTGGCCTGAGGCTGTTTTGTCGCTCGATCAGAGATGAGCTGATGCAGACATGCATCGACGGGATAATCGGCAGTAGTCGAGTTCCAGTCAACGAGTAGCTTTTTTTCTTCTTTTTTGGAAAGAATATTGAGCTCTGAAATACTTTTATTGGGATGAGAAATAATTTCCTTGAGCAACTGTTTATAAAAATCGTTCAGACGATCAATCGTTTCTTCCTCGAAGAGATTACTATTATATTGCCAGCATCCGTAAATATTGCCCCCTGCTTCTTCAACCACGAGTGTAATCTCAAATTGCGCCATGCGCAAATTAAGATCAATGGACTCGACATCCATATCCTCGGCTTTGAATTTATGCCCGCCTTGACCGATGAGAAATACGGCAATACCCTGTTCATCAACACCTGGAATGCGCTCCATGGAAAAGCTGACTTGAAAGATCGGAGAACGACTGGGATCGCGTTTTAGCTTTAAACGATCAACGAGAAGCGGGAAGGGATAATTCTGATTTTCTAACGCTCCAATTACCGATTGATGTGTGCGATCCAGGTAATCTGAAAATGAAGGATCGTCCCCTATTCTACTGCGTAACGCTACGGGATTGACAAAGTAACCGACAAGGTGATGGAACTCCTGATTAATGCGCCCGTGTAATGGGCTTCCAATCAGAATCTCCTCCTGGTCGCAATAGCGATGCATTAAAATTTTAAATGCCGACAAAAGCGTGGTATATAAAGTGACTTTTTTGTTTTCGGCTAAAGAGATCACACTTTGTGTTAAATCTGAATCGAGTTTGAATCCAAAGGTTGCACCATTGAAAGTCTGAACTGGCGGACGCGGGTGATCGGTAGGAAGATCAAGGGTCATTGGAGCTTCCTCCAAGTAATCCTCCCAGTATTTGGCCAAACGCTCACCTTCCGGGCTTTTCAAGATATCCTGCTGCCAACGTACGTAATCAGAATATCTATGGTCGGGCATCTGGAGATCAGGTTTTCGCCCTGATTTCAAGGAAAAGTAACTTTCCATCAAATGGTTAAGAACAATCACGATCGACCATGCATCAGAGATAATGTGGTGCATAGCAATTTGTGTCACATGAGATCCCTTAGCCGTGCGGAAAAGTTCCAAGCGACAGACGGGGCCCGTTTGTAAATCAAACGGCTTATGCGCATGTTCTACGAGCAACTCTTTAAGTTCATCATCACTTAGATGCGTGGCATCGTGTTCTCTAAAATCGATGCTTCGTCCTTTTTGCAAGGTTTGTATCGGCTCACCGTCTTGCGTAGAGAAGACCAGGTCGAGCATGGGATGTGTATGGAAGAGACTGGCAAAGGCCTCTTTCATAATATCGATATCGAGGTAAGGGGTGATTAACGAACTGAAGACAAGATTATAAGCGGAACTACGTGGGGCGAGGCGATTTAAAAACCAGAGGGCGCGTTGGCCATGAGATAAAGGAAACGCCATCAATTCTTCCCCTGCAGTTACAACTCGAGATATATTCGATTCCTCCGAACTGGGATCAGATTTGAGCAGTAATTCGAGGACGGGTGTTGCCAGCTGTGAAATGTTCGGACCCTGGAGAAATTTACCCATGGGCAAATTAATCCCCAAATTGGATTCCAGGCGATTCATCAATTCTATTGCCATTAAGGAATCGAGCCCGATCGTCGTTAGTGGGGTGGCGCGATCGATTTTTTCAGCAGTGGTACCGAAAACTTGGGCAACCTGTTCACTTATATAATCCTCTACTATCTTATGACGATCTTCAGACTTAGCCGCGAGTAGTTGGGGGCGGAATGAATGTGTATGAGCACCGGCATTATCTGTGAGGGCATCATGATTAATGACCTTCGAAAATAATTTCGAATTGGCCATGGATGGATTCAGCTTAGAGATAGCTTTCCAGTTAATCCGCGATGCACCCAACTGGACCGGATTTTTAGGTATAATCTTGGCAAAAATGCTGAGTGCTTCCTGCGGGGTGAAACTTTCCAATCCGAGGAGGTCAAGATATTTAGCTACGTTTTCATTGCGGGCCACATAACCGGTCTCGGACAATGCACCCCAGTTAATCGTTAATGCGTGAAGCCCTTGGGCGTTTCGGAAATGCGCGAAAGCATCGAGAAAGAAATTCGCCGAGGCGTAGTTTCCCTGACCATTGGGACCAATCAGTGAAGAAGCCGATGAAAAAAGGACGAATAAGTCCAAAGGCAAATGTTTCGTTTCTTGATGCAAATGCCAGGCACCAACCATCTTTGGTCGCAGAACCTTTCTAAATTTTTCAGTATCAATTTGAACGAGGAAACCATCATCCAGCACCATGGCGGCATGGATCACACCTTTTAATGGTGGCATTTCTTGATCGATCTTACTGAGCACACGTTTGACATCATCACTGCTTACGACATCGGCTTTAGCCACTTCAATTCGGGCTCCGTCGTTACGCATATACTGTAGCGCTTCAACCGCTAACTCAGTCGATGCCCCTGAACGACCCATTAGCACTAAATTTCTCGCACCTAATTTTACCATCCACTTGGCAACTTCGAGACCAAATCCTCCCAGTCCGCCGGTAATGAGGTATGTCCAATCGGCGCGGAAAAGTGTTTTCTGATTGGAAGGTAAACCAACAGGTATGGAGTCTGAATCCATAGAGAGTACGTTTTTGCCAATATGTTTTGCTTGGGCAAAATAACGGAATGCGTCGACTGCCTCGGTGATGGGAAAAGATTTGATCGGCAGCGGTTTCAGCTTCTTTTCATTAAACAATGCCGATATTTCAAGCAGCATAGTAGTGATAAACTCTGGTCGTCCTTCAATATGCATCGCAAGATCAACGGCAAAATACGACAGGTTGTTTTTAAAGGGCTCGAGACCCATTTTCGTATTTTGATAGATATCAACTTTACCGATTTCTAAAAACCGTCCATAGGGCGAGAGAACAGATAAACTTTTGGTAATAAAGTCACCAGCCAACTGATTCAAAACAACATCCACCCCTTTACCTTCGGTAATTTCCATTATTTCATCGGCAAAATCCAATGACCTCGAATCCATCACATGGCGTACACCTTGATCTTTCAGAAATTCACGTTTTTCCGGTGATCCTGCGGTGGTAAATACTTCAGCTCCCATTTGCTGGGCTATTTGTATCGCAGCCTGACCAACACCTCCGGCACCTGCGTGAATAAGCACCTTCTCTCCCTTTTGCAGTCGGGCCAGATAATTCAAAGTGTAATGGGCCGTGAGGAATACAGTCGGTAATGTCGCCGCCTCTTCGAAAGTGTGGTCAGACGGTTTTGGGAAGACCATGGCCTGATTTACCGTGGCATAAGAACGGCAGCAATAGGGTGCCATACCCACTACTTCGTCTCCAACTTGATAATCCGTCACTCCTTCACCAACCGTAACAATGGTGCCGGAACAATCGTCACCAAGCCACTTCAAATCCTTGCTATTACCGGGATACATGCCGATAACTTTCATCACGTCTCGGAAGTTCAATCCTACCGCCGCTACTTTAATTTCGATTTCCTTCGACTCTGGAGATCTGCGCTCCGTCTCATTTAATTGCAGATTATTAAAAATTCCAGGGGTAGGTATTTCCAGACGGTAAGGGAGTACTCCGTCGTGTCTCACCGCATCCTTCGTCCGCGCGGGAAGTTCATCCGTCAACACCTTTTCCAGACGATTGACGTAACGCTCCTCACCGCGGTAAGCGATTTCAATTTCGTCGTCTGAAGTACAGACTTCGTCGACCAAAAATCCTAGGTCATCCGGAGTGGTTGATGTTTCCAGATCTATTACTGTCCAATGGTAATCATTGTGCTCATTATTTGCCACCCGAGCGAGCCCCATTAATGGAGCCGAAACAATGCGTTCAATTGCCTCGTTTTCCGACACCGCCTGAGCACCCTGGGTTATCAACCAAACACGGGGTGCGGGTGTTGGTTCGTATTTAACAAGTGTTTGAATTAAATTTAATACATTCAGACAGCCTGATCCCTGAGCCTCTTCGAGGTTTTCAGCTGTAGTCATATCAGCTGTGGGATGATCAAGGCTCCACATATGAATTACACCCTGCATAACATTCCGCTCAATGTTGAGGGATGCAAAAAGCTTATCCATATCTTCCAGCTGCTCAGGATTAATCTTATAGCTGTTTTCATTTTCCTGAACAAAGCTTTCACCTTCGTGAATCATGACACAATTTCTACCCTTCTCTTTCAATTGATTGGACAGCGTATCAGCGTAACCGTTTTCATCCGCGAAAATTAACCAGAATTCATCTTCATTCGCATCTGCATCGCTGGATTCAACCATCTCTTCCTCCAGCAATCGTTCAGAAGCTTTAGCCATTAATAATGTCTGAACGGAATTGTCATCTTGATGAGTATTGACAAAAGAAATGACGTTACGAAATTCTTGCTTATTGAGCAGATCTTCCCACTCATCACGTAACAGCAATGCGCTAGTAGACCTTATATCAGTATCGGTATATCTCCACCAACCGGGCAACAGACCAAAAACCAGATCAAGAAAAAGACGCCGTGAGGTGACCTCGAGAAACATCAATATGCCCTCTTCGGTCATCAGTTGATTGATGTTACGTAAAGTTTGTTTTAAATCAGCAGTGGCATGCAGAACATTAGTGGCCAATACTAAATCAAAAGAATGAGGGGCAAAATTCTGTTCAGACGGTGACTTTTCAATATCGAGAAGCTGGTACTCAACAAAATCATATTCCTTAAATTTTTCTTTAGCTGTTGACGTGAACAAAGGCGAAATGTCTGTAAAGAAATATTCAGTACGATCAGCCGGTAATACTTGAAGCAAACTTTCAGTCAATGAACCTGTTCCACTTCCGATTTCCAAAATGCGAAGTGGCCTGGTTCCCGAAAAATTTTCAGCGATCGAAGCAATAGCCGTCTGAAACAAACTGTTATAGGCCTGAAAATCGGAAGAAAACTTATAAAAATTTTCAAGTTTACCTTGATCGCCACTTGGAAAAACAACATCAAGTGGATCGGTCTTTCCAGAAAGGACTTCCGCTAAGACATAACCACAATCGATCAGTAATGCCATTTCCGCTGACAGGTGGGGGAAATCTGATTTCAAATTGCTACAAAGTATATCTAAATTCTGTTTCTCTGGAAACTTGGAAAACTCCCACTCTCCATTCTTTGTCGCCCGAACCACCTTTTCATTTATCAGAACGTCAAAAATAGAATGGTTGAATAAATGAAAATGCTCCTCCTTTATACCCAACTGTTCAATTAAACCTTCTTTCGATACCAGATCACCCTTTTCCGGGCTCCAACCCAGCTTGATCAAGGCCGTAAGAACAAAATGTAAGCTCAGATGCTCCATATTAGGGATGAAGTCATGAACGTAGCCTTCTAGATTATATTTTTCATAGTTGGGAGTAATTTCAGGAACTAATTTTTCTACGATCTGGGTGGGACTTAGGAGTTCGACGGGGTCAATAAGTGCTCCCGGTAATTCTGAGATCGCCCACTTAAACATAAGGAGGCAGTTTTCAAAATCATCCTCTGTCTTTGACTGGGACTGATCTACACGTTGAACGCGAAATCCTTTGATCTCTGCGATGATTGAGCCATCGTCATCAGCAATCACAAGATCGTATTCAACCCTGTCTTCTTCGTCATTAATTAATAGCGTATGACACCAGAGATGATTACTTGGACTTTTATAAAATCGACCTCGTTTAAGAGCAATGGGCATGAAAAAATTATCACGCGCTCTTCTATTTTCATCCTTAAATCTTGTTTCTTTACCCCCTTGAAAACAGGCATCCAGAACCGCAGGTTGGAAAAAATAATTATCTATATTTTCTAAAATCGCATCTGGAACTTGAATCTCGGCTAAGGATTCGCCGTCTTTTCTCCATATTTTTTGCACCTCTTTGAAACAGGGACCAAACTGGTAACCCACATCATCGAAATCTGAATAAATTTGGGCGTGATCTATCTCGTCTTCCAAAGTGGATTTAATATGTTCAAGGTCCAACTTGCCGGATTCGCGCGGCGAGAGTTTCTGAAATCGGCCTTCGGCGTGAACATCCCATTCACCGGATGAGATGTCAGTTGAACTGTAAATTTTAAATGAATTATCAGATTCATCACAGGTAAATTGAAGAGTAATGAGGTCGTTTTCTGACATAAACAGACCCTTAAGGATTTTTACATCCTCAATAACATAAGGTTCATTTGGATAGAGCTCATTAAGCGCGGCGAGCGCGGTCTCCACATAGGCAGCTCCGGGAAAAACCATGGAATCATGAAGCCGGTGATCAGCCAGATAAGGAAGGGCTCGAGGGTCCAATTCACATTCCCAAGTTGGGCTTGGGGTATTCAATTTTTTACCGAGCAGCGGGTGAATAATTGAACCTAAACGGTGGTCCTCGGAAAGGGCCGATTCTAGCCAGAACCGTTCGTGCTCCCAGGGATAGGAAGGAAGATGAATAAGGTTACCTTCCTTGCTGTATAACGCATCTAAATCTATGGGATAGCCATGGGTATAAAGAGCAGCAAGAGATTCGAGTATGATCTGGTGATCTGATTCTTTACGCCGCAAAGTTGGCAAGACCTTTCCTTTTTCCCCAATATGTGCCAGGCATTCCATAACGGAACTGGAATGAGACGGATGGGGCCCAAGCTCGAGAAAGAGATCATGATCCTTACTAATTATCTTTTCAATCGCTGGACCAAAAAGAACGGCCTTCCTGACATTGCGCCACCAATAACCGGCATTCAGTTTTTTACCGTCGAGAACATCACCAGTAACGGTAGAATAAAATGGGATCTTTGAGGTGCGTGTCTTAATCCCCTTTAGGACTTGAATTAATTCGTCCTTAATAGGATCCATTTTGTGGGTATGGAAGGCATAGTCTACATTCAACCAGCGAACGAATACCTGCTTTTTTTCAAGCGGTTCAATTAAAGTTTCTAAAATTTCAGTTTCCCCAGCTAAGGTTACCAACCCGGGGCTGTTAATGGCTGTAATAGCAATTTGATTTTCGTAACCTTGAATTAATTCATTCGCCTTATCGGACGAAATAGCAACCGCCACCATGCGCCCCGAACCACGAGTTGTCCCTTGTAAACGACTGCGGTGATAAATAATTCTTATCGCATCATTGAGCGTATAAATACCCGCACAATAAGCGGCTGCAACTTCACCTACACTATGTCCTATCACCGCTGTCGGTGTCACCCCTCTCGCCTTCCATAAATCAGCTAAAGCTATTTGTAAGGCGAATATGGCCGGTTGAGCGATTGCTGTATCCTCCATTCTAGAGCTAGCCTCATCCCGTGATAATTCTTTAATAAGAGACCAAGAGGCATATTTGCTTAAAAGGCGGTCACACCTTTCAATTTTTTTCCTAAAGAGAGGATCATTTTTTAATAGCTCCCTGCCCATTGCCCACCATTGCGGACCCTGACCGGTAAATATAAATACAATTTCGCTATTATTTTCTGTTTTGGCTCTTCCGGTGACAAGGCCCTTAACCTTAGTTTCTGACAGATAGTCGTTGAGCTTTTCTACGACTTCACTTTCCGAATAAGCAACCAGTGCCAGGCGGTGGTCATGATGGCCCTTGCCGATACTAGCCGTGTGCGCTAAATCTGGAAGCAACACTTCCTTGCCATTCGATTGACTGGAAATTAATTCTATCAGAGATTCAGCATATTTTCTTAATGATTGCTGTCCTCTTCCCGAGAGAGGGATGAGGTAGGGTTCAGAGGAATTTCCTTTTTTAATCTTTTTACGCCTTTTCGTTGCTGCAGGAGCTTCTTCTAACACCACGTGGGCGTTTGTTCCTCCAAAGCCAAATGAATTAACGGCGACTACAGCCGGACCCGATCCATTGCCATTCAGCGGTTCCAACTTTGTCGGAACCCGTAACCGGAGTTTTTCAAAAGGGATATTTGGATTAGGATTTTCAAAGTTCAGATTAGGGGGAATCTCACCGTATTTCAGGATTAAAGCAGCCTTGATTAATCCAGCTATGCCAGAAGCAGATTCTAAATGGCCAATGTTCGTTTTAACCGACCCGATCACGCACTCCTCACCCGCTTTTCTCCCTTCAGCTAAAACATTACCCAAAGCCAGAACTTCAATGGGGTCGCCAACAGGCGTTCCCGTGCCGTGCGCTTCCATGTAGCAAACTTTTTGCGGTGAAATCCCCGCTTGTTTATAGGCCTCATGAAGCATCGCTTCCTGGGAATATTGACCGGGTACCGTCATGGCGCTTGTGCGGCCATCTTGATTAACGATGCTTGCGCGAATTACCGAATAAATGGGATCTTTATCTTCGAGCGCTTGATCGAGCGGTTTGAGAACAATGATCCCTGCTCCCTCCCCTCGAACATAACCATTTGCCCGGTCATCAAAGGCATAACACTTGCCATCAGGTGAGAGCATTGAAGCTTTACTGAATCCGATCGTTGAATCGGGAGTTATCAGTGCATTGACTCCACCGGCCAGGGCGGTGTCACACTGTCCATCCCAAATACTATTGCAGGCAAGATTTACAGCAACCAGTGCTGATGAACAGGCGGTGTCGACTGAGAGGCTGGGCCCCTTCAAATCAAAGAGGTAGGAAATCCTGCCAGATGCAATACTAAGTGTGCTCCCACTGTTGGTATGCACATCTACATCATTAGGACTTTTCATTTGAATATTCGCATAATCGTTACTCGATATGCCAATAAATACTCCCGTACGTGTCCCCGCCATCCGGTCAGGCGATTGGCCTCCGTCCTCCATCGCTTCCCAGGCAACTTCCAGCAGCCATCTCTGTTGAGGATCCATCCTCAGGGCTTCACGGGGGGAGATGCCAAAAAATTTAGCGTCGAACTGGTCAATAGGATCCAGGAATCCACCCCAGCGCGTGATCATTTTGCCCGCTAAATTAGGATTCGGGTCATAATATTGATCGAGATTCCAACGATCTTTAGGAACTTCGACGATAGCGTTGCCGCCGTCGCGTAAAAACTTCCAGAATGAAGCAGAATCGGTTGCCCCGCCAGGAAATCTGCAACCAATTCCGATAATCGCGATAGGGCATTTCCCTTGATTAATCATTCGGCGGCCTCCAAAAATAAAATGTGAGGCACGCCCTCTTTTAGAGCATACTTTTTATACAAACTTTTCATACTGATTATTCAACTATCTTAATGGATAATGAACCCTCTCCTGTCTAAATAAAATCTAAAAAAATAACGGTGCTTATCATGCGGCAAATGATCGCTTATCACGGCAACCTTCTGCTACAATTTTCGATGTATAAGTATCCAAGTTTTGGGTTCTTGGAAAGATATTTAACGGGTGATAAAATACGATCATCTGGGCGTATATGTTCGCGTATCTTTCAAGATTATATTGACGATTATAGAAGACTGGAATCTAAAATGCCTTTACAGCCATCAAAAGAATGCCTTAGGCAATCCCCTGATAATTCATGCCACACTTGGCAGGTTTAGTAGATACCAACAATCGCTATTCATTCTGTGTATTAAAAAAATAGTTGCACGTTTTAAAAGAACATAATTGCTGGTGATCATGATTTATGTAGCTAAGCTATAATTATTCAATAAGAATCATTGTTCTTTTTTAAAGAACATTTTGCCCTTTTATTAATTAAGATATGCCGCCTTATACGATTAAAGCTTATTTTTGAAAAAAAATGCCCTTTCAGTCAACACGCAAAGGAAAGTTAGGAAAACCCCTTAAAATGATATAATTTTGACATTAAATCAGATTATAAGGATTTAATGTCGTGATTGACCGTTGATTGGATTTTTTTCAATAGAAATCCAATTAATATTCGTAATTTTCCCCGAGAGAACTAGAATATATGAAGCTTACTGATATTGCCCTGAGAGAACCGCGATTTACGCTGTTGATCTCTCTTTTTCTATTTATTGGCGGAATAATTGCTTTTTGGCAGCTGCCACGATCAGAAGACCCTCCCATTGTATTCCGCTATTCGTTAATTGTCACGAAATACCTCGGCGCTTCTGCTCAACGCGTGGAAAGTCTCGTGACACGAAAAATTGAAGAGGCGGTACGTGAAGTCCCGGAGGTA
>Ga0114993_10001843_pt1 | contig 24056 bp, 22 predicted proteins | sample ArcticOcean_MG_C_FD_87042 | JGI IMG/M metagenome (GOLD analysis project Ga0114993, IMG submission 87042) | Marine microbial communities from western Arctic Ocean - ArcticOcean_MG_CB2_150 | ecosystem: Environmental > Aquatic > Marine > Oceanic | place: Arctic Ocean: Canada Basin | collected...
CAATTTAAGAGGGGGAGACAGAGTGCGCCCGGCAAGATTCGAACTTGCGACCCCCAGATTCGTAGTCTGGTGCTCTATCCAGCTGAGCTACGGGCGCGTGAGGTTGGTTGGTAGACAACCGCCGAGCCTACCCCGTGGGGTCGAACGCGGCGGCCAGCGTGGCAACCTAGCGCAGCTTGCCGCCGCAGGCAACGCCGAGCCACGGGCCTTCAGTCGGCCAGGCCGAGGGCGCGGGCCATGACGTGAAAGACCACGTTCTGCTCCACCGTGCCCTGCAGCCGCCACGCACCCGGGCCTCTTGCCCAGGCGGCGATGTCGGCCCCGCCGTGCATCTCCATGACGTAGCGCTCGCCGTCGTAGGGCAGGTCCATCATGGGCACCAACGCCTGCTGCCGGTAGTCGGCAGAGGCCCAATCCTGCTGGAGCAGGTCGGGCCGCATGCCCGGCGCCCCGCAACCCTCGCCCGCATCCCCGGAGCCAGCGTCGCCTGGGCCGGAGTCGCCTGGGCCGGCGCGACACACTCCCTCGCCTCCCTCCACTATCGCACCCTTGCCGCCGGCGTAGGTCAAGGCGGTATAGGCGCGACCGTCGGCGGCCATGTCAGCCTGCTCGCGAGAAGTGCCGTCGAGTTTGTTGATCACGACTGGGCCCAGTATCGGATTACCGCGCGTGGCCAGGCCAGAGAACGCAAGCCCGTGGTCATGATCGGCCGTCACTACGACCAGCGTGCGATCGTCAACGCGCTCGAGCACGGCGCGCACCGCACGATCGAATTCGAGCGTCTCTTCAAGAGCGCGACCGGCCTGCCCCCTGTGGTGGCCGTGGTCTATGCGTCCGCCTTCGACCAGCAGCACGAAGCCCGCGTCTGACTTGGCCAGCACGTCGAGGGCGCGCACGGTCATGAGCGCGAGCGAGGGTACGGCTGCTTCTTTGTCAGCCGGTGCGGCCGGGTCGGCGAGGTCTATCCCGGCGTGCCGTTGGTCAACGGCGTAAGGCAGGTGCGAGTCGGCAAACAAACCGAGCAGGCCCGGCCCGTTACCCGCCGCGCGCAGACCGTTGGCGGTAAACACCGCGCGCCTGCCGTCGCTGCCGTCCACCCACGCGGCTACAAGATCACGGCCGTCTTCTCGCTTGCCGCGACAGCTGCCCGCCTGCCCATCGGCAACTCGCTCGAGGGCCTTGCGGCAGGCCAACGTGCCGACGCCCTTGCCGTCATCGCTGAGAAAATTACGCCTGCCTCCGCCCAGGGCCACATCCAGGCCGTCGCCAGCCCCAAACGCTACCAACTGCCGAGCCACGTCCACGCAGCCGGTGTCGAGGGCCTCTTCGGGCATGCGCGAGTCGACTTCCCAGTAACGCTCCACCGAGTGCGCATAGGCCGCGGCCGGGGTCGCGTGGGTAAGTCGCGTGGTGGTGACCACGCCGGTAGCCATGCCGGCTGCCTCGGCGAGGTCGAACAGGCTCTCTGTTTCGTGCCCGGCCTGCGAGGCGCAGTCTCCACGCACCACCCCCGAGTCCACGCCGATGACCCGCGCCATGGTTTTCACCCCGCTGAGCAGGGCCGTGGCCGTGCCCGCCGAGTCGGGCACCTGCTGGTTGGTGTTGTAAGTCTTGGTCAGCGCCACGTGGGGAAAGTCTTCCCACGCAAGCCTGTGTTCTTCACCGGCCAGGCCCAGGCGCTGGCCGGCCAGTATGCGAGCCGCCGTTACCGTGGTCATGCCCATGCCGTCGCCCACGAACAGCACCAGCGATCGCGCCTGCCGCTTGTCGGCACGCAGGCCGTCGGCCCGATCCACGGCCGCGCGGCCGGCCGCGTACCAGGGATCCGCCGATTGCACGGGAGCCCGGTCAGCCACCGCTGCCCGCTGGTCGGGCTGGATCAGCGAGCACGAGGCCACCGACAAGCCCACGGTAACAAACGCCACCAGCGCCACACCCGGACATCGCCGCGCCACCGTCAGTCGCGCAACACGCATCTTATTCCTCCGCGGTCCATCTCGGCCACGCACTCGTTGCAGTGGTTGCAGTCCGATACCGGTTGCTCGCCGCGTTCGACCCGGCGCACGAAATCGGGATCGGCGATGAGCGCCCGACCCACGGCCACGAAATCGAAGCCTTCGTCCATGGCCTGCTGCATGTTGGCCGACGAAACGATGCCGCCCATGAGCATAAGCGGCATTTTCACGGCCTCTCGTACCCGCCGCGACCCTTCGAGGAAGAACATAGGCTCAAACGGCAGCGCTCGTATCACCCGCTCGCCCATCCAGCGCAGGGTGATTTTCTGCAACGGGTTTTTCTCGACCTCCACCATGCTGGCAATCGGCGCGTCGCCCCTGAGCATGTAGAAACCGTTGCGGGCCACGAAGCCTCCACTTAGCACCAGTGCATCGACGCCTTCGCGCTCGAGCACACGCGCCACCTCGACGGCCTCTTCTATTTCGAGGCCACCGCGGGCGCCGTCTTCGAGGTTGACCTTGCAGATAACCGGGTAGTCACGGCCCACCTGCTCGCGCACCGCGCGCACAACTTCGACGGAAAAGCGCAGGCGGTTCTCAAGCGAGCCGCCGTAATGATCACGGCGACGATTGGAAAGCGGGCTCAGGAACTGGCTCAGCAGGTAGCCGTGGCCCAGGTGCAGCTCGACCGCATCGATGCCTGTGTCGCGAGCGCGGGCGGCGGCGGCGGCGAAATCGGCCGTCGTGCGCTCGATGAGAGCCAGGCTCATCGAACCGGCCAGTGGCATGCCCGACAACGCGCCGTACTGGTTTACAGAAGACGACGGCCCCTTGGGACGACGCGGCCACATCTGCAGGTTTTTTGAAAAGCCACCGCAGTGGCCCAGCTGTATGGACACCGCGCCGCCCTCCGCGTGCACGGCGCTCGCGAGGCGCTCGAGTTGCGGCTGCACCTCGGCCCGCATGTACATCTGCTGCGAAAAGGTGCGACCGTCGGCTGCCACCGCGCAGTAGGCCACCGTGGTGAGCGCCACACCGCCCTCGGCCAGGCGGCGGTGATGCTCAATGAGTTTGTCCGACGGAATGCCACCGGGCGTCATGCCCTCAAAGGTGGCCGTCTTCACCACGCGATTGCGCAGCTGGAGGCCGGCCAGGCGCGTGGGTCTTAATACCGGGTGGTCACTCATGGGCTGTACTTACTGCGAAAGGCGGCAGGTTCCAATCACACTGGCCCACTGGCGCCGCGCGGCTGCTACCGCGGCGCTACCTCTGCAGTATAGAGCCGGCGCGCTTTGAGAAATCTGCGGCGGCCTTGTCGGCGTCTTTGCCGCCCTTCATGATCTCGCTTATATCCACGGGTACCGTAACGCCCGCCCGCGCCCCGGGGCGCTCACCTATGGCGGTCATCCAGCGCGACAGGTTGTCCAGGCCGTCGGTCGAAACCCCCGACCAGTTGTGCGTGCGCACCCAGGCCCAGTTGGCCATGTCGGCAATGGAGTAGTCGCCCGCAAGATACTCGCTGCGCGCAAGCTGACCGTCGAGCACCTCGAACAACCGACGGCTCTCGTTCTGGTAACGGTCGATAGCGGGCTGCAACTTCTCGGGAAAGTAGCGATAAAAAACGTTGGCTTGTCCCATCATCGGGCCAATGCCGCCCATCTGGAACATCAACCACTGTATTACCCGCGAACGGCCGAGGGTGTCGGTGGGCAGAAAGCGTCCGCACTTTTCGGCGAGGTAGATCATGATCGCACCCGACTCGAAGACCGCGAAGTCGTCTTCGTCGCGGTCAACAATGGCGGGTATGCGGCCGTTGGGGCAGATGGCCAGGAAGTCGGGCTGTTTCTGCTCGCCCGACATCAGGTCGATGGCGTGCACCTCGTATGGCAGCTCCATTTCTTCGAGCGCGATGCTGGCCTTGTAACCGTTGGGCGTGGGCGAGGTGTAGAGGTCTATCATTATGCTTATGCGCTCCCTGCGGCTGCCCGACCCTGGGCCGGTTGCCGCGTTGAGAGCTTATGCCATACCGGTGCCGCCAAGAGGAGCGGCCACCTTTACCGGGCACGCGGGCGGAGTTTGCCACGGCCGGTACACCGGGCCAGCATCGCTGCCGTATGAACGACCAGGCAAGACACGCATCGCTCGACTACATGCTGCCGCTGGCCTGGCCCACGGTTGTCATGTGTTTTTCTGTGCTGGGCCTCTACACGCTCAGCTGGGCAGCCGCGCTGTCGGGTGCCATCCCCTTGTGGATGGGCGTGTTCTTCAACGCCGTACTGGCCTACGCTTCGTTCACGCCCTACCACGAGGCCACGCACGGCAACATTTCGTCGCGCCAGCCCAGGCTGGGCTGGCTCAACGAGTTGTGCGGCTGGCTGGCCGGCATCCCCCTGGGCGAATGCCACGCCCTGTTCAAGGTGGCGCATCTCAAGCACCACGCCCACACCAACAACCCCGAACGCGACCCCGACTACTTTGAGCCCGGCGTCACCGGCGCGGGTGTTCTGCTACGGTCGCTAACCCTGGTGAGCGGCTACCTGCGCGCCTTCGTGTCCGACGAGGTGGCGGGGCCCGATGTAATACGGCGCCGCAAGCTGCTCGGCGCAGCCTGGTACGGTGGCCTGCTGGCCGTGGTCGTAGCGGCTTCGCTCGCGGGCTATCTCAGCGAGGTGCTGCTGCTCGGCCTGCTGCCGACGTCACTGGCATGGATGGCCCTGGCTGTTTGTTTTGACTACCTGCCGCACCGGCCCCACCTGGAGCGCAACCGCTACCTGGCCACGCGCGTAACCTTGTTTCCCGGCTTGAAGTACCTGCTGCTGTGGCAGAACTTTCACCTCGTACACCACCTCTACCCCACCATACCGTTCTACCTTTACGAGCGTTGCTTTGAACGGGTACGCGGCGAACTCACCGACCACGGCTCGCTGATTACCGGGAGCTGACCGGGCAGCGCTGGCGGCGCAGCGTCGCGGGCCTTTCATCGGCCGAGGCCACGTGGTTTGTTCAGCGGCAATGGGATTTTTAGACGGCAAGACCGCAATCGTAACCGGCGCTGGCCAGGGCGTGGGGCGCGGTATCGCGCTCGCCCTGGGCGACGCGGGGGCCCGGGTCGTGGTGGCCGGGCGCACGCTGGGCAAGCTGGCCGTCACCGTTGATCACATACAGGAGCGCGGCGGAACGGCGGTGGCCGTTGAGGCCGACGTTCTCGAGCCCGCCGACATCGAACGGCTGGTGGCCACCACCCTGGCCGAGTACTCGGCCATAGACATACTGGTCAACAACGCGCAGACGGTGCCGCTGGGCAAGCTGCTCGAGGTGGACGACGAGGAGTTCGAGCGCGGCTTTCGCAGCGGACCACTGGCGAGCCTGCGCCTGATGCGCGCGTGCCACGACGAGCTACGCGGCGGCGGCGTGGTCATAAACCTGGGCAGTGGCTCGGCGCTGCGACCCGACCCCGACGGCCTGGGTGCCTACGCGGCCATCAAGGAAGCCACTCGCATGCTCACACGTGCCGCGGCCTGGGAGTGGGGGCCGATGGGCATACGCCTGCTCAACATCGTGCCACTGGCGGCCTCACCGGGCATGGAGTGGTGGAAAGAAAACTTCAGCGACGAATACCAGGACATGCTCAGCAGTGTGCCGCTCGGACGCGTGGGCGACTGCGAGACCGACATAGGCCGGGCGGTGGCCTGGATGTGCGGACCTGACGCGGGCTACATAACCGGCAGCACCATAATGCTCGACGGCGGGCAGGGCTGGCTGCGCTGACGGCGACGGCTGACTGCGCTACTCGAGCCGCCCACCTGGGAGAAAAAACGAGATGCCACGATTCACTCGCGAAGAACTGGAAGAAGCGCTTGATATTTACCGCCGGGCGCGCGACCAGGCCTCGGAAAGCGGCGACTGGAAGCCCTGGGCCGCGCTGTTTACCGAAGACGCGGTGTACATCGAGCACGCCTACGGGGAGTTCAACGGCCGCGCCGCCATAGAAGAATGGATCACGGGAGTGATGGCGCCTTTTCCCTGCATGACGTTTCCGCAGGACTGGGTGGCCTGGGACGAGGAGACCGGCGCCATTGTTTTTGAGTGCCGCAACTGCCTGCCCGAACCCTTCCGAAAAGACGGCAGGCCCTTCAGCTTTCCCAACTGGACGCGCCTGGTTTACGCGGGCAACGGACTGTTCTCGTCAGAAGAGGACGTCTACAACCCGGCACGCGACGCGCCTGCCACCCTGAGCGCGTGGATAAAGGCCGGCGGCAGCTTCGAAAGCGGCGAGCAAGTGCTCATGCGCCACCGCTGATCGCTACCCTGCTACCCCTTACGCAATTGGAGCGTACCCCCTTCAGGGGGACCAGGTTTCACCCGTGCGCATGGCCGCGAAGCAGGCCGGGTGAAAGCGCAGCGATTCGAGTATGTCGATCATCTCGGGCGTAGGCCCGAAGTAGTCGGCCTCAACCTCGGTGGTGGCCCAGTCAAAGCTCAGCACCCAGGGGTCCATCCACAGGCTGGCTACAACGTGGCGTTGGTCATCCGGGGCCCGGCTGCCGGCTCCTCGTCGATTGCCCGCGCGCCCTTCCCAGGCCCACTGCATCCAGATGCCGTTGTCGTCCTCGGCCAGCTTGGGCGACTCCACCGACTGGAACTGGAACAACGGCTTGATGAACTCCGCCTCGGCCCCGATGAAAGCCCGCAATGCGTCCTCGGGCTCCATGCCTCCAACGGCAAAACCCACGTCGCGGTTATCGACAAAATAGACCCTGAGCACGCCATCCAAGCGGGAGAACTGAGCCCAGTCGGGTTTAGATTCTTCCAGGCTCCAATCGGGGTCGGCCAACTCCAGCGAGTAGCAGGGTCGTGCACCATGGTTGTGGGCATAGCCCATTCCCTGCTCTCTTATCTGCACAAAATGACTGGGCGCCACCGCCTCGGGCTTCGCCCTGGCCGAGCAACCCGCTGCCGCCAGTGCCAACACCAGCAAACCGGCTATCCGAAATCCGTCCGTCACCCACCTGCCAGTGAGCCACCCATCGTCTACCTTGCAATAAATTGCCACGTTACCGCCTCCGCTCCCCTGGCCGTCTACCGACCTGCTACCCATCATCGCCCGCGTGCCCATCGCGGGCAGTATCCATCACCGGCCAGTATCCACTGCCGGCGCATGCCCATTGCCGTTTACCGACTGGCGGAGAGGGAGGGATTCGAACCCTCGGAGGAGTATGATCCCCTCACTCGCTTAGCAGGCGAGCACCTTCAGCCACTCGGTCACCTCTCCACTGATAACGATACGCGCCAAACGGGCAGTCACCCATCAGGATAGCGCAAGGCGGCGCGGCCACAAGGGGGCCATACAATCAGAACAGCGTCACCGAGTCATTTTTTTCACGCTGGCTGGCTGCGCCCGCTGGCCTGCAGTCCGCATAAACCGCGCTGTTGCGGTGCCGAGGGCGATGGCACGGGCATTGCTCTACCCCTGCTGGCCGCGGCCGCAACGCAACAGGGAGAGTCAAGCAACATGGAACAACGCATGGTACGGGCAGGCGCAGCCCCGCAACCGGCCGCAAAACACGAACGACGGTCAACCGGCGCGCGCATACTCAAACTCGACGCGGCCCGCCGCCGCCTCGTAAGCGGGCAGTTTGTGCCGCCCCGAGCGAGCTCGCCCGCCGGTGCTGACCCATCGGCCAGTCCCGGCTCCAGCCATCCCGAAGCACTGCAGGTCACGCCCGAAGCCCGGGAGCTGCTGCGCCTTAACGTCAATCGCTACAGCACCGAACTCATAGCCAGGGCCCGGCGGTTGTCGACCAGCGGAGAAATAGAGGGCCAGCACGTGGAGCTGGCTGAAGCCTACCGAATGGTGGAAGAATCGGCCGTGCCCGCTCAGCCGCGGCACAGACTGTTGGCCGTGGAAGGCCTGCAACTGACCTGCGCGGCTGTCTGCGGGGCGCTTGCCACCAGCCCGGCGCTGCTGGAGCCCTTCGGGCTGCTGCCGCTGCTGCTGGCCGTGTCTGGCACGGCGGTGCTGTTTATTACGCGCGAGGTTCTCGAACGGCACTGAGCGCCGCGCCCGGGTCAGACTACGGGCCGCAATCCGCGACCGGTGGGGCCCACAGGTGGCTGGTCGCTACCGTCGCCGTCAACGTCGCCCTCGCCACGCAGCTTGATCAGCTTGTTGCCGCCCTTTGCTGTAGCGCGCGAATCGGCACCGCCCTTGACCAACCTCAGCGCCGCGCGTGCCTTCTCGTTTATCTTTATGCGACCGGTCTGGGCGAGGCCAACGCCTGCCGCCTGGGAGATCAAATTCCACCCATCACGAAAGCGCGCGTACTTGCCGCGGTACTGCCTCGTGCTTCCAGCCCGCGTTGAAGAGCAGAACGTGAGTCCGGTCACCGCCTCCCAGGGAATGACAAAGACACTGAGGTCGCCGCGAACAGCAGTATCGTCGCCCACGGGGGCAAGCAGGCAGATAAAAAAATCGCAGTAGCGCACGTCCATCTTGCCGTGGCGGTGGAAGTTGAAAGTCCAGCGCTTGTAGACATAGCGCGACACCTCGCCGTTGCGCTTGGTGTAGACCTGCTCACGGTCCGAGGTGGGAAAAGCATAGCGCACGGCCAACCGCACCTGCCCCCCGACAAGAAAATCGTAACCGTCCCTGTAATCCAGTGCCTTCTTGGCGTCCAGACCCATGGCCTTTAACGCCGTCTCGCATATGCCTGCCGCCTTTGCATGCGTCAGGCTCGGAACCCTGAGCTCGCTCTTAATCACACCACATCCTCGTCCGCCTCCCTTCCCCGCAACCGGAAAGAAGGGCCAATTACCACACCAGGCAGCGACGCCGCTCAAGAAATGCGGGCTCAAGAATGAAGCGCCTCTGCTGGATGTGTTTACTACTATAACAGTCCAACACAGCCAAGCCCTCAAGCAAGTTGAACACAATGATAATTGTTTGAAGTAGAGCGCCCGGGCCGGCAGGCGATCAGGCGGCCGCGATCAATCAGTGCCCAGGAGGCGATTCACGGTGGCTTCGGCCGCCGGTATGCCGGCAGCCACGTCGGGTGGGTCATTGCGTGCAGCAGCCATCAGAAAGGAGTGGGGCACGCCCAGGATAACCGCCGCAAGTTCTTGCGCTGACACGCCTTTTTTGAATATCCCCTCGTCCATACCGGCCTGGCATATGTCGACCAGTTGGGCCTCGAAGCCCGACAACCGTTCGCCTACTTCGACGGCCAGCTTGGCCCGTAGCTCCCACTGAAAACCGTTAGTGGCCGATATGTAGATCTTCATCGCGTTCTCAATACGGGAGAAGTGCTCCAGGTGCCCGCGCACAACGGCCAGTACCTGCTCGCGCGGACCGCGGGCCTCGCCCAGCAATAGCTCGATCGTGTCGAGAAACTCGCCCTGAGAACGTGAAACAACAGCAGTGTAGACCTCTTCTTTACTGTGAAAAAGATTGTACAGCGTCCCCACGCTGATCTCGGCGCGAGTGGCGATCTCTTCGACAGACACATGCCCGAAGCTCTTCTCCGAAAACACATCCATGGCAGCGTCCAGGACAATATTGAGCCTGAACTGGAGCTCGCGCTCTTTGCGCGACAGTTTTCGTCCCTGTTCTTGGTCAGCCATGAAACTCAAGTGCCTCGCCCCCAGCCCTCAGCAGGTTGAACAAGATTACAAACTATAGCCGCTCCCTCTAAATTGTGTCAAGCGCGTGGCTAGTCGTTGTTTCTAAAATGCACCAGGCATGGGGTATCGGGCGATTCTGCAAGAATCCGCTCTGCCGTCGCGGGGATGCAATAAGGCCCCCTACCCACCCGAACGGGTGAGTCCGCCCCCCCTGAATGGCCAGCCCGACACGAAGAAGCCACGACAGCAAGTAGGGCACACGACCGAATCCAGACAGTAAAAGCTTGTTTCTCGCGCCCTGCCGGGCCGCTCCCGGAAGGGGGTGCGGGGTCTGGACGGCTCGGCCAGGTGACCGTCGCCGGTCCGGTTGGCCCCCGGTTGGCCCCCGATCGGGGAAGGTCGATAGCGGCACAGTTCTTGGACAACCCCCTCCCATGAACCGAAGTAGCAATGAGTCCGCTCCGTCGACCGCAAGCAAGAACGCTTCCGCCTCCAGCGAAGCGCCCTCTAGCCGTGGTTCTTCGAACGGAGACTCCCCTAACGGCGGCCCGTCAACCGGCAACGGCTCTGCGAGAAAGGGCATGCAGGCACCCGGCAAGAGACGCAGCCCGCGCCGCCACGAGCCCGACGCGCTGAGCGGCAACTTCATACTCATGCCGTCGCTGCTCGATCACTTGAGCCCCGACCTCACCCTGCCCGAACAGTACTTTGCCTCCCAGTTAAACGACGACGCCATGGGACCCGAGCGGGCACTGATGTACGCGGTGCTCAAGGACGGTATACGCTGCTTTTACAAGCACACAGGCGCCAACCGACTGAGGTACCGCCGCATGTCCGACGAGGCCGAAACCTGGATAACAGAAGACTGCTGGGAATACCCTTTTTCGTTCCGCACGGTCTGCGACACACTCAACATCGATGGCGTGGCGCTCAGAGAACAACTCATGAAGTGGAAGCGCGCAGAGTTCAACCGGCGCAATACCACCGGCGATACCCACTCGGTGCAGGTGGGACGCAGCCCTTTCCCGACCCCTTCGCTGGGCAACATGGAGGGAGCGCTCAAGGTGCCTGTCACCGACGCCGAAGCCGCTGAGATGCCATCAGGCGTTGAGCTGGACGACGACGAGGGGCTGGGCGTTGAGCTCGTCAGCCTCGAAGATATAGACGAGAACTAGAGCTACTCGCCAGCGTGTGCGTGGCTCGCGCGCCGCTGCCTCGACTGGACTACGCGGGCGGGCTAACAAGTGTGCATGACACTCACGCTTGGCAACATCAGCCCCGCCGACGACTACACCCACCCACTGGGCCCCGAGCCCAACTTCAACGAGAGCATGTACTTCAACTTCTTCGACCGCGATCGCGGCGTGGGAGGTTTCGTGCGCCTGGGCAACCGCGCCAACGAGGGCCGTGCCGAGATGACGGTCACCGTCTACCTGCCCGACGGGCGAGTGCTGTTCAACTTTGCGAGACCTGCCATCGACAACAACGATTCGTTCGAGGCCGGCGGCATGTGCTTCACCGTGGTCGAGCCAGGCCATCACCTGCGCACGACTTACAACGGGCAGGTGGTAGAGCTCGCCGATCCCACGCAAATGGCCGAACCCCGCCGCGCGTTTACCGACAACCCATCGCGGCCACTGTCACTCGAACTCGATCACGTTGCGGTCGGACCCATGTACGGTAGTTCGGGTGACAAGAGCGAAGACAAACTCCCCGATGACCAGCAATTTGCCAAGGCGCACTACGAACAGCACATGCGGGTGAGCGGCCGCTTGCTGCTAGGGGACGAAACGGTGGAGATCAATGGGCACGGCCTGCGCGACCACAGCTGGGGACCGCGCTACTGGCAAGCCATCGAAGGCTACGAGTGGCTCACCATGAACTTCGGCGACGACCTTGGTGCCATGGTCAGCATTATCCGCCGTGGCCCCGACGACATCCGTCTCGGCGGCGTAGTGGTTGAGGGTGACAAGGTCGATCGCGTTACCGGGGTAGAAATAGACGCCGACTACGAGGCCAACGGCCTGTACCACCGCGCGCTGCGCGTGCACATCGCCACCGCGTCGGGCCGCGAGTTCGACATCAACGGCGAGGTAAAAGGTTTCATACCGCTGCGCAACCGCCGGGGTGGAATGACCACGCACATAGGCGAAGGCATGACCGAGTGGACTATGAACGGTCGCACCGGCTACGGCCTGTCCGAATTCCTACGCCAGGGCTGAAGGCACCCTTGGGATCAAAGGTACCTGGGCTGCTCAGGAGGCCGACAGCGCGCCCGGCGTAAACTCGGCCGGCATTCGCTTGAGGCCGTGTATGAAAAACGACATTAGGCGGTCGGGGTCGCCGGTGGGCCTTATGTCGGGCATGCGGCTGAAAAGCTCGCGGAACAATACCGTTATTTCGCGCCTGGCCAGGTTGGCGCCCAGGCAGAAGTGGGGCCCGGGTCCACCGAATCCCACGTGCTCGTTGGGACTGCGGGCCAGGTCAAAATCAAAGGGCCGCTCAAACGCGTTCTCGTCGCGGTTGGCAGAATTGTACCACAGCACAACCTTGTCACCCTCTTTTACCGCCTGCCCACCGATGACGGTGTCTCGGGTGACCGTGCGCCGAAAATGAATGACCGGCGTTGACCAGCGCACTATCTCTTCAATCGCGGTCGCGTTGAGGCCATCAAAGTCGTCCATCCACAGGCGCTGCTGGTCGGGATTCTCGTGCAATGCCTTGAAGCCCTGCGAGATGGCAGTGCGCGTGGTTTCGTTGCCGGCCACCGCCAGCAACACGAAGAACGATGACAATTCCTGGGCGGTGAGCCTTTCGCCGTCAACCTCGGCGTTGACCAGCACCGAGGTAATATCGTCGGTGGGCTTGGCGATGCGCTCCGTCCGCAGCTCCTCCATGAGCTGCGCCAGCTCGGCCCCGGCCGTGAGCTGGGCCATGACCATGTCCTGCACGTCGGCCACGTAGTCGGGATCGCCCGCACCCAGGATTATGTTGGAGCGGTCAAACACGAAGTCGAGCTGGCTGCGCGGGATGCCCATCATATCGCAGATGATCATGAGCGGAAACGGCGAGGCCACGTCGAGCACGAAGTCGCACTCGCCTTTCTCGATGACCGAATCGATGACCTCGCGCGCGGCGCGCTCTACGGCCTCTTCGATGCGCCCGAGCATGCGCGGCGTGAAACCCGCCGAGATCAGCCCGCGCAGGCGAGCGTGGCGCGGATCGTCCATGGAGATCATGCCGTTGAAGAACTCGCTGTACTCCGCCGGTAGGTCGATGATCTGCGTGCCGCCGTAGCTCGAGTCGGAGCTGAAGAGTTCGGGGCTGCGGCTGGCCTCGAGCACGTCGGCATGGCGCGTGATCGCCCAGTAGCCCGAGCCGGCCTCAAGGCCGGGGATGTCGCCCACGTCGGGCGCCTCGAACCAGGCCACCGGGCGTTGCTCCCTGAGAGTGGCGAACGCGCCCTCGCGTATTTCTTCGCTCAGCTCCCAGAAGCTCTGTTCAGAGAGCTTGATTTCATCGAGTCCAAGTTTGCGTACAGGTTCCAAGGCGGCGTCCTCCAACAGGGTCACGCGCGTTTTCGCACACCCCGCCCTCCCACGCAAAGCAACAGGCCCCCGGCTGGCCGGTAGCACAGCGCGTGCGTGTCTCTGCCGCTCGGCGCCTTTTGATTGCGCGGCCGCGCAGGGGAAGGATACGCCATGGCTGCACTGATTCGCTACCTGTTGGTCGCCGCTTTGTTCGCTTCGCTGGGCCTGGTGCTGGGGAGCAGCGAGTACGGCGGCCACAGCGCGAACCAGCTCTACCGGGCAGTAGAAAATCCTGCGCGAACGGCGCTCGACCGTGCCGTGGGTGGTGCCGACCTAGCGGCGCGATCTCGCGTGCTGGCCCGCTACCCCGAGCTGCTGCCGGGTATCATCAGCAACGTTCGCATCTGGGGTGACTACTCACGCGCGATTGCCGAGAACATGTTTTCGCGCGACGACCCGCAGGCGATAGCCGACGCGCGCGCGAAGACCCGCGCTGAGCTTGTGGCTCCGAACACCTGGCTCATCCGCATGCCGATCGTAAACGCCGTGTTGTTCGAAACGCGCGACGGACTGCTGCTGGTGGACACCGGCATGGCGCCGGCCGGGCCGGCGCTGGTTGACGCCATACGCTCGGTGAGCGACGCGCCCCTGCACACGGTCATATACACGCACGGCCACGTGGATCACGCTTACGGTGCCTGGGCGCTGGCGGACGCTGGCATGAACCCGCGTAACATAATCGCCCACGAGGCCATCATCCCGCGATTTGAGCGTTACCTGCGGCTTCGCGGTTCGATCGCGCACTACATGAGCCAACCCGTCGAGCAGTTGCCGGCCACGCGCGACGACATCGTGTGGCCGACGCGTACCTTTCGCGATCGCCTGGTTCTCGAGATCGGCGGCGAGACTTTTGTCCTGGTGCACCACCGCGGCGAGACCGACGATCAGCTCTACGTGTGGGCCGCCGACCGGCGGGTGCTGGCCTCGGCCGATTACTGGCAGCCGTTCATACCTAACGCGGGCAACGGCAAGCGAGTGCAGCGGCACGTTGAAGAGTGGGCGTTTGCGCTCAAGGAAATGGCGTCGCTCAACGCGCGCGTGTTGCTACCCGGGCACGGCCAGGCGCTCGACGACCCGGCCGAAATCCGCGACAACCTGCTGGTGCTGGCCGAGGCGCTGCAGTCGATTGTCGACCAGGTAGTGGCCGGTTTGAACTCGGGTATGCGCAAGGACCAGGTAGTAGCGTCAGTCGTCCTGCCCGCGCAGCTTGCCGCCGACTCTCGCCTGCAGGAGCGCTACGTCGCCGTGCGCGATGTGGCGCGCATGGTGGTGCACGAGCTGACCGGCTGGTGGGATGACCAGCCGTCGCACTGGGACCCGGCGTCACCCGAGCGGCTGGCGGCGCTGCAGGTCGAGATGGCCGGTGGTCTTGCGGCCGTCGACGCGCAGGCGCGGGCACTCATGGACGAGGACCTGCGGCTCGCCTGTCACCTGGCCGACCAGGCCCTGCTCGCCGCCCCCGAATCAATTCTCGCCCGCCAGCTGGTGCTCGACGTTTACCGCCGGCGCATTCTCACCCCGCCCACCCCCGTGGCTGGCACACACGTGGCTGGCACACACGTGGCTGGCACACACGCGGCTGGCACACCAACCCAGGCTACGCTGGCCTACCTCGACCACATGTCCCGCGCCCTCCCTTGAACGGAGATACGCTCCTTCAGGGGGTGTGGCGGTGGAGGATGTTTTCGAAACGAGCGCGGACGGCGGCCTCGGTGTCGTCGCTCATGTCAAGTATCCAGTACTCGTCGTCGTCGAGCGCGCTCATGGCCGTGGCTGCCACCTGTTCCGGGCTTGTCAGCTCCAATTCCTGGCCCGCGCCAGCCAGCATCTCGCGAATCTCGTCGAGCGTGGGCGGTGTCTGCTGACCGTCGTCACGCAGCAACCCACTCGGGCGGTTGCGAAACGCCGTAAAAATATTGCTCGACACCATGTGCGGCCCCGGGTACAGCACCGACGCGCGAATGGCCGCGCCGGCCGCCACCAGCTGCAGGTGTAACGCTTCGGTCAGCGTGCTCACCGCCGCCTTGCTGGTCGAGTAGATCGGTGTGGTCGGCAACAAGGTAAGCCCGCCGTTGCCCGAACTCGTGTTGACCACGTGACCGGGCTCGCCGTGCGCCAGCATGCCGGGCACGAACGCGCGCAGGCCGTGAATCACCCCCCACAGGTTGACGTCGAGTGTCCACTTCCAGTCGACCAGCGGCAGCTCCCACAGCGGCAGGTCCTCGTACACGCCCACGCCCGCGTTATTGAACAGCAGGTGCACCTTGCCGTCGCCCAGTTCGACCGCGCGACGCTCAAGTGCGACCACCGACTCGTAGTCGCTCACGTCAGTGACCACCCCGTGGGCCTTGCCACCGGTCTCGATCAAGCCGGCCACTGCCGTGTCGAGCGCCGATTGCTCGACGTCGGCCAGTACCACCCTCGCCCCCCGGGCTGCCAGTTCACGGCCCAGCGCCTGGCCTATGCCGCTGGCGCCGCCAGTAACGACGGCCGTTTTTTCAGCGTAGTCTTTCATATCTCAGTACTCCCCGCGGCTGCTTGCGGAACCCGCAATCGCTGTTATTCCACCCCTCTCGGCGCGGGCAGCCCTGGCTCCTCAGCCGGTGATGTCTTCTATGCGTGGGCCAACGCGCTCCACCACCGGTGCCAGGGCGTCGGCGTCGAAGCCGTAGATCCGGACAGCGTTGCCGCCCAGCATGGCGCGCACTTCGTCAGCTGGCAGACCTTTAAAAGCAACGCACATCTGCTCGCGGGTGCCGGGCCAGGCGCCCTCGGGGTGAGGATAGTCCGAGCCCCACAGCATGTTGCCCAGGCCTATGTCGTGACGGATCTCAGCCTCGCGCCGTGACATGCACGACGCCCCCACGGAAACATTACGACGAAAATAATCGCTGGGCTTCATCGACAGGTGACTGCGGTAGTCGCCGAGCTTGGCTGCAAAGTGCGTCTCCTCGTAACGAAAATCCATCAGTGCTGTGAACTCGGGCACCCACACCGCCGTGCCCTCGGTCACCGCTACCTTCAGGCGCGGGTAGCGCTCAAACACGCCGCCCCAGATCATGAAAGTCAGCGGCCGCGCGGTCCACCACGCCACCTCGCTGATATAAATACCCACCATGCCCTGCCCCTCGCCGTAGTCCTTCATGGGAGCAGCACCGGAATGAAAATTGACGACCAGGCCGAGATCTTCGCAGACCTCCCAAAGCGGATCGTAACGGCGGTGATTCCACGCCGGCTCTCGCCCCCAGCAAGTGGGCAGCAGCACCGACCGCAGACCGTTGTCGTGGGCCCAGCGCGCCTCTTTGACCGCCTCGTCCACGTCCCACAGCGCAGGCACGATGGCCACCCCTGCACGCCGCTCGGGCGCCTGCGCGCACAGTTCAGCCAACCACCGGTTGTGCGCACGCGCACCCGCCCACTGCAGCTCGGGCACGATCTCCTCGGTAGGCAGCGACAGGCCCGCACCAAACGGCGGCATGTTCATCTCGGTAATGCCGTCGGGAAAAATAACCTCGCCGGCACAACCATCACCGTCCATTACCTCGAGTCTTATGTCCGAGTCCCACGCGCCCGACAGCTCACGCTCGATGCCCTTGCGCCACTCGTCGTTGACCTCGTCCACGAGAAAGGCACGCGACGCCTCCTTGGTTTTCTCAATCTGTATGGGCAGCGCGAGGTCAAAAGTTTCGCGATACTCGGGGTCAACGTAAGCACGGTACTGCTCGGGCGGCAGGCCCGCGTGGCAGTCCGACGATATGACGAGACAACGGTCGGCTGCACCCGTGGTGACGGAATCGTTGGTCATGACAGATTCAATCTCCTTTTCATGCCGGGGCGGCCTCCCCTGTAGCAGACGCTGGCGCTTCGACACGCTCCGGGCCCACGGGCTCAGAATAAAACTGCCTGGTCCAACGCCTGTACTCGGCCAGGAAGCGGTCGCCTTCGCACAGCAACGGGTCGGCGCGGTGCATCTTGTGGTTCCATATCTCCATGTCCTGCTGCACGCCTTCCTTCATGCTGTCGATGAACTCCTGGCCGGCACTGCCCTCGAGATTGCGCGTCACCATGAACACCCAGCGCGAGTGAGAACGGGTGCGCGTGATCGGCGTAGTCGACGAAAACATCAACAAGCCCGCGTCACCGACGCCCTTTACCCTGACACCAGCCAGGCCGATGCACCAGGTGTAGCGCTCCAGCTCGGAGGTGTAGGTGCCGATCACTGTCTCGCGCTCGCTCGAACTTGCCATGCGCATGGTCACCCCGCCGTCGAGGTACTCGATCTCGGACTCGGGCACTTCCTCGGAATCGTGTACGAAGAGAAAGTGAGGCGGGTCGCAGTTATTCTCGGCCATGTCCTGAACGTGGGTCTCCACCTCTATCTCCCAGCTGTGGGGCTCGCTCCAATCGGGGTGATCGTACTCGGGTACTTTGGGCACGTCGAAAAACGGCGGCTTACCCAGCGCGTGATTCCACGCGAACACCATTCCCGCGCACTCGACCACCGGCCATGTACCCACACGGGCCTTGGGCGGAATACGCTTTGCGTAGGGAATACCAACGCAGCTGCCGTCGGTGTCGAACTGCCAGTGGTGAAACGGGCAACGCAGGTTCTCGCCCACGACCGTACCACCCTCGCCCAGGTGGGCGCCCAGGTGCGGGCAGTATGCGTCAAAAATCGTGGCCTTGCCCGACTCGGTACGAAACACGACGAGTTCTTTCTCAAACGCGTACACGCGCTTGACCTCACCGGGTTTGATTTCCTTGCTCCAGGCAACAGCGTACCAGCCGTTGGGTATGGGAGGGGCCGCTCGGTCTGTCATCGTTTCATTCTCCTTCGGTTTCCAGCACGCGGGTACCGGTGACCGACTCGGCCAGAAGCTCGGCGACGGCGACTGCCTGCCGCCGCAATGGGTAGTCGTCCAGATTGGCCCAGTTAAACATCAGCACATAGAACGCGCCCATCACCAGCTCGACCAGGGAGTCGAGTTCACGGTCACTACGCAGGTCATCGCCTTTAAGAAAAGCCGCGAAAGCATCGTGCAGGCGACGGGCCTGCTCGCCCCGCCCGCCGTCGTCATGGCCGGAATGGATCATCTCGCTCAAGAGCTCGCGCCTGAGAGGCCCGCGTTGCTCGGTCGCCTCGGCCAGGTTGTCAAAAAACACGCGCACGCGACCGGCGGTATCCCGTGACTGCTCACGCGCGGTGTCGAGCTGGGCGAACAGTTCTTCGAGCGACTGGTCAGCCAGGGCCCTGAGCAGCTGCGCACGCGAGGGGAAGTAGTTGAAAAAAGTTTTCTCCGAAACGTCTGCGCGCTCGCAGACATCGGCAACGGTTGTCTCGGCTACCCCGCGGCTGTCAAAAAGCTCCATGGCCGACTCTATAAGCGACTGCCGCAGGCGCGCCTTGTTGCGCTCGCGCCTTCCGGGCGGCGGTTCTACGGGCTGTTTCAGCTCGGCTGGAGGTAAACCATTCACGCGACTGTAAACTTACTGCTTGCTGTACCTTTGTCAAATAGCCGGGCGGCGGGCAGTCAGAGCGTGGTCGTGTCGGTTGGCAGACCGAGGGCCATACGACCGGTGATTTCGAGGGTGCGCTCGTTTACCATCGCGTGCTGGGTGGCGACGTGGATGTCGCGAAACAATCTCTGCATGGGCGAGCTCTCGTAGACAGCAGAGCCGCCGGCGGCCGTGTAAAGAAAATCCACCGCGCGCACCGACGACAGCGTCGCGTTGGTCGCCGCCAGCCTGAGTACGCGGCGTTGCTCATCGGACAGGCTGCCCTGCTCGGCCGACGCCCACGCCGCCTCCACCGATTCGCGAAGCAACGCGCGAGCCGACAACAGGTCGGCCTCGGCGCGGGCCATCCCGGCTTGCACGGTCGGTCGCTCGGCCAGGGTACGCGCAGCCTGAAAGGGCACCTTGCTCGCCGCCAGGTCGACAAACTCGGCCAACGCGCGGCGGGCTATACCCAGCGAAACGCAGGTGACCCCGCAGGCCAGCAATCCAAAAAAGGGAAAACGTGACAACGGCAGGTCGAGAACCGGCGGGCGCGTAAACGGGTCGGCCCACAACCCGGCCTCGACCACCACATCGTCGGCCTTGAAGTCCACGCTGCCCGTGCCCTTCAGCCCCGACACCTGCCAGGTGTCAATGAATTCGAGTTGTGGGGGCCGCATGAACACCACGGCCTGCTCAAGCCCGTCTGGACCGGACGCTGCTTTGCCCTCGGAGTTGGTCATGCGGCAACCGCCCACCACCCAGCTGCAGTGCTGGGTGCCCGAGCCCCACTGCCAGGCGCCGTTTACGAGCAGGCCGCCGGCCGGCGCCGGCGCCGCCGTGCCCAGCATCGCCGCGTGGCCACCGGTGATCGCGTTTGCATCGCCGTACACCAACGCAGCCGCGTCGGGCTGCAGCCACGCAGACAAGGTCGAGGTGGTTGCGCCGATGCCGGCGCACCAACCGGTCGAGCCGTCGTAGAAAGCTATGTCTTCTATAAGTGCGAGGGTTTCGATCAGCGGCTTTTCGTCGCCGCCGTACACGGCTGGTACGCAGGCACGAAAAATACCCGAGCCGAGCAACTCGGCCACGAGGTCGTCGGGCATGCGCCTGAGTTTTTCGATTTCGCCGCCGCGGCCGTCGAGTGCCGCCACCAGCGACGCCGGGGCTCGTGTGCCTTCGAGCAGCGCCTTCATGCCGGCGTCGCTCCGAACACCCCGGCAAGTTGGGCGAGTACAGCCAACGCGCCTACCACGCTTTCCCCCAACTGTCGGAGAAGAACATCTTGTTCACCGGGCGCCGACTTATACTGCCGTGCCCACCCAGCAGCGGGTATCCAAGCGGCACGGCCGCGGCCACGCCCCAGGGCCCGGGAAAACCCAGCAACGCGCGCAGTTCTTCTTCGACCTCGCACAGCAGCGTCGTGAGCACGCAGCCCAGGCCCTCGGCGCGGCAGGCGAGCAACAGGTTTTCGACCGCCGGGTACACCGACGCGCCGCCGACCACCGACACGCGGTCGAGCGCCCGGTCAGTGATCGCCATGGCCTCGGGGTTAAAGCAGAACACGACTATCGCCGGTGAGTCGGCCCAGTGTTCGGCCAGGTAATCTCCGGCAGCGAGCATGCGCTCCTGGCTGGCTTTTAACTCTGCGCCCAGCCCGTCGATGGCCGCGCGGTGCCCGCCCACGTAGCGCTGCCAGCAGTCGGCGTAGAGGCGGCCAGTGGCCGCCTTGAGCTCGGGGTCGCGCAGCACTATCGCACGCCAGGGTTGCAGGTTGCCGCCGGTCGGCGCCCAGGTGGCGGCCTCGAGCACGCGCTCGAGCACCTCGTCGGGCAAGGGGTCGCTGCGCAGTCGCCTTACGGCCCGCAGCGTGCTCATCGCTTCGTAAACGCCGGTCTCTTCCATCAATCGATCCCCCGGAGGCGAGCACATCTAGGCGACGCGCGGCAACCGACTCCGTTCATACAACAGCACCGCGAAGCAGCAAAGCCTCGCCGCCGAGCCAGACCAGTGTGGCTTCAACAGCGACGCGAACATAACCTGCCGGGGGCCGGGGGCGCGATCACGTCCGTCTGCAACCAGGACATAAAACATGAAATTTGGACTGTTCTACGAACTGCAACTGCCCAGGCCCTGGGACGAGGGCGACGAGCAACGGCTCTACCTCGAGGCGCTCGAGCAGATAGAGCTCGCCGATCGCGTGGGCATAGACCACGCCTGGGCCGTCGAGCATCACTTTCTCGAAGAGTACTCGCACTGCTCGGCCCCCGAGGTCTTCCTGGCCAACGCCGCCGCGCGCACCAGCCGCATAAGGCTCGGCCACGGCATCCGCCAGGTGATAGGCAACTACAATCACCCCGCGCGCACGGCCGAGGTGATTTCCACTCTCGACCTCGTGTCGGGTGGCCGGGTGGACTTCGGCATAGGCGAAGGCGCCACGCGCATGGAGCTGGCCGGCTTCGGCGTGCCCGCCCGCACGAAGCGCGACATGTCGCTCGAAGCGGCCGAACAGATCGCCAACATGATGGCCATGACCCCCTACCCCGGTTACAGCAGCCCGTCGTTCGAACTGCCCTGCCGCAACGTCATCCCCAAGCCCGTGCAGAAACCGCACCCGCCCATGTGGATGGCCTGCACCAACCGCGACACCATACGCGTTGCCGCCTCACACGGACTCGGCGTACTGGCGTTTTCGTTCGTCGACCCGCGCGACGCGCGCTCCTGGTGCGACGCTTACTACGACACCATCGCCAGCGACCACTGCGTGCCGCTGGGCCACTCGGTCAACCCCAACCTCGCCATGGTCACCGGCTTCTCAGTGCACCCCGATCGTGCCACCGCCGTGGAACGCGGCAAAGAGCATTTCGAGTTCTTCGGCTTCGCGCTCAACTCGCTCGTGGCCAGCGACACGGTGCCCGGCCGCACCCGCTTGTGGGAGCGTTACCAGGAACACCGAGCCTCACAACTAAAAACCGGCGTCGAGGCGGGCCCGGGTATCGGCACCCCGGACGACCTCAGGCAACAGCTCCGTGACTTCGAACAAGCAGGCGTAGACCAGGTCATTTTCATGCAGCAGTGCGGTCGCGCGCGCCACGAACATATCTGCGAGTCGATTGAGCGCTTCGCCACCGAGGTGTTACCCGAGTTTGCCGAACGCGAGGAGCAGGGCGCAGCCGCGCGGGCCGAGCGTCTCGCCCCCGCCGTGGAGGCAGCGCTGGCCCGCAAGCAGAAGATGCCCGAGCCCGCCGACGACGAAATCCCCGTGGTCCGAGCGTCGGTCAAGCGGGCCCAGGTAAACAACTAGGAGGCCTGGGCCCCATTTGGGAAAAACGGCGGCCGCGCTCCCCAGGGAAAAGGGAGAACGGCCACCGCCTGGCCTAATCGCGCTCGGGGCACCCCCTCGCGATCAGTCCCACGCGCGACCAATGTCACGCGCTGCCGCACCGAACCGGGCTCAGTGCACCCTGCGAGGTCCACCTATAGTGAGTAGCGACCTGTCCTCATACAGCCTGGCGTCGAGTGCTCCCACGGCGGCGGGATCGACCCGCAGTCGGCCCCACGCATCGGGCTTGACCAGCATCGAGCCCTGTCCGCCACCCGGCGCCGCCATCCTCGCTCCGCCGCCAGGGCCGCTTCCAACCGCCAGCGTCGGGCAAGGCGAGCAGGGTGGGTTCGACAGAAAATCCTCGAGAAGACTTTCACGCGCCGGTATGAAGACATCGTCCAGGGCCAGCGATGTCTGCCAATGCTGAGTGCCATTGATGGTGACAGTGGTCCCCTCCGACACGTGCACGAAGCCCAGCGACGGTGGCCATGTCAGCCCGCCTCCAAGGTTGGCCGCCTGTCCGAAGTTGTTGAGCTGGTGACAACCGGCGCAGGACTGGGTCTGCGCCCGCTTGACCACCTCGCCTGGTGTCAGGCTGCTTCCGAGCAGGTTAAGTTCCGTCTGCATGGCGTTGCCCAGCGCACCGCTGCCCTGGTTAAAGTGAAACTCGTAGTTGTTTTCCGAGCCCTGCGAGTTGCTCTGTCCCGCGTTGAACAGGTCAGGCACGTTGTAGGAAAATCCCAGCAGGTCGTTGACCACGAGGTCCGGCAACTGGGTGAGCAAATGCGATTGGAACGGGTTCGCCCGCGGCAACGTAGACGTGTCGTTGAACAACTCACCGAAGGGGTTGGTCTTGTCGGTGACGGGCACGAACTGCACCTCGCATGGGCCCGAAGATGAAGCGCAAAGCTCCACCAGCTTGAACTCCCTCAGCTGCCACGGCACCGGGCCGGGGGTATTGAGAAACTGGTTGGTGCGCACCTGGCCGGCGCCGGGTCCGAAATTGGCTCGCTGTATCACCGGCTCTATCCCCAGGCTGGGTATTCCACTGAAGTAGAAACGCCTGAGCAGGCGGCCCCTGCGCTTGGCGCTGTTAACGTCGGTGAGCTTACCCCAGAACTTGGTCACGTTGCGACAACCCTCCAGCCCGCAACCCGGGTTCGGGTTGGGCAGTACGGCTTCGAAGATGACCAGGTTACGCTGGGTCAGGTTTGTCGCGCCCGAGTCGCGCGCAAAAATTACGCGGTACTCGCCGCAGTTGGCACCGTCGGTCGGCGCGAGGTCAAAACGATTTACCAACGCGATGGGCTTGTAGTAAGACGCCAGCCCTGGATCGAAGGGGTTGTTGTTAACCTCGTCGCCTTCGGACCGTGGGCACTCGACCGGAAAACCGTTGAGGGCCGGGTTGCCCGACGCGTCGATTATGTCGTCGCAGTTCAATCCCAACCCCAGTCCCGGGGATACGTTCTGCGTGTCCCACCACTGCTTCCACAGCGCCTTCGCTCCGAGCGCCGGCGTGATGCTGGGATACGCCAGGCGACCGAGCACGTCTTCAAGCTCAAATTTTTTGAGCACCTTGAGCTCGGTTACGAACACCGAGCGCCTTGCATCCACGTCGATGAGCGGTAACGGGCACACAGCGTTGTTGGGCGGCATCGGCGCAGGCGTAACCCCTATCTGCGCGCTCGCACTACCCGCCAGCAGCACGATGGCGGCGGCGGCCAGCCAGGCCACCAGAACCGCTTTCTGCTCCATGGTTTTTCCTGCTGTCATCTTCTTCTTGCCTCCTTTCTCGGTACCGGCCCGATTATTTTTGCCCTGCCAGCCTCGCGGCTTGCCTGGGCATCCCCGGCTCCTCTATTTGGGATAATATTCCCAAAGTAAGGCTCGTGTCAAGAGCTACCCATCCCCCGATCGGGTAAAAATCGAGGTCAGACTGGTTTTTATTCGGATCGGCGCGAAGTTTGGGGGCGGATATAGCGGTGTTGGGGAGCTTATGGCCTGGTTTGAGAATTTATTCCGACGACATGCCGGGATGAACTCAGGCGGGGGCGATTACCCCGTAGACCC
>Ga0114993_10001848_pt1 | contig 24004 bp, 22 predicted proteins | sample ArcticOcean_MG_C_FD_87042 | JGI IMG/M metagenome (GOLD analysis project Ga0114993, IMG submission 87042) | Marine microbial communities from western Arctic Ocean - ArcticOcean_MG_CB2_150 | ecosystem: Environmental > Aquatic > Marine > Oceanic | place: Arctic Ocean: Canada Basin | collected...
CCCACGCATGGGCCACGGGCTTTTGGCTAGGCCTTTGGAGTCGGTCTTGATGGCATAGAGCTTTTTATCATTTGACCCGACGTAAACCGTGCCATCAGTTCGCCTGCACGGCCTCCACAAGCTGCTTGGCGAATTGTTTTTCCTCTGCCGTGAATGCCTTTTTCATGCGAACAGCAGAGCCGGGATAAACCGGGTTATTTTTTCTATCCGGCACAGGTTCGGTTGCCAACGCCAAGGCAATGATCAGCAGTATTTCTGTCTGGTGATACGTCCTTCCGCCGAAGCGCTCATCCACATTCCCGGGTAATTCAACCGTTCGCACCAACTCAAATACTTGTTCCAGTGTCACTAAATCGTGTCTCCTGCCGGTAAAGACACCATAAGCCCAAGCGTCAATATACATATGAATATCCACCTTATTCCTGCCATCCCTACTCATATGTGCCACCTCCAAGGCTTTCTTGAAATCTCCCACATTGGCTAGAGAACGAGCTATATCCTCCATTAGGTCCCTTTTAAGATGCTGCAGCCGCAGCCAATCGGGTAGGGGGCGGCCAATGGGTATGCGGTTATTTTCCACAAGAGCACCATTAGGGGGTTGCTCAACCTTGATTGTTTGCGCCACTTCTAAAGCTTGTCTCAGAATTTCAGAAGTCTTTTGCCCATCTTCCCTATCCATCAGTTGGAGAATGATCATTAGAGACTTGTGCTTAAAACCTTCATCTTTAATCGTCCGGGCTAATTTCAGGCCTTGTTGTAGCGGCACAAGATCCTGCCCCTTGCCTCCTGGAAAGTGCTGAGCGTCGCCAGCACGGATTAAAATGCTCTGTAGGACATTTGCCTTGTTTTCATCACTCTTAATCGCCTCGGCCGTCACCAAGGTCTCCTTCAAAATTTCTGAAAACAATTGCCATTCTTTTGCCCCAATTTGCACTTGGGCAATATTCATTAAAGCAGCCACCTTCGCATCTACCTTAAACGACCGGGCCAACCCCAAGGCTCTCTTGTAATCTCCTGCCTCGGCCAATGTTCCAGCAACGCTACTTAGAGCATCTGTCCTTGCATTATCATCCTTAAACGATCGGGCCAATTCCAAGGCTTCTTCGATATGCTTCTCCCCGGCCAGATTCGAGACAATGGATCTTAGAACACCCATCCTTACACTGCCATTATTACTGATCCCGGGGGCCGAAAATAGAGCACCACCGTATAGCTTATCGTATAGCTTATCATCCTTCTTAATCAATCGGGCCGCTTCTGTGGCTTGCTTAAAGATGGTCAGTGCCTGCTGCTTGTCTCCCGCTTTGGTCAGGAACCGGGCAATGTCAATTAGGGCTTCTGCCTTGTTTTTATCATCCTTAAACGACCGGGCCAATTCCAAGGCTTCTTTGATATGTCCTTCCCCTGCCAGATCCGAGACGATGGATCTTAGTAGAGCATCCCTCCTAAAGAAGAAGGGACTTAGGTTGCCCACCATGCTGTCTTCGCCAACGATGACTTCCGTGCCTCTCTGGGCTTCCTTGTCGCCCGGTACTGGAACCACCGCATCAAGCAACATACGATTCTTAATCTTTATCAATCGGGCCACCTTCGTGGCTTGCTTGAATGTGTTCAGTGCCTGTTGCCTATCTCCCGCTTCGGCCAGAAATCGGGCAATGTCAATTAGAGCTTCTGCCTTGAGTCTATCACCCTTAATTGTCTGAGTTATCGTAGTGACCAAAGTTGGGGCAATATCGCTTAAATCGACGGCTTTAGTTGTCGTGCCCGGTGGCTTTCCTGGCTCATTAGAAAGGGCTGATTTGATGTCATCCAGGTCGATGCGATCGATGTCATCGAACTTTTCTGGGACCGGGGGCGGGCCTGCTATATCTAGTTCTAGTCCTCCTGCATATTTAAATGTCCGGATTACTTCCAAGTATTGCTTTAGCGTTACCAAAGACCGTTGCTTATCTCCCGCCTTAATTTGAAACAAGGCAATCTCTCTTAGAGCCCTGGCCTTGGAGCGGGCATCCTTAATCGTCTGGGCCACCTCCAAGGCTTGCTTGGAATCTCCTCTTTCGGACAGAACTAGGGCAATGAGTGCCCGAACATCAGACGTAGCGCGTTCATCCTTAACGGTTTGGATTACTTCCAAGGCCTGCTTTAGGGTTACCAAAGACTGTTGCTTGTCTCCCGTCTTAATTTGGGCCAAGGCAATCTCCTTTAGAGCGTTGGCCTTGGAACGCATATTCTTAATCATCCGGGCTACTTCCAAGGCTTGTTTTACCTCTCCCGCTTCAATCAGTGCCGAAATAATACTTCGCATTTGATATGCCCTGATTTTGTCATCCTTAATCATCCGAGCCACTTTCAAGGCTTGCTTAAAAAAATCCCCTCCTTTGGTCGAAAAATGGACAATGGATCTGAGAGCATCTGCCTTGAGGCTCGCATCCTTAATCGTCTGGGCCACCTCCAAGGCTTGCTTGGAATCTCCTCTTTCGGACAGAACGTGGGCAATGTGTAGCTGAGCCTCAGACTTGACGTGTTCATTCTTAATGGTTCGGATTACCTCCAAGGCTTGTTTGACATCTCCTGCGGTGACCAGAACCGAGACAATTATCCTTAGAGCATATGCCCTACTAGAGTTTTCACTCCCAGGCCCGTCATCCGGATCCGGCGCGTCCTCAATCGTCTGTGCCACTACCCAAGCTTGCCTCAGGGTTTTCACAGCCTGTTGCTTGTTCCCCGCCCCAATTTGAGCACGGGCTATTTCTACCAAGGCGTTCACCTGTCCTTCACCCGCATACTCCCGAGTCATAAACAGAGACAGACTGGTTGGGTTTTCCCAAGGGTTTGCCTCCTCTTTACTTCCAGCGCTTGGAGTTTGCTTGGGCCTTGAAGGCTTCGCTCTTGACGTGGATTCCGGTTCAGCTTTGGGCGTCGGTTCTCCCTTCTTCCCACACCCCATCCCCAGTACCAGAACAAATAAGGCTACTCGAATGGCTTTCATCTCCTGCTATTTTTGAATCTTGAGGGCAGCGTTTGTGATCGTGCCCTTGAACTTTGCTTCTGCCGGATATCTTCCCACTGCGCCGTTTAAATCCACGCCAACCTCTAGGCCATCCAGTGGCATATCAAGCATTGGGCCCGGGGTCTTGCCTTCGACCACAACCTTGTCATCCACCTGTAAGGTCACGGTGCCATCAGTTTGTAGTTGGGCCGAAACCTTCACGGCCGTTTTAGGGAAGGCTCCCTTGGCCACCAGTGCGGTGAGCTTGCCGCCGTGCCGCGTGACAAACCGCAGTTGGCCTTCCCATACGTGTAGTGCCCAGCCGTGATTGGTGCCGCCCTGCGCGATGATGACTCCATCGTGCCCCTTCGTTTCCACCGTGGCCGTCACCGTGAAGGCCTTCTTGCGCACCATCGGCGCTTGGGTTTGGTTCAATTGATCGCCCTGCTTGAGGGTAAAGTTCTTTTTCTTGCTGAACTTCACTTTCTTTTTGCCGCCCCAAGGCCATGGTTTGGCAAGGGCTTCGACAGCCCATTTCTCCCAACGCGCCGCCATGTCTTCCAAGCGTGTAGATTCCTTTTGGGCAAGGTTGTTGAGCTCGGTTCGGTCTGCCTCGATATCGTAAAGTTCCCACGAACCATTGGCGCCCTTGGCTACGAGTTTCCATTTGCCCTCGCGCATGGCGCGGTTGCCCTCGTGCTCCCAATAGATGGGTGCTTTGCGGTCGATGTTCTTGCCATTAAACGCCGGGGCGAGAGAAGTTCCCTGTAATGGGACAATCTTGGTATCACCCACCTGCTTGGGATACTTCGCGCCACTCAAGTCAACACAGGTGGCCATGAGGTCGATCAAGTGGCCGGGCTGGCTCTCAAGTTTGCCGTGGCGGGATTTGCTGATGCCCTTGGGCCAATGCGCGATGAGCGGCGAACTGATGCCGCCTTCATGTACCCAGTGTTTGTATTCGCGAAACGGCGTGTTGCTGGCATTGGCCCATGCAAGGCCGTAGCCGTGGTATGTGTCTGAATCGCCGGTCATCACCTCGGTGCCCTGTTTGACCACACGGCCATCGCGTGTGCGTTTGGGGATCATGTCAAATTGCAGCGCGTCCTTGGCCATGGGGATGATCTTCTCCGGGTTCTTGTCGCGGTACTGGATGCCGTTGCGCCGGCCCATGCCCTCGGCGCAACCGCCGTTGTCGGCAAGGAAAAGGATTAGCGTGTTGTCGTATTGGCCGTTGTCCTTGAGTGCCTGGACGATCCGGCCCATGCCTTGATCCATGTTGTCGACCATGGCGGCGTAGGTTTCCATGAGGCGAAGTTCCCAAGCCTTGTTCTTGGCATCGGTCCATGGGGTGGCCTTGGAGTCGCGTGGTGAGATTTTCCAATTGGGATCGACAAGACCCATCTTGAGTTGCCGCGTGTGGCGCGCCTTGCGCAGGGCGTCCCAGCCCTTGTGGTATTTGCCCTTGTACCTGGCGATGTCCTTGGGCAGCGCGTGCATGGGCCAGTGAGGGGCGGTGTGGGCGACGTAGATGAAGAAGGGATTGTCGCCCTTGTGTTCGCGGATGTAGCGGGCGGCGTGGTCGCTGATGGCGTCGGTGTAATAAAACTGGTCGGGCTGGTAGTCCTTGTCCGTGAGTGGCGAGACCTGTGTGTTTTCTCGTGTGAGCGAGTTGGGGTCGAAGAAGCTGCCGGCACCGTGGATGGTGCCGTAAAAACGGTCAAAGCCGCGTTGGCGGGGCCAGTTGTGCTTGGGGCCGCCGGGCTGGACCTTGGGAGTGACGTGCCATTTGCCGGCCATGTAGGTGGCGTAGCCGGCGGTCTTCATGACCTCGGCGATGGTGCGGACGTTTTTGCCGAGATCGCCGCGGTAGCCGGGGAGGTTGCGGTCGCCCATCATGTGGCCGACGCCGGCTTGGTGGGCGTAGACTCCGGTGAGCAGCGTGGCGCGCGTGGGGCAACAACGGCCGGTGTTGTAAAATTGGGTGAAGCGCACGCCGCTGCTGGCGAGAGCGTCGAGGTTGGGGGTGCGAATCTCGCCGCCGTAGCAGCCGATGTCACTCCAGCCCATGTCGTCGGCCATGGCGATGATGATGTTGGGGCGGGGCGCGGCGTGGAGCGTGAGGGCGCCGAGGCACAGCAGGAGGGCGGTGATGCGTTTCATGGTGGCGCAAGCGTAAAGGTATCGAGCGGCGGCGTCAATTCATCGGGCGGTTGCATTCTCTGGCAACCGGCATTACAGTATGCAGGCATGAAAACCATAGATATTAAAAGCCTTCTCATGGGGTTCCTCCTGTGCACCGTGATTTTTCTGGCCGCAGGTTTCCGGGCGACCGCCAACAACAACGCCGGCCCCATCAGTGTCCGGATCGTGGAGATTGACCGCGGCATTGGTTCCAGCTGGGACGCCATCGAGGTGAAAGGACGCTGAGTTTTTCTACTGCCCAGCGTTGGCATCGATATTGCAGCGAGGCAGCGCTTGTTGGAGCTTTTTAACTTGGGCCTTGGTGAGTCCCGGGTTGTTCTTGAGTTGTAGAAATTTCAGCTGGGTGAGTTGGGTCAGGGGGGTGAGGTCGGTGATCCGGTTGTTTTCTAGGCCGAGGTTTTCAAGGTTTCGAAGGTTGGCCAAGGTGGTCAGGTCGGTGACTTGGTTTCTGTCCAGCGAAAGGTGTTCCAAGTTCGTCAGGCTTGCCAATGGGTTCAGGTCGTTTATGTGGTTGCCGGCAAGATCCAGTTTCTTGATCTGTTTCAGGTCGGCGAGTGCTCTCAGGTCATAAATCGCGGAATCCCACAACTCGAGTTCTGTCACTTTGCGCAAGTCTCGAGAGGCCAACGCGCCTTTTGGTTTGTTGATGGTTTTACGAATGGCGCTCTCGATTTTTTTTGCCGAACTTTGTTCTTCTTCCGCAGTGGGTGGCCGAATGGGCTCTTCCGTCCCGGTCGCGGAGCTGCCCTTAAAAAACAAAACCCACACCAGCGCAATCGCGGCAGCGGCTCCCAGACCAATGCCTACGCGGATAAGCCACGCGGGTGTTTTGGTTGGTGTCGACGGCTTTGATTTTTTGGAAGTGGGTTTGGTGTCGGGCAACGGGGTTGTTGCATCATCTGGGCGGCGGCTGGCCATGAACTGGCTCAGGGGAATCCATTGGTCTGCTCCCTCACGCCAAGCGAGATCAGAGTCCACCAGCGATCCTTCCGCGAGGCCTTGGGTCACCTGTTCCATGGAGTAAGGCCCAAACTGCTGCCCCGCCCGGTTGATGTACACCTGCATGATGAGACTTGGTGGTCGAAGCGTGGAGGCCCGTTTAATGGGGTTTCCAGCTTCCGTCGCGTTGAGGATAGCCCAGATTTTTTATTGTCTCAACTGTAAGAAAATCCGTCCCAAACTCGATGTAACAGTGGAAGGAATTGATATGAAGGCGAATAATTCAGATTTCAAGGGCACGCACCGGGCGGGATACACGTTGGTGGAGATGCTGGTAGCCATCGCGATCGTGGGGATTTTGGCCTCGCTTTTGCTGACCACATTGGCCCACGCCAAGATGCGGGCCCGGCAAACCATTTGCCTGAGCAACATGAAGCAGCTGGGGGTCGCCTTCATTTCCTACAGTCACGACCATGGCGAGACGGTGCCCTACGAAAAGAAAGGCGGCAACAGCGGCTGGGTCGGCTTTATGAAGAGCTACGGGGTCACCGATGAGGTGCTGCATTGTCCCATGTGCGAAAAGACCAACAAACATTCCCTGGGTGGGATGCGCAAAAATTGGCGCGCGGGCAATGTGGGGGACGCCGAGGTTGCCGCAGATTTGCCGACTGGGGTGGCCATGGGGAATGACGCGCCAGCGGACGAAGATTCAAATGTGAATTACACCGGACGCGATTGGGCGCGCCATCCGAATTACTGGCGTTTTGTCACCGGCAATTTTGGGCGGGATGAAAAGGCTGTTTTTACCCTGCATCACGAGCGTCCGGGTTGTTCGGAACACAAGGGAGCGCATAACCCACATTGGTCGCTAAAACCTTACAAGTCAGCCTGCCCTCCCTTCCAGATGATCACGCCGCCACCTTGGAATTATAACCCGAAGTGCAAAGGCGGCAGCACGGTGGTGCTGGTGATATGTGAAAATGTGAAGCCCAGTGGTTTTGGTCTGAAAATATGCGATGCAAAATCTGGGCAACGCTTGGATTCAATCCCCGGGGTCAAGGTCGATGATTGGGAATTGTTCGAGTGGGGCGGTCCGCTGGCGAAATCATTGGGAGGCGAAGGCAGCCTGCTGAGCCCGGCCAAGCCGTTTCACAAGAAACCAATCGGCTTCGAACAAGCCACGCCGCTGGGGAGGCATACGTTGCATCAGGGAAAATACTACCCCGACGCACCCGATGGCGAAGGGATCATAAACTACATTTACATGAGAACCACGATTCACTCTTCGATCGATCAAAAGCTGGAAATTGCAGTTACCGGGGACGAAGCCTACTCGGTGTTTTTCCTTGGATCCGACAGCGGCTGCTCGGGTGAGCCAGGAACACCCTGCGACCCCGGCGAGCCAACCACCAGCAGCTACGGCATTAACGCCTTTGTCCAGTCCAGTCACCATCACGCTGAGCATGAGCCGACGAAGTTTGTGGAAATCCCGGAGCATCTGCGCAGCAGCACGCCGCTGTTCGCCGAGGCCAACTGGGCTTGGGTGATGCCTTCCCCCCAAGACCTGCCCCCCGCGACACTTGATGGCGGTTATGGGGGCATCCAGCGCGTGATATTAAATCGCCACGACAAACACGTGAACATCGTCTACGGCGATGGCCACGCCGCCCCGGTGAAGCTGCGGGAACTGTACACCCAGGAATGGTATCCCAGGTGCAAGATGATGCGCGGCCTCACCATCCCCAAGCTCCCCAATCACTGATCCCCAGTGGCTGACCTTGCGTCAGTCGGAGTTGGGGGGCTTCACTGTTGGCGGCGCTTGGCGGTGTAGCGTTTGAAAATTTCATCGGCGGATACGCCCAGGAGCAACACGGCACCCACGACCGCGAAATCGAGGTCTGATGGGATGCCGAGGATGTTGGTGGCGTTGAGGATCACCCGGATGAGCGCGGCGGCGATGAAAACGCCGAGGATGGAGGCTTCTCCCCCACGCAGGCTGCACCCGCCCAGCACGGCGGCGGCGATGGCGTAGAGTTCGTAAAAACTGCCCATGGAGGCGGGCTGAACCGCGGGCAGCTCAAGGGTGAACACGATTCCCCCAATGCCGCCCATGAAGCCGCAGATGGTGTAGGCGATCAGTTTCATGCGGTCGGTGTTGATTCCGCTGTATCGGGCGGCTTCCTCGTTGTTGCCGAGGGCGACGAGGTAGCGGCCGTAGATGGTCTTGTTCAGGAAAATGGCGGCTACGACGGCGAGCACGAGGAGGATGAGCATGGGCATGGGCATGGGGATCCAGCCGATGACATCGAGCGGGATGGGCTGGCCGGAACCGTCCACCGCCAATTGGTTGCTGGTGTAGTCCCATTTTTGGGTGCCCCAGTTGCCCTCGGAGATCCACTTGATAAATGGCATGGGCAGGGAGAAGGGTTTGCCGAGGGCGATTTCGCGCAGGCCGCTGAATTTGTTCATGTCCCATTGCAGCGACTCGGTTCCGGCGATGTAGCGGGCGATACCGCGGTACAGGAGCAGGCCACAGAGGGTCACGACGAAGGGCTGTAGGCGCATTTTGGTAATGAGCAGGCCGTGGGCGAGACCGAGCAGCGAGGAAAGGCAGAGCACGAGGGCGATGGTGGAGGCCGGATCCCAGCCGGATTTTTGCAGCAGCCAAGCCATGATGGTGCCGACCAGGGCGATGAGTGAGCCGATGGAGAGGTCGATGCCGCCGGTGACGATAACGAAGACCACGCCGATGCTGATGATGCCGAACTCGGCGGTCCATCGCATGCTGTTATACAGGTTGGTTTCGCCGAGGAAGAGTGGGTTGATGATGACCGTGATGAGGCAGACCACGAAGAGCAGGCCGAGGACTCCGGTTGCCTTTTTCATTTTCCTTTAGGCGGCGAGCCGCTGGCCGGTGGCGAGGTGCATGATGGCTTCCTCGCTGATTTCGTTGCGCGGCAACTCGCCGGTGATTTGCCCCTCGTGCATGACCAGCGCGCGGTCGGACATCCCCAGCACTTCCTCCATTTCGCTGGAGGCAAAGAGGATGCCCACACCGTCGCGCGCGAGGTGTTCCATGAGGCTGTAAATTTCCTGTTTGGCGCCGATGTCGATGCCGCGTGTGGGTTCGTCGAGCAGCAGCACATGCGGCTTCATCGCCAGCCATTTGCCGAGCACGACTTTTTGTTGGTTTCCACCGGAGAGGAATTGCGTGACTTGGTCGTGGCTGGGGGTTTTAACCCGCATGCGGTCTATCATCTCGGTGGTGATTTCCTTTTCCTTGGCGAAATTGAGGAAGCCCCGGCGTTGGTCGCGCTTCAGGCTGGGGAGGCTGATGTTTCCGCGGACGGTCATGGGCGGGATCAGTCCCTGCTGCTTGCGATCCTCCGGCACGAGCGCGATGCCGGCGGCGATGGCTTCCCGTGGATGGGCCGGGCTGACGGTTTGTCCGGCCACCCGAATGGAGCCGCCCATGGCGGGGGTGACGCCGAAGAGGGTTTGCATCAACTCGGTTCGGCCCGCGCCCACGAGTCCGGCCAGCCCGACAATTTCACCGGCGCGCACCGTGAAATCAAGCTCATGATCGGGATGCGCTGGGGTGCGCAGGCCGGTGACTTCCAGCACTGGATCCCTGGGGGAGTGGGGCTGGTGCGCGTAAAACTGGGAGAGATCGCGGCCCACCATCAGCTTGACCATGGTGTCGTGGGTGATTTCCTCGCGAGCCAACTCGCCGGCATTCTCGCCATCGCGCAGGATCGTCACGCGGTCGGATAATTCCTTCACTTCGCTGAGCCGATGGGAAATGTAAATGACACTGATTCCCCGGCCGCGCAGATCCCGGACGACCTCAAAGAGCTTCCCGGTTTCCTGTTGCGAAAGGCTGCTGGTGGGCTCGTCCATGATCAGCACGCGGGCGTTGATGGACAGCGCCTTGGCGATCTCCACGAGTTGCTGACGGCCGATGGAGAGTTCCCCGACAATTGTGTCCGGGCTGATCTTCAGGCCGACGCGCTCCAGCAGTTCGCCCGCCTCGGCCCGGATGCGTTGGTTGTCGATCAGGCCCACCCGGAGTGGTTCGCGTCCGAGGAAGATGTTCGCGCCAACCGAGAGGTTGGAGGCGAGATTGAGTTCCTGATGGATGAGCGCGATGCCCAAGTTTTGCGCAGCCCGGACATCGGGCAGTTGCACCGCCTTGCCCTCCATCCGGATCTCGCCTTCGTCCGGCATCTGCACGCCGGAGAGGATTTTCATCAGCGTGCTCTTGCCTGCGCCATTTTCGCCAATGACCGAGAGCACCTCGCCCGCTCCGAGCGACAGAGAAATCTGGTGCAGGGCGCGGACACCGGGAAAGGACTTGCCCAGCGAGTGGACTTCCAGCAGCGGTTGGCGGGAAGAGCCGGGCATTATTTCTTCTTGCCCAGTTCCTCCATTTTTTTCTTCTCCGCGATGAAATCCCCCACATTGTTCTTGGTGACAGTGAGGAAGGGAATCTCAATGAACTTGTTCGCGGGGATGACCGAGCGGTCGCCGTCCAGCAATGCTTTTAAAACCCGCACCGACTCGTAGCCATACTTCCACGGTTGCTGGCTCACGGTGCCCTGCACGTCCCCGGACTTGATGGCCTCCAGCACTACGTCGTGCTCATCGAAGCTCACCAGCTTGATCTTCCCCAGCTTGTCCGCCGCCTTCACCGCCTCCATGCAGTGCGGGATATTATAGGCAAACAACCCCACCATGCAGTCCAAGTCCCCATGAGCGGCGATGGCATCCTCGGCGTTGCTCTTGGCTTTCGCGTAGTCAAACTGGTCAGTGCGGGTGCCCAGGATGGTAAACTTGTCGTTCTTGAGCTCACCCGCCAGCGGGCTGAATTCTTTCTTCGCCACATCCATCTGGTTCTTCCCCAGCAACACATCGATCACTCCTTGTCGGCGGAGCTTGGCGTTGTCCTGATCCATGCGGCCCACAAAAATCATCACCGATCCACCCTCGGGCAGCGCGTCGAGCACCAGTTGGCCGCAGGCCCGGCCTGCCTTGTAGTTGTCCGTGCCGATGAACACTTGGCGATCACTGTTCGGCGAATCTGAATCCTGCGTGATCACGACCGCCTTTTTACACGCTTCATTGATCGCTTGCGTCTGACCCTCGCCGGCGATGGTGCTGACGGCGATACCCCGCACGCCGCGCGCCAGCAGATCCTCCAGCATCCGCTGCTGGTCAGCCAGCCCGTTGGCTGGCATGAGCACGGCGCACTTGATGTTGAACTCAGCCTCCGCCTGTCGGACTCCCGCCGCGCATAAATCCCAGAACGGATCCACGCCGTTGGTGACATAAGCAATCGGCGCGGTCGCTTGTTGTCGGTTGCATCCGTTTCCGCCCAGAAAGGTCAGGGCACACATGAAAATCAAAAATAACCGGGTGGCTTTCATTGGCAGGGTTCTACCGAAGGACGGCGTGGGGGTAAAGAAAATTACCGCATCGGGTCGCCGGTGAGGCGTTTCCCGTTGGTGTTTAAAATCTGGAAATGGTGCACCCCGGGGCGCTTGGGGGCGGTGTAGGTCCACACGATTTTCTTGCCGGGCGTCACCTCGATCATCCTTGGCTCATTGCCCTTGGCGCGGTAGCTGGCGAGCACGGTGTTGCCATTGGGCAGTCGTTGCACGCCGCAGACGTCGTTGAGCGGCTTGCCGGGCAGGTCGTCATTGCTCACGCTCCAGACGATCTTGCCCTTGGAATCCACCTCCACCGCTTTGTTGCCCAGTGTGCAGCCGATGAGTGTGTTGCCGTTTTTAAGGCGAATGGCGGTGAAAGGCATGTGCGTCAGTTTCACCTGCCATACGATCAGTCCTCCGGGGGTGTATTCGCACACCTCCTTGTCCAGCATGTGCGGCACGAGGTAATTGCCGTTGGGCAGCTTGCGGGCCATGCGGGTTTGCCGATGCACATCCTTGACCTGGCAATGGAGTTTCACCTCCACCTCGATCCGGCCGCGCGAGTTGATTTCCCTGAGGCTGGGTTTGGGGCCGGCCTCGGTGATGAGCAGGTTTCCGTTCCTCAGAGCTTGGACGGTGTTCACCTCCTCCTGGCTCCCCTTGAGTTGAAACAGCCGCCGGTTCATGCGATCGACGATTACCACGCCGCCGCCAAAATTTTTGTCCTTCGCCAGCACCAGCAGGATTTGGCCGTTGGGCAGCACCCAGCCATCGCGAGTGGGGCGCATGAAACGCCAGATGATATTGTCCTTGTGGGAGACGATGTAGGTTTGTTTGCCCGTGACGAGAAAGGCGTGGCGGATTTTACCGGGCGACTTCTGAGCGGCTTGGGCGGCTGGCCACGCACCGGACATCGCCACCAAGAGGATGGCTTGAAACGTTTTGTAGTTGGCCCGTGCAATCTGCATGGTGCGTTGGGTAGGCGGAGAAACTACCGATCAATGCCAGCTTGTCCACCCTTTTTTGGAAAAAAACTGTCAAACTCGGCTTTTTTGCGCCGTAAACTCTTGCTTCTCAGCGGGTTTTTCGCGGTTGCCCCAGCCGCCCGGGCTCACGCCGACCGCTGCCATTGCGGCCATTGTCGCCAAGTTCGGCGCGCATGGTTTCGCCAAGCTTTCGCATCTTCGCGACCACGTCGGGGTGGCTCTCTTTTACATCGGTCGTTTCGCCAATGTCTTTACTCAAATCAAACAACGACAAGCCAATCTTGGCCCCGCTGTATTTCGTCGGGATGCCGCCCTTGCCGCCGGGCTTGCCGGCCATCGTCCGGTAGCCGTGCGGGAAGTGCATTTTCCATTTGCCCATGCGGATGGCCTGCAACTGGCGGCCCATGTAAAAGTAATATGCTTCCTGCGGGCTTTTATCACTGGCGCCCTTCACGAGGTTCGCAATGCTCTTGCCGTCAATTTTTTGCTTGGGCAGTTTCGCGCCGATCAATTCTGCGACGGTTGGCAAAATATCAATCGTCATCGCCGGCGTTTTGCAAACGCTGCCCGCGGGCACGGTGCCGGGCCACCACATCAGCGTGCTTTCGCGGCAGCCACCGTCGAACATTGTTCCCTTGCCCTCGCGCAACGGGCCCGCCGAGCCGGCATGATCGCCGTAACTCAGCCACGGGCCGTTGTCGGCGGTGAAAATGACGAGTGTGTTTTTGTCGAGCTTGTGCTTGCGCAGCGCGCCGAGAATCTGCCCCACGCTCCAGTCCACCTCCATCATCACATCGCCAAACAAGCCGGCCTTGCTCTTGCCTTTAAACTTGGCCGACACGTAAAGCGGCACATGCACCATCGAGTGCGGCACGTAGAGGAAAAAGGGGCGCGCCTTGTTTTTATCGATGAAAGAAACGGCGCGCTCGGTGTATTGCGTGGTGAGTTGTTCCTGATCCTTGCCGGTGACCTTGGGGTTGATGACCGCGTTGCCGTCGATGAGCGGCAGATGCGTCCAGCGCTTGAGCCGCTGCTCCATCGGCAGGTGCAGCACGCCGGGATGGTACGGCCACATGTCATTCGAGTACGGCAGCCCAAAGTAATCATCGAACCCGTGCTGCATCGGCAGAAATTTCTCGTGATGCCCAAGGTGCCATTTGCCGTAACACGCCGTGGCGTAGTCCTTTTGTTTGCAGAGTTCCGCGAGCGTCGTTTCGTTGGCATTGATGCCATGCCGCGACTTGGGCCCGAGCGCGCCGAGGATGCCCACGCGCACGTTGTAGCAGCCGGTGAGCAATCCCGCGCGCGAGGCGCTGCACACCGCTTGGGTCACATAAAAATCCGTGAACTTCCGGCCCTCCCTCGCCATGCGGTCCAGATGCGGCGTGGGGTATCCCTTCGCCCCAAACGGCCCGATGTCCGCATAGCCCATGTCATCAATGAAAATGATGACGACGTTGGGCGTGCGAGCTTGGGTGCCGAGGGCGAAAACCAGCGTGAGCAGAAACAGGAATGTGCGCATGGAGTGATTGTAAACCGCAGGAGGCTTGTGTCAATGGGTCGTGTGCGGCAAGTTGCGGGGATGGCGATGACGGCGTGCGCGGAATGCGGGAAGGACATCAGCACCAGCGCGGTGATGTGCCCAAATTGCGGCGCGCCGCCGGAGGTGGCACTGGCAGTCGCGGCAACGGTCGATGAATCGCCGTCGGGTTGGCTGGAGGAGGCGGTGCGGGAAGCATTGCATCAGCCGGAGGGTAAGGTTGATTTGGCGCGAGTGGAAATGCTCAAGCACGAGGGCGCGGGCGTGGTGGATTTAAATCCGATGATGATGGGGCTGCGGCGTTTGCCGGCGCTGAAAATGTTGTCGTTATCGCGAAACGAAATCAGAGACGTGGCCCCACTGGCGGAGTTGGCAGGCTTGCGGTATTTGTTCCTCGAAAAAAACTGCATAAACGACGTGGCCCCTTTGTGTGAATTGAAAGCATTAAAGCAACTGTGGCTCTACGGCAACCCACTGCAAAGCGGGGACATCATAACGTTGGAACAAGCTGTGCCAAAATGTGAAGTCTTTTTCTAGACCCATAAATCCCAAAGCCCCGTATCGCAGGTCGCCGAGCCTGCTTTTTAATTGGTGCAGATTTGGCAATCTGCGATACGGGGGTTGGTTATGCTTCGGCTCGGGATAGGCGGTCGGTTATGGCTGTCCAGTTGTCGGTGGGGGGTGGTTTTTCTACCACGATCAATTCGGCGCCTTCGGTGTCGCAGCGGTGCAGTTCGCTGTAGAGTGCGCGGCCGTAGGCTTCGGCATCGTGCGGGATTACGCTCACGTGGCCAAAGCGTGTGCCCGGCGGGATGACCGTGTGCGCGATCACGTACACCCGATCCGCCGGGGTGCGTGACGCGGAGACCTGTTGTTCCAAGTCCGCGTCATCTGTCCACTGCAACACTCTCAGTCGCGCCGTGGGCGAATAGTGCCGGGGCATTTGGCCGGGGCTTTTTAAGGATTCGCCCGGTGATCCCGCGCACACTTCCACTCCGGTCAAGGCGGCCGCCAGTGCTTCCCGCGAGATCATTCCCGGCCGCAGCACGTTCACGCCATTCGCCGCTATCTCCACCACGGCGGACTCGATGCCCACTTGCGACTGGCCACCATCGACAATCAACTGCACCGCGCCACTGAGTTGCGCGCGCACGTGATCCGCGTTGGTTGGTGAAAGGTGGTTGCTCAGGTTGGCGCTGGGCGCGGCGAGCGGGAAACGACAGGCGCGGATGACCGCCTGCATGAATGGATGCGAGGGCCAGCGAACGCCCACCGTGCCGCCGCCCGCGGTGACTCCAGCCGGGATGCAATCCGCCTTGGGAAGCACGAGCGTCAATGGCCCCGGCCAGAAAGCTGTCGCCAGTTGTTCCGCTTCCTCCGGCCATTCTGTCACGCAGTCGCGCGCCATGGACACGCCATCGACGTGGACGATGATTGGGTTTTCCGGCGGGCGGCCCTTGGCTTTAAAAATGGCCTCCACTGCCGCGGTGTCCAGTGCATTGGCGGCGAGGCCGTAGACGGTTTCCGTGGGCAGTGCCGCCAGTCCGCCCGCGCGCAGCACGGCCGTTGCGCGCGCCACGGCTTCCTCGAACAGTGCTGGTTCATGCGCCGGCAATATTTCCGCCTCGCTCATCCGGGCAATCTGCCCGCACTGGCGCTGGCTTGGCACGCAAAAAGTGGATTGGAACCGCCGGGGTACTGGCTTAAAGTATCCCGATGCTGGACGAATTGACTGCCCAACTGAACGCGGGGAAGAATCTTGGCCACGAGCAGGCGAGCGAGGCTGTGGAGCAACTTGTGGCCGAGTCGGTGACGCCGGAGACGAAGGCGGATTTTTTAATCGCGCTGGCGGGCAAGGGTGAGACGGCGGCTGAGCTGGCGGCTTTCGCGAATGAGCTGCGCGGCCGCGCGACGCCAGTGCCGGTGGATGATGCCACGCGGGATCGCGGGATGCTCGACGTGTGCGGCACGGGCGGTGACGGGCTGCACACGTTCAATGTCTCCACCACCGTGGCGCTCCTGTGCGCGGCGGCGGGCGTGCCGGTGGCCAAGCACGGCAACCGCGCCATCACCAGCAAAAGCGGCAGCGCGGATGTTTTGGACGCGCTGGGCATCCCCACCGATCTTTCGCCTGAAGACGCGGCGGCGGCCATTCGTGATAAAAATTTCGCTTTTCTGTTCGCGCCGCTGTACCACCCGGCCTTCCGGCACATCGCGCCGGCGCGCAAGTTGTGCGCGGAACGGGGCCAGCGCACGTTGTTTAATTTTCTCGGGCCGCTGTTGAACCCGGCGCGTCCGGTGGCGCAGCTTATCGGCGTGCCGCGGGCGGAGTTGTGCGGGCCGATGGCTGAGGTGCTGCGGGGGTTGGGCATCCGGCGCGGCATGGTGGTGAGCGGCGCGGCGGGTGAGGGGCGCATGGACGAGCTGTCGCCACTGGGCGAGACGGCCATCGCGGAGTTTTACCAGGATCGAGCGCTGGCGGAGTCGGTGTTGTCGGCGGCGAATTTGCCGTTGTCGCCGATGACGCTGGAGGATTTGGCGGGCGGTGACGCGGCGGCCAACGCGGCGATCACCCGCGCCATTTTAAATGGGGACGAAACCGGCCCCAAGCGCGAGGCGGTGCTGCTGAACTCGGGCGCGGCGTTGTTTGTGGCGGACACGGCGGGATCCATCACGGAGGGCTGGGAACTGGCCGCGGCGGTGATTGACGATGGGCGCGCGGCGGCCAAGCTGGAGGAGTTGTCGGCGTGAATGAGCCTCCGCCAATTCCGCCTCCGTTGCGTCCCTCCCTGTGGTGGCGCTGGGGCTGGGCGTTGCTGGCGCTGCCCTTGGGGCTGCTGTTGTGGGTGCTGGCCACGTATCACCCGGTGGAGCATCGCATCTATCCCATCTGCGCTTTTCACCGGGTGACGGGCCTGCATTGCCCGGGCTGCGGCGGTTTGCGGGCGACGCATCACCTGACTAACGGCCGGGTGGGGGCGGCGTTTCAAAATCACCCAGCCTACATTCTCTCGCTGCCGCTCTTGGCGGGGATGGCGGGCATCTGGGCCTGGCACCGGGTGCGTGCGCGGGAGGAACTGCCTCGCACTCGCCGGGTTTACAGCTGGCTGTTAAAATCGATGCTGGCGTTGTTCCTGGTGCTTGGAGTATTGCGCAACCTGCCGGGGCCATTCCAGAAACTCGCGCCACCGCCGGTGACGATGGCCCATTGAAAAACGCGCTCATTTTGTAGTAGTCAATCACGCGGGCACGGGATAAATTCCGGGCGTGTTCAAGATCATAGGTGGCGATGGGGAGGAGTATGGGCCGGTGGACGACGCGGGTGTGCGCGAGTGGATCCAGTAGGGCCGGGCGAATGCGCAGACAATGCTGCAGCGCGAGGGGCAAACCAACTGGGCGCCGTTGTCCTCTTTCCCGGAATTCGCGCCGTTGCTGAGTGTCGCGCCCGGCCAACCGGTGGCCATGAGTCCGGGCCAGCCGATCCCCGAGGGCACGGTGCCTAATTATCTGGTGCATTCGATTTTGTTGACGCTTTGCTTCTGCCCACCGTTTGGCATCGCGGCCATTGTGCAGGCGGCAAAAGTCGACGCCCTCTTGGCGGGGGGCAACCAAGCCGCGGCGAAAGAGGCCTCGGCGGGGGCGAAGAAATGGTGCATCTGGGCGCTGGTGATTGGAGCTGTTTTCAACATTCTCTTAATTGCTCTAAAATTTTACGAAGGCGGATTTTAACCCGCGGCGGTTTTCTCCATTGGCAATCTGTTTGTCATCCCACATAATCGCTGCGTGGCGCAGTACACGCTCATTGGCGGTGATGGCCGGGAGTATGGTCCTATCTCCCACGAAAAAGTGTTGGAATGGATTCGCGAGGGGCGCGCGGATGCGCTGACACAGGCGCGCACGGACGTGAATCCCCAATGGCAGCCGCTTGGGCAGTTGCCGGAGTTTGCCGGTTACTTGGGCAGTGTGCCTCCGCACATGGCCGCGCCGGGAATGGTGCCGGTGTATAATCCACACGCCAAGTCCAAGGTGGTTGCCGGTATTCTTGGGATTTTGATCGGTTCTCTGGGCATCCACCGGTTTTATTTGGGTTATATTGGCATTGGCATCACACAAATAATCGTAACATTTATCACCTGCGGCGCGGGGGCGCTCTGGGGTTTTATTGAGGGCATCCTGATCCTGTGTGGCAGCAGTATCACCACGGACGCGCAGGGGATTCCCTTGAGGGATTGATGAGTGCTTTACTGACCAGATCGCAGGCGGTTCGGTGCCTGCTGTTGAACTTGTTTCTGCTGCCGGGGGCGGGGTCTTTAAAAGGGGGGCGGCGGATGGCCGGGGTGTGTCAATTGCTGTTGCTGGTGGTCGGCACGCTGATGATCACCCCGCTGTTTCTCGAGGTCATTGACCAGTTCATGAAATTGTACCAGGGCTATTCGCAGATGGCCGACTCGGGCACGGGGGAGGTGCCGCGGTCGCTGGAGGGCTTGCAGGAAACTTTGCGGGCTGTGTGGAGCCGGTTTGGGGTGTTGGCGCTGGCGGGCATGTTCGCGATGGGTGTGGGCTGGGTGTGGGGGTTTATCACGGGTATGAGCTTGATCACCGAGGCGACGAGGAATGAAGAGGAGATTTAAAAGTATTACTTTTTACTTTCCAACCCTCTCCTTGTTTCGCGGAATTGGTGGATGACTTGCTGGACTACTTCGCGCTGGGGGCGGATCTCGGTGCTCACGATGATGTCGGCTTGGCGGTAGTGGGGTTCGCGCTGGGTGAGTAGTTCGCTGATGCGCGCTTGGGGGTCGGGGTCTTGCAGGAGCGGCCGGTGGGTCTGTGTACGGCAGCGTTTCCAGATGGCTTCGGGGCTGGCCCAGAGGCAGACGACCAGCGCGTGGTTCTTGAGGCTCTCTAGGTTGGCGGGATCAACAACCAGTCCGCCGCCGGTGGCGATGACGATGCCTTCCCGCTGGGCGAGTTGGCCCACGGTCTCGTGTTCCAGTTCCCGGAAAACCGTCTCGCCGGATTGCTTGAAAATATCTGGGATCGAAATACCGGCTTGTTCCTCGATGAGGTTGTCGGTGTCCACAAAGTCGAACCGCAACCCGCGCGCCACCTGCCGACCGACGGTGGATTTTCCGGTGCCCATGAACCCGATGAGGGCGAGGTTCTTGATGTCGCGCGCGGCGTCCATGCCTCCTGCATAGCTCAACGGGCGCGGGAAGGCACGCGGTTTGTGGCGCGCGCTTGAATTTGCTTGTTTGCGGCGCACTGCCGGAACCATCATCAGCCCGTGGCGAACAGTGCTGAGACAGGTGAGAAAATTTTCCGAGGAATCGCTGCGTCGCCCGGCGTGACGCAGGGGAAGATTCTTGTGCTCGACCGGGGTCAGGAGGAACGCCCGCGCCGACGTGTACTCCGAGCGGACGCGACTGATGCGGAGATGGAACGCTTCGAGGCCGCGTTGGTGGAGACGCGCAGAGAGCTGAGGGAGATTCGAGATACGGTTAGCCGTAGCCTCGGCGCGAACGACGCCCAGATTTTTGACGCCCACCTGCTGGTGCTCGACGATCCGGTGATGATCGATCAAGTGACCCAGATGATTCGCAAGGAACGGCTGAACGCGGAGTTCGCTTTTCACAAGGTCATCGAGCAATACACGCGCGCGCTGAGCGAGGTGGAGGATGACTACCTTCGCGAACGAGCGGCGGACATACAGGATGTCTCCGACCGCGTGCTTGGTCATCTCACTGGGCGCACTCACGCGATCGATCTCGGTCACTTGGACGAGCCGTGCATACTCATCAGCCACGACCTCAAGCCCGGCCACACCGCGCAGTTGGATCGCGACAAGGTGCTTGGTTTCGCCACTGATGTGGGCGGCAAGACTTCGCACACGGCCATCATGGCCGGCAGCCTGCGCATCCCCGCCGTGGTCGGCCTGCGCAATGCTTGCCTCGAGCTGACCTCCGGCACCCACGCACTGCTCGATGGACTGAACGGTCTGGTCATCGTCAATCCCACCGAGCAGACGCTCTATGAATACGGCCAGATATCGCGCAAACAGGAAGATTTGCAATCGCGCCTAGACGAGATCAAGTGCAGCCCGGCGGTCACGCTCGATGGCCAGCGCATCATACTCTCCGCCAACGTCGAGCAGATCAGCGACACTGCCGCAGTGCACGACTGCGGCTCCGAGGGCATCGGGCTCTTCCGCACGGAATACCTGTTCCTCGACCGCGAAACGCCGCCCACGGAGGAGGAGCAATTCACGTCCTATCAAAAAGTCGCCAGCGCGCTTGCGCCGCAACCGGTGATCTTTCGCACGCTCGACATCGGCGCGGACAAACTCGCCGGTGCTTGGGCCGGCACTCGCGAGACCAACCCCTTCCTCGGCTGGCGCGCGATTCGTTTTTGCCTGCAGGAAACCGGCATCTTTAAATCACAGCTCCGCGCCATCCTCCGCGCCAGCGCCGGGGGCAACGTGAAGCTCCTGTACCCCATGATCTCCAGCGTCGATGAATTGCTCGAGGCCAACAAGCTGCTCGACGAATGCAAGACCGAGCTGCGCGCCAAGCGGCAGCCCTTCGACGACACCATCGAGGTGGGCGTGATGATCGAGATCCCATCCGCCGTGATGATCGCCGAGTCACTTGCGCGCCGCGCCAGCTTTTTCAGCATCGGCACCAATGACCTCATCCAATACACGCTCGCCGTCGACCGCCTCAACGAGCGCGTGGCGCACATGTACGAACCCACGCACCCCGCCCTGCTCAAGCTAATTCAGATGACCGTGGACGCCGCCAAGCGGCATAAAATCTGGACCGGCGTGTGCGGCGAAATGGCCGGCGACCCCGCGCTGGTGCCGCTGCTAATCGGGTTGGGAGTGGAAGAACTGAGCGTCGCGCCGCCCATGCTGCCACAGATCAAGCACCTCATCCGCCACGTAAAACTCAGCGAAGCCCGCGAGCTTGCTGATTTCGCCCTCGAAGCCGAAGCCAGCATGGATGTGCTGGTTCGCGCGCGCGCGTTCGTCCAGCGCGTGGTGCCTGGGCTCTTCGAGAGCCAGCCGGCCAGTCTTTAAAATGAAACTCATCGTCCTTGCTGCCGGCTACGCCACTCGCTTGCATCCGCTCACGCGGGACACCCCCAAGCCACTCCTCCCCGTCGCCGGTCGACCCATGATCGAGCACGTGCTCGCCGCGGCCGCGCCCATCGCGCCCATCGATAGCGCTATCGTCGTCACCAACGACCGCTTCGCCGCGCAGCTCGAAAGCTGGGCCGCCACCGCCCAAACGCCTGTGCCCGTCACCGTTTTAAACGACGGCACCACCAGCAACGAAGACCGCCTCGGCGCCATCGGAGACCTGCGCAAGACGCTGGCAGATTGCGCCGTTGACGACGACGTGATCGTGATCGCCGGTGACAATCTTTTTACCGAGCCGCTGTCGGGCTTCGGCGAATACTGCACGGCCAAGGCCGGCCCCTGCCTGGGCGTGTACGACGTTGGCTCGCTGGAGGAAGCCGCCAAGTACGGCGTCGTAGCCATCGATGCGAAATCGCGCATCACCAGCTTTGAGGAAAAACCCGCCGCGCCCCGGAGCACGCTCATCGGCATCGCGCTCTATTACTACCCGCGCGCCGTGCTGCCGGAGATAAGCCGCTATCTCGACGAGGGCAATAATCCCGACCAGCCCGGCCGTCTCGTCCAGTGGCTTTTTCCGCAAACGCCCGTGTACACCTGGCCCGTCCCCGGCCAATGGCTCGACATCGGCTCACACGAAACCTTGGCCGAGTCACAGGAAATTTTCCGAGGCCACGCCTGACGAGGGACGTTAGCGTTTTGCCTTGGTCAATTTCAGCCGAACCGGCTTGTCCGTCTTTGGGATGAGCACGGCCGTGTTAGTGCCGATGTGAGTGGGGCGCGTGGCGATCACTTCGCGCGGGAAATCCACGAGCGCCACAGTTTCCATTCTGGTCGCGGTGATTTTTTTAAACACCGACCGCGTCATCGACGCGCGGGTGACAATCAGTAGCGTGTGCTTGGCGAAATCAACTCGCGGCTTTTTTAAAAGTGGATCGGTGTTGGGCGTGCTCGAACCTCTCCCGCTGCCAGAGGAAGCATGAACAGCAACATCAACCAGATGCGAGGAATCATTCCGTCTTTCCCTCGAGAGGTTTTGTAATCATGAAGCCAGCTTCAAATCGGGTCCTATTCGTAGCGCCACTTGAGCACCCACGGGTCTTGGGTGTCTTGCTGGAATTTTTTCAGCTTCGCTTTGTACTCTTCCAGTACCTTGGCGTACTTCGCGTCGGTGGCGAGGTTGACGGCTTCGTTGGGGTCGGCGCTGATATCGAATAGCTCGAACTGCGGGCGGTTGATATATTCGCGCACGGTCTTTTTTCCGTACTTGGCGCTTTGGCCTTTTTTCCATTGCGCCTGCCAACTGGGCGCGGCCCAGAGATCGCTGGCGAAGGGGTAGGGCAGCGGGTGGGCGATGTTCCAGATGAGCTTGTACTTGCGGTCGCGCACGACGCGCATGGGGTAGTACATTTGAATTTCGTGAAAGGTGTGGCTGGCGTTGATCGTGTCCCAATTTTTTGGATTTTTCTCGGCGAGGATGGGGAGGAAAGAGCGGCCGTGGAATTTGTACGGTTTTTTTGTGCTACCAACCAATGCGGGTTTGGCGGCGCTGGTCTTGGCGTCGTAACCGCCAGCGAAGTCGAGCAGCGTTGGGACGATGTCCACGAAGGAGAGCATCGCGTTGTTGGTGTTGCCGCGGTCTTTTTGGTACGGATTGCGCACGATGAAGGGCACGCGCAGGCCGCCTTCGTACACGGTGGTCTTGCCGCCAGCAAAGGCCATGCCGTGGTCGCTAGTGAAAATGATAATCGTGTTTTCCCATTTGCCGTTTTTCTTGAGAATCTCCATCAACCGACCAAGCCCTTGGTCCACGCGCGAAGTGCTTTGGTAATACTGCGCGAGCTCAGCGCGCGTCTCAGGGGTGTCCGGCAGGAACGGCGGTACGGTGACTTTGGCGGGATCATAAAAAACTTCCTTCACGCCGGGGTATGCGCCTTTGTTCGGTTTGTTGCCGAAACGATTGGGTTTGTGCGGCAGCTCGTTGGCATCGCCGCCGCCGCGATGGGGGTCACTGGTGGCGTAGTATAAAAAGAAAGGTTTTTTGTCGTCGGACTTAATAAACGCTTCGCAGTTGTTGGCCATCTCGACGGTGCTGCGGCTGTTGGCCTTGATTTTGGTTTCAAAGAAATAAACGTCTTCCGGCCCGTTATGATGTTTGCCAACGCGCGCGGTGCGGTAGCCAGCTTTGGCGAGGAGCACGGGGAGGGTTTTCACCCACGGGAAGCTGCTGAATTTGTGGAACGAGTGCAGATGGCCGTAGTGGCCGTTGCGATGATTGTGGAGGCCGCTGAGAATGACCGAGCGGCTGGCGCTGCAACTGGCGGTGGTGGCAAAGGCGTAGCGGAAGAGCGTGCCATCGGCGGCGAGCCGGTCGATATTGGGCGTCACGGCGGCCATATCGCCGTAGCAGCCGAGCGTGGGGCTGAGGTCATCGGCGATGACGAAGACGATGTTTTTCTCGGCCGCCGGTAGAATCCAAGCGACGAGAACCGCGACCGCCAGCAATATCCGTTTTCCAAGTTTCATTTCGAAGACGTAAATCCCGCGCATGTGGGAAGTGTCGGGACATCTTGCGGTTACTTTTTCAAAAACGCCAGCAAATCCGCTAATTCCTTCTTCGTCATGGTTTTTTCCAACTGCTCGGGCATGAGCGAAATAGGGCTGGCGCGGAGGGTTTTGATGTTTTTGCGCGCCAAAGTTTTGGTGAGGCCGAGGGGGAGCTTGAGGGTGATTTGCTCGGGCGTGTCGGCGGCGAGGAGACCGGCGAAGGTTTGGTCGTCC
>Ga0114993_10001853_pt1 | contig 23998 bp, 14 predicted proteins | sample ArcticOcean_MG_C_FD_87042 | JGI IMG/M metagenome (GOLD analysis project Ga0114993, IMG submission 87042) | Marine microbial communities from western Arctic Ocean - ArcticOcean_MG_CB2_150 | ecosystem: Environmental > Aquatic > Marine > Oceanic | place: Arctic Ocean: Canada Basin | collected...
CTACATCGGAGAAACAACTCTGCATCATTATTATTGGTAGCGTTGCCCTGCCAGAGCGCTTGCAACTGGGTCTGGCTGCTATCGAGAAACACATCGAAGATCAGCGTGAAGTGATGGGCATCACAGCACCCACCCCCACCATTGCCGGGGGCGTTGAAGTAGGTCTCGAGACCTCGTCCCGATCCGAACACATTGTCGAGCCAGAGGTAGTCCACAGGTTGTTGATCGATGTGGGGTACCTCGCTGCCATCACTGATCTCGGTTCCCCACTCCACATCATGAAACATTCCTCGTGGAGTCAGCACCGATGAACCCAGTTGCGCAACCAGCGCCAGTTCATCGGCGGGAGACGCATCATCGAATCTCCACTCGGAGGTGAACTGGGTCGGATAACTCAGATCGGTGGTGAAACTCCACGTCGGACCCTCGGTCAGCTGGGCGCCGAGGTGAGAATCGATACGCCAGAAGTAGCTGGTCACCTCATCGAGGGGGCCGGGATCGAAAGTGGTCGTCAGTTGATTGCCCTGGAAGTCGCCGGCACCCAGGATTGCGGTGGTGCCCAGGTACACATCGTAGGAATCGCCCGGGTCGCAGGGAAACCACTGCAACAGCGGCGAAAAGGAAACATGGGTGGCAGCGTCGGGTGGTTCCGGAGCGGAGGCTCCGGCACTGGAGTTGCCGACCTGAAATGACTCCTCCAGCGACCATTCACTCCAACCAAGACTGCGATCCCGGTAACGAACTCGCCAGTAGACGGTGACGCAGCCGGGAAGGGGTGTTTCCAGGCAAGCATGGGTCATGTCGGGATCGGTCACGGTGTCGATGCTGATGCCTGGATCGACCGCCGGCGTCCGGTACCAGTTCTGAAAGCGTCGCCACTGGTCCACCACCGGATCGCTGTAATCTCCCGAGATCGTCGTCATCTGCCACTGGCTCTCGATGTGGGCATCGCCATCTGGGTCGAGGTAGGTACTGGCAGTCAGGGTCACATCATCTCCCAGGATCGTCCCTGACGTCGGTCCGGGAAAGAGTGCCACGGGAGTTTCAGGGATCAGGTTGTAGCGACGCACGGTGATGTCATCGATGACCTCGTTATCGCGGAAGATGTAATCATTGCCGCGACTGATCCTCCTCAATCGGAAGCTCGGGTCGGCTCCAGCCTCCACATCCATCAGCACGAATCCCCACTCCGGCACACTGAACTCGAACTCCTCGTAATCGGCGTTGGGATAGAGGCCCCAGTAGTCGAGTGATCCCATGGCACTGGCAACATTGACCATGGTGTGCTGATGGTCGCGGCTCTGGCCCCGCGAGTATCCATGGGTATGGCCAAAGAAATGAATCGATGGCTTGCCGGTCAAGGTACTGAACTGCTCGACCATGCTGACCATCTGGGTACTGAAGAGTGTTTCTCCTGGGGTCCAGATCTCCGACTTGTGGGGGTGGTGGAACTGGGCAAAGACGAAATCGATCCGGTCATCGATGGTTGCATCTTCCAGAACCAGGGCGAGCCAATCCAGTTGCTCCTGGATGCGATAGCCGGGATTGGTATCGAGGGTGATGACCCTGACATTGCGATGATCGAGGTAATGCCAGTGCTCCTCGTAGCCAGCGGTACCGTTGGTCGGCAATTGCAGGTAATCGAAGTAATACTGCGCATCCGCCTCATGATTTCCCAGCGCAGGGATCAGCGGCACATGCCGATAGAGCAGTTTCGCCTGGCCAAAGAAGTGATCCTGCCAGTGCGCATGATTGGATCCGGTCGAGACCAGATCTCCCGGTACCAGTGAGAAGGAAAGACTCCGATCGAGAGGCAATCCGTACTCCTGCGAGCAGAAGGAAATCACCCCTTCATTGATCACCTCTTGATGCTTGATGCCGTTGCTTCCGACCTGGCAATCAGAATAGGCGATGAAACGAAACGGGCTCTCATCTGTGAGTGGCGGTGGAGTGCTGAAGAAGTGGGTCGCACTGACGATGCTTCCACTGATCACCCGGTAGAAATATCGAGTATCGGGAGTGAGACCCAACAGTTCAACATGGTGAATAAAGGCTCCGCCACCACTGGCGATACTGGTACCTGTCGACTGCTGGCCAAGGCCACTGGTGAGACCATACTCCACCAAACTCTGACTACTCACCGCAGTCTCCCAGCCGATCACCATCGAGGAGGATGTCGGTGACTGCAGGTACGGCTCGACGATCAAGTTCCCGACCTGAGATTCTGCCGGAGTGGACAGCGCCAAAGTCAGCAGCAGTGGAAGTGCCAGTGAAGAGGCAAATAAAGGGGCAAATGAAGGGGCAAATGAAGGGGCAAATGAAGGCGCCTGCGAGATTCTCATCATTCCTGCACTTCCCGGTTCAGCGATGCCACCCTGATTTCATCGGCGAGCGCACTGCCTGGTAAGATCATCGCCACTCGAAGTATCGGAGCGGATCTATCATCATCCGATTATCCCCACCCACAACGACCGGGTCAACTGCTCGGATTGCAGGTGAATACCGGTCTCTTCCCTTCGATCCCGACATACTGGACAATCCGGATCAAAGGTGATGAATTCAACGACATCGAGCCGAACGAACAGGACACGGAGGCCCCATCGATGACCACTCTCGAGATCCCGGAAGCCGAATATGCACGACGCAGAGCCAGCGTCCTCACCGATCTTGCCGGGGCTACGGGTCTGGTCTTCGCCGGTTCAGGCGGTGGACTGGAGGAAGACTTTCGGCCCGATCTCAACTTCCAGTACCTGACTGGAATCATCGACGAGCCGGGAGCCATCCTGCTGCTCGATCCCAGCGCAGTGCAGAGCCCTCGCCAGCAGATTCTGTTTCTCACTCCTCACCTGCCGGAAGTGGAGCGCTGGGATGGTTGGCGCGGCCCGATCGACTCCGCCCTGAAACAGAAGTGCGGCTTCAAGACGGTCATGCGTACCAGCCACTTCGCCGGTGCCTTGTTGCAATCTTGCAAGCGATCGAAGAAGGCTGCGTGTCTCCACCCCCTCTCCAATCATGTCAGCCCGATCGGTCCCGATCTGGAAGTGTTGCAGAAGTTGCAGCAGCGAATCCCGGGACTGGTGATCGACGACAGCAGTTTGATCGTTCCACGGCTGCGGGCGGTGAAATCTGAACCCGAGCTGGCGATGATCCGTCGCTCCGCGGAGATCACCGAGGAGGGCTATAGTTCCATCCTGTCGATGCTCAAACCGGGAGTCTCCGAGTTCGATGTCCAGGAGGCCGCAGAGCATGGTTATCGGAGCCATGGATCGAGGGGGCCCTTCTACGGCACCATCGTCGGGGCGGGATTCAACGGAACCATCCTTCACTACCGCGCCAATTCCAAAATCATCGGCGAGAACGATCTGGTCGTCATCGATAGCGGAGCCCGCTACGGCGGTGGTCCCTGTGGATACGGTTCCGATGTCACCCGCACCTATCCAGCCAGTGGAGTCTTTACCGAGCGGCAGAAGGAAATCTACCAGATTGTGCTCGACTCCCTCGAGACCACCATCGCTGCAGTCAAGGCAGGCGTGAAGTACTCCGAACTGGATGCGATCTCCAGAAAGGTCATCACGGATGCTGGATACGGCGACCATTACCCCCACGGTGTCGGTCACCCGATCGGCCTCGAGGTCCATGATGTACAACCGGATCCCTTCGCTCCCGAAGGTGCCGTCATCACCATCGAACCGGGAATCTACTTGCCCGATGAAAACTTCGGCGTTCGCATCGAGGACGACATCCTGGTCACCGTAGATGGACATGTGAATCTGACTGGCAACATCCCCAAGACCATCGATGAAATCGAATCCTCGATGGCGAATTATCAAGTCTGATCCGGAAGAAGGAGGAATCGCCTTGAATCGAGCTGAAGCGAGGGAAATCCTCGACTCGATGATGGAATCACCCGCTCTACGAGCCCACGTGAGATCGGTCGAAATCGTCATGGAAGCCTACGCCGGAAAGTTCGGTGAGGACCCGGATCAGTGGGCCATCACCGGCCTGCTCCATGACGCTGATTACGAGAAGTATCCCGATCAGCATCCACAGGTCATCACTGGCATCCTCGAAGAGCGAGGCGAGCAAACGATGGCCCATGCGATCCATTGCCACTACACCCGTTGGGGCTACACCTGCGAGAACAAGCTCGACAAGGCACTCCTCGCCTCGGATGAACTGACCGGGCTGATCATCGCTGTCGCTCGTCTTCGTCCCAACAAGTTGCAGGATTTGACCCCGAAATCGGTGAAAAAGAAGTTAAAGGACAAGAACTTCGCTGCAGGAGTCGACCGTGAAGAGGTGCGGATCGGCGTTGAATTGCTCGAGGAGGATCTGGATGACCACATCCGATTCATCATCGATGCTCTTCGACCCCATGAGGGCGAACTGATCGCTTGATTGGCTTCCAGTCTCTTTCCTGGACTCCACCTGTCCGTAAGAATGCGTGAACGATAGATGGCAGTGTTTCACTGCTGGATAGGACTGGCTGCAAATGGTTCGATTTGGCTCACTGATCCCGCTAGTCTTGATCTCGCTGGTCTTGATCTCGCTGGTCTTGATCTCGTGGGTCGACTCACTCGCCGCCCCTGCAGAAGAGCATCCGACACCCGGCGAATCCGCAGCGGCTCCCACACCTCGTTGGTGTGACTTACCCCTGGTTCGTCCTTCCATTCCAGAGGTTCAAGCGACCGCGCTATCGATGCGAACCGATCTCGATCGTATCTGGCTCCATCGGCTTCAGACGCTGGGATTGGAGCCTGCTCCACCCGCTTCCGAGGTGGACCTGATTCGACGACTCCATTACACCCTGACCGGGCTGCCCCCTTCCCCCGAACAGGTCCAGGACTATCTCACCGACGACACCCCCGATCGGTGGCAGAGGTTGGTCGATCGCCTGCTGCAAGATGAACAGTTCGGTGTCCACTGGGCGCGCCACTGGCTGGACCTGGTCCGCTGGGCAGAAACGGATAGTTATGAGCGTGATCGTCTGAAACCAGGCGCGTGGAGATATCGCGACTGGATCGTCGACAGCCTCAATGCGGACATGGGCTACGACCAGTTCGTCACCATGCAGTTGGCCGGAGATGAACTGGATGATGAAACCATCGACCACCACATCGCCACCGGCTTCTTGCACCTGGGGATCCGCGATGACGAACCGGCAGATCCATTGCAGGCGGTTTACGACGATTTCGATGGAATGCTCGATACCACTTGTCGAACGATGCTCGGAATCAGTATCGGTTGCGCACGCTGCCACGATCACAAGGGAGACCCGATCCCGACCCGCGATTACTACCGCCTGTTAAATTTCTTCGAGGGACTCAAGCCGTACAAGGTTGGCGGTGGCAACGGAATTTCGACCAACAACTTCGTCCGTACCCTTCCCGTCGACCTGGGACGCTCGAATTACGAGGCCACCGTACAACAGTGGAAGACCGAGCGAAGTGAGCGGCTGTCAGAGGTCCACAACCTGTTGACCGAGGTGAAGGAACGCTGGGGCGAAGATGTTCTGCAGCAAGCACGGTCCTCACTGTGGCGAGACCAGGTGCTGCACCTGCCCTTCTCCGGTGAAGAAACTGCGTTGAAGGAAGATCGTGACAGTTCCCGCGGACCAGGACGTCAGGGCGAAGGATTGGTGCTCGACCAAAATGATCGACTTCTCATCGATCGCCCCGTTCAGGACGACTTCTCCATCTCCCTGTGGTTCCGTACCGATCATCCAGGCGCCGGAGGAAATACTGATCTTCGCTGGTTCCGCGGCACGGGGCTGGTCGACGGTGAAATCGGTGGAGTCGTCAACGACTTCGGAGTCTCACTGGTGGGAGACCATGTCTGTGCCGGCACCGGCAATCCTGAAGTGTTCATTCATGGGCCCCAGGGGATGGCCAACGGACAGTGGCATCACGTGGTCTTTACCCGCCACCGAAAGAGCGGAGAAATCGTTCTCTGGGTCGACGGCAGTCGAGTCAGTTCGGGCACCGGCGGAAAACAAGCACTCGACGCTCCCGAGCAACTCAGCATCGGCAGGATGTTCCCGGACCACCAAACACTTCAGGGATCGCTCGACGAGATCCGCATCTGGGATCGAGTTCTCGATGCCAGTGAGGTACTCGATCTTGCCATCGAGGGAGGAGCCCTCCCCGCTCACCAGCAACTGGTGGAGGAGCGCCTCGGTACTGCAGAGGCGCTTCGCCTGAACGCTGCAGTCACGAGGCTCGGTCAGCTCTCTCCCCCCAGCCGAGAGGAAGTACAGATACTCTCTGCTCAGGAGTTGCCGACCCCTGCTGCGGGACATATCCGGGTTCGCGGCACGGCATCGGTCAAGGGGGAACCAGTGACTCCCGGATTTCCGCAGATCCTCGGCGGCCAGGAAGCCACGATCGTCCGCCCTTCGGATGGTCAGAGCTCCGGACGGCGACTGGCGCTGGCCCGCTGGATCACATCCCCTGACAACCCGAGAACTTCACGAGTGATCGCCAATCGAATCTGGCAGCATGTTTTCGGCAGAGCGATCGTCGAGTCTCCCAATGACTTCGGCAAACTGGGGCTTCTTCCCCATGACCAGCAATTGCTCGACCTGTTCGCCACGGAGATCGAAGCGCAACAATGGAGCATGAAGTCGGCCATCCGACTGCTAGTTTCATCATCGATGTTCAGGATGTCGAATCAGTTCAACGAGGAATCGAATCGGGTGGATCCTGAGAACAACCACCTGTGGCGTTTTCGTAGCCGCCGTCTCTCCGCCGAAGAGGTTCGCGATTCGGTGTTGGCGGTCAACGGGTCACTCAATCGCTCCCTCGGTGGACCGGGTGTCTACCCGCCGATGCCAAGCGAAGTGCTCGCCACCGCATCTCGCCCCGGCCAGGCGTGGGGCCGATCGAGTCCAGAAGATGCCGCTCGCAGGAGTCTCTTCATCCATGTGAAGCGATCACTCCTGCACCCCTTGTTACTGGCCTTTGACATGGCAGATACCGATTCACCCTGCCCGGTCAGGTTCAACACCATTCAACCCACCCAGGCGCTGACCCTGCTCAACAGTGATTTCACCGGCAAGCAGGCTCGCCTACTGGCTCAGAAGATGAGCCGTCAAGAAACGACCTTGTCACGGCAAATCGCACGGGTCCTCTACCTCATCTCCCAGCACCCCCCGGATGCGCAACGAGTCGAGAGGAACCTGGCTTTCGTCGAGAGTTTGAAGACCGAACACCAACTCGATGAGAACCAGGCGCTGGAAGTGTTCTGCTTGATGGCATTCAACCTGAACGAGTTCATTCATATCGATTGATGGAGACCAACATGACCGACCAGCCACAGGGAAAGGGCCAATTTTGCGGCAGAACTCGCAGGGAATTCCTCTGGGAATCGGGGGCGGGATTCGCATCTCTGGCTCTCGGAGGATTGCTCGGTAACGGCTTCTTCGCTGGCCAGAGCCTCGCCGCGGATGGCTTGACTCAATTCAAGAGCCCACTGACTCCGCTGCCGGCGATGCTCGCCGCACGAGCAAAATCGGTGATCTTTCTCTTCATGTATGGCGGTCCCAGTCATATGGACACCTTTGATTACAAGCCTGCTCTTTACCCGCTCGATGGTAAGACCATCGATGTCACGACCTTTGGTCGAGGGGGGCATCGCAAACAGGGTCGAGTCGTCGGCCCGAAGTGGAACTTCAAGCAATACGGAGAATGTGGCAAGTATGTCAGTGATCTGTTTCCCAATGTCGGCTCGATGGTCGATGACATCACTTTCCTCCACTCGATGACTGCCGATTCTCCATTGCACGGCTCTGCCATGTTGATGATGAACTCGGGAAAGTTGCTGAGCGGAGCCCCCTGCCTCGGATCGTGGGTCAACTATGGTCTGGGCACCCTCAACGAGAACCTACCGGGATTCGTGGTGATGCTCGATCAAACCGGGGGGCCCATCTCCGGGGCCAAGAACTGGTCGAGTGGCTACATGCCCGGCCAGTACCAGGGCACGGTGCTACGGTCGGAAGACCCTCCCATCCTCGATCTCCAGCCACCGCCAGCGCTGGGAGGTGGAATCCAGCGCTCGGTACTCGATCACCTCCGAGCAGAGAACGCTGAACATGCCATCGAGCGACTGGGGAATCCCGATCTATCGGCGAGGATCGCCAGTTACGAACTCGCCTATCAGATGCAAAGTTCTGCGCCCGAAGCTGTTGATCTCGCAAAAGAAGATGAGGAAACCCACTCCCTCTATGGCATCGACCAGGCCAAGACCCAGGACTTTGGCAAGAAGTGTCTGATGGCGAGGCGATTGGTGGAAAGAGGCGTTCGCTTCGTCCAGATCTACTCGGGAGGCAATCACAACGACAACAACTGGGATGCCCACGGGGACCTGAAACTCAATCACGATAAACATGCCGGAGCGACCGACCTCCCCATCGCCGGGCTGCTGAAAGACCTCAAGAGAAGAGGGATGCTCGATGAGACTCTGGTGATCTGGGGTGGTGAATTTGGAAGACAACCCACGGCAGAGTATTCAGAGGGAACCGGACGCGATCACAACGCGTATGGATTCACGATGTGGATGGCTGGCGGCGGAACCAAGGGCGGAACCAGTATCGGCCAGACCGATGAACTCGGATCCGCTGCAGTCGAGAGTCCTTTGCAGGTCAAGAATTTGCACGCCACAGCACTACACTTGATGGGGCTCGATCCAAATCGGCTCACCTATTTCCATGCCGGACTCGATCGAAAACTGGTCGGATTCGAAGATGAACAACCGATCTGGAATGCGATCTCCTGAGCAAAGGGAGTCATCTCCTCTTTGATGGTGATACAGATCTGAACATTCGGCGGATGCTATTGCAGCACTGTGAATAGCAGTATCATGGCTGGTAAGGTCCGAAGGAGGTCATCATGCCAGTTTCAGATTCTCGATCATCTCTCTTGTTGCTGTGCGGTTGCTTGTTGCTGCTGTTCCTTACCCTCCCCACTTTCTGCCAGGCGCAATTCACTCCAACCCTGTCGACCAGTATCGACAACCTCGATTCAGGACAAGCGAGCGGCTTCATCCAGGATGGGTTCTTCTTCGAGGGTCAAGAGGGACCCTCTTCGATGCTGATTCAATTCGACCGCGGCTCCTTCGATTTCTCCGGATATGCTCCAGGACAACTGGTGGGAAGCCTGGTCGTCGAGGTCTTTGTCAGTGTAATTTTCGTCACCATCTCAGGGGACATCATTGCGGATGTTCAAGTGACCTCGGTCGGTCCCGATACGATGCAGGCGATCGCAGTCATCACCGACATCACGGGAAATGTTTCGGCAGGCCTATCGCTACTGGGGATTGATCTCAACATCGGCGATACCGCATTCGATGTGCTCTATACCGATCTTCCCGGAGACACCGGAGCCACCATGAATGTCACCGACGCAGGATCCCTGCCTCTGAGTGGCAATCTAGATTTCGACATTCCACTGACCTGGACAACTGCTCCCATTCTCACTCACTCCCCCTTCGGAGGAGATCTCGTCGTCGAAACGCTACTCACATCTACGACTGGCATCGAGTCCTCCTTCAACGAGGTCTTCCCGCTCAGTGGAGGCGCTACTCCGGATCAGTTCAATCGAGGCGACGCCAACCAGGATGGTGGTTTTGATATCAGCGACCCGATCTCCATGCTCGGTTTCTTGTTCAACAACGGCACTGTTCCTTGCGTACTCGCCTGTGATGCCAATGACGATAACGGGGTCGACATCGCGGATGCGGTCTTCTGCCTGAGCGCACTCTTCGGCAGCGGAGCTCAGCCTCCCGCTCCCCATGGTGCATGTGGGGATGATCCGACTCCTGGATTGCTGACCTGTCTCCAGCAAAACAACAACTGCCCCTGATTCGTCGGGCACGGGGAGGTGAACATCGAACATTCTCCATCGAATACAACGATTCTGGGCCGTGGGGTTCTGCTGGCATTGCTGGCGATAGCCACTCCCTGTTCAGCGCAGTTCGACCCATCGGTGACCACCTCCTTCGACAACCTGCAGGGCGGTTTCGCGAGTGGATTCAGTCAAGACGTACTCTTCCCCGAAGGCAGTGAAGGGCCCACAAGCCTCGTGATTCAATTCGATAGAGGCTCCTTTGATTTCACCGGCTTCGTTCCCAGTCAGCAGGTCGGCGCAGTCGTCTTCGACATCCTCATTCAAACTCCTGTGGTCATCGTCGCCGGACAGATCATCGCCGAGGTTCAAATCAGCACGGTCAGTTCCGATACAATGAGTGCGATCGCAATGGTCACAGAGATCACCGGAAATGTTGCGGCGGGTCTTGCACTGCTGGGGTTCCCCAACCCAACAGGTCAGGTGGCATTCGATGTTCTCTTCACTGACCTGCCTGATGACACCGGCGGCACCATGAGTGTCACGGATGCGGGTAGCCTGCCCCTGACTGGAATTCTGGATTTCGATGTCCCACTGATCTGGACCACCGAGCCGATTTTCAGACACTCGCCGACAGGTGAAGACCTTGGGGTCAATACCATCTTCACATCCACAACGGGTGCTGTTGTCTCATTCGATGAACTGTTCCCAGTTGCGGATTCTCTGGGACCGGAGTTCCAGCGCGGGGACTGCAACACCGATGGCTCCTTCAACATCGCAGACGCCATTTTTTCACTGGATTCGCTCTTTGGCGGTGGAGTGGATGGCAGTTGCGGCGACGCATGCGATTCGAACGATGATGGGAGCATCAATATTGCCGATGCAATCTTCACCCTCGCTGCATTGTTCAGTGGAGGCACGATGCCAGATCCTCCCACCCCTGGCTCATGCGGTTGGGATGAAACCAATAATGACACTCTCTTCTGCGCGGTCTACAACGCCTGCTGATCCTCAGACCATCACATCCGCTTCACGGCACATTCCTGTTCCTGATGGAGAATCAGGGGCAGACAGAAAATGAGTCGCAACCACCGATAGTCCCCGCCGGGACACCACAGTCCGGGTAGGGAAACTCTGGTGGGGTTCCACCCTGAAAGATGAAGCTCAACTCCCCGATCACATCCGATAGATCCAGCAGTTCGTCACCGTTGAAATCGAAGGCTGCCACGCAATCGACCCGAGCAGTTGCAAACAGATACTGCAGCATCCAGACCGGGTCGGAGATATCCATGCCGCCATCCTGATTTGCATCACCTCGGATGAAAGCACTGCCCTGACAAACGTCGAGAACCCCATCCCCGTTGTCATCCGGTCCCTGACACTCGTCTGGAATACCGTCGAGATTGCAATCCGTAGAGGTACCCGAGGCCAGGTCCACCGAATCGGCAACGCCGTTGCCATTGCAGTCAGGCGGTGGCCCCTTGGAGATGCTGAATACATCCTCAAAACTACCATCGCTTCGAACCATCGTGGCTCCGAGGTTGGATCCGGAAAAGTTGAGCGCCAGTGACCCGAGTATCGATCCTGAGTAATACATTGCCGGGTGATCCAGCGATCCGCTTCCCACCGTGCCGCTCGATCCCATGACGATGTACACGGTACCCTGATTCGGCGACGAGTCCTTCTGGTACCCACCGTCTCCGAGCGGGTCTCCGTTACCACCATCAACGATGTGGAGTGCGGGGTTCCAGGTTCCGCTGTTGCCATCGTGTCCGTCGATCAGAAACGATCTTTCGTAAACATGGCTATGCCCCGACAGCACCAGGTCACAACCTCCTGCCTCGAGGATGGGTAACGCATTCTCTCTCATATCTCTCATCCGACCGCCACTATCAGCCACTTCGTCCGAATCGTGGGTCCCCTTGGTGTAGGGAGGATGATGGAAGAAGGTCACGATCCAATCCTGAGCAGTGCTCGCGAGGTCGAGTTCAAGCCAGGTCAACATCGGGGCAGTTGTAGAGAGGTCCGATCCTTCCGAGTCGAGACAGATGAAGTGCGCATTACCAAAATCAAAGGAATAGAACGCTTCTGTCCCGGAAGCGACTCCTCCGGAGACTCCATCGGTCGGATTGGTTACCAGTCCGTAGTAGACCGAAGGCATCGTTTCGTGGTTTCCACGTGTCGAGGCAAACGGTGTCTGGATCAACATCTGCTGGTAAACATTGAAGAACGCAGCCTGATACTGGGCATCGGTGCCAGAGAGATAGGCGTTATCCCCCAGCAATAACCACAGATCAGTGTATGTCGAATCCGAATAGGAATAGTAAGCATCTCGCACAAGTGCCTGGCTGCTATTTGCGGTTCCGAAATCTCCAATCGCCCACACACTGAAAGGGGTCGCAGATCCCGGGATGGGAGAAGTTTCGAAGAAGTGATTTGCGGAATCTCCGGCCAGGTCCTGCTCTGCCGTACCGATGGCATAGTAATAGCGGGTATCTGGCATCAAGCCAGTCAGCACAACCTCATGGTCGATGGTAGTGGTCGATGAAGATACGGAACCTGTCAATGAACCGGCATCGAGTCCGAAGCGAACGCCACTGGTTGTTGCCGTGTCGGTTCTCCATCGGACCGTGATCGAATCAGCTGTGACCCTCTGAAGATAAGGACCGCGCAGCACCGATGCTGGAGGCGGCGCACCTTCGTTGATGACGACCGTGAGTTTCGGTCGCTCTGTTGTCTGAGTCGCCTCGCTACTTCGCAACACTGCTCCATTAGTTCCGCCGGTCGGCCGGAAAATCCAACCACGGTTACTGGCCGGGTTGACCGCCCATTGTTCGATACTGTGCAGTACATCGATGGACTGCGGCCCGGTAGCACCGAGTGCGGACCCGACCTCTAATCCATAATCTTCAGATTGCACGCCAGCAGCGGCTCCAAAACTGTTGAAAGTAGTCGGAGACGGTGGAGACCAGTCGACCTCGATCTCATTGACCGTCGCCGCATCACCGGGGTCAATCGAGGTATAGGAGAGAGTTGCGGATGTGATCACGTCTGAAGGCTGAATCTGCCCCGGCAGCGACCCGAAGATCTCATCAAACCGGATGATCAGGAAGTTCTGTCCTCCGGCATCGGAACCGTCCCACTCGATCACCAAACTGGTGTCATGATTCGCATTTCCCACCGCACCCTGCAGCCATGTATCGGTGGTCTGACTGTGGCTATAAACCCCCGCCTGAAATGTAAGGGTGTCTGCATGGAGCAATGACGTGAACAGCAACAGCAATGTTCCGAGAATATAAATAGGTGTGGTACGCATGAGGATAGGTACACCTTCCCGAGTTCAAATGCAGTTTGGATTTGTCTCGCCATTCAGTGGAACTCCGCTCGGTTCCCTGGTCCGCAGGAGCACACGGATGCGGAAGGCCACCTCTGAAGTCCCGACAGTAGATAAAGAAATTCGAGGGCCATCAAGTGAGCACCCGCACCGATGGCTATGGAAAGGAGGTCGAGAGAATCACCCGCCGTTGGGAACTCATCCATGGTCTCGCCAGGGCATCTTCGACTCGTACTGATTAGTACACTGGGCGACATTTCAAACGGTTGAAAGTAGAGGCTGTTAACCTTTGAATCTGACGCACTTCCATCTCCATCGTCACCCGTTCCGCAGCGGCATCGAAGCCACCCGTTGGGTACTCGATTCTCTCTTGCCAGCGGCCGTCTCCGGCTCGCTTCACTGCTGTTGAGAGAAACTGATGTTCAGAGAACGGGTGCTCAGAAACAGGTGAGCGAATCCGCAGTCGGATCGGGACCGGGCGTGGGGAACGGCGGTGCAGGAGGTACACCTCCGCTGAAGAGGTAACCCAGTACGCTGATCGCATCGGCGATATTGATATTCCCCGAATCGTTGGAATCGACGGCGTCTGGACAAATCGGAGCAATCCCGGTGACAAACAAGTAGTCGAGAGTTGTGATCACATCACCGAGATTGAGGATCTGATCCTGGTTGGCATCGCCTCGGACGAAGATCGGGGCCGGCGAACCCACAACCACGATACAAGACGCTGGATCCGACTCGAATCCATCCCTCAATGCGAGCAAGACAAACTCGCGGGTCCCTGGTGCTGCACTCGTGTCGAGAAAGGAAACTCCTTGTCCCGGTAGAATCGAAAGCAGCGACCCATCGCGATAGATCTCGATCTCGTCATAATCCAGATCTCCATTGATCCACGAGATCTGAACTCCACTGGGATCATCGACGCAGGTCAAATTGTTCACCGGAGACGGAGGCGTAGAGGCTGGAGAGTTGTCATAGATGCAGGTAGATGGAGTGCTCTCGAGGCCGCTTCGAATCGCCACGAAGGTGTACTCCAGCAAATCCTGTGGAGCAAAGATGTCGGTGTACTGGGTGACGAATCCAGACAGATTGGCGACAAAGACACCGTTCCTGATCACCTGGATCAGATCATAATCGGAGGCACCAAGAATCCATGAAAGATTGACTCCCCCCGGATCCGCGACACAGGTCAGCGCCTCCACCGGCGGCGGCGCCGTGACCACGGGAGAGTTGTCCACTTGGCATGAAATGGGGAAACTCGTGAGAACATCGCGAATCGCAACAACGCTGTAGTCGAGCAGAGACTGAGGAGCCAAAACGTCGACATAACTGGTCGCTGAGCCGGGGAGGTCGACCAGCAATACACCATCGAGTGAGATCTGGAGTTGGTCGTAATCCAGATTCCCCAGCGTCCAGCTGAGTTGGACCGATCCCGCATTGAGGGTGCAGTCCAGAGCCTCGATTGGATCGGGGGGTGTCGATGGTCCTCCCCCAAGAAGATCGATGACGAGGTTTTGATCCGAATTGACAAGCACCGCATCGATGGTGACGGGATTCAAGCCGCTTCCTGGGAGCGGAGTAGCCGTCACATCATAGGTTCCTGCCACCTGGCGAAGGGCGAATGCACCCAGCCCATCGGTGTCATTCCCATGGACATAGGCGGGCACTCCGGTGTTGCTATCGATGAGGGTGATTTCCACTTCCCCCACCGGTGTGACCCCTGCCACGACCGTTCCCGTGATGGCGAAGCCATCCGGCACCACCACACTTCCCAGATCCACATTGCTCGCGACGAGGACCGCTTCGATCACCAGAGGTGCGGCACCGCTCGAGAATCTCGGCCTGAAGGCGATGTCATAGGTGTCGGGCACTACCTGGACGGAGAACACACCCGAAGAATTGGCATTGTCATGGGCAGTGGGAATCTCTACTCCCGTGGCACTGATGTAAAAGTCCAGATCGGTCTCCGGAACCGACTGCCCCGAGGAGTTCAGCACCTCTCCACTGACAGAGAAACCATCCGGTAGGACGAGGACTCCAAGATTGGCGCCACCCACCGGGATCGAGATCGGCATCAGACTCGACACCAAGGGCGAGCCCTGAGGTGGATCGATCTCCAGCTGGAAATCACCCGAGGGTGCCAACACGCTGAAGATTCCAGATCCATTGGTATTGTCTCCCGGAGTGAGGATCTTCTCTCCAGTGTCGGGATCTCGGACATCGATATCACCCGCGACCACCGGAGATCCTCCAAGATCGAGAACCGTCCCAGTCAACGTGTAGCCATTTCTCAGCACAACGTCACCCACATCAACCAAGAAAAACAACGCAAGATCGGACAGCATGACCGGCACCAGCGGAACCGAACTACTGGAGGGATCTGCGACGAATCGCACATCCCAGAATGCGCGGGAGACCTTGACCGCAAATTCTCCAGCGGCATCCGTTGTATCGCCAGAGAACGGAGTTGGCTGACCGCTGATCGGGTCATAGAAATCCAGGTCCACCAGTTCCAGCGGCTGACCCAACTCAGTCACCACACGGCCGGCAACGATTCCAGCATCCAGCAGTTCGATGGTCCCGAGGTTGGTATTGCCAGAAAGGGTAACGGTCTGAAGAGTTCGATCGAATAATGGATCCGTGGCTGCCACCTGAAATGTGATGTCGAAGAAACCGGAGGGCACGGACTGACAGATCGCCAGCGAGAAACTACCATTCGCCAGTGAGAAATCCTGGCTCAGAGTCATCGGCTGTCCGGTCGAGAGCTGGGTGATATCGATGTCGACCCCACCGACTCCCTGTCCGTTGCTATCGACCACCACACCCGAGATCACCCAGGATGCGGGTGTACATTGAGCCGAGAGATCCCCAGAGGCTAGGGAGAAGCAGGCCAGTATCAGGAAGAGGCTCCATACAACTTTATGGACTTCATTAAACACGAGAACCGCTCCTCCACGATTTTCTGACAATTCAGCAGATTGCCCGGAAACCAACTGAAACTTCACCCACAATCCTTACTATACCTGACACCAGAACAACTTCCGCTCGAAATGTCGGCTTGGTCGATCTAGTTGACCTTCAATTGCCGATTGGGATGAAAACATTTGATCAAGTATCTTGGCTCCAAAAGAGTGCTGATTCCGGCCATCTCGGCCCTGCTCAGGAACATTCCTGACTCTACTAGCATTCTTGATCTGTTCAGCGGGACCTCGAGAGTCGGCTGTGCCTTGAAATCGATCGGTTGGAGAGTGGTATCCAACGACTGGAATCACTACGCCAGGACTCTGGCCATGTCTCATGTGGTGTTCGACTCCGATCGTCTCGCAGAAGCCACAAACGTGCTCAATCACCTGCGCCAGGTCTCCCCGGTCGATGGCTGGTTCACTGAAACCTATTGCCGAAAGAGCAGGTATTTCACCCCAGAAAATGGCGCTCGCATCGAGGGGATTCGACACGCGATCGATCAACTCGATCTCGACGATGAACTCAGATGCGTCGCTCTCACCTCCTTGATGGAGGCAGCGGATCGGGTCGATTCGACGGTCGGAGTCCAGATGGCCTACCTCAAGAAGTGGGCACCGCGAGCACTTCAACCGCTCCGATTGCGAGATCCGGAACCCCTCCCGAGAAGCCCTCACGGCAAAGCAGAGGTACACCGACTCGAGGCACGTGAGGCTGCTGCAACGCTGGAAGCCGATGTGGCTTACCTCGATCCGCCCTACAACCAGCACAAGTATCTGGGCAACTACCACATCTGGGAAACGCTAGTGCTATGGGATCAACCAGAAGTCTACGGCGTGGCATGCAAGCGGATCGAGTGTCAATCCCGCAGGAGTGATTTCAACTCTCGACCGGGCATTCGTGCGGCGATGGAGCAGATGGTCCAGAAGTTGTCGGCGCGCTACTTGCTGGTTTCCTTCAATAACGAGGGATACATCGATCGATCGGAGATGGAGAAGATTCTCTCCAGCCGTGGTCCAGTTCAGACCCTATCACGGCCGCACCCTCGCTACGTCGGAGCGAAGATCGGCATTCACGACCCTTCCGGGCGAAAGGTCGGGAAGGTCTCTCATGTCAAAAATATCGAGCACCTGTTCCTGGTCGGCGAGGTCTCACTCTCCGATGAAATGTTGGAGGGGGTTGGATTGACCAGAGAACACTCCCTTCTCTGACACCTACCGATGAGAGCGATGGTCGTTGAAGAAACATCGGCGATGATCAAGTCACTGAACTCCCAGCATTATTCGAACGCGCCTCACCTGGATTCGATCCTTCTCGGGGCAATTCAGTTCCCAGCGTTGAAGAGCATTACTCAGTGTATCCTCCGGCTCGGGCACCCCATGATTCAAAAACCTCAAGGCGCGCCAATCTGCTGGATTTTTCTCCAGCAAGGGCAGCCATTGCACGGCAACCACTCGAAGAAGATCTCGCTCCTGCGGGTTTTGTTGAAGTTGATTTTGATGCTCAAGCCACCACTTCTTGAAATGGATGCCCTTCTTGAGAGTACCCTTCTGGATCAGATCGTCGGCATACTGCTGTAGATGGGGAGCGTAGGAACTCCAGTTGGGATAGGGCGGATGATCCTTCCAAGCCTTCGCCATCTGTCGCAGTGTGAAGATGCTCGCCGCTTCGCACACGGCTTCCTCGAGCCAATGATGAGGATCGGGGTCTTCATCGAACCCGCACAGAATATGCCCCATCTCGTGCCCGAACTGATAGGCCATCTGGGCCCAGCGCCGACCTTGGACCGCCAGCCGAACGCGGATGGAACCGTCCGGCCCTCTCCGATGTAAAACGATCGGTCCACCGGTGGGCTCGACTCGAATCAGCGGAAGTTGTGGCGATCCTGCAGCCTTCCACAGCGGTTCAGCGGCCGAAAGCAGCACCGCATGCACATCGGCCTGGGTGGCATTCCCCCACCCCTCCTCGACCAGTTCGATGCGCAGGTCCGCCGCAAGAGCCGATGACGCACTGCCGAGCAGCATCCAGAATAAAATCCCACAGGCCATCGATCGGACGGATGAAGTCATCACGGTTACCACTCAGGGGTCTCTTCCTACGGGGTTTGTTCCTTCGGGGTTTGTTCCTCCGGCGGCGCATCTTCGCCCTGAATGTAGTCCTTCGGCTTGTAGAAGTAGGCCACCACCATGAACGCGATCGCCGTGCCCAGCATCAATCGGGTGAAGAACCAGAAGTAGGGCGCACCCTGGAGAGTGGTCGCTCCCCCGACGTGAGCCAGGGCATCCCCCTTGAAGGGCTGGAGAGCAATATTAGCGGCCACAATCTGGCTGCGAACGGGCAGGAAGTCCTCGACCGAAAGCGAACCTGCTCCCTCGGTGCCACTCGCCTTCTCCAGTTCGATCTGGGCCTTACGCCTCTCGATCCAGGAGTACCTCGGGGTCGCATCCGCGTCTGCGACACTCTGGCGACTGGCCACTTCCTCCTGCGATGCCACCGACAGGCTGGTGACCTCGACCCCGAACCAAGCATCGAATGGGGTGTGCTGGATACGATCAGGGCCATCGCTGGAGATGACGAAGTTCTGGCGGTTGATCAACTGATAGCGCAGTGGATTTCCCCAGGGGTCCTTCAAGTCGCCAACGATACCTCCGCCATCGGAGGTCAGTGGTAATCGATCATTCTTTTGCCAGTACTGATCGATGAGACCCATCCCCTGTTCCAGGATCGCCGTCTCTGCCAGTACCAGGCCACTCTTTCTACCACTGCTGTTGAAGTGAACCCGGATGTCGTCCGCGGGGTCTTCGCCCGAGAATCCCGGAAGAAGCAAGATGAAGTCCTCACCCTCTCCCTGGGAGTAGCTCATTTGAGCTTCTTCGGCGAGTTTCATTCGCTCGGGTTCTGTTTTCAATTCCTTGACCTCAGCCGCCACTTCAATGGCGACTGCGATCGTATCGGGCACCACGATGTTGTGATTGACCGCCGCCGTGAAGTAGTTACCCAGTGCAACGCTCATCAGGAAGAGCGCCATGATCACCGACTTCATCTGTTTCGGCGCCTGGGTATAGGCAAACTCCAGTCCCGTGATGGAGACCATCACCTCGGCCGCGGTGAGGATCGCATAGGCGACAATTTGCCAGCTTATGGAAGGGCGTTCCCCGGCATCGATGAGTCCCTGGGCCACCGCCACCATGGCGAAGCCACCGACCATCACGAATAACCCGAGAGAGATCTTCCTTACCGGGGTCAACTTCCACACCCGGTTGATGGCGGGGTAGACCAGGAACTGGAAGGTCGGGATCAAGATCAGGATCATCACCGGGTTAACCGCCTGGATCTGCGATGCCAGCCACGTTACCCCTAACCAGTTGCGATCCATATCCTGCGCCTGGAGTACCCAGGAGGAGCCGGTCTGATCGAACAGTGCCCAGAAGACGGCAATGAAGATGAAGATGACGCTGACCTTGATCATCGTCCGGAGGCCAACAGCGCTGAAGGTCTCCTGGACCCAGGCTTCTCCCCCCGCAGGAATGTGGACGAAGACATTTCGGCCCATCCAGAAAGCGACGGTGGCGATCGCCATCAAGATGCCTGGGATCCCGAAGGCGAAGTGTGGGCCGTACCACTCCAGCAGCCAGGGTGTCAGCAAGGTCGACAGGAAGGCACCGGTATTGATGGAGAAGTAGAACCAACCAAATGCTTTGGTCAGGAGGTAGGAATTCTTGATTCCAAATTGATCTCCGACGTGGGCGGAAACACAGGGCTTGATTCCGCCGGAGCCGAGCGCGATCAGCAGCAGTCCGATCCACAGCGTCTGGAAGGGGTCGAGAGAAGCATGAATGCCCATCAGAGCAAGCACTCCATGGCCCGCGCAATAGACCATGCTCAGCGACATGATGGTCAGGTACTTGCCGAGGAAGATGTCTGCGATCAGCGCCCCGAAAATGGGGGTGAAATAGACCGCAGTGGTGAACAGGTGGTAATTCTCGACCGCTGTGGCTCTCGGCATCGGATCACCGCCGCTGGCCCCGGGCATCAAGAAAAGGAACTGAGTCATGAAGACGACCAGGATCCCCTTCATGCCGTAAAAACTGAACCTTTCAGCCGCTTCATTGCCGATGATGTATGGGATCCCCTTGGGAACCTCGGTGGTCAGGGGGGGCGTGGAGAGTTTGCTCGACGACATGTATCAACACCTCACAGATCCTTCAGAATATCTCGAGGGAACCAATGCGGCTTCCCCGACCTCCGGAAGGCGAGACCATCCGACTCGGGAGTGTGACAAAGGAGACTCCCGTTCGCAACCGGGCGAGCAGCGGCGGAGAACCGATTCGGCCTCAATCGTTGGCGAGCAGGTCCGAGACCCGTTGGATGAAGTCGGGAATCCTGAAGGGCTTCTGGAGGAAGTTTACGGATGGGGCGACCTCCTGAAGGACCGACTGATCATAGCCGCTGACCGCCAGCACTTTCGTATCGCCTTCGTGCTCCGAGAGGTAGCGCAGCAACAACTTGCCACCATCCAAAGGCATGACCACATCGGTCACGATCAGATCATAAGCGGGCTCAGATTTCTTGATCATCTCTATCGCCTCCGCTCCTGAACTGGAGGTGTCCACCACGAAATTCTCATTTCGAAGAGCTCCGGCGGTCAGTTCGAGGATCAGCGGCTCATCATCGACCAGTAGAACCTGGTAGGCTTTTTGCTCCGGAATCGAATCTTCGGCCTCGGTCTCCAAGGTCACTTCCGAGGTCGTCAGCGGAAAGAAAAGTTCAAATCGAGTTCCAACTCCAACGGTACTCTGCACGACAATTGAACCATTGGACTGCTTCATGATCCCGTGAGCGATCGCCAGCCCGAATCCCGTTCCCCGCACTGGATCCTTGGTGGTGAAAAATGGTTCAAAAATCTGCTCTCGTATCGATTCTTCAATTCCACACCCATCGTCTTCCACGGCCACAACTGCGTAATCGCCTGGTGGAAGATCTTGACCATGGCCCTCTTCATTGGTGAGAGTGCGAGATTTGAGTTCGATCCACAAATCCCCCTGCGGCTCCATCGCCTCTCGAGCATTGAGCACCAGGTTGGTCACCGCCATCGCCAGCTGGGTTGGGTCGACCTTGACCACGAGACCTGGAATGTCAAATCCACGCTGGTGGAGCTGGATATCCTTACTGGCCACCATCCCTTCCAGAACTGAGTAGTAGTCCCGCATCTTCGCAGCAACGTCCACCACTGAGTAGCGCATCACTTGCTGACTGCTGACCGTCATCAATTGCTTGGTCAACTCTGCCGCTTGATTTGCCGCTTTCTGGATCCGATTCGCCTCGAGCTTCGCACCGGGCAAGTCTCGGATCTGATCTCTCAGGATGCGATCAGAGCCGCCCAAGATGACCGTTAGAAGATTATTGAACTCATGTGCAATCCAACCAGAGACTCGACCGATGGCATCCATTTTTAGCGACTTGCGAAGGATCTGCTCGAGCACCCGGCTTTCGGACACATCGGCCAGAAATCCCTGATATTGCCCGTCGGGCCGCTTTGTTACCTGCATCTTCAGGAAACAATGCCCAGACATCGCCTTGCGAAACCGCACTTCGATGGAGGTCTTGATTTCCTCGACCGGGTCGATCAGATCTCGATCATCCGGATGACAGAAATCGACCAGTCTCTTTCCGATCACATCATCCAACTCATCGCCGAGCAATTGTTTCCAGGCCTGATTTGCGTATGAAATGCATCCATCATCGTCATAGAGAACAACGATGTTTGGCATCGACTCGAGAAGTTGGCGATAGCGACTTTCGGAAGCCTTCAGCTGCTCCAAAATCTTGTTTTCAACCTGCAGGTGAAGCTCCAGTTCTTTCTCCGGATCCGAATCGGTCACGCTGATACTCCCACTGATTCCAGAAACTGCTCAGAGTTCCACACTTCTCGGTAGAGTGGAAAAACGTATTCACAACAATACTTCTGCTCGAAGGCATTCATTCCGCAGGTCGCATCGTTGAGTATCGGCACCATGTAACCCATCCCATGTAACCCATCCCTTGTAACCCATCCCTTTGGCGGATCTCTCCGCTGAACTCACGCCGATGGAAATCTCCGCCCCTACGATGCCATCGTGTTCCACATTCTCCTCATCCAGTTGATTCGAGAGATCGGTGCTGGGAAATGCCTTGAGCCAGCGCTTGCCCGGAACCACGGGATGGGGATCTCCATACTTCGCGAATTGCTCGTCGAGTTCATCCGAGCGTTCGCTGATACTCAAGAAATCTATCCACCGCTCTTTGAAGCCATCCGCATCCTCGATGGCACCATGAAGAAGCCCGTCCGGATGCTTGTCATCGTTGTCGAATCCGATCCGCAAGAAAGCCTTTATTGGCGATTCTGACATCTCCAGGCCTCCTGCTATTTCTGCCCATCATCCCCCTGAGTCGGTTCAATTACCGAGACGGTCCGATCAAGAATAAACGATCCTATAATCTCCCGATATTCTGGGTCAATCGAAGGCATAACGCCAATCAGTCCCGAACCGATCCCGGCGACTCGCCGCTGGCCTACGAATTTTCACTCGGAGTAGCGCTCTCGCCATGGAACAGGACGATCTGAACCCTTCCTGGCCCATGAACCCCGGTGATCAGTACCCCTTCAATATCGGCTGTTTTCGAAGGACCCGTGACCAGGGTCATGCAGGAAGGGAGATCCTCCGGCGAGATGGTGAGGTCCAGAAGATCTTCTACGATGTGAGAATCGGAAAGCAATACCAGGTGGTTGGGCGGGACCAGGGATGTCAACCGCGACTCCTGATCGGAACCGGTGACCACCACCGACCCGGTGCTGGCCACGGCTGCCTTCGCCATGGTGATCCCGCATTCTATCTCCTGATACAAAACATCCAGTTCGACTTCCTCTCCGGCCACCCGGATCGAAGCTTCAATCATCTTCTCGACGAGATCCTGTTCGATGATGGGATCACTGGAAATCTGGACCGATGTAATCGCAGCTTCGGTGAGGAAATTCACCACCACCTGGGCCACCTCTGCCCGCTGACAGGTCAAGACCTTCATTCCCACCGCGACAGCTCGATCGATGAATAAAGCCCGCAGTTTTTCTCTCACATCCGCTGACTCTGGTAAGGAGGGTCGAACCATGTCGTAATCGACCACCAGCGGCTCCACCGACTGTCCAGGGGATCGACCCAGAGCCGCTCGAATTCGATCTAGAAAAATATTCCTGGCCGTGCCTTTCATCGAATCGCCCCTCCTCGATCTCGCCATCGTTTTCGAAAACTGCGCCTTTCAGGAAGGATCAGGTCCCGATCTCTGGTCCATCCAGACAAGGGACCTGGCGCAGATCTGAGGCGATCCGATCCTCCGGCGAAACAACGCAACAGATATCCGTGGATCGATGCGGCGAGTCGATAATAGCGCTCAGAAGAGAAGGCAATTCCCATTCCCCACAGTGCAATCCTCTCTCCGAGAGTGCCGCGGCGCTTGCGAGTTTTCCGACGCAGTGCCACGAGCATCCGCGGGAGATCAATGTTGACGGGGCACGCCTCGAAACATGCACCGCAGAGGTTCGATGCCTCCGGTAGAGTGGGATTCCGGTCGAGGCCTTGCAGCAGTGGAGTAATCACCGCTCCGATCGGACCGCTGTAGACCGACCCGTAGGCGTGTCCGGTGGCTTTGCGATAGACCGGACAAGCATTCAGGCATGCTCCACAGCGGATGCACCCCAGAGACTCCCGGAATTGCGGGTCTGCCAGGATTCGAGTCCTCCCGGCATCGACCAGAACCACATGCATCTCCTCCGGTCCATCGAGATCGTCCTGACGACGGGGGCCGGTCAAGACCTGGGTGTAACAGGTCA
>Ga0114993_10001857_pt1 | contig 23960 bp, 24 predicted proteins | sample ArcticOcean_MG_C_FD_87042 | JGI IMG/M metagenome (GOLD analysis project Ga0114993, IMG submission 87042) | Marine microbial communities from western Arctic Ocean - ArcticOcean_MG_CB2_150 | ecosystem: Environmental > Aquatic > Marine > Oceanic | place: Arctic Ocean: Canada Basin | collected...
CCCGATCCCGCCTACTCGATTTCACCATCTAACCGGCCAACGGCCGGTGGCGACTGGCAATAACTTTATCTGGCGAGCAAAGAGTTATCTCAGCGCAATCAAGCTTTTGCCCAGTTGCATCCCCGGCTAAGGGGCTAGGCGTAGGGCCAGTGTGGCGGTGACGCTTACGCGACCCCCGAAGGCGTGGAGCCAGTTCCCCACCGGGCGTGGCCCGGCGGTTCAAAGAGCCCTTGACCGTCTTACCCTGAAATGATATTAAATATCCTTCACGAGTGAGGTATCATTAAAAATTATTGTCGATAGAGTTGTTGCTCATCAACGATGAAGGCAACATTTAATTTGGAGAAGAACCTATGGAAGTCAATGAAATCAGAATAGAGATCAGAAAACACCACGTGACTCCTGGGATCAATGTCCTGGATCTTGTTATTGACGCCAATGGGGAACAAATCCGTAAGCAGACCCAGCACAAAGACGATGACAAAGCCTTCGAGAAATTTGTCAAAGACATCACCAAAGTCGCCCAGGAACTCGCCAACGCCCGCATCGAATAGTCCCTTAGTACCCTTCGGGGTACGAAGCTAGGGAAGAATATCACGTACCTAGCAACGATGCTCTCGGCCCCAGATGCTCATTGCCACCGGCGGCTCGCCGGCGCCTAGGAACTACGCCGGGGGGTTGATGATTTTTAGTTTTTTGAGTTTTTCTACCAGGGTGGTACGGTTGAGGCTCAACAGAGTGGCTGCGTTACTTTTAACCCAACCGGTTTTTTCCAGCGCTTCGACGAGAAGTTCCTTCTCGAAACCTTCCACAAGCTTTTTCAGATTGATGCCTTCATCAGGAATTCCCACATGGAAGGATTGCTTTAACGACTGTTGCAGAATCTGCGCGGGATTTCCTTCCGGCTCAGAATCTTTTTCAAGAGGTGTCCATTTTTCTTTGGGGACTTCGCCCAGAACTTTATCCGGCAAATCCCTCGGGGTGATGACAGAACCGATGCTAAGGACCGCCATGCGTTCCACGAAATTCGCCAATTCACGAATGTTACCTGGCCAGGAATAGTTCACCAATACGTTGATCACTTCATCGCTGATGGTTTTAGAACTGCCCGCACCATTATTGAACTGCTTGAGAAAATGGTCGACCAAAAGAGGAATGTCAGTTTTTCGGTCCCGTAAAGGGGGTAGAGTGAGGGGAATGATGTTGAGCCTATAATACAGGTCTTCCCGGAAACGGCCTTCCTCGATGGCAACTTCCAGGTTCTGATGCGTGGCAGTAATCACTCGTATGTCGACCGGCGTGGACTTGACGCTACCAATACGGTCGACCTCCCTTTCCGCGAGAACTCGGAGCAATTTCACCTGCAAGGCCGTCGGCATATCACCGATTTCATCAAAAAAGATGGTTCCCTGATTTGCCAACTCTATCCGGCCAACCCGGGCATTCACTGCACCTGTGAACGCACCTTTTTCATAACCAAATAATTCGCTTTCCAATAAATCATGAGGAATAGCGGCACAGTTGACAGCGATGAAGGGTTTGGACTTTCGCGGGCTATTTAGATGCAAAGCCCGGGCAATCAGTTCCTTTCCCGTTCCGCTTTCGCCATAAATCATCACCGTGCTCTGAGAAGCTGCGGCCCGTCCCACGATGTCAAAAACCGCACGGATTTCTGGGCTTTCACCAATAATATTAAAACTATCTGTGTCGAGTTTTATATTCATAACAGGCCCTATTATAACCAAAACATAAAAACTGTCAAGTTTTTCAACGGGTTATAAGGGTTTCAGCAAGAGCAAAAAAACGTCAAACATCCAACATCCGGGAAAATGTCCACGAACTTGAAATGATTACAGTTTGTTGGGTTCTTTGACACAGGCTGGATTCTCTGACTACAGATTATACGGAACAACGTTCTCGTGTTCGTTGGGGTCATTGCGTGAAACAATGGCCAAAGCCAGCTCGCTGTCTGACAGGTTCACCGGTTTATGCGGCACCCCGGGCGGAATATAAATAAAATCCCCTTCCTCGTTGATAACCGACTCTTTCAGGTTCTCGCCAAACTGCGTTTCAACCCTGCCCTTCAGCAAATAAATCGCAGTTTCGAAATCTTTATGGTAATGCGCTTTAGGAGACCCGCCCGGAGGAATCACCACCAGATTCATCGAAAGTCCCATAGCCCCGGCGGTTTCGGTGGATATCCCGACAAAATAGGGTAGGTTTTGTTTGGTCTCTATAGTGTGATCGGGACGCACGGTAACCACTTTTTTGGTTAAGTCCAGACTCATTACGCACCTCTTGAAAAGAATATTTTTAGGGGACCTCTATTTATTCGGTAATTTTCTCCACGGCAACTCGCAAGGGCTCTTTGAGCCGAGAACAATCACTGCTCGCCAATTAAAGCTATTACCCCTCCTGGCACAAAGGTGGGGAAAACTGGGTCCAGCGTCACGCTGGTTAGATATCGATGTAGAGGCCATCCGGATCAACGGCAACTTTATAGCGGGGGGTAGTATCTGAGTGGTTGAACTTGCAGAATCCTTTTTTAATATTCCAACCACATTCTTCAAGAATGCAAAAAGCGAAAAATCCTCTCAACAAACCTTTTCCCAAGCTACCCCCGCAACAACGGCACTGGTCAGTAAGGCAATAAAATTTGCCTTCGACCTGAAAAAGCGCAAGAACGTAGTCGACCTCCGTGTAATCGTGCTTGAAGTGGATTTGTTTCCCGGTTCCTTCCTGCGGGGCATCACTGATTTCCGAAATTTTGAGTCGAGACATGAATTCAATCAATCCTGGGGCAGATAGGGACCAAAACGGTCGCGGTAATATTGTTCCAGGTCCCAGCGACACCGGCCTTTCAAGTGGGGGAGTTCTACGGCGACCTTGTGGTCAAGCGCTACATAGTCTTGCGATTTTTTCTCGATCTCTTCCTCCCTGTTGACATTGGGGTCCAAATAGGAGTCGCCCAATGCAGAAGTCCCCACAATGAGCTTCTGGCCTCTTTTGATCCACTGGCCCAGCATGAGCCTTTCCTCTTCAGTTCCTGCTTCTATTGCCATACAACTTTTCCTAAAAAAACAAAATTAGTGTGTAATCGCTTGCTCAGGCGAGCAAAGATTTTTCTCGACTCAAACAAGCCCTTGCCAGTTGCCTCACCTGCCAAGGGGTGGTTGCATTACTAGGGGGCAATAAGGTAGCATAAGTATCAATCCATTTTCAATTATGTCGTTAATCCATTACATTCAGTAGAAAGATAGAGGAAATTTATGTCTTCACAACAGCAAGCGGAAAAAACTGCGGAGCAACACTTCCAGGATGGCCTGGCATTCAGCAAATTGGGGGATGACCGCAGGACTTTCGAGTCTTATAAGAAAGCCATTGAACTGGACCCTGACTATTTCCTGGCCCATTTTAATCTGGGAATACGTTACGGAAAACTCCGTATGAATCTGGAGGCTAGCAAGTCTTTTCGCGAGGCCCTGCGCTTAAAGCCAGAGGCCCCAATGGTTCATTACAGCCTGGCCGTGGTCAGCAATATGATCGGTGAGATGGAAGAAGCCTTCAAACATTATAAAGAAGCCCTTCGCATCAACCCGGATTTCGGCCGGGCCCATAGCAACATAGCCATGCTGTATTATGGCATCAAGTCCGGCAAGGAGGCCATCCATCACCTCGTCAGAGCCGCGGACCTTTTCAAGCAAACGGGCGAGGAGTTTATGGAAAATAATGCTCGCGACCTCATTAAGGAATGCGGCAGGGAATTCGATCTGACCCCTGAAGACTGCCAAACTCTCTGAGGTTAGTGGCGATGGATTTTGATGTTGCGGTTATTGGGGGGGGGTCGGCAGGTTATGCCTCGGCTTCTACTGCCCAGTCGCTGGGAGCCCGGGTGGCTATTGTTGATCCCGGTCCTTTGGGAGGCTTGTGTATTCTCAGGGGATGTATGCCCACCAAAACGATCCTGCGCTCGTCCGATATCATAGCGTTGATGCGCCGGGCCGAGGAGTTTGGCATCCAGCCTGTTGATCCGCATGCCCGCCTATCCGCCATCAACGACCGCAAAAATAAGCTCATTCAAGAGTTTGCCGATTATCGCATCCAGCAACTGCAAGACTCGCGGTTCACCCTCATTCAGGAACGGGCCGAGTTTATCTCTCCGCATGAAATCCGCATCGGAGACCAAACCCTCAAAGCCAAATCATTCATCTTAGCCACCGGGTCCGTGATTGCGGACTACCCAGTTCCGGGCCTCAAGGAAACCGGTTTCATCACCAGCGACGACGTTTTGCAAATGCGCGAGGCTCCAGAGTCGATCATTGTTCTGGGTGCCGGAGCCGTGGCAGTAGAGCTAGCCCAGTTTTTTTTGCGCATCAACGTCAAGGTAACTCTCCTGCAAAGAAGCCCACATATTTTATCTAAAGGAGATGAAGACCTGGCTCGACCTGTCGAACAGCGTTTCCGGCAGGAGGGAATGAACCTTTTTACCGGAACAAAAATACTCCGCACGGAGAAACAACAGGAAAACTCTGCCGTTTATTTCCAGCATGAGGGAAAGGAAAAATGTGTCCGCGCCCAGGTTATCCTTCAGGCTCTTGGGCGCAAACCGAATAGTGATGGACTCGGCCTCGAAGCCGCAGGTATCGAAACCCGCCAGAGCCGCATTAGTGTGGATGCAAAAATGAAAACCAACCAACCGCATATTTTTGCGGTCGGTGATGTAAATGGCATCCATGAAGTGGTTCATATCGCCATTTTGCAGGGGGAAGTGGCTGGATATAACGCCGTGCATCCTGAAAATGAGCGGCAGGTCGATGACCGTCTCAAATCCTCAGTGGTGTTTACCGACCCAGCAGTAGCCAGTGTAGGATTGAGCGAAAAAGAATGTCAGGCTGGGGAAATTGCCTACCTGGCGGCGTCCCATCCTTTTGGAGATCATGGCAAGTCGATGTGTCTTGGCGAAACACACGGGCATGTGAAACTGCTTTGCGATCCTGTTTCAGGAGAAGTGCTGGGAGGACATATTGTTGGCCCCGAGGCGGGGGAACTGATTCACGAACTCATCACCCTCATGCATTTTCGCGGTACGGTAAAAGACTTGGCCGCAATACCGCATTACCATCCTACCCTGGCAGAAATCCTGACCTATCCCGCAGAAGAACTGCTGGAACAATTGTCCGCTACATAGCTTCCAGTATTTCGGCAAAGTGGTCCATTTTCTCGCGGCTGTTCAAATCTGTTACGCAAATCAGCAGGCAGTTTTTTAAGTCCGGGTAACAGGACTCCAAGGGGTAACCGCCGATAATGCGCTCTTGCTTCAAAGCATTTAAAACTTCTTCAACCGGGCGGGGGCATTCGAGGACAAATTCATTGAACGTGTCGGTGGAAAAACGGATATTGAAATCCGCTACATGGGCCAACCGGTTTTTTAAGTAGTCGGATTTTCTCAAGTTCAGCAAAGCCAGTTCACGAAAACCCTGTTTTCCCAGGGTAGACATGAAAATAGTGGCGGCCAGGGCACACAACCCCTGGTTGGTGCAGATATTGGATGTGGCCCGCTCGCGCCGGATATGCTGTTCCCGGGTGGACAACGTCAGGACATAAGCCCGTTTTCCATTCTGGTCCACCGTTTCTCCGGCCAGGCGTCCCGGCATTTGCCTTAGAAATTTTTCCCGTGTGGCGAAAAACCCCACATAAGGTCCGCCAAAAGAGACCGGCAGGCCTAGCGACTGCCCTTCACCCACCACGATATCCGCACCATGCGTTGCCGGTGCCTGCAGAATACCCAAGGACAAAGCTTCTGCCACAGCAACTATCAAGAGGGTTCCATTTTCCGCTAATGTTTCTTTCAGCGAAGCATATTCTTCAACCGTTCCCAGAAAGTTAGGCGATTGCAGGACAACGGCAGAAGTATTTTCCGTCAGGTTTTGAGTGATGAAGGATAGGTCGGTTTTTCCTTTATCGTTGAAGGGGATTCCCTTGAGGTTGAAGTTGCTTCCGCGTGTGTAAGTTTCTACTACTTTGCGGTATTCAGGGTGGACCGCCCGGGAAACCAAAAAATCCGTCCGGCGGTTGACCCGATTGGACATCACCACTGCTTCGGCGAGGGCTGAAGCCCCATCATACATGGAAGCGTTAGCAACCTCCATTCCCGTCAACAGGCAAATCATAGTCTGAAACTCATAAATGGCCTGAAGAGTTCCCTGACTGACTTCCGGTTGATAAGGGGTATAGCTGGTGGCAAATTCCCCACGGGAAATCAGATGATCAATCAATACAGGAGAAAAATGGTGATAAGCCCCGGCTCCCAGAAAGACGGAATAATCTTCAGCCGTAGCGTTTTTGTTCTGCAGCCGTTTCAAATATTCGGTCAACTCACTTTCGGACAAACTCTCAGGCAGTCCCAGCAAAGTGTCTCCCAACCTTAATGAGTCGGGAATGCTGTCGAACAAAGCATCAACATTCAGCACGCCGATTTCGGCAAGCATCAGCTTGATGTCTTGTTCTGTATGGGGGATATACCGCATAGGTCAGGGAAAGATATTGAAAGGAGCAGAAGGATTTATTCCTGCTCCTTTTCGCATTGTTCGTTGTAGGCATCCGGGTCGAGAAGAGATTCAAGACCTTGTTCGTCAGAAAGTTCAATCTCAACAATCCACCCTGCGCCGTAGGGTTCGTTATTTACCTGCTCCGGGTTGGTTTCCAATTCTTTATTCACTTTAGTGATCTTACCACTTGCCGGAGCATAAAGATCGGACACGGTTTTCACGGATTCCACAACTCCGAAAGGACTTTCCTTTTCAAGCTCGGACCCCACTTCCGGCAGTTCGACAAAAACGATATCGCCCAATTGCTCCTGGGCAAAATGGGTTATTCCGATCACAGCGTTCTTACCATCAACGCGTATCCATTCATGTTCCAGCGTATACAATAAATCCTTGGGGACCTCCATGGTGCCTCCGATAAATTAGCAATTAATTTTTTTTGACGCGGGCCGGCAAAAAAGGCGGCTTGACGACCTCAGCAGGTACGCTCAACTTCCTGATTTCCACTTCCAGTTCCGTTCCAGGTTCCGCATATTCAGAGGATACATAACACAATCCGATCCCTGTATTCAAGGAGGGAGAGAAAGTTCCACTGGTCAATTCCCCGATGGGAGCCCCGTTTTTTAAAATGCGGTAATGCGGGCGCAGTACTCCCCGGTCCAGCAGGCGAATTCCTACCAGTTTACGTCTGTTTCCCGCATGCTTTTGTTTTTCAAGCTCTGCCTTACCGATGAAGTCCTGCTTGCCCAATTTAATGACCCAACCCAATCCCGCCTCCAGCGGTTTGGAATTCTCATTGATTTCATTACCATAAAGGGCATACCCCATTTCCATTCGCAAAGTGTCCCGGGCTCCCAAGCCAATAGACTGAAGGTCAAACTCTTTGCCCGCATCGAGAATGGCCCTGAAAACGGGTTCGGCGTGATCCGCATCGATATAAATCTCAAAACCATCTTCACCGGTGTATCCGGTGCGTGCAATGATACTTTCAAAATTGTGGATTTTTGCTTTTTTAAAATGGTAATATTTGATTTCGTTCAAAGAGGTTTCGCATAATTTTTGCAGCAGGGCCTCAGAGTGTTTCCCCTGCACTGCAAATTGTGCAGTTTCCGAGCTGGTATTTCGAATCGTAGCATCGCAAGAACCGGCATTTTTTAAAATCCATGCGAAATCTTTTTCCGTATTCGCGGCATTCACACAAAGAAAATAATGATTTTCAGAAAAACGGTGAACCAGCAAATCATCCACCACACCACCTGTTTTCAAACACATCAGGGTATAAAGAGCTTGGTTGTCCTGCATTGAGTCAATATCATTGGTCATCAGTTTCTGAATCAGGTCCCTGGCAGAGGGTCCCCGGATTTCGATCTCGCCCATATGGCTGACATCAAAAATGCCCACTCCATCGCGGACGCATTGATGCTCCTGCATGACCCCTTGAAACTGAATGGGCATTTGCCATCCCGCGAAAGGAACGAGTTTGCCTCCCAGTTCTTTATGGACAAGAGTCAGAGGTGTGGTTTTCAGGCTCGAGGAAGTTGCCATGTTCAGAAAATCGGGTATCTTGAATGAAAAATATGGAACCTGTGTATAACCAATTTCATTGGAGAGCGCAAGGTATTATAGTAAAATCGAAATAGAGAGGATTCTTTTTGTATGAGTTCAATGAACAACGAAAAAAAATATGATGCCATCCTGCTTGCGGGAGAGGGGAAATCCAGCTACAAGGTCCATCATCAGAACAAGGCGTTTTTGACCATTAATGGAGCTTGTCTTATCCATTATATTGTCGAAACTCTGCAGAAGGTAGAATCTATTCAGGACATCTATGTCGTCGGCCCGAAGGAGAAACTGCAACAGGCATTGCTTTCGGGACGCATCCATTTAAAATCTCCCAAGCGTATTCATATTGTTGAGCAAAAAACCACTCTTTACCAAAACATCTGGCACACGTTCCTGCAATCCTTACAGGATGAAAACGCAGAGGCGCCAAACACTAAATCCCACCGCGATAGAGCAGTCCTTATCGTTCCCTGTGATGCTCCGCTGATGACCCCTCAGGAAGTGGAGTATTTCATTTCCCATGCAGACATGGAAAAATACGACCTTGTTTCGGGACTGGTTTCCCGGGAAAAACTGCAACATTTTTATCCGCAAAAAAAGACGCTGGGTATAAAAATGGCTTACATCCACTTCAAAGAAGCCAGCTTCCGCATTAACAACCTGCACATGGTTAAACCTCTGTGCATTGAAAACCGCGAATATATCCAGAAAATGTACCAGTACCGCTACCAGAGGAATTTCAAGAACCTGATACTGTTTAGTTTGTCGCTTTTCGGAAAAGACAAACTCCGGCATTATAAATGCTATATCGGACTGCAATTATGCCTGTTTTTTGCCAATCTGGGGCTCGATTCTCTGGTGAATTATTTTCGCAATTTGAATCCCAGAAAAGAGCTGGAAAAAACAATCAGCACCATCATGAAAACCCGTTTTAAGACTTTGGAAGTTCCCTACCCAGGAGCGGCCCTTGATATTGACAACGCTAAAGATTATGATGCCATGAAAATCCAGTTTTATGAATGGTTGAAGTATCTGCAGAAATATAAAGAATCACTGCCTGTTGCCACAAGCCACATTGAGGTTTCCCCCGCGGCTCGCACCGAGAAAGTGGCGCGGCCTTCACCCACACCCCTTAGTACCTCTTCGGAGCATGAAGGCTAAGGAAGAGTACCAAGCACGCTGGCCCCACGCCGAGCGGCCCGAATGAAAACCAGAAAAACCCGGCATGCAATCCCAAGTGGATTGAGAATGCCTTATGGATATTGAACAAGTTATGAAACAGGATCGATTAAGAAATTTTTCCATCATTGCCCATATTGATCACGGCAAGTCCACCCTTGCCGACAAACTGATACTCGCTACCTCGGCAATCCCTGAACGGGAAATGGTAGACCAGGTATTGGACAGTATGGATTTGGAACGGGAACGCGGAATCACCATCAAGGCTCAAACGGTTCGCCTGAAACACCACGCTAATGATGGACAAAACTATATTTTCAACATGATTGATACTCCCGGCCATGTTGACTTCACCTACGAAGTATCACGAAGTCTTGCCGCTTGTGAAGGAGTATTACTGGTTGTAGACGCGACGCAAGGTATTCAGGCCCAGACCATAGCCAACCTCAACCTGGCCCTGCAACATGATCTGGCGATCATACCAGTGATCAATAAAATTGACCTGCCCAGCGCGGACCCTGATTTTATAAAAGAACAACTGGAAGATGTCCTTCAGATAGAATCCAGCGGTGCGGTTCTGGTCAGCGCCAAGGAAGGAATCGGGATCAATGAATTGATGGAGGCCGTGGTTCGCCAGATTCCTCCACCAACCGGGGGCGCTTCCGAAAAATTGCAGGCCCTGCTCTTTGACGCCTGGTATGACGCGTACCGGGGAGTTATGGTTCTCGTCAAGATACAGCAGGGGAGCCTGAAAGTGGGTGATGAAATCATGATGATGGCAACTGGAAACCGGTTCATTGTCGAAGAACTGGGCACATCCAACCCCAAGCAGGAGAAATGCACCCAACTCCTGGTAGGAGAGGTGGGCTACCTGGTCGCCAATATCAAACAATTGGACCAGACCAAAGTGGGAGACACTATCACCCATTCCCAAAATCCTTGCGAAAAAGCCTTGCCCGGTTATAAGGAAGTCAAACCCATGGTTTTTAGCGGATTGTATCCGATCAGCGGTGATGACTATGAAAATTTGCGCGATGCGTTAAAAAAACTCACGTTGAACGATGCCTCATTTTCTTATGAAGCAGAAACTTCCACGGCACTGGGTTTCGGGTTTCGCTGCGGGTTTCTTGGGCTACTGCATATGGAAATTGTGCGGGAGCGTATTGAGCGTGAATACGAAGTCGACCTTCTCACCACCGCCCCCACCGTCGTTTACAAAATCATTACCACCAACGGAAAAACGGTGCTGATTGACAATCCGACCAAACTGCAAGAACAAAAGAATATCGACCATCTTGAAGAACCGTACGTTCTAGGGACCATCATCGTTCCGGAAGAATATATCGGGGTAGTGATGGCGCTGGTCCGCGACCGCAGGGGAATCCAGAAAAGAATGGAATACATGAACCCGCAAACGGTACTGCTGGAATACGAACTGCCGTTCAACGAAATAGTTCTGGATTTTTATGACCGTCTTAAATCAGGCACCAAAGGTTACGCTTCGTTCGACTATGAATTTATAGATTTCAGGAGATCCAATCTGGTAAAATTGGATGTTCTCTTGAACGGAGAGTTGGTCGATGCTTTATCTTTGATCGCGCACAAGGATAAAGTGTATTATCTGGGCCGCGATCTGGCCAAAAAACTCAAGCAACAAATACCCCGGCAAATGTTTGAAGTAGCAATCCAGGCGGCGATAGGCGGTAAAATCGTCGCACGTGAAACGATCAAGGCGCTCAGGAAAAATGTTCTGGCAAAATGTTATGGTGGGGATATCACGCGCAAACGCAAACTGCTGGAAAAACAAAAAGAGGGTAAGAAAAAAATGAAACGGGTGGGTAGCGTGGAAATTCCTCAGGAAGCCTTTCTCGCAGTGTTGAGGACCGATGACAAATAATACCCTCCATGACGCTGCGGATAAAGAAGCCGAAGCCCCAAAAAAGAGTATTGCCCGCGAGTATACCGAGGCCATTCTTATCGCCCTGCTTCTCGCCTTGTTGATTCGCACCTTTATAATCCAGGCATTTAAAATCCCCTCCGGCTCTATGGAAAGCACACTCCTTATCGGGGATCATATTCTAGTTTCCAAATTCAGTTATGGCACGCATATCCCCAACGAAATCCCTTTTCTTAATATCAAACTGTTTGACGATATCGTTTTGTTTTCTGAAATTCCACAAAGAGGAGACATCATCGTTTTTAAATTTCCAAAGGATGAAAAGCGGGATTTTATTAAACGCGTGATTGGCCTGCCGGGAGACTTCCTGGAAGTACGGCGACAAAAAGTTTATATCAATGACAAACTTTATGAAGATACCCATGCCCGGCATACCGACCCGGCCTCAAACGACTCCTTGGTACCCAGAGATGACTTCGGCCCGGTTCTGGTTCCGGAAGAATATGTATTTGTGATGGGTGACAACCGGGAAAACAGTCAGGACAGCCGCTATTGGGGGTTTTTGAATGTTAAAAAAATCCGCGGCAAGGCGCTCATGATTTACTGGTCCTGGAATCGCATTGAAAACTGGGTTCGGTTTGAGCGGTTTGGAAAAATTCTTGAATAACCTGGACGACCTCATTAAAAAACAGACTGCATTTTGAACGGTTTGGAAAAATTCTGAAATAACCTGGCATGACGGCCTCATTAAAAAACAGACTGCATTCTCTTCTCACCCACTGCAAAGCCGCTATTCTGGATTTTGACGGATTGTTGGCCGACTCGGAACCTTTCCACTACCGGGCTTATAACGAAGTTTTTGAACGGTACGGGCACACCCTGGACAAGGAAGAATATTGGGTGGAATGGACCTCGAAAGGAAAAGGCATAGCAGGAGAGATCGAACGCCATAACCTTAAACTGGATGTAGATCCGGTTGACCTGAGAAAACAAAAGTTCGAAGTGTACTCACGATTTTGCCAGAGCGGAGAGATTAAACTGTTCCCCTTGGCCCGAACCATGGCGGAGGCCCTGTCGGTCAAACACAAACTGGCCATTGCCTCGGGGTCTTGGGCCAGGGACATTCGTTATATTCTGGAAAATGCCAGCTCATTAAATCTGTTCCCGGTTATTCTTGGCAAAGAGTCTGCCACCAAAGAGAAACCGCATCCTGATATTTTTATAAACGCCGCAGAAAAACTGGGGCACGCGCCCAGTGAATGCTTTGTTCTGGAAGACGCGCTGAAAGGGCTCCATGCGGCCAGGGAGGCGGGAATGCCCTGCATCATTTTGCGAAACTCTCTGAATCGCGATATAAATTTCGCAGGCGCAGAACTGATCTTTGAAAGCCTGGAAGATTTTGTTTCCGCTTTGAAAGCCTGACGGCTTTCTCAAGATATCGGTTTTACAACTTCTCTTTTTCCAACTCCGTCTTGAATCCGGCAAACATTTGCTGAATGGGAGGAATGAGTTTTTCCTTCAACTCATCGGGCACCCAGTTAATTTTTTCCACCGGCCAGTTTTCCACATTCTGGATATTGAGACCGGCTTTCGCAAAGGGCGCTTCCAAACTTTCCTCAAAACCGTAAATCAGTGCGTTTTTAAAAACCATTTCATAAAGGTCGATGATTTCATCCCGATCGTGCAGACCTGCCAAAAACCGTTCCGTCATTTTTCCAATGATCGAGTTGGCATGTTTCTGAAAATCTCCACTGCAGGCATTTTCCAGAGTACGGTAGATAATAATGATGTCCTGGAGAAGGTATTTAATTTCTTTTGAGTCTTTTACGACCGGGCCTTTTTTCAGGTCAAAAAATTCTTTATATTCCTTGACGATCCTTACGGTATCGCTGATGATCGACTCCTCCCACGGGACATGATTCCAAACGAAGAACACCCTAAGCCAACTCACCGTTTCGGTGGCGTCTTCCATGTGCAGGGTCAGGCTGGGCTTGGCAGAGTTGCTGAAAGGAAGACGTCCACCCCACATTTTCAGTTTCAACTCCAAATGCGGCGAAAACGCCTCCTTGAAAACATCGCAATAGATTGAGACCAGCCTCTCCATGTTTGCATGTTTGTCCAAAAGAGTATTTTGCGGCAGGTTGACGATGCAATAAAACCTCCAGATGCGCCTTTTGGCCAAACCATTGGGATGGGCAATAAGATATGTGCCACCCCAGATTCCGGATGTGATGGGAACATCAATCTGGTGAGTTTCCCGCATTCGCTGGGAAACTTCCGTTGCTATGTTCTGGTACAACTCGTTCAGGTGGTACAGGTTGATCAAGTTGTTATCTACAAATACTGGGGTTTTAACTAAATCTGTCATACCTCTCCCACAAGAAACGGGTGGTGGAACTCAATGGTGTTTAATACTATCTTAGAACAAAAAAAACAAAAAAATTTTCAAGGACAATATGAATAATGCAGGCTATAATTCTTTCCGCCTGTTTAAGAGGTCCCCTTTAAACCTTTTAAGAATATTATTTACGCAGGAGCCAGAAACCTTGAAATGCCGCCTTTCATTTATCATTTTACTATGTTCCATGACGCTGGCAATCAGCCCGGGAGCCCAGACGGCCCCTTCTGCCTGGAAAAACCTTGAGAAAGGTTTGGATGTAGGCATTTTTCAGGCCCCGAAAAAATCTGCTTTCGGCGACTCATTAATACGCATTTTAAGGGCCGACACCACTTCTTTTAGTTTGCGGCTGTTAAACGCTTCGTCCAAGGACCAGGGAAAACGCTGGTCTGTAAAAGATTGGGCAAACAAGAATGGTCTGGTTGCCGCCATCAACGCAAGCATGTACCAAAAGGATATGATGTCCAGTGTCTCTTACATGAAAACCCGGCAACATACCAACAACACCTGGGTTTCCAAAGATAAAACCGTCCTCGCTTTCGACCCCGATGACAAAAGCCTGCCCCCGGCGCGGATCATTGATCGGGATTGCGAAGATTTTAACACGCTCAGAAAGCAATACGGAATTATGGTCCAAAGCATTCGCATGGTCTCCTGTCATGGAAAAAATATGTGGAAACAACAAAAGAAAATGTCAAGCATCGCCGCAATTGGATTAGATCAGCAGGACAGGATCTTGTTCATTCATGTCCGATCGCCATACACCACCCACGATTTGATCAATATGCTACTTGAACTTCCGATTGGCCTGAAACAGGCCATGTATGTTGAAGGCGGGGCGGATGCCCAGTTATATATCAACACAGGAAAAGAAGAGCACGAATTCATTGGAAGTTATTCCACCGGGACCAGGGAACATGACAAAAACACTTTTTCCCACCCAGTCCCGAACATACTGGGCCTGGTGCGTCTTGAAAAATAGGGAGGGTGCAATTTGACAGAGAAAAAGAAAAGGTCAGTCCGCTGCCGATCCCGATTCCGCATACTTTCCGGAGATTTAATCGCCTTGGGACCTGGGAAAGTCGATTTACTGGAATCAATTGGCAGGGAGGGGTCCATCTCCCAGGCGGCACGGGAAAGCCATCTTAGCTACCGCCGTGCCTGGAACATGGTGGACATCATGAACCAGTGCTTCAAGAAACCTCTGGTTATTAGCGTCACCGGGGGCATAGGAGGAGGAGGGGCAAAGCTGACTCCCACAGGCGAAAAGGTCATTCAGCTTTATCGAAAAATGGAAAAAAAAGCCGACACCGCAACCCAAACCGAATGGAAAACCCTGCAAAAGCTATTGCACCCGGAGAACCTCCGGGGGTAACTGGCAACTCCTCGGCGTGGGGCCAGTGTGCAACAACTCGATCTTCCCCTCCCTTCACAGGGAGGGGCCAGGGGAGGGTTGGGCTAACATTCCGTCAGGAAATCCACATCCCTCCTGACCATCACTGGAGCAGTGCCCCTCATGAGAGGGGAGGATTAGTTAGTTCCGCCGCTAAAACTCTTTGCTAGCCAGTAAGCTCTGGGTCCAGCGTCACGCTGGCGCTGGCCGGCGGGTGGCAATGATCTCCAGGCCGACAAATTTTATCGACAGGTTTTCTCCCGGAATCTGGCTATAGGCATCGGTTTCATCTTCATACTCGTGAAAATCAAAATGCGAAACATCAAAACCGATTTGGCGGACATCCTGAATCAGGGTCTCGCAAAATTTCTCTTCAATCTCTACCAGTGTTTCAAGATAACCGTGGGTCAGTTTTTTTTTGTACTCCGGGTCGCGGGCGCGTCTTAAAATTTGGCATTCCAGGTCGGTATCCAGAATCAACAAGGAGCCCCCAGGCTCCAGGGCTTCTGCCGCCCAGCGCAGAAATTGCTGGCGCTCTGTTCTTTGCAAATGATGCAGAAACTTGTTGGCAAGAATACACCCATAAGGTTTGCCGAGTGGCCCAGCCGGAAAATCCACATTCAGAACTTCGATGTTCTCCTTTCCCGAGAGTTTTACAAAATGGACCAGTCCTTTAATGATAAAAGGCATATTGTCAGCCAGAATCAACCTGGGGAAGTCCTTGGGCCAGTCATGGATCAAGCGGAATCCTGCAAGCCCCGTCGCCACATCCATCAGGGGAGATTTCAGGTCATGTGGTACCAATTCCATCGGGTTATCCCAAGGGAAGTTCTTGGTCTGGGACAAGTAAAAACTGTAGCTTTCACTCAGCAGGGTGACCCACTCAGGATCATTATAAAAAATCAGGTCATTTTTAATCAGGCTGATCAGCTCATGAAACAAGAAGGAAAACTTTTCATCCAACTGTTCCAGCGGTTGAGATAAAGTGTCCTTGCGAAGGTTGATGTGGATGTGGTCAAAATTCAAAAAAACTGCCGGACGCTCATGCTGAACGTATAACAAGTCTGCAAGATCGATCAATATTTCAGGGTAAACCGTGCGGATAAGCAGGTTAAACATTTCCTGATTTTGCCGGCCCATCGTGGTATCCGGGAACCCCAGCTTTCCGTTCAAATACCGGAAAACAGATTGGACCCGATGAGCCAGTTCCGGGGACTTGGTATGTTCCAGGCCGAGAAACTTTCTCCCCACATCTGTAACTAGAGGAAGCTGGTCGGTGGATTTTATAAAAGGGGAGGACATGTTAAATCTTTTCCAAGTTGAATCTAAAGGATTTCTTTATAGCAGGGGCAAAGAGAAGTTTCAACCGCTTAAGTAATATCCACCCTGGGTGTTAGGGCCAATCCCACCCTGCCCGTCCAAGCAAGTAAAAAGTAAGCAAAAGGCAAGGCAGGAGATATGGCACGGCCTGAAAGGTGCTTACGTCCATCAAGGAATAAGCCGAAAATAGGGATCGGAGGCCAAAAATAACAGCTAGCACTTGGGCGAGCATTTTCTTTCCCTTAAGCAGGTAATAGGTCAATAGACCCAAAAGGAGTACAAAAGCAACCAGAGAAAGGATCGCCGATAACCCCAGGTTGAACGGAGGAATAAAAGACATTGCGATAGCCAGATAAACCAGATTCAAACCAAGAAACCCATATCCCGCATGAATGAACTTTCTGGTTCTCAGGTCAAGGGCCTCAATCGTTTGAGTATTTTCGTTTTCCATTTTCAGGGTAAGATGAATTCGTGTTATGCATTTGTCACTGCTGTTGCAGATTCATTTGCAGTATGTTAGCTTCCTGCATTTAGTCTATCATTAAACTATTGTCGGTTACCTTCTCTAAAAAATATGATTTCTGTACAAGAACAACTTAAAACCATTCTCCGGGGCACTGCCGAAATTATCAGCGAAAAAGACCTTGCCGCACTGCTGGCTTCCGGAAAACCCTTGCGGGTGAAAGCGGGGTTTGATCCCACAGCCCCCGACCTGCATCTCGGGCACACGGTTCTCCTGCACAAGATGAGGCAGTTCCAGGAGCTGGGCCATGAGGTCATTTTTTTGATTGGTGACTTTACCGGAATGATCGGCGACCCGACCGGTCGTTCCGAGACTCGTAAAAACCTGACACCCGAGGAAGTTAAGAAAAACGCCAAAACCTATCTCGCGCAAGTTTATAAAATCCTAGATAAAGACAAAACCACGGTAGCCTATAACAGCGAATGGATGAATAAGTTCTCCTCGGTGGAAATGATCGAACTCGCCGCACATTATACCGTCGCTCGCATGTTGGAACGGGATGACTTTCAAAAACGACTCGCCCAAAACCTGCCGGTTTCCATTCACGAGTTGATGTATCCCTTGATCCAGGGGTACGACTCCGTGGCCCTGAAATCTGATATAGAGTTGGGCGGAACGGACCAGAAATTCAACCTCCTGGTTGGCCGGGACCTGCAACGGGCTTACGGGCAAAAGCCCCAGATCGTTCTCACCATGCCTCTGTTGGAAGGAACCGATGGAGTGCAAAAGATGAGCAAGAGCCTGGGCAACAGCATTGGCGTTTTCGATGCCCCGAATGATATGTTCGGAAAAATCATGTCCGCCTCAGACGATTTGATGTGGCGCTACTACGAGTTGTTAAGCCAGGTCAGTGCAGAAGAATTGGAGACCATGAAAAAACAGGCTGCGGCAGGAACCTTAAACCCAAAAAACGCCAAGATGAATTTGGCGAAAGAAATCGTCGCACGTTACCATTCTCCCGAACTCGCGGAAACCGCCCTGACCGAATTTGAAAATGTGTTCAAAAAAAAGAATCTGCCCGAAGACATCCCGGTGGTTAAAGGTTGGGGAGGTGGTTTACGGGGAATCTGTAATATTCTGAAAGACCACAAAATGACCGACAGCACCTCGGCCGCCCGCCGTCTGATTCAGCAAAGATCTGTAACGGTAAATGGAGAAAAAGTTTCCGATGTTAATCAGAAACTGCCTGGAAACCAGGAATATCTCATCAAAGTCGGCAAGAAACGGTTCCTGAAAATTCAACCGGGATGATGGGAGCGTTTGAACCGGATCGAGTTGCCAATTTCCATATCAATTTTACTTTTCACAACAATCGCAGTCGCGGTTTTCTTTTGCGTGGCGATGACCTTTATTTCGCCCACCATAAACGGTAGGAGAAGTGTCTTTTCCGGTTTCAAGTTGCCCCAGACATTTTCATGTTTCGGGTCCACTTTGCCCCAGATACCATCCTCAATGTAGGGCATGGAGTAAACTTCGAAATAATCGCCGGACCTCACCTGGTCTTCCCAGCCTTTATCGATGTAAATAAAATCATCATACATTATGCCTATCTTGTCGCCCTTGGACGCAACAATATAACCCTCGATGGATTTGTCCGTCTGCGAAAACGCCGAAGGCTGAACCTCAAACTTTTTATACGGCGTGAGCAAGTGCCCCGGCTCAACGCTTTCATACGATTTCAACACACGGGCATAAGAAAACTTGTCACCCGGTTGGGTGATCTCAATCACACCATGAATCAGTACCCGATGCCCTATAGGTTTTCCCGGGTGGGACTTTAAGTCCTTGCGCTCATAGCCGGTTCTTCGCGTATACTCTTCCAGTTTCTCTTCTCCCCGCCCTGGTAGAACGGGATGATAGATAAAGCGGTCCAGCGAGTAGACCGTGAACCGGTCGCCTTTTTCTATTCCCTGACGCTTGCCAATATCCACAAAAAATTCATCAGGGCCGGATGTTCCCAGCTTTTGTTCAAACAGTTTGACAACGGTGCCTACTGGAACCAAACTCGAAGCAATAAATCCAGCATTGGCGTATTTCTTCTCCTCTACGGATTGTGTTTTTTGGGAAAAATAAGAACCCCCTACCTTGGCATCTTCTTTGAGATAGGAATACTTGCCGGAAGCTGCCATCATGCCCGGGTTTCTATTTCCCAGAAGCGTGCCCTTTTCGGAGGCAAGAAGCTTCATATCCGGAGTAATCCCAGCCACCTCGTTCTCAAGAGTTACCTTCAAATCATTTCCCCATGCAGGCAGAACCCCAGACGCGCCGGCATGCAAAATCAGAACGAACAAAAACCCCAATGAAATTCGCATCTTCATAAAAGAACTCCGTCTATTACTAATTGAATAGTAATATGTTACACCATTTTTGGCCAAAATCGCAGGATTTTCAAGAAAGCTTCTACATAATATGAGGCGCTCATGACCAAAAACAATTTTTAGAGACCCTCTAGAGCCGCCTTTACCAGTAATCACCAGAATCTGCCCCGGTAGCCTTGAAAGAAAGGGACTTGACATGGGCTCCCTCCGGTGAAATAATCCCCCAAACCTTCCCGTAATATCTCCAGTTGTCTAACCATCTGATTTGGTAGGAGTAAGGCGGGATTTTTCGCATTTTGCAGGATTTTTTTAGGATAGATTCATGAAAAGGACTTTTCAACCCAGTAATATCAAACGAAAACGTGTGCACGGATTCCGTAAAAGAAGTTCTACCGTAGGGGGAAGACGTATATTGGCAAACCGCAGGCGAAAAGGCAGAAAACGCTTGACGGTCTGATCGCGGAGAACCTCCGCAGACAAATTATAATATCTTTATTTTTCGGACAAAGAGTTTTGGCGGCTTGACGAGTCATTGCTCTCTGGCTGCTAGCCGCAGGGGCAACTGACAAGAGCTTTTTCAGCCGAGCCAACTCTTTATTAGCCAGCAAAAGTTATTGCAAACTGAGTCCAGCGAGTTATGCTTATCATTTACCTTCATGCCCCGAATGGGGTATCACGCTGGCGCCGAGTGGATGGAAAATTTCTCTTTCAAAAAAACCGAACGGTTGGCCAAACGGCCCCAGTTTGAAAAGGTCATGGCGGAAGGGGAAAAAAAGCGGGTGGATAGATTATGCACCATCTTTTCCATCCCTAATGGATTAGACAAAAAGAGGTTGGGCATCATCGCCTCAAAAAAGATAGGAAACGCGGTGGCCCGGAATCGGGCGAAACGAAGAATCCGTGAAATTTTTCGCCAAATCAAACACCGCATGGAACCTGCTCTGGACATCGTTGTTATATCTGGAAAAGACATGGTCACGCTTCCCTACGGGGTGATTGAAAAAAAACTTTCAAACGCCCTTCTAACCGAAAGCTGAATTCCAAAACCGGATCAAACGCCAGAGCAGCCCATCCTTAAAGCAGGTCTCCATGTTAAACCAGATTTTCCTTAAATTAATTCGTGGATATCAACGGTGGATTTCTCCCCTGTTTTTTCCGGCTTGCCGGTTTTATCCCAGTTGTTCAGAATACGCTGCCCAGGCTTTGCATCGCTACTCTTTATTTAAAGCGGCAGGGCTGATCATCAGCAGAATTTTTAAATGCCACCCCTATCATGACGGGGGAGTCGACCCGTTGAAATAGGGCAACAGCCCGGAATCGGAGATTCAACTTGGAAAACAGATTAATACTCGCCTTTGTTTTATCTTTGGCGGTGTTCGTAGGCTGGGGCTACTTCCTGGCGCAAATACAAGGTCCCCCGCCGGTGAAAGAACCGGGCATGGAGGACTCCTTCGAATCGGCTCGATCGCTTCCGCCTGAAAGCAGGGCTCCGGGTTCAATGCCTTCGGTTTCTGCCCCATCGGAACCCACACAACCCACTACCCAGGTTCCCGTTCCGGTTCCCGTTGATCCATTTCCGGGAAAAGAAGTTCTCATCCAGGTCTCCACCGGGAAAACTCATTTTGTCATTAGCAATCGCGGCGGAGTGATCAAACAACTGCAATTGCCGCGGTTTAATGATGATAGTGGAGAGATCATTGACTTGATTGATAATCCCGATCACCTGACACCGGCACTGGCTCTTCGGGCCAACGATCCTGAAGTGACGGCGATTCTGCAACACGCACACTACGAACCTTCGACAACTTCCATCGTTTTGAGCGAACACAATCCCGAGGGACGACTGACCATGACTTTGAACCACTCGTCCGGATTGCAGGTCACGCGAACTTATGTCTTCCACTTCAACGATTATATGGTGGAAATGGGGATACAGATCTCTGCCGCAGCCATGGCTTCCAGGAACCTGCAATACCAGGTGGTGTTGGGACCAGGCATGGGAGGAAAAATTTCCTCGCAAACAGATTACATCGTCTTTTCCGGCGCAACCGTATTTGCCAATAATGAGCGCATCGAAAATCCACCTGAAGACATCACCAGTACGTCCTACTTCAAGGGAGACTTACAATGGGTATCCTTCCAGAATAAATACTTCGGGTCGGCTCTCATTCCCCAGCAGGGCACCAAATCCGGCGTCGTGTTCAAAGAAAAAGACCAGGCCTTTGTCGGACTGGAACTCGAATCCGTTCAATCCGCCGCCAGTGCCCAACATTTGTTTTATGCCGGCACCAAGGAACTGGAAATCCTGGAAGACAAAGGCCACAAACTGGTAAGGATGATCGATTACGGTTGGTTCGGCAACAAGTTCGCGTTTCTGGTCAAACCGCTCCTCAAAGTTCTGGCTTATTTCTACGGGCTCACCGGCAACTATGGCTGGTCGATCATCTTCATGACCTGCATCATTAAGTTACTGTTTTTCCCGCTGACCCATAAAAGCTTCAAGTCCATGAAAGGAATGCAGAAGGTTCAGCCTTACGTAAAAATCATTCAGGAAAGAAATAAAGACGACCGGAAGAAAATGAATGAAGAAATGATGGAACTGTACAAAAAACACAAGGTGAACCCGGTCGGCGGGTGTTTGCCCATGCTGTTGCAGATTCCCGTATTTATCGCCCTTTATCATGCGCTGTTCTTTTCCATCGAGCTTCGCGGTGCCCCGTTCATGGGTTGGGTCACCGACCTTTCCGTTGCCGACCCCTATTACGTTTTTCCCGTGCTCATGGGAGCCACCATGTTCGTGCAACAAAAACTGACTCCATCCATGGGCGACCCCATGCAACAGAAAATCATGATGTTCCTCCCCATTGTCTTCACCTTCCTGTTCCTTACGTTTCCGGCAGGACTCGTCATCTACTGGACGGTTAACAACATCCTGACCATCTCCCAGCAATACTACATCTACTACGTCGCCAAAGACTAGTGGAGTACCTCCACAGGTAACTTGCAATAGCGTTTGCTGGCTAGCAAAAAGTTGTCTCGGCTTTAACGGGTGCTTGCACATTGGGCGCAGGGCCAGCACGTCTTCGCGAGCCACAAAGTGGCGCGGCGATCCAGTCTTTCTGGATTGCTTCGCTCTACTCGCAAAGACGGCTAAGTCCTCTCGCTAGGTGTGGAGACTTTTGCGAATAGAATTATTTCTGGTAAGGTTAATTACTATGAACGACACCATCACAGCCATTGCCACGCCTCCCGGTGAAGGCGGACTCAGCATCATCCGCATAAGCGGCGAAGACGCGTTATTCATTGCGCTACGGCTTTTTCATCCGGCCATAGGAGAAAAGGTGAAGGAGCTTGCTCCTCAAAAAGTTTTGTTCGGCGAAATCCGCGATCCGGGCAAAGGACAATGTGTGGATGAAGTCCTTCTCACATTTTTTAAAGGACCAAAAAGTTATACTGCCGAAGATGTCATCGAGATCAGCGCCCACGGCGGGTCATTGATCACCGCAAAAATCCTGCAACTGGTTTTGGCCCAGGGAGCCCGGTTGGCAGAACCGGGGGAGTTCACCCGCAGAGCCTTCATCAACGGCAGGCTCGACCTGACCCAAGCCGAAGCCGTAGCCGATGTCATCGAATCCTCCTCCGACAAAGCGTTGCACTCAGCCATGGCGCAACTCAAAGGCGGACTCTCCAAACGGCTCAACACCCTGCACGAAAATCTGCTCTCCGCCCAGGCCCAGTTGGAAGCCGCGATAGATTTTTCAGAAGATGGCCTCACCTTCGAGTCACGGGAAACCACACAAAAAAATATTCAACAGGTCGAGACCGAACTGAGAGAACTGGTTGACTCTTTTCGCCAGGGGCGAATCGTGCGGGAAGGAATGCGCGTCACCCTCGTTGGTAAACCCAATGTCGGGAAATCCAGCCTGCTCAATGCCTTGTTACAAGAAGACCGCGCCATCGTCACTCCCATAGCAGGAACCACCCGCGACACCCTGGAAGAACGCACCCGTATCAAAGATATCCATATCGTCATCATTGATTCGGCGGGACTCCGCGCTAAGCCGGAACTGATCGAAAAAAAAGGCATGGAAAGAACCCGGTCAGCACTGGAAAAAGCCGACCTCGCATTGGTAATATTCGACACCTCACAACCGCTGGACGACAACGACAAACTGTTAATGCACGAAGTGGGCGAAAAACCCAAACTGGTGGTGCTCAATAAATCCGATCTCCCGGCCTCATGGCAACCGGACAAAATCAAAGCTTTTCTGGCAAACGAAAAACCGCTCACCCTGTCCGCTAAAACTCTGAACGGATTCGACTCCCTCAAAGAAGCCCTCTACCAAAAAGCCATCGGCGGAGAACGGGTTGGGGAATCCCTCATCATCACCCGCGAACGCCACCGCGATCATCTACACCAAGCCGCCCACGCGTTACAAAACGCGGGGAAAAGTCTTAGTGAAGGCTATTCAGAAGAACTCGTAGCCGTAGACGTCACCCTGGCCATGGAACATCTGGGAATCATACTAGGCAAAACTTTCGAAGAAGACCTGCTCGATAAAATCTTCGGCCAATTCTGCATCGGCAAATAGCCCCTTAGTAGGGGCAGGCAAGTGCGGCGGCAGACGCTCGCTTCGCTCCCGAGCCGCTAGAGGCGTGGGGCCAGCACTGCATTACCCTAAAAGCGGACAGGGTACTCAAGCGCACGTGATATTCTTCCTTAAATTTTACCCTTTCGGGGCATGAAGACAAGTGAAGAGGACATCACGCATTCCCCGAAGGGGTAGAAAGGGTAAAGGCAATGAAGAATACAACGCAGGGGGA
>Ga0114993_10001865_pt1 | contig 23901 bp, 24 predicted proteins | sample ArcticOcean_MG_C_FD_87042 | JGI IMG/M metagenome (GOLD analysis project Ga0114993, IMG submission 87042) | Marine microbial communities from western Arctic Ocean - ArcticOcean_MG_CB2_150 | ecosystem: Environmental > Aquatic > Marine > Oceanic | place: Arctic Ocean: Canada Basin | collected...
ATGTGGAGCGAGTGCTGCGCACCGAGTTCTTGTCTAACCTGACGCGCACCAACGGGCGCGATAGCCATGAGCCGATGGGCGAGACCTTCACCTATCTGGCCGGGCGACGGAAAGCCGGTTCCGGTCGGCGTTGGAGGAATGCAACAAGGATGCCGCGGGGAAGATCTGCGCCTTGATGTTCACCTTCGGGGATTTGAAGAGCGTTGATCCGTCCGGCATCCAGATGCTGATGCGCTCCTGTGAGAAGGACAAGACGGCCTTGGCCCTCTGAAGCGCGTGTCAGAGGAGTTGAAGGATCTGTTCTTCTCCAACATGTCGAAACCCGCCGGCAAGCTTCTGCACGAGAGCATGTAGGCCTCCGGCCCGGTTCGCCTGAAGGAAGGCGAGGAAGCCCAGCAGGTACTGATCACCTCGGCCAAGGGTCTGCCAATCGCGGCGAGATCGTCATCGGCGGCGGCTCCGGCGGCGACCAATTAGTGTTCTGAGCTGGCGCTGCTGCGCCTTCAGGTGATAGGAAACACGCCTTTGCGGGCGCGCTCATAAGGCAAGGTGTTGAGCAGCGCCGGCCCCCAATCTGGGGTATCGACGATGATTATCTCGGCGGCCTCGTCCTGCCAAATTGCCCGAAAATGAGTCTTTGAGCGCAGGACGACGATGTCGAAATCCCGGTGATCTATGGCGAACTGCTCGAACGGATCCAAATTGATCGCTGACAAATTTGCGGAGATCAGCCAGACCACAATTCCGCGGATCCGGATGACCGCCGTTGGTCCAAGATCGACCGGTCGGCCGCGTCCCATCTCGCCACCCATGGCGAAACGCTTCTCGCCAACCCAAAGCACTTTGGCGGTGAGGCTAAGTCGGCCCCCGGCCTTGGCCGAACTATGGCCGCCGATCATCAGGCTAACCTCAGAGCCGGCGCCGGCCGCTACCGCCGCCTCGGCGGCCTTTGGGTCCCAAAGATAAGGTACGGCAGCCTTTACCCCCGGGGCTTCCAGCAGGGCGCGAAGCACATACGTCGAATCGTTCATTCTGTCTGCGTGTTCTAGAATCACCACCGGCTGGTCCGCCGTTGTTGCGCGACTAAGCGCCCGCTCAAGGCCGGCGCTGACCGATAGCACGCTATCTTTTGGATACAGCGTCTCGCGCGCCTCCCAAATTAGCGCCGCCATCTCCGCCGCCGCTAACTCGGCGATGGCGATGTCGCCGTCCGCGGTAGCCAGAACCGAGATGCCGATCTGCTCCACATCGGCATAGGCAAAACCCATGACGATGGAGCAATCAAGCAATCCGGGTGTCTCGGCCTCGCGGCGCCGGGCCTCGGCCATCACTTGGCTAAGCGGTGCGACCCGGGTTGCGGTGAAAATCGAGGGTAGGGTGATCGGGACTTTGCGCAGGACCGTGGCCGGGAATATTTCGCCGCGCAGCTTGCCGACCAGCAAGGCGACGACCCGTTGGGCGGTTTCGCTCATGTCGGTATGGGGGCTCTCGTGATAAGCGCTCATCACATCGGCCAGATCGACCAATCCGGGATCGAGATTACCATGCAGATCAAAGGCGACACCGATCGGCAGGTCGTTGCCGATTCGGGCGCGTAACCCAATCAGGAAGTCGAGATCGGTGCGCCCGCCAACGGTAACCAACGCCCCATGCAGCCCGAGTAGCAGGCCATCGATCTGTTCGATGACCGTCCGCACGCCCTCGGCGATCTCGTCGAGGAAGGCGTCAAAGGCCTCCTCGCTGGCCGAGGCAGCCGCGCCGGCCTCGGAATAAACCAGGGGCAGGGGAGCGACTCCCAAGGTGGCGCAGGCGTCAAGAAATCCGCCGGGAACAGTGTTGGTTCCGGCAAAAGCATCGGTCAACGCGGCGCCGCGCTTGGCCAGCCGCTCAAATTCCGCAAGGCTGGTCGGCTCCGGCAGGAAGGTGACGGATTCGAGATTAAATCCGGCGATGGCGAGACGCATTTTGAACTCCCTTGTCGTTGCTGGGAATTATCGCATCGTCGGGGGCTTCAGTCTTGGTTGCGAAGTGCCGGTCCTAGTTGCCAAGTCGGCTGGATGACATGACTATGATCGAGACCCCGCCGCCGTCGACCCCATGCTCCTGAAGGGGCGTCCCGATGGTTCTGGCTTGAATGGAGAGACTTGATGATTCCGAACGATTATCCCAGCCTCAATTTCGATCTGGGCGAGACCGCCGACATGTTGCGCGATTCGGTGCGCTCCTTCGCGTCCGACGAGGTCGCCCCAAGGGCCGCGGATATCGAGAAGGCGAATGACTTTCCCGAGGATCTTTGGCGCAAGATGGGCGACCTAGGCGTTCTGGGGGTCACCGTCGAAGAGAAATATGGCGGCGCCGGCATGGGCTATCTTGAGCATGTGGTAGCGGTTGAGGAAATGAGCCGAGCCTCGGCGGCGGTGGGGCTGAGCTATGGCGCGCATTCCAATCTCTGCGTCAACCAGCTGCGGTTGAACGGGACCGAGGAACAGAAGCGCAAATACCTGCCGAAGCTGATTTCCGGCGAGCATGTTGGATCCCTGGCAATGAGCGAGACTAGCGCTGGTTCCGATGTCGTCGGGATGCGGACACGGGCCGAGAAAAAGGGCGACCGTTACATTCTGAACGGAACCAAGATGTGGATCACCAATGGCCCAAACGCCAACACACTGGTGGTTTATGCCAAGACTGATCCGCAGGCCAATCAGCGCGGCATATCGGCCTTTATCATCGAGAAGGGGATGAAGGGGTTTTCGACCTCTCCCAAGCTCGACAAGATGGGAATGCGCGGCTCCAACACCTGCGAGCTGGTGTTTGAGGATTGTGAGGTGCCGCAAGAGAACATCGTTGGCGGGCTGAACCGGGGCGTCAACGTCCTGATGAGCGGCCTGGATTATGAGCGCGCAGTACTCTCGGCCGGCCCGCTCGGCATCATGCAAGCTTGCATGGACGTGGTGGTGCCCTATGTCCATGAGCGCAAGCAGTTCGGCCAGGCGATTGGCGAGTTTCAACTTATGCAAGGCAAGCTCGCCGACATGTACGTAACGATGAATGCCTCGAAAGCCTATGTCTACGCCGTCGCCAAGGCCTGCGACCGGGGCGAGGTGACCCGGAAGGATGCCGCCGGCGCGATCCTCTACGCCGCGGAGAAGGCGACCTGGATGGCCCTGGAAGCAATTCAGTGCCTGGGCGGCAACGGGTATATCAACGACTATCCGACCGGTCGCCTCCTGCGGGATGCCAAACTCTACGAGATCGGCGCCGGGACCTCGGAGATCCGCCGCATGTTAATCGGTCGGGAGCTGTTCAAGGAAACGGCGTGATCGGTACCCTGATGCTCAATGCGGTTGCCGTATTGCTGGCGACTGCCACGGCTAGGATGCATCTGGAAGATGGCGAGGAGGGCAAATTGCAGGTGAGCTGAATGCTGGGCAACATCGTCAAACGGGAGCGGCAATGAGCGAGATCGAGGGCTTGCAGACCAGTGCGGAAGGGGTGACCCGCTGTGGTTGGTCCGGTGACAAGGACGATTACCGGCGCTATCACGATACCGAATGGGGCCGACCGACCGCTGATGATCGGACTTTGTTTCAAAAGATTTGCCTGGAAGGATTTCAGTCTGGATTGAGTTGGCTTACGATATTAAGGAAACGTGGTAATTTTCAGTTATCATTTGATAATTTCGAAATAGATAAGGTTGCGATATATGACGATCGCGATATCGCGCGGTTGCTCGATGATGCTGGTATCGTACGTCACCGCGGCAAGATCGTCAGCACCATCAACAACGCCAAACGGGCGATCGAACTGCGCGAGGAGTACGGCTCGCTGGCGACCTTTGTTTGGAGTTTTGAGCCGGACCCGGCCAATCGTCCAGCGATGATGAATCATGCGGCGGCGAAGCAACTCAGCCTGACGGCGGAATCAACGGCGCTTTCCAAGGCTTTGAAGAAACGCGGCTGGAGCTTTGTTGGTCCGACCACCTGCTATGCTTTCATGCAGGCCATGGGCATGGTCAATGACCACCTTGAAGGCTGCGCCATGCGAGCCGAGATCGAGGCGTTGCGCGTCGCTTTCGTTCGCCCGTGAACAGGAGAGTTTGATGCTTGGTACCCGGATTTCGTTCGGTTCACCATTCGAGGAGATGGCCGGTTATTCCCGCGCCGTGGTCGATGGGGACATGGTTTATGTCTCCGGAACCATTGGCTATGACGTGCTGAACAAGCGCTTCCCATCGACGGTCGAGGAGCAGGCGACCCTGGCCTTCGCGACCATATCGGCGGTATTGGCCGAAGCTGGAACTGGGCTTGAGAACATGCTGCGGGTTCGTATCTATGTAGCGAGCCGAGAGGAGTTTGAGCGGATCAAGCCAATCATCAAGGCGCATTGCGAAAAGGCCCAGCCGGCCAACACGACGATCCTGTCCGAGCTTGCCGAGGTGGAGATGAGGGTCGAGATCGAGGTGACGGCCAGAATTCCGGGTAAATAGATAGCGCTTTAAACGCCGGGACCGGGAACCGTTGCCGCGAGGGTGAAATCGCCAGCCGGCATGAACGGATGCGCAATGTTGTCTTTAGCGCTGCTCAGCTTGAAGCCCTCATAGCCATTTTCTGCGACATTCTTGCAAATCAGCCGGTACCGGGTCATCCCACCAGCATAGGGCATGAACACCCGTGGCTTGCCCGGGACATTGGCGCCGAAATACCAGGTATGCTTGGCGAAAGGCATGAGGGTCGCATTAGCGGCCTCGTTGACATGGGTGATCCACTTTTCCATCGATCCGGTGGTGGTTTCGATGGTCGCGATACCCTTGTCACGCAGGTCCGACAGGCAGTCTGTGATCCACTCCACATGTTGTTCGATGGCGACGGGCATGTTGCACAGCACCGAGGGGCTACCGGGTCCGGTAATGGTGAACATATTGGGGAAACCGGCGACTTGAAGGCCGAGATAGTTTTGTGCTCCGGCCGCCCAGACGTCGCGCAGGGCTAGACCGTCACGGCCCTGAATGTCGATATTCAATAGCGGCCCGGTCATCGCATCGAAGCCGGTAGCGCAGACGATAATGTCGAGCTCGTATTCCTTCCCATTCTCCAGCAGGACGCCCCTCGGCGTGATCGCCTTAATTGGCGCGGATTTGACATCTACCAGATCCACGTTATCGCGGTTGAAGGTCTCAAAGTAACCGGTGTCGATCGGTGGTCTCTTGGTTGAATAGGGGTGATCGATATCGGTCAACAGGGCGGCTGTCTTCGGGTCTTTTACGACGCCACGGATTTTATTTTTGATGAACTCGGCGGCGGTGTCGTTGGCCTCTTTATTGGAGACGAGGTCCTGGAAGCTGGCTCGGAACCGTAGACCGCCTACCTTCCAGAATTCCTCGTAGATCTCTGCCCGCTCTTCGTCGTCGACATCGAAGACACAACGTTCGGAAATCCGGTATGGATGGCCGGCCGGGGTCGACTGGAGGACTTTGCGAATCTCCTCGTGGTTGTCGCGAACCTCTTTCTTGAATTCGGCGCTGAGCGGGTGATTATTCGCTGGGACGCTGTAATTAGCGGTCCGCTGGAAGATCGTCAGATGTTTGGCCTGGGCCGCGATCACCGGAGCCGCCTGAATGCCGGTGGAGCCGGTACCGATCTGGCCAACGCGCTTGCCGGTGAGGTCGACGCCTTCATGCGGCCACTCGCCGGTGTGATACCAATCACCCTTGAAGCTGTCCAAGCCAGGAAACTTCGGTGTGTTCGTCGTGGAAAGACAGCCGACCGCTGTGATCAAAAATGTCACTTGGAACCGGTCGCCGGCCGCGGTCTCGACGTTCCACTTGTTCGCCTCGGCGTCGTACCGCGCGGCGGTGACCCGGGTTCCGAATTGGATGTCACGTTTCAGCTTGAACTTATCGGCAACGAAGTTCAGATAACGCACGATCTCGGGATGCTGGGGATAGCGCTCCGACCATTCCCATTCCTCCAGCAGCTCCTTGGAGAAATAGTAGGAATAGGAGTGGCTTTCCGAATCACATCGCGCGCCGGGATAACGGTTCCAGTACCAAGTGCCGCCGACACCATCGCCAGCTTCGACGACACGGACCTTCATTCCAAGGCGATCGCGCAGGCAAAGCAATTGATATAACCCAGCAAAGCCGGCGCCGATGACCAACGCGTCAAGCTCGGTCACGTCATTGTCGGGGTTGGTGGATCGAAGTGTGCTGCCTTCGGGCATAGGTTTGCTCCGTTCATCGAGGCTTACTATATGGGTTAGAGAATGCAGGATGGGTTAGAGAATGCAGGATGGGTTAGAGAATGCAGGACAATTTTTGCCATAGCGACCGGGTTTTGTCACACCCGCTCGACATCGCCTTGAACAAGAACACAATTGGAATGGGGACTGGGAGAATGGTAACTGAGTCCTTTTGCGGTTGCTCGATACACCTGACACGGCGACAGGTAAGCAGAGGTCCCCCGTTGCAAATCGGCGGTGAAGGTGTTGTCTTCTGGCCAAAGCGAGGAAGGACGTGGAGATGAACCCAGCAACGGCGCTGCCTGACAGTTTCACGGTGATAGAACACCCATTGATTCGGCATAAGCTGACCCTGATGCGGCGAACCGACACCCCGACGCCCTTGTTTCGCCAGTTGCTGCGCGAGATCAGCCTGCTTCTGGCCTATGAAGCGACCCGTGACCTTGAGCTGGAAATGGTTGAGATCGAGACTCCGCTGAAGCCGATGACTGCGCCGGTACTAGAGGGCAAGAAGCTATGCATCGTCTCCATCCTGCGCGCCGGTAATGGATTGCTGGATGGTATGCTGGATTTGATACCGAACGCTCGGGTGGGTCATGTCGGCTTGTACCGCGACCCCGCGACCCTGGAGCCGGTGGAGTACTATTTTAAGATGCCGGACGGCTTGGCGGAGCGCGATGTGATCGTCGTTGATCCGATGTTGGCCACCGGTAATTCCGCCGTTGCGGCGGTCTCTCGGCTAAAGCGGGCGGGTGCGACGAAATTGCGCTTCGTCTGCCTGTTGGCGGCGCCGCAGGGTGTTCAGACCTTCGCGCTGGCGCGCATCCCGATGTGCCGGTCCTCTCGGCGGCTCTGGACCGTGAGCTCAACGACCATGGCTATGTCCTGCCGGGTCTGGGCGATGCGGGTGACCGCATGTATGGAACCAAGTGACCTGACGCGCCGTTACCGCTAAGGCAAGACACGCTCGACCACCGATCGTTAACGAATTAACCGTTTCCCCGGAGGACACATGCCGACCATTCTCATCACCGGTGCCAGTCGCGGAATTGGCCTTGAGTTCGCCAATCAGTTCACCGCCGACGGTTGGACCGTGATCGGCGCCTGTCGCAATCCCGGTGAAGCCGAGCCCGTGTCGGCCATTGGCGGTATCGAGGTTCATGAACTCGATGTTGATGACGGCGCTAGCGTGATGGCGCTGAAGCAGGCTTTGGGGGACCGGCGGATTGATGTGTTGCTGAACAATGCCGGGATCATTGGCCAACGCAGCGGCTTCGGCACGCTGAACTATGACGCTTGGGCCGGGGCGATGAACACCAATGTCTTTGGACCGATGCGGATGGCCGAGGCCTTTGCCGATAATGTCATGGCCAGCAACCGTAAGCAGATGGTTTTCATCTCCTCGCGCATGGGCAGCATCGCCGAAACCAACCCGAACGCATATGTCTACCGGTCGTCGAAAACGGCGCTCAACATGGCTGTTCGCTGCATGTCAATAGAGCTTGCGGGGCGCGGGTTGACGGCGGTGCTGTTTCACCCCGGACATGTCAGTACCGATATGGGCGGCGCTAGCGCGCCGGTTACGCCGCTGCGCAGCGTCGCCGGGATGAAACAGCAGATCCTTGGATTCACTCAAGCCGACAATGGCCGTTTTCTGACCTTCGACGGCGATGAGATTCCTTGGTAGGAGGACTTCGTTCATGCCCGTGATTCGCAGCCAGATCGACACCCGCTCACCGAGTTTTCGCGAGAATACCGCCCATATGAAGACGCTGGTCACCGACCTGCGGAACCAAGTCGAGGCGGTTAAAATTGGCGGCGGCGAGCGGTCGCAAAAGCGCCATCTTGATCGTGGCAAACTGCTGCCGCGCGATCGGATCAACACGTTGATCGATCAGGGTGCTCCCTGGCTCGAGTTCTCGCAACTCGCGGCGCATGGGATGTATGACGGGGAGGCGCCGTCGTCTGGGGTCCTGACCGGTATTGGCCGGGTCGCCGGCGAGGAAGTCGTGATCATCTGCAACGACGCGACGGTTAAGGGTGGCACTTACTATCCGATGACCGTGAAGAAGCATTTGCGGGCCCAAGAGATCGCCCAGGAAAGCCATCTACCGGTGATCTACCTGGTGGATTCAGGGGGCGCGAACCTGCCGCATCAGGATGCGATCTTTCCGGATCGTGAGCATTTCGGGCGCTGCTTCTACAATCAGGCCAATATGTCGGCGATGGGTCTGCCGCAGATCGCCGTGGTCATGGGCAGTTGCACCGCCGGTGGCGCCTATGTCCCGGCGATGTGCGACGAAGCGGTGATCGTGCGCAATCAAGGCACGATCTTTCTCGGCGGCCCGCCTCTGGTCAAAGCCGCCACCGGCGAGGTGGTCAGCGCCGAAGATCTGGGCGGTGCTGACTTGCATAGCCGGACGTCCGGCGTGACCGATCACTACGCCAGCGACGATACCCACGCCCTGGCCATCACCCGGCAGATTGTCAGCCATTTCAATCGGCAAAAACGACCGAACATCAAAATGCGGGCGCCGGTCGAGCCGCTCCATGACCCGGCTGAAATACATGGCGTGGTGCCGGTCGATCCCCGCATTCCCTATGACGCCCGCGAGGTGATCGCCCGTATCGTTGATGGCAGCGAGTTGGATGAGTTCAAGGCGCTGTATGGCCCGACTCTGATCTGTGGTTTCGCGCATATTCACGGATATCCCGTTGGGATCATCGCCAATAACGGCATCCTGTTCTCAGAATCATCGCTGAAGGGGGCGCATTTTATCGAGCTGTGCTGTCAGCGCGGCATTCCCTTGGTGTTCCTGCAGAACATCACCGGCTTCATGGTTGGGCGTAAGTATGAGGCCGGCGGGATTGCTAAGGATGGCGCCAAGCTGGTCACTGCGGTGGCCTGCGCAAGGGTGCCTAAATTTACGGTGATCATCGGTGGTTCTTTTGGCGCCGGCAATTACGGCATGTGCGGGCGCGCCTATTCACCGCGGATGCTGTACATGTGGCCGAACAGTCGGATTTCGGTGATGGGCGGCGAGCAGGCGGCGAGCGTGCTAGCCACCGTGCGCCGCGACGGCATGGAAGCCCGAGGCGAGAGCTGGAGCGACGCGGACGAAGAAGCCTTTAAAGCCCCGGTGCGGGAGCAGTACGAGCGTGAGGGGCATCCGTATTATGCCTCGGCCCGGATTTGGGATGACGGCATCATCGATCCTGCGGAAACCCGGACGGTTTTGGGCCTGTCGATCTCAGCGGCGCTCAACCGCCCGATCGAGGCAACCAAGTTCGGCGTGTTTCGGATGTAGCGTGTCGCCCGGTCACCCAGCCGGGCGTAGCGTCACTGTCACCAAATCGGTTTCAGCATGGATTTCCAGCACCAGGGCGAATTGGGCGGCGGGTTCACGGACCATCGCGCCAATAACCGTGTTTGTCGTCAGACTGAAATAGGATGCTGTTCCGAGCAGGCTGGCGATGCCAGCATCTTCGATGATGGCGCCACTGCCGATCGCGGAAACCGTGGCAAGCCATCCCGTGGATGCGTTAATCTCAATCTCAATACGCCCGGAACGCGGAAGCGTATCGGCAAGCATGAAAATCGTTGCCAATACCGTCTTGGCCACGCCTGCCGCCGACCAAGGTCAGCGCTTGCTGGCGATGATGTTGTTGGTCTCTTGACTAAACTCCTTAATCAATTTGATTTCGCTCGTCGTTGGTGTCACCGGCCCCATCAGATTGCGCAGCAACCTTGAGAGCAGAAGGTCCACAACATTGCTGTCTAGCTGCATGGCTTGACCTCCAGTAATTCGATCAACGCAAAAAACCACGACCATTTGCCAGCGTTAAGGTTTACATCTTATTAATGAGGCGATGATCGACCCGTCTGGCCTGGAAATTCCGACATATGGGAAAGCTATTGATCAATAGCGGCGGGAGCGATCTGATCACGGTCGATAATGCGGCAGAGCCGGACTAGTATCTGCTGGTTAGTATCGTCTAAGCCTAGCATCCAACTGGAACTCGACCATGTCCGACACATCAGCGCCCTCAGGACCCGGACGTACAGATCCCGCGCAGAGCCGCGATCGTGCGTTTAAACGCGGCAGCGGCGGTGGACGTCGGGGCGGTCGGCCGTTTCCTAAAGGTCGCCAGATCGATCCGCAAGCTTTGGAAGAGGTCCGTAAGACCCTCGGTAACCGCCCGCGCCGCGCCGATCTGCTGATCGAGCATTTGCACCTGTTTCAGGATCGATTCGGCCATATTTCCGCATCTCATCTGGCGGGATTGGCACATGAGATGCGGATGGCCATGGCCGAGGTCTATGAGGTTGCGAGCTTCTACGCCCATTTCGACGTGGTTCGCGAGGGCGAGACGCCGCCGCCGGCAATCACCATCCGGGTTTGTGACAGTTTGACCTGCGAGATGTTTGGCGCCGAGAAGCTCTTGGCCGAGATTGCCGTCGAGACCGGAAACGACATCCGCGCTGTCCGGGCGCCCTGCATGGGAGCTTGTGACAAGGCGCCGGTGGTCGCCGTCGGTCACACCCTGGTGGAGCAGGCGAACAAGGGCAAGGCTGTCGCCGCCGGCCGCGCCGCGCTGGCCGGCAAGCCTGAGCACCGCCATATAGACCCGGTCTGCCTTGACGACTATCTGGCGGGCGGTGGTTATGGGCTGCTGCGCGCCTGCTTGTCAGGCAAGCGCTCGGCCGAAGAGGTTCTGGAAAGTCTTGGAGAATCGGCATTGCGTGGTCTTGGTGGTGCCGGGTTTCCGACACCAAGGAAGTGGTCCCTGGTGCGCGCTGTCGAGGGACGCAAGGCGCTGGCGGTCAATGCCGATGAGGGGGAACCCGGTACTTTCAAGGATCGCTATTATCTGGAGCGCGACCCGCATCGCACCCTGGAGGGAATGTTGATCGCCGCCTGGTTGGTTGGGGCGGAGGATTGTTATTTCTATCTCCGCGACGAGTATCCCGAGATTCGCGCGTTGCTGGATCTGGAAATTGCCGGGCTGGAAGCCGAGGGGCTGGTCGCACACACCCGGATTCATCTGCGGCGCGGCGCCGGAGCGTATATCTGCGGTGAGGAATCGGCGATGATCGAGTCGATTGAGGGCAAACGCGGTTACCCGCGTCACCGGCCGCCCTATGTCGCTCAAGTCGGTCTCTTCGGCCGACCAACCCTGGTCAACAATGTCGAGACCCTTTTCTGGGTCCGCGACATCATCGAGAAGGGGGCGGATTGGTTCAACGATCAAGGCAAGGACGGTCATTCCGGGTTTCGCAGCTATTCGGTGTCCGGGCGGGTCAAGAACCCGGGCGTCAAGGTGGCGCCGGCTGGGGTCACGGTGCGCGAGCTGATCGAGGATTATTGCGGCGGCATGCTCGACGGCCATGCCTTCCACGCCTACCTGCCGGGCGGCGCTTCCGGCGGGATTCTGCCGGCCAGCATGGGTGATCTGTTGCTCGATTTCGGCGAGCTTGAAAAATACGGCTGTTTTGTCGGCAGCCACGCGGTGGTGGTGCTCTCGGATCAGGATTCGGTGAAGGCAGCGGCGCTTAATCTTTTACGGTTTTTTGAGGATGAAAGTTGTGGGCAATGCTCGCCCTGTCGGGTAGGCACGGAAAAAGCCGTCAAGCTGATGCGGCAAGAGAAGTGGGATACCGGCCTGCTGGATGAATTGTCGGCGACGATGCGAGACGCCTCGATCTGTGGCCTCGGCCAAGCAGCCAGCAACCCACTGGCCTCAGTGATGAAGTTTTTCCCCGATGAGGTGTGACGCGAAAGCCATCCGGCCCCGTCATCCCGGCGCCCTTGTCGGTTGTCGCGACGAAAATTTTGCGCATCCCCGACGACAGGCGTGGGCCGCGGCTGTCGCTGGGGATGCGCGGTTTATAGAGACTCCGATCCCAACAGCGACACCGTTCAACCCGTCATGGTGGTGGAGACCCGCATATGACCGATAAGATCAGCTTTGAACTGGATGGCCAGCAGGTTTCGGCCGTGCCTGGCGAGACCCTATGGCAGGTCGCCAATCGGCTTGGCACCGAGATTCCGCACCTTTGTTACAAACCAGCCGATAGTTACCGCGCCGACGGGAATTGCCGAGCCTGCATGGTCGAAATCGAGGGCGAGCGAGTTCTTGCCGCGTCCTGCATCCGAGAGCCGGCCGAGGGTATGAAGGTCAGCACGGCGTCGGAACGGGCCAAGACTTCGCGCCGGATGGTCATGGAACTGTTGGTTACCGATCAGCCGGCCAAGGCCGAGGCGCATGATCCGGGCTCCACGCTCTGGCATTTCGCCGATGGAATGGCGCTGAGCGAAAGCCGGTTCCCGGTGCATCAACGTCCCAGCGCGGATCCCAGCCATCCGGCGATCGCCGTCAACATGGATGCGTGCATTCAGTGTGGGCTTTGCGTCCGGGCTTGCCGCGAGGTTCAGGTCAATGACGTTATCGGTATGGCCGGGCGCGGCCCGGGCGCGCATATCGTTTTCGACCTTGGCGATGATATGGGGGCCAGCACCTGCGTTGGCTGCGGCGAATGCGTCCAAGCCTGTCCGACCGGCGCGTTGATGCCGAAAAATGCGCTGGACGACGCCGGTGTCTTTGCTAATGCGCCCGACCGCAGCGTTGATAGCTTGTGTCCATATTGCGGCGTTGGCTGCCAGCTGACCTTTAACGTCAAGGAAGACAAGATCATCTCGGTCGACGGTCGGGCGGGGCCGGCAAACCGCAGCCGGCTCTGCGTCAAGGGTCGTTATGGTTTTGACTATGTTCACAATTCCGAGCGGCTGACTGTGCCGCTGATCCGCCGCGACGATGTACCGCGCGATGCTTCGCTGCCGATCGACCCAGCTAACCCCTATACCCATTTCCGCGAGGCGACCTGGGAAGAGGCGTTGGATCGCGCCGCGTCGGGCTTAATGAAAATCCGTGATCGCGACGGCGGTCAGGCCTTGTCCGGTTTCGGCTCGGCCAAGGGCTCTAACGAGGAAGCCTACCTTGTGCAGAAGCTGGTGCGCACCGGTTTCAGGACTAACAATGTTGACCATTGCACGCGGCTTTGCCATGCGTCGTCGGTCGCGGCGCTGATGGAGACCATTGGGTCCGGCGCCGTCACCGCGCCTTTTGCCGAGGCGGTCAATGCCGAGGTGATCATTGTCATCGGCGCCAACCCGACCATTAATCACCCCGTCGCCGCGACCTTCATCAAGAACGCCGCCAAGGCCGGCGCGATCCTGATTGTCATGGACCCGCGTGGCCAGGCGCTTTCGCGTCATGCTACCCACATGATCCAGTTCCGGCCAAGCTCCGATGTGGCGATGTTGAACGGGATGATCAACACGATCATCGCCGAGGGTCTGTACGATCAACAATACGTTGAGGGCTATACCGAGGGATTTGAAGATTTGAAGGCCCGGACCGCCGAGTTCACGCCGGAGCGGATGGCGCCGATCTGTGGGATCGAGGCCGATCGTATCCGCCAGATGGCGAGGGTCTATGCTAATGCTGAGACGGCGCTGATCTTCTGGGGCATGGGCATCTCTCAGCATACCCATGGCACCGACAACGCCCGGTGTCTGATCTCGCTGGCGCTGATTTGCGGCCATGTCGGCCGGGCCGGTACCGGGCTGCATCCATTGCGCGGTCAAAATAACGTCCAGGGCGCCTCGGATGCTGGTCTGGTCCCGATGTTCTACCCCGACTACAAGCCTGTCGGAGATGGCCTGCAGATTGAGCGCTGGGAGGAATTCTGGGGCATGGAACTGGACCACGAAAAAGGCCTGACCGTGGTCGAGATCACCAACGCCATGTATGACGGAAAGATCAGGGGTTGCTACATCATGGGTGAGAATCCGGCGATGTCTGACCCTGATCAGAACCATGCCCGGACCGCGCTTTCCCGGCTTGAGCATCTGGTCGTCCAGGATATTTTTCTGACCGAAACCGCGGCTTTTGCCGATGTGGTGTTACCGGCGACCGCCTTCCCGGAGAAGGACGGCACCTTCACCAATACCGACCGCCGGGTGCAGATGGGGCGCAAGGTGATCGAGGCGCCGGGGAAGGCCAAACAGGATTGGTGGATCATCCAGGAGATTGCCAATCGGATCGGCCTGAGTTGGACCTATGGCACCGCGGAGGACATTTTTGCCGAGATGCGCCAGATGATGCCCTCGCTTACCGGAATTACTTGGGACCGGTTGCAGCGCGAGGGGGCGGTGACCTATCCCTGCGCCGATGAGACCTCGGAGGGGCAGACGGTGATCTTTGCCGATGGTTTTCCGACCGCCAGTGGTCGCGGCAAGCTGGTGCCTTGCGATATTCTGCCGCCAGACGAGGTGCCCGATGCCGCGTTCCCGCTGGTCCTGACCACCGGGCGTTTGCTGGAGCATTGGCATACCGGCGCGATGACCCGGCGGGCCAGTGTCCTCGATACGATCGAGCCGGTACCCTATGCGCATATCTCACCGAATGACCTCTCCAGGGCCGGTATTAAGCCCGGCGACATGGTTAAAGTGACGACCCGGCGCGGCGAGATTGAGATCGCTGCCCGCAGCGACGGTGACGTTCCGGACGGGGTGGTGTTCATCCCGTTCTGCTATGTCGAGGCCCCGGCCAATATGCTGACCAACCCGGCGTTGGACCCGATCGGCAAGATCCCCGAGCTAAAATTCAGCGCGGCAAGGCTTGAGCGTGTCGAGGGTCGGGCGGCGGTGAAGTAGGGGCAGCCAGGCGCCTCGGCCCCCCTCTGGGGGTAGTGTTTGTATGGTGCTGGAGGTTCGTATGCGTTTTGTCGTTTTAGTCCTGGCTGTTTTGTGGCTTCCAGGATTGACCGCGTCCTCGGCCAGTGCCGAGCCCCAACCCCGGGCGGGTTCGCTTCAGCCGGAACCGGCGACCGGCCGCATCGAACATCTCCCTGTTTTAGCTAAAGAATTCATGGTGGCGGCGGCGCATCCGCTGGCGGCCATGGCTGGTTACGATGTGCTACGCCGGGGCGGTAGTGCGATTGATGCGGCGGTGGCGGTGCAGATGGTGCTGAATGTGGTGGAGCCGCAATCCTCGGGCATCGGTGGCGGCGCCTTCATGGTGTATTGGGATGCCAAAGCCGGTCGGCTGACATCTTTCGACGGGCGCGAGGTCTCCCCGGCGGCGGCAGGGCCGGGCTATTTTTTGCAACCGGATGGGACGCCGAAATCCTTCTGGGAAGCGATGGCCGGCGGTCGATCGGTCGGGGTGCCGGGCACTTTGCGGATGTTGGAAATGGCGCATCAACGATATGGCCGCGAGCCTTGGGGACGCTTGTTCGATCCGGCGATAGCGCATGCCGAGAAAGGCTTTGCTATTTCACCTCGTCTGGCCGCATCGATTGGCTGGGCGGCAAACAAGGGATTGGCGGCATTTCCAGAGGCGGCGGCGTATTTCTTCAATGCCGACGGGACGCCGAAACCCGAGGGCGCCATCCTGACCAACCCGGCCTTGGCCGAGACGTTCCGGATCCTCGCTAGGGACGGCGCCGACGCCCTGCACCAAGGGTCGATTGCCGAGGCCATCGTCGCCGCGATCAGCGCCACTCCCGACAATCCCGGTGTGATGACCTTGGAGGATCTTCGCACCTATAAGGCGAAACAGCGCGAACCGGTTTGTGCGGCCTATCGCGGCCATGATGTTTGCGGCATGGGGCCGCCAAGCTCCGGCGCGCTTACTATTGGGCAAATTCTTGGCATGCTTGAGCATTTTGATCTGGCGGGTATCGGCCCCTCGCCGGAAGCCGCGCATCTGTTCGCCGAGGCATCCAAACTGGCCTATGCCGACCGGGCGCTTTACATGGCCGATAGCGACTTCGTGCGAATGCCGACCAAGGGATTGCTTGATCAGAATTATCTTACCATTCGGGCGCAGCATATTCGGCGCGGTGCGGCGATGGAAAAGGCCGAGGCCGGCAATCCGCCGTGGCGGGACGCATCGCTTCAGGCGCCGGACACGGAAGTGGAACGGCCGGGGACTAGCCATTTCGTCATTTTCGACGGCGAGGGTAACGCCGTCTCGATGACCACGACGATCGAGACCGGGTTTGGTAGCCGGGTCATGGTGCGTGGGTTTTTGTTGAACAACGAGTTGACCGATTTCTCGTTCCGCCCCGCCGTTAATGGCCGCTCCGTCGCCAATCGTGTCGAGGGGGGCAAGCGACCCCGTAGCTCTATGGCGCCAACGATTGTGCTGCGGGACGGCAAGCCGGTGCTGCTGATTGGCTCACCCGGTGGGTCCCGGATCATCGCTTATGTCGCCCAGGCGGTGATCGGGATTCTCGACTGGGGGATGGACCCCCAGGCCGCGATCAATATCGGTCATGTGGTGAACCGTAATGGCGCGACCGATCTTGAAGCCGGCACCGATGCCGCCGACCTTGCCGGCCCGCTGACTATGCTTGGCCATGAGGTCCAGGTGCGTGACCTCAACAGCGGCCTTCATGCGATCCAGATTGGGCCGGACGGCAAGTTGGTCGGCGGCGCGGACCCAAGACGGGAGGGTGTGGTGCTGGGCGATTGAAGCGGGGTGAAAAAGACAAGGGATTTGAGCTGTTTCTAGAAGCCGTCATCCCCCCCGAAGGGCAGGAACGATTCCGTCAGATTTTCGGTGTCATTGCCGGGTCGATCACGGTGTCCAAGCGACAATTTGATTAAGCCGTCTTGCCAAACTGCCGGCGGAATGGTGCCCACCCTTCGGCGGGATGACGGGGAGAGAGACTGTATGTCCCGCAACACCCGATCGAGCTGTGTTGAAAGCAGGGCGGGATGACGGCGGAGGCGGGCCTCGCCATGGGCGCCGGTAAGCAGCGCACCTATATCAACAGGGTCACCGCCTTCGATCGTTCCGTATCGATCAACACCGAGGAACGTCAAGCGCATATCAGGAAGTCTTACCCGTGCCTTCGGGACGTGAGGGTGCTTTTTTCGGTGGAGCCCTCTGTGGTAGCGTTCGCGCCGAATGGGGCAGGGGCGGTTCAATGAGAGAATGGTACCCTAAACGCAGGTTCGGTGATCTTGCCGACGAGGCGGCGCAACGCTTTGGCGCGGCGGAGGCATTGGTCTATGATGATCAACGCTTTAATTTCGTTGAAGTCGCTGCCGGGATAGATGATGCGGCGAAACGGTTGATCGCGGCTGGGGTCGGGGTTGGTGACCACGTCGCGCTCTGGCTGAACAACCAGCCGGAATGGATCTTCATCGCCTTTGCGGTCCATAAGATTGGGGCGGTTCTGGTGCCGGTCAATACCCGGTTTCGCGACCGTGATCTGGCCTATGTGCTGCGCCAATCGGATAGTGCGGTGTTGATCACCCATGATGTCTCTGGGCCGATCGATTATGCCGGGATGGTCGGCCAGGCGGTGGCGCTGCCGGCGGGCGGGAGCCAGCTCGAGGACGAGAATTTTCCAACGTTTAGGCAGGTCATCGTGCTGGGCGAGGCAGAACCGGCGGGTACGGTGAACTGGCGCAACCTCGCGGCCCTTGGTGCGGAAATATCGGATGGTGCGCTGAATCAGCGATCCGCCGCTGTCGACCCGGATGCTCCGGTCATCATCATGTACACCTCTGGGACCACCGGGTTTCCCAAGGGCGTCGTGCACAGCCACAAGCTGATCCGCAATGTTGAGGAGCGGGCCTGGCGGATGGCGATCAATCGCAATGACGTGATCCTGAATTATTTGCCGCTTTTCCACACCTTCGGGTATTCTGAGGGTGCGTTGGTCTCGCTGGTTTCCGGCGCCAAGCAAGTGTTGACCCGGACATTCGACCCGGATGAAAGCTTGGATTTGGTTGCCCGTGAAGGGGTAAGCATCGCGCACGGGTTCGAGGCCCATATGAAGGGGCTGGCCGAGGCACAGGAAGCCCGGCCACGCGACCTGTCTAGCTTGCGCACTGGTATATTCGCTGCCGGCATGTTGAGTGCCACGACGGTTATAAGACGCGGCGCCAAGGCGTTGGCCCCATTAAGGAATCTCTCCGGCTTTGGCATGACCGAGACCTGGATCGGGGTTGCGCTTAGCGCGATCGATGATGACGAGACGCATCGCTGCGAGTCCTCGGGTTTTCCGGCGTTCGGATATGAGGTTCGCGTCGTCGATCCTGAAACTAATGCCGATCAAGCGGTCGGGGTGCCGGGGGAGCTGCAGGTCCGCGGTTACAGCATGATGCTCGGCTATTACAAGAAGCCGGTCGAAACCGCCGACAGCTATACCACCGACGGTTGGTTTAAAACCGGTGATACGGTGATCTGGCTTGCCGATGGCTACATCCGTTTGCTGGGGCGTCACAAAGACATGCTCAAGGTCGGCGGCGAGAATGTTGATCCAATGGAGACCGAAGGTTTGCTATTGGAGCATCCGGCGGTGCATCAGGTCGCGGTGGTCGGCCTAGCCGACGAACAGATGAGCGAGGTGCCCGTTGCCTTTGTCGAGCGGGCGCCAGGTGTTCGGCTTGAGGCCGAGGATGTAGTCAATTTCTGCCATGGCCAAGTCGCAAGTTTTAAAATTCCTCGACATGTGATCTTCGTGGATGGGTTCCCGATGACTGCCTCTGGCAAGATCCGCAAGGCCGATCTTCGTGAAGAGGCAAAACAGCAGTTTGCAACCGCGCAGGAGAATATATCATGAAATTTGGTGCCATGGTTGTCCCGCGAATATCAGACTGGCAGCTGTATCAGGAACTCGAGGCGATGGGCTACGATAGCGCCTGGGCCCCCGACTCGCAGATGATTTATTCTGATACCTACGCCGTCCTGGCCCTGGCGGCGGCGAACACCTCGCGGATCCGGCTTGGGACCGGGGTGGCGATAGCACCAACCCGGCTGGCCCCGGTCACCGCCCATTCGATCGCTACGATCAATCAACTGGCGCCCGGCCGCACGTTCCTGGCGCTTGGCACGGGTCACACGGCGATGCGGGTGATGGGCATGGACCCGATGAAGGCCGGCGAGTTCCGTGAGTATCTGCGGGTAGTGCGGGCACTACTGCACGGCGAAGAGATTGATTTCACCGTCGATGGCGAGACTCGGGACATTCGCTTTCTGCATCCTGATGATGGCTTTATCGGCTTGGAAAACCCGGTGCCGATCCTTGTCGCCGCCGATGGTCCGCTGGCCTTGAAGGCGGTCGGGGCCTATGGCGACGGTCGGGTATGCTCACACAATCAATCCAAGGCGCTGTTGCAGCATAGCCTGGCGAAGATCCAGGAAGGTGCTGATGCGGTCAAACGGCGCTTGCCGGATCCGTTCCATACCACCGCGCTGACCTATGCCTGTGTGCTGAAGCCGGGTGAGAGCATGACCTCAGACCGGGTGATAGACGAGATTGGCTCGATGGCGCTCGCCACCCTGCATTACTGGTGGGAGCTGTACCAGATGAATGGCGATACCAGCACCATCGCCCGGCGCTGTCAGGGGATTTGGGAAGAATATCTCGATTATACTGAGAATATGGATTTGCCTTTGCAGAAGCGTTACCAGAAAATCCATCTCGGTCATTGCGCCTGGACAGTGCCTGAGGAGCGCCGCTTCGTGACTGAGAACCTGATCCGCTCGACCGGCGGTCTGGTCGCAGAGCCGGACGAGATCATCGAGATGCTGCGCGAGCGCGAGGCCATGGGTCTAAAGGAAATAGCCTTGCTCCCGGCAATGGCGACGGCGCGGCAAAACCTTGGGGATTTCGCCCGCCAAGTGATGGCGCGATATTAACCGTTCCCGCATTGTCATCTCGCCGCGTCGGGTATCACTTTCTTTTTAAAAATTAAATCCGTCGTCCCGGGCGAACGGCAGGGTCGAATCTTGAGGCCCATTGTTGATGCAGATGGCGGATAATGGCGACATATTGCTTTTTTGTTTGCCCACCCTTCGCGCCGATCATGCTCACCCGTAACCCTGCCGTTCGCCAGAACTACGGGTGAGATTTATCGGACGTCAGGGTGCCGTCCCCGGGGTGATTGGGGAGATTTTAGCGAACGCTAATGGACGACGCGAGTCGTGGGCTAAACCTCGCCGATGATGGCTTTTTCCTCGATCACATAGGTCTTGATCTTACCAATAAACAAGGCGCCGTCGGCGAAAAGGGCCTTGGCCTGCGGCGTCGCGGTGGAGACCTTCATCGACGCCTCGTCATCCCACCAGAGTTCCGCGATGCCATCGATCTTGATATTGATATCCGGGATGTCGGCGCGCGAGTTGCTGGAGTGGATGTGATTTTGAATATACCGCTGCACGCCAGGGACAGACAGCGCCAGAGGGCCGTGAATATCGAACCAATGTTGGTTGAACGCCTCGACTGACATTCCGGCCTTACGTTGTAGCAGGCTAATTCGCTTGATCATGAGGACCACTTTCCCGAGTTGTGTCTGGCGGTTCAGGACGCCGGTTGGGTCTGGCCTCGACACTGCAGCATGATCACCAGCCCCAACAACAGCAGCGCCGGGATATAGAAGATCTCTTTCATCATCCGATCGTTCGGGACCTTGACGGCGGAGGTTACCACGGAATTTCCATCGGCGTAAAAATCATAGGCTCTAGAGAGCGCCTCGAACTTGGTGTCAGGCTGGGGGCGTTGAATAACGCATGTCGCTTCCGTTGATCACCCCGAGGCCGATCCTGGCCAGTCGAGGGGCTCTGTCGCCGGGCTCGCCAACCAATGGAATGATCCAACTGGTAATGTCGCTGACATACTGGTGATCGTAATTGCGGCCCGAGACGATGACTAGAAGGGATGTGCCCGCCGCTCTGTGTGTTCCTGGGTAACCCGGTCAGGCCAAAACGGGACCTGAATAGTGTGAAAGCCACCCGGAGCATGATCGCTGTTTTCCACCAGCGGTTTTTGAAGCTGGTCAACAACATCATTTCCTTCGCAATCTCTCGGTGGCGTTGGAGGCGATGACATTAGGCGCCAAGGCCGGGCTTGACCTGGAACAGATGTTGGATGTGATTAATACCTCCTTTGGTCGCAAAAGCCCGACGGAGCCCAAGATCTCGAATCACGTATTGACCAGGGGGCTCGATTATGGCGGGCATGTGTTCCATCGAAAAGGATCTTGAGCTTGGCGGCGCGAGGTGATGATGTACCGAACACCGATGTGGCTGGGGAACAATATTCGCACCTTGTTTATGCAACGTATCGCCGAAATTAGACGCGACGTGGACTTGACGGAATTGGCATTGACCTTGGAAAATAGGGTTGGTGTAGAATTTCCAAAAATTTGTTAGGCGCGACCGAAAACCAAGTTCGAAAAATTCCCCACAGGGATCGCCCAAAGGATTGTGAATGACACAAAAACGCATCATACGACCTCGCCGTAGCTTTATTTTTTCACCTGGACTTAACCCTGCCATGTTTCCCAAGGCCCTGTTCTCGGGCGCGGATATCGTCTGTGTTGAGCTTGAAGACGGGATTGCGCCCAAGGACAAGGATGAAGCCCGGGCAAAAGCCCTGGCGCTGTTCGCTGAGCCACAAGCCGATGATGGCGTTGAGAGGATCGTCCGGATCAACTGTCTAAGGGAAGCGTTCGGCCTCGCGGATGTGCAGGCTATCCTGGCGACGGACACTCCGCCACCGGGGTTGATGTTACCTAAGGTCAAAACACCGGACGAGGTCGTCTGGCTCGATAACCTTTTAACCGAGCGCGGGCATGACACCCGTTTGCATGTAATCATCGAGACCAATGCCGCTCTTGAAGCTGTTTACGATATCGCCAGATCTAGTCCGAGAATTGATGCTCTGTTCTTCGGTGGGGTTGACATGGCGGCGGAGCTGCGATGCAAAAATGCCTGGGGGCCGCTGCTATACGCGCGCTCCCGAATTGTTCACGCGGCGGCGGGCGTCGGCCTTGACGTGATCGATGTCCCCTATCTCGATCTGGAAGACCCGGAAGGCATGCGCGTCGAGGCGGAACTAGTCCGCGATCTTGGGTTCAGCGGCAAGGGGTCAATCCACCCCAAGCAAATAAGCATCCTTAACGAGGTGTTCACGCCAGACGGGGATACAATTGCCCATGCCCGCCGCATTATTCAGGCCTTCGCGGACGCGGATACCGGTTTGGTGGTGGTCGACGGAAAATTGATCGAGAAGCCGGTCCTTCGCGACATGCATCGGATTCTCTCGATCGCCGAACGTATTTCGGGTTAAGAACCGGCTTGAAAAATGACCAGGCCAGAGGAACCTAAATATACTGTAACACCGTCCAAATAACATGCTGTGGTCTGGGTTCCGCATCGCTTGCAGAGAGATGCGTAACCCGGACAAAAAATTTCTTTAGACTGTTGCGCTTTATATTGGCACGGGCATTTAGAAGCTGAACTATCGCGCAACAATCGACCCTGACTTGGACAGCCCAACCCGCCGCCAGGTGATCAGTTGTCTGGAAAGGTTGGGGATCGGTACGACTTGCACCACATGGGCTGGAACGCTTGCTCGCCCTGGCATGGAGACGCCTCGAAAGAGCGGGGTTATTCGATCGTGCCGGCGATTCGTAGTTCCAATCTGCACACCGTCGACTGCGTTGCCGACCCGCGCAACCCAGGCCTGTAGCAGTTCATTAGTGTCAACTAAATCAAGAAAAAGACTAAAATTTCAGGGCGGCATACGGTGCAATGCTTGGGCTTGGATATGATCATTGCCATGCTTGGTGACGCCAAGAGAGAGGTGCTCGGAGGGTTTCTGCAATTGAACGAAGATTTCGAGTTCGTCGGGCGCTGGGAAAAGGATTTTGGCAAGATGGAGTTCAACTACGATTTCTGATGGCAGTCACGGCACAGCGTCATATCGCCAGAAAATGGGTGGGGGCGGACAGCTTCAGGCCGGGTTTTAACCTTGAGAAGGTGGACCACCTGAAATAGGGGCGGGAGCGGCATTTTTGGTATTTCGAGAAGAAGAGCGTGAAGAATACGATTTATCTCGGAGGAGACGGCCTCGTGCGGCTAGGTGGCAACTTTCACCATATTCTGGGCCCACTGATGTCGTCGACTTCACCGTCGATTGATGCTCTGATCATCATGCCGGCGCCATATTTCACCTGCGCTGAGAACCTATGAGTGTGGCTAGTCCAAGGACGTCACCGAGTTCGTGATAGGCAAGCAATCTGGCGTCGGAAGTGATCCACGCGCCAAGAAACCTGGGCTTTAGGCGGTGGTCGAATTGGAGGCGGAACAACAAGGTATCGGCTTCACCCTCGGGGTTCCGCATTATACTCGTCCTTCAATCGACCCAACTTACTGATTATTAGGCTAAAATAACGCATATTAGACACTATCTGAACCAGTGACCTGGGGTATCCGAGTTGAGGCCTCGCGCTAGCGGCCATCGCATTTCCGATGCCTTGATCCACTGTGGCTCGGGGCTATGCCAGCAAACTCACGATCCACTATCATCGCCGCTTCCGAGTTGCCGACAATTGGAGTCTTCGATGAGTGTTAACACCATTACCGGCCGATCCGCCTTTATCGCCCTACTGAAGGACGAGGGGATCACCCACATGTTCGGCAATCCCGGCACCACTGAGCTGCCTATAATGGACGCACTCACCGAGCATCCTGACATGAACTACATGATGAGCATGCAGGAATCTCTGGTGGTCTACATGGCCGAGGGCTATTCCCGCGCCTCCGGAAAGCTGTCGGCCTGTAACGTTCATG
>Ga0114993_10001869_pt1 | contig 23865 bp, 23 predicted proteins | sample ArcticOcean_MG_C_FD_87042 | JGI IMG/M metagenome (GOLD analysis project Ga0114993, IMG submission 87042) | Marine microbial communities from western Arctic Ocean - ArcticOcean_MG_CB2_150 | ecosystem: Environmental > Aquatic > Marine > Oceanic | place: Arctic Ocean: Canada Basin | collected...
CTTGAAGTCTGCCGAGTGGTTACGGCGGGGTCGTCTGCTCATTTTTCGCGCCTGTTTCACGAGGCATTATCATGCCTCACTCAGGCAGCGAATCCACTTATCCCACTGTCCAGTTTTCCGGGACCACCTCTAACACTGCAGCTTTAGTAGTCAGCAAATTACAGGACGATGGAAACGATATGGCCAAACTGCTGGTCATGGCGATGGATTCCTGCCTGAACACCGTCAAAGGCGTCGACACTGGCGCGTGGGACACCAACGCTATGGGCGAATGGTCGACGAAAGATGTGGTCAACTACGTGACGTATGAGGCGTTGTGGGTGAAGGATCTGTTCGAGGGCCAGACGATTGAGCAAGTAGGCAGCAAGTACGACGGAGATGTGGTTGGCGACGACCCTGTTGGTGCGTTCGCAAACTCAATCGCTGCTGCGAAGACGGTAGTTTCTCAGCCAGGCGCAATGGAATCTACAACGTACCTATCGGGAGGACCAACCCCGGGTGGCGAGTACGCAATGCAGCTGTTCCAGGATTTTCTGATCCACGGATGGGACGTTGCAGTGGGATCCGGACAGGATAGGACTCTGGATACCCATTTTTTGGAGTGTTGTCTTCCGGTGGCAGAGCTGACCCGTGAGATCTACGCAGAATCTGGAGCGGTTGGCGATAACCAGGCGGTTAGTGCTGACGCGGGTCTCCAAGATCGCGTGCTCTCCTTGCTTGGACGCACACCCTAATCGTCAGAAATCCAGCGCAGGCTTCAAACCTGACCCTGCCGATTTGAATTAGCGGTACGGTGTAACGTGACCCGCAAACAATAAGGGAGCTAGTGATGAAGGTATTTGTTGGGACGTACACACGAACCGGCGGTGACGGTGTCTATGTGCTGGACATGAACGAAGAGACCGGCGAGCTTTCGCACTCCAGCTCGGTCAGCGGGGCGACCAACCCATCATTCGTAGCAATCCACCCGACTGGAAAGTATCTTTACGCAGTGGCGGAGGTTGGCTCTGGCGGAGGCAACGACGGTGGCGCGACGTACGCGTACTCAATCGATCCAGATTCCGCTGCACTAACGGAGATCAACACTCAGTCAACCGGAAGTGACGGACCCTGCCACCTGGAAGTGGACGCGACTGGAAAGTATGTGTGCGTCGCAAACTACGGCGGCGGTGCGGTGACGATGTACCCGATTAACGACGACGGTTCACTGGAGCCGCGCTCAGACTTCCACCAGCACCGCGGCAACAGCGTCAACCAGCAGCGCCAGCGCTCCGAGCACGCGCACTCGATCAACCTTGATCCCACGAACACATGGGCGTTTGTTCCAGACCTGGGCATGGACCAGGTGGTTACGTACAAGCTCGATCTAGAGAACGGCAAACTCCTCCCCGGCAACCCGGCGTACACAACGGCAGCGGCCGGCGCAGGTCCTCGGCATTTCGACTACCACCCGAACGGCGAGTTGGTCTTTGTGCTCAACGAGATGGGGTGCACGATAGTGAGCTATCGGTTCGACTCTTCGGCGGGAACGCTGGCCGAGATCCAGAGCGTGCCTACGCTTCCGGCCGATTGGACAGGCGGCGGCAACACGACTGCTGACACACACGTGTCACCAGACGGACGATTTGTCTACGCGTCCAACCGTGGCCATGACAGTCTCGTGATCTACTCGCTGGATCAAGCATCAGGCGAAATGACTTACGTTGGGCATCAGTCCACCGGCGGCAAGACGCCGCGGAACTTCGCGATTCACCCGTCTGGGAAGTTTGTGCTGGCGGCCAACCAGGACTCGAGCAACATAGTGGTCTTCAACCGTGACATTGAGACGGGCAAGCTCTCACCGACTGGCGCAGAGATTGAAGTGCCGATGCCGGTGTGTTTGAAGTTCTTTGGCTAGGACCTGCGGTCTGCACTGAGAAGGTGCCTGCCGCACGGGCACTAAGTCCAGGGCGGTGGAAGCGGTGACGTGCAGAGGCTGGCCTTGGCAACACGCGGCTCGCATGGGCTGGAATTCCATGCCACGCTGGTGAGGTCTAGCGCATGCCGCCTGATGGGGGGCGGCGGTGTTGGGAGATGTGGGCGTGTCTGCCTTTGAGGCGTTTGGCTACTACTGAGGGTAGGACGGGCCATTCGCGGACTTTGGCGTGTTCTGCCCACTCGAAGTAGGTTTTCTGCATGCCGCTGGCGCGGGCTTGTTCTGAGTCTGCGAGGCTGTTTAGCTCTGTGCGGTCGTCGGCCATGTTGTATAGCTCCCATGGGCCTTCCCATTCGGCGACGAGCTTCCAGTCGCCCATGCGCACGCCTCGGTTGCCTTCGTGTTCTACGAAGATGGGCTTCTCGCGCGCCCATGACTTCTTTTCGAGGGCGGGGAGGAAGCTTTCGCCTTCAATTGGGGTAATGTCGTGGTCGCTGAACTGCGATGGGTAGGCGGCATTTCCGACGTCGTAGATGGTTGCTGCGATGTCGATGATCTGCATGGATTCGTGGCGAATCTGGCCGGGGTCGATGGTGTTTGGCCAGTGGGCGATGAATGGAGTGGTGATGCCACCTTCGTGGATCCAGCGTTTGAAGAGTCGGAACGGCGTATCTGACACGTTGGCCCAGGGTAGCTCGACGGCCTGGAAGGTGGTGTCCGGGCCGGGGCGAAGCTCTGGGATGTTGCCGACGCGGATGGGGAGGCCTTCGAGGGTTGGCTCGGTCTCCCACTGGGACGGTTCACCCCAGTCGTCGTCCTCCTGGAACAGCTCTGCACAGCCTCCGTTGTCGGAGAGGAACATGATCAGTGTGTTCTCGAACTCACCTTTGGCCTTGAGCGTGTCGACGATGCGGCCAACGCCGCGGTCGACCTGTTCAACCATTGCGGAGTAGGTTGCCATCTTGATGTCCTCGTACTCCTTGTTTTCGACCGATTCCCACGGTGGTGAGTCCTCGTCGCGGGCGGAGATGGGCCATTTGGGGTCGATGATGCCGAGGCCCTTCATCTCTTCGTGGCGGGATGTGCGGATGGCGTCCCAGCCCTGCATGTACTTGCCTTCGTACTTTGCGATGTCTTCCTCCCATGCATGAAGGGGCCAGTGGGGGGCGGTGAAGGCAACGTACTGGAAGAAGGGCTTGCCCATTTCGAGCGACTCGTCGATCTGGTTGGAGGCGTGCTCTGCGATGGCATCGGTCAGGTGGAAGTCTGGGGACTCGTTCTTGATGAGGGTCTCTTGCAGCGTGAGTGATTTGGGGTTCCAGAAGGAGTCGGCGGCTTCAAGGAGGCCGAAGTACTTATCGAAGCCTCGCTGGGTTGGCATGGGGTGTGTCTCGTCGCCAGGATTCCACTGGTCGCGATTGCGAGCGTCGTAGGAGCCGCCGACGTGCCATTTGCCTGACATGAGGGTGCGGTAGCCGGACTGGCCCATTACTTCTGCGATGGTGACGGAGGTCTGGTTGAGGTAGCCCTGATATGCGGGGTAGCCGAGGTTCTGGCCCATTTGGCCGATGCCGGCCTGGTGGGGGTGGAGGCCGGTGAGGAGTGCGGCGCGGGAGGGGCAGCATCGGGCGCCGTTGTACATCTGGGTGAAGCGGATGCCGCCGGTGCCGAGGGCGTCGATGTTGGGGGTGTTGATTTCGCCACCGTAGCACCCGACGTCAGAGAAGCCCAGGTCGTCGACCATGATGATGATTACGTTTGGCTTGGTGGGGGTGGGAATGGTGTCGGGCATGGGTGGTCCAGTTGGATGTGTGCGGTGCGAGAGATTGGTGGCGCAATGGTAACGCGTGTGGGGATTGAGTCGCGCGGGCCACAAGAGCGGGTCTTAGACCCGCCGCTACCGGGAGGCGGGGCGCACCGGAGTGCACCCCTGTGAAACTAGGTGGCGGAGCGGTCTATGTAGATGGTCTTCATTTCTGTGAAGAACTCTACTGCTGCTTTGCCTTGCTCTCTTGAGCCGGAGGAGGAGTCTTTCATTCCGCCGAAGGGGACCTGTGGCTCTACGCCTGCGGTTTCTCCGTTGACCTTTACGATGCCAGCTTCGATGTTGTTGGCGAAGTCGAGGGCCGCGTTGAGGTTGCTGGTGAAGATACCTGCGCTGAGGCCGTAAGCGACGTTGTTGGCGATGAATGTTGCATCGTCGACGTCGCTGGCGGGGATTATGCCGAGGACGGGGCCGAAGACTTCTTCGCATGCGATGAAGGAGTCTGGGGCTACGTTGTTCATGACGGTTGGCTTGACGAAGTGGCCGTTATCGAGGCCGCCGCCGCTGGCGATTTCGCCGCCGGTGAGGACGTTGCCGCCTTCAGAGACTGCTCGCCCCACAGAGTCGACGACGTTCTTGCGTGAGTCCTCGTCGATGAGGGGCATGATGACGTTTGCGGGGTCGCTGCCGGCACCGATTCCGAGTGCTTCAGTCTTGGCGACCACGAGGTCGGTGAATTCTTGCATTACGCCGCTGACGACGATCGCTCGTGATGTGGCGGTGCACTTCTGGCCGGAGTACTTCATGGCTCCGGCGACGGTGATTTCTGCGGCCTGCTCAAGGTTGGCGTCTTCCAGCACGATCACGGGGTTCTTTCCGCCCATTTCGAGCTGGTACTTCTTGTTTTGTCGGGCTGCTTCTACTGCGATGCCTCGGCCGACTGGTGTTGAGCCGGTGAAGGAGATTGCGCGGGTGCGGACGTTGCCAACTAGCTCGTTACCGATGTTGCGGCCGGAGCCTGAGACGTGGTTGAAGACGCCTGCGGGCAGGTCGACGGCTTCCCACATCTTGGCGATGAGGTTGGCGACGTGCGGGGTGGCAGATGCTGGCTTGAGGGCGATGGTGTTGCCGTAGACGAGCGCTGGCGCCATTTTCCAGAGTGGGATGGCGAGCGGGAAGTTCCACGGGGTAATAAGGGCTACGACGCCGAGTGGGACGCGCCGGGAGTAGAGGAGGATGTTGGGGTCGACTGATGGGACGACGTCCCCGACGGGGTTCATGCCTTCTGCGCCGTAGTACTGCAAGATCGCGACTGCTCGGCCAACTTCGCCTCGGGCTTCGAGGATTGCTTTGCCGGCTTCGCGGGTGATGGCCTGGGCGAACTCTTCTGAGTTGGCGGTGAGCCAGGTTGCGGCGGCGTTGAGGTATCCGCCTCGGCCTACGCCAGATGACTTGCCCCACGACTTGAACGCTTCATCTGCTGCGGAGATCGCGCTTGCGGCGTCGCCGGGTGATGATGATGGGAATTCACCGATTATGTCTGAGTTGTCGGCGGGGTTGATGGAGGCGACGTACTCTTCGGTTGATGGGTCGACCCACGCTCCGGCGATGTAGTTCTGGAATCGGTCGGGCATTGTGCTGTCCTTGGCTTCGGCGTCTGGATATTTTTTGCGGCTTGTTGGCCGCGATTGGTCGTGCGCTTGGGACGCCAATGCTGGCATCGACACGGAAATGTGTCAATGTGCCTGCCGCACGGGCACTGAGCGCGGGGCGCTGAAGACGTACCTGCCGTACTGGCATTGAGCGCGGGGCGCTGGAAGCAGGGGGGCGGACGGCGAGGGTTGGTTGGTTGATGTGGGACGCGGTAGTCGGGGGCGGAAAAGCGCCCTCTCCCTGGCCCTCTCCCCAGATGGGAGAGGGAGAAGCGTGCGAATGCGATGGTTGTAGGTTGATGGGCATCAAATGGCGGCCATATCCGGCAGAGACCCTCTCGTTGGTCGCGGAACCTCCCGCCTCAGGGTGACTTATCGGGGCCATCGATGGTTTGATCGCGCTGTCGTCTGGATGCCATGGCGAAGATTCCTATTGAGGGGATTAGGAATGCGGCTGAGGTGACTATTGCGGTGGAGAGGGAGCGGGCTACTCCTATCCAGCCGATTATTGGGCCCATGGAGACTTGTCCGATGGCGTCGCCCTGGCCGAAGGCTGAGATTACTGTGGCGCAGATCTGGGGGTCGAGGTCCCGGTTGATCCAGACGAGGAAGAGGGGGTCGTAGGCGTTGCGCATTGCGTGGGCGGTCCACATGGCGATTAGCGAGAGCCAGAAGAGTTCTGAGGGGCCGAAGACGGCCATGGCTACTGCCAGTGCGGATGTGACGAGGATGAGGGCGATGGTGATGCCTCGTTCGCTCCCGACATCGACGCGGCGTTTGAGGATCTCTGTGACGCCGAGGCCGATGATGATTCCGCCTGCGCTGAAGACTGCGAACCATGCGATGGGGTCGAGACCGAACAGCTCTGGGAGGGTGAGTTTCTGTAGCCAGGTAGCTACGCCGAGTCGGTCGAAGCCTTCGGATGCGGCGCCGAACAGCATTGCTGCTACTAGTAAGAGTAGGAGCAAGCGGCGTCCTCGGAATGCTTTTGCGGTCTCCCCTACTGTCTTTTTTAAGACTGATATGAAGCCGGCTCCAGGAGCGCGTGTGGGGATGAACGACTCTTTCACGGCGGCGATGAGGAATATTGCGATTGCGAGGTAGATCGAGGCGGAAACGAGGAAGGGGAGGTGGAGTGAGACGAGGGCCAGGACGATTGCCAGCGGCAGGCCGACGAGGGCGAATGCCATCCGCAGTTGTTTTGCGCGCAGGTAGAGTGGAGCGGCGGCTGATTCGCCTACTTCGTCGGTGATCCATGCCTCCCATGCTCCGCTGACGAATGCCTCACCGATGGCCCAGATCACGTTGGCGATGAGGATGGATTCGAATACGGGGATTGCTCCCCAGAGTGCGAATCCTCCGGCGGTGAACAGCATTCCGATGATTACCGACCAACGGCGGGAGTAGCTGTCGGCGAGGATGCCGGTGGGTAGCTCAGATAGCAGGTATGCGCCTTCCAGAACTGTGCCCATTAGCACGAGTTAAAGTGGATCAAGGCCAGCTTCACGGATGGCGTAGACGCCTGATGTGGTGGCCATCCGGACGAATGCGAGGCCGGTGACGGCTGAGACGCCGAGGTAGATGTTTGAGGGGGATAGTCGCATATAGCGCCTGAGTCTATTTGGTGCGAATTACGATGGGGTTATCTGTTTCAGGGCTACGAACGTTAGACTCGCGGAACTATTTTAAGAAATGAACACGATGATAGGTGTGGAATATGAAATCGAATCCGATTCGTACGGCGGTTGATGATGGCAAGGTGCAGATTGGCACGTGGATCAACATGGTGCGAAATCCGGCGATTCTTACGCTGCTGAAGGCGTCTGGGTTGGATTTTGCTCGGATTGATATGGAGCACTCGTCGCCATCGATGTCGACTGTGGCGGATATGGCGGCTCTTTCGAGGGCGTTGGATTTTCCGATCATGGTGCGTCCCCCGGATGGCAATCGTGAGTGGATTACGCGGTTGTTGGATGCGGGTGTCTATAACTTGCACTGCCCGCAGGTGGACACGCCGGAGCAGGCGGCGGAGATTGTTCGGGCGTCTCGCTACAACCCGGTTGGTTCACGAGGGATGATTGGGGCCAGTTCCGGGAACGATTTTGAGTCGGGTGGCGACGATCTTGGTCGGCTGGCGGAGATCAATCGCAACGTGTTTGTCACGGTGATGTTTGAGAGTGGCGGGGCGTTTGAGCATTTGGATGAGATTGCGGCGATGGACGGTATCGACTGTCTAACGCTCGGACCTACAGACCTCGCGCAGAGTCTTGGGGTGTACGGCACGCCGGACATGGACAAGGTGCTGGACGAGAAGCGAACGATGATTCTTGAGGCGGCGGCTAAGCATGGGAAGACGACTGCGATGCGGGTCACCAGTTCTGCGCAGGCTCGCCAGTGGAAGGACGCCGGGACGCTGTTGCTGGCCTACTCCGCTGAGGTGACCGTGATCAGCGAGGGCTACAAGAAGGCCGTCGGCGAAATAATGGCCGACTGATGCCGCTAGACAAGTTTGGCGAGGCGAATCGGTCGAACTGGGATGAGCGGGTTGCAGGCCACTGGGTATCGGACTTTTACGATATCGAGGGGTTCAAGAGCGGGAAATCGCCGCTTTATCAGATTGATATCGATGCAGTTGGTGATCTGACCGGGAAGTCATTGATTCACCTTCAGTGCCACATTGGGACGGACACGCTGGGACTGGCGCGGCTTGGCGCTGACGTGACGGGCAACGATCTGTTAGGCAAGTCGGTGAAGGCGGCGCGTCGGTTGAGTGAGGAGTCTGGTGTGCCGGGTCGGTTTTTCGAGACAGATCTCTACGAGTCGCCAAAGATCGTGAATGAGCAGTTTGATTTTGTGTTCACCGGGAACGGCGCGATCTGCTGGTTGCCAGATATTGACGCGTGGGGCCAGATTGTTGCCGATTTTCTGAAGCCGGGCGGCATGTTTACATCCGGGAGGGCCACCCCTTTTGATGTGGTCTTTGCAACAAGACGATGTCAAGCCAGGCGAATTCGTACTGGAGGTGCCATATTTTCACTCCGGTGCGCCGGGTGTGTATGACGAATCTTATTCCTACGCGGACGGCGTGATCGGCCTTAAAAACACACGACAGTACAACTGGTCACACAGCCTGAGTGAAACCATGATGGCGCTGATTAACGCTGGCCTCGTGATTGATTCGTGTATGGAACACCAGGAGATGGACTGGGAGCCTCTACCGGGCATGATCGTTGACGAGAATGGGCATTATCGGTTGCCAGATCAGTGGCATGATCTTGTGCCGCTAATGTTTTCGATTAAGGCGCATAAGCCGGAGTAGGTGCGACGTATGGAGTACTTGCCACTGATGGACCGCGCCCAGATTGAGGCGTATCTGCGGTCGAATCCTGAGTTGTTTGTGTATGGGCTTGGTGATTTAGAGGATGACCTCTGGCCTTTCACGAAGTGGTATGGGGCCGTGGTCGCAGGCGAGATTCGGGCGATTTGCCTGGTGTTTTCGAAGTACAAGGTGCCGGTGGTTCACGCGATTAGCGAGCCGGGGAACGAGGCACTTTCTGGGCTTGTTGCGGCGGTGGCTGATCGGTTGCCTGAGTTCACTGAGATTCATCTTGGTGATGTGGCCGAGGCTGCGTTGGATGGGCATTACCGGTACTCGGACATGGTTGAGCATCGGAAGATGTCACTTCGAGAACGTGGCCTGCTGGTTGCGGTTGACGTGTCGAGTGTTGACCAGCTTGATTCCAGCGATGTGGATGCGATTCGCAGTCTTTACGACGCTGTGTACGCGAATGCGACTAAGAAGAACTCATTCGACTCTTCAATGCTGGACGTTGGGCCGTACTTTGGAGTGCGTGAGAGTGGTCGGTTGATCAGCGCGGCTGGCGTGCATGTTTTCTCGCCCACTTATGGGGTCGCTGCGGTGGCGAATGTTGCGACGCATCCGGAACATCGGGGGCGTGGGTTGGCGTCGGCGGTTACGGCGCGCTTGTGTCAGGAGTTGATGCCGCATGTGGAGCACATCGGGTTGAATGTGGCGGCGGGCAATGAGGCCGCGCTGAAGGCGTATGGGCGGATTGGCTTCGAGGTGATTGCCCGCTATCGGGAAGGGTTTATCCGCAGGCGTGGATGATCCTGCGGTAAACAGCGCGCTAGTACCTAACTTGGCTTATGATGCGGATCATTATGCCAACTGAGCGTGTACAGCGGCAGATTGACGCCTTCCTTGATGATGCTGAGGCGGCTCTTCGGAGTCGTGACTGGGATGCCGCGCTTGAATGCATGCGTGCGGTTTTGAGTGTCGATCCTGAGAATGAGGACGCTCTTTCTTTTAAGGGAATGGCGGAAGCCGGTCGTAGCGGACCTCGTACTGGGTCTCTGCCAGACGGGCCCAGCGAAGACGGAGCAGCCCCCTCACCCCAAGTCTTGCCAGACGGCCACTTGCCGCGGGACGGCGAAAAGTCAGCAGCCCCCTCACCCCAGCCCTCTCCCGAGGGGAGAGGGGGTAAATCGGAGGAGGTTCCTGCGTCGTTTGCCGGGGGGCGGTATGTCGTTGAGCGGTTGCTTGGTGAGGGCGGGAAGAAGCGGGTTTATCTGGCGCATGATGTGACGCTGGATAGGGATGTTGCGTTTGGGTTGATTAAGGCTGAGGGGCTGGAGGTTGCGGATCGAGTACCACCTCCAGCGAATCGACTGATAGGGCATAGCCGTGTGACGGGTAGGGCCGTTGAGCTTGCGCCTACCGACACCGTGGGGGAGGCGCGTTCACAAATCAGGCATGGTTGGATTGTGGCCATCAGCGATGGAGATTTGGAGATGGCCACACCGTATATTGAGCGTGCTGAAGAGCTGGCCAGTTCACTTGGCGATACGGAAATTGCCACGCTGGTTCACGGCCAGCAAGGGGCCATTAATGGGAACTATTTGAAGTGGGAGGAATGTGCTATAGCTGGCCGAGAATACCTCAGGAAAATAGCACAGATGACTCCTAACACCCGTAACTCCCGCACGAGTGGTCTGGCGATATTCGGCTGCATGGGAATGACCGCACTTGGTGATTCTAAAACCTCAGAAACACTAGCGACGCTAGAGCTCGCGACTGGTGAACGGACAAATGATCGTCCACACATGGCGCTCTTTTATCTTGCGCTTATCTCAACCAGTCTCGTGACCGGAAACTGGACGAAAGCGAGGGGAATGACCGACCGACTCGCAGGTATCAGAGGCGCCAAATTTGTCGCGTATCGAAAACTGATTCTTGAAGCCCAAACCACTGTGAATTCAGAACGCATTGATGAGTTTGTGAGCCACACGGGTCTCGGCGACTACTCCAGCGTAGGCGACTTATTAAACCAGGGAGCCAGAAATGTTGCTCTGTTGGCAGTTGCGGGAAGAATTCTTGGCCGTCAAGACTTCCTTGAGCACGCAGGAGAATATGCGAGAAGGGCGCTCGACCTCCGGCCTCCGCTCGCACCATTGGCCCGGCGGCAACTTCAGGTGTCAGTTTCGCTCGATATGATTTCGAATCGTGACGCAAGCCACGCCAGAGAACTCTATGAAGAACTGTTGGCCTCTTCGGGAATGATGGTGAATGTGGACTCACTGTCTGGCGATCATCTATTGGGCTTGTTGGCCGACTTGTCAGGTGAATCAAGTGTTGCGGCGGGACATTTTGAGGCGGCGATGGTGTTCTGCAGGGATGCGGGATATCGGCCGGAGCTGGCGTGGACTATGCCCGATTACGCGGAGATGTTGATATCGAACGATGACGATCGCGAGAAGGTCGGCGAGTTGCAGGATGAGGCGATTGATATTGCGACGGAGCTTGGGATGAAGTCGCTGCTTGAGAAGGTGCCTGCCGCACAGGCATAGGCCGCAGGGCTGCAGAAGGTGCCTGCCGCACGGGCACGTGCCCGTGCGGCGAACAAGCCCCCTCACCCTGGCCCTCTCCCGGTGGGAGAGGGGATTAGGAGATGGATTATGGAGTTTAGGTCTGGGACGGCTGAAGAGGCTGGGATGTCTGCGGCGGGGGGTGAGCGCGTCCGGGAGTTGACGGCTGGCTGGGTGGTGGATGGGACTACTTCTGCTACTGCTGCGTTTGTGGCGCGGCGGGGTGTGGTGGTTATCGATGAGGCGTATGGGGTGCTGGGGCCTGAGGCGTACGCGCCGCCGTTGGAGCGGGATTCGATCTTTCCACTTGCGTCGGTCACTAAGCCGATTACTGCTACTTGCGTGATGGCGCTGGTAGAGGACGGGCTGCTGGGGTTGAACCGGCCGGTGCAGGACTACATCCCGGAGTTTAAGGGTGAGGGGAAGGATGGTGTTCTCGTGCATCATCTGTTGACGCATACTTCTGGGATTGTTGAGGAACATCTCGGCAGCTTTCTTGAGCCGATCTCCGGGGATGGGAAGTTCCCGGAATGCGAGGCGAACCAGCATTTGAAGATTCACCAGGACCTGTTCGCCAATTACGAGGCGCCGTTGACGATGGGGCCGGGTGAGGAGATGTCTTACTGCAACTGCAACTACACGCTGCTTGGAGAGATTGTGCGGCGAGTTAGTGGGCGGTCGTTAGCTGAGTTTGCCGAGGAGCGAGTTTTCGGCCCCCTGAGGATGAAAGACAGTTATTACATCATCCCAGAGGAGGCGAAAGCGCAGGTCGTTAGGCGTCCTTCGGACGTTCCTTTCGGGCGAATCATCGATGAGTCGTCACTGGGTCGGCCTTCCGCGGCGGGAGGTCTATTGTCCAGTGCGCGTGACATTGCGATATTTGCGCAGATGTTCCTGAATGGGGGGACCTACGGAGAGCGGAGGGTCTTGAGTGGACCGACTGTTGCGGCGATGACTCGAAATCAGATTGTGGGCATTGGCGCGAACGCCTTCGGTGAGATTCATGCGGAGGCGAATTGGGAGTACGGCTGGAATATTTTTGCTGGTGATAACTGGAAGTGCTTTCCGGGGACGCGGATGTCTCCAGAGGCGTTCAATCATCCGGGCGCGGGTGGTGTGTTTATGTGGGTTGATCCTACTTACGACTTGGTGGGTGTGTACTTCGCTGTGACGTTGTCGCTGGTGGATGGCGTAAGCGGACGGACGAATTCCGATCTGTTTGTGAACGCGGTGACGGCGGCGGTGCTGGATTGAGTGCCTGCCGCACGGGCATCTGCCATGCAGGCATTGGCCGCGAGGCGGCGTGGAGCCGGGGGCAGCTATCGCAGACGCCCCTACATGTTGATGGGGTGCCTGCCACACGGGTATTGCCAGCGGGCGGTGGAAGAAGATCGGTCCCCACGACCTGGGCTTCTCCCTGTGAGAAAGGGGACAAGCGCGGGGCAGAGCAGCCCCCTCACCCTGGCCCTCTCCCGGGGGGCGAAGGGACAAGGCGCTCGCCTTTGTGATGGCTAATCGAGAGGATCAATCGCTCTGGTCGAACTTGAATTTCAGGAAGCTTTTGCTGTCTGGAATGATTCTTGGTGGGATGCGGCAGCTTGAGACGCTGGCGATTGCGATATTCGTGTTCCAGGAGACGGGGAACGCTTTTTACGTTGCGATGATGTTTTTCATCCAGCGGGCACCTTTGATTCCGTTTGGTCTGGCGTTTGGGGTGGTGGCGGACAGGTTCAATCGCAAGGTCATGTTCATCCTGGTGTTCGGGATCATGGCGGTGACTGCGGCGGTGCTTGGGGTGTTGGCGCTGCAAGATCGGCTGGAGATCTGGCACGTTGTGATTGGTGTGTTCATCAACGGCGTTGCTATGACGACGGAGTTCTCTCTTCGTAAGCCGATGTTGGCGGATAGTGTTCCTAGTTCTCGGGTGGGTCGCGCTATCGGGTTGGACGCTGCGTTGCTTACATCGTCACTGGCGTTGGGCCCGGTGATAGGCGGTGGGATGCTGCAGTTTGTGGGCATCGAGGGCGTCTATTTCCTAGGCGTGCTGGTTTACCTGTTCGCTGCGGGGTTGGTCTATACGGTTAGGTATCACCGTCCCAAATTGCCGGCCAACAGACCGAATTTCATTGCTGATTTTGGCGCTGCACTCAGCTTCGCGCGGTCTAAAAGAGTGATCATGTCGATACTGGCGATCACCGTGATCATCGATCTCTGGTCGACGCCGATCAGAAGCATGATTCCGGTGATTGGCGAGGATGAGCTTGGTGTGAGTCCTCTGCTGGTGGGAGTGCTGGTGTCGTCTCAGGGCATCGGTTCGTTAATTGGTGCAGCGACTATCGCGCTCAAGATGGCTCCGAGGCAGTTTGGCCGGGTTTATCAGTACGGAGCGTTCCTGTATCTGGTGCCTGCACTTCTGTTTTCGCTATCCGGTTGGTATGCGCTATCGCTGCCGTTGGTCTTCATTGGGGGGATGGGTCACGCCGCGTTCTCGTCGACACAGTCGGCGCTGATGCTAATGGCGACGCCGCTTGAGATGAGATCGCGGATGCTGGGGTTGCTATCGGCGGGGATTGGCGTTGGGCCGATTGGGATTCTGAATATTGGTTTGATGGCGAGTATGTTTGGGGCATCTAGCGCGGTGATGATTGTGTCGATTGAGGGGTTGATTGCGCTTGGCGTCGCGACTCTGGTCTGGCCGATGTTGCGGCGGGGTGATGAGGTGTCTGCCACACGGGCATAGGGCATCTGCCATGCAGGCATTGGCCGCAGGGCAGCGGAAGAGGAGCAGCCCCCACACCCTGGCCCTCTCCCGGGGGGCGAGGGGATAAATCTTACTGGCCGGTGATGTTGGGGGGGCGGCGTTCCAGGAAGGCGGCACGGGATTCTTTGCCGTCTTCTGTTTCGAAGGCTTTGCCGATGCTTTGTAACTCGTAGCGGGCCTGGGCTTCGAGGTCGATTTTTGTTGCTTCTCGGACTACTCTTTTGGTGAGTGCGGCTGCTGTGGGTGAGATGGCGGTTAGTTCGAGGCAGTATTCGGTGAGGCGGGCCTGGAACTGATCGTCGGGGACTACTTCGCCGATTAGGCCAAGCGCAAGGGCGTCTACGGCGTCGACTCGTTTGCTTTCGAGCAGGAAGCGCATGGCGCGTTCATAGCCGATGGCTTGCGGGAGTGTGTAGGAGAGGCCGCCATCGGGAGACGCGCCGATTCGGGAGTAGCCGGGGAAGAGCCATGCACTTTGAGCGGCGAGTCGGATGTCGCAGGCCATTGCAATGGCGAGTCCTGCGCCTGCTGCAACGCCGTTGATACCGGCGACTACCGGCTTATCGCAGCGCTCGCGCAATGCGAGCGGGAGGTGGCCGACCCATCTGAGGTCTTCCAGGAGAGACTGGCGCTCAGAGCTGATACCGGTGTCTGGTTCGTTTCCTTCCGGCGTGAGGTCGAGGCCGGAGCAGAAGGAGTCGCCGCTGCCGGTGATTGCGACGACCCAGACGTCGTCGTCTGCTGATGCTTCGTCGATGGCGCGAACGAGGTCCCATGCGAGGGTTTGCGAGAGGGCGTTCTTTTTTTCAGGGCGGTTTAGTTGGAGGGTTCTGACGTGTTTGTCGTCGGTGATTTGGAGTTCGGTCATGTGTACCTGCCGTACGGGCACTTTAGCAGCCGCAGGTGATGGTGGTCGTTAGTTTGAGTTGGCTTACTATACGCGCAAAGTTAGCTAGTGAAGAGGCGTGGGTGGATGTCTTCAAGTACCAGTAGTGCGAATTTCAGTAGTGGTGGGGCGTATGAGATGTACATGGGGCGGTGGAGTCGGCTGGTTGCGCCTGTTTTTCTTGAGTGGTTGTCAATTGAGGCGGGTTCGCGATGGTTAGATGTTGGTTCGGGGACTGGTGAGCTTACGCTGCCGATCTTGTCGAACTGCGCACCCTAGAGGGTTGTTGGTGTTGACCCTTCGGAGGGGTTGATTGAGCGGGCGAGGGATGTTGTTCGGGATGATCGAGTTAGCTTCTCCGTTGGTGGTGCTGAGGATCTTCCGGTGGAGTCGGATGCGTTCGATTCGGTTGTTTCTGGGCTGGTGTTGAACTTCATTCCGGACGTGAGGGCGGGTATAGCGGAGATGGCTCGCGTGGCGCGGCCGGGCGGAACGGTTGCGGCATATGTCTGGGATTATGCGGGCGAGATGCAGATTATGCGGCGGTGGCGCTTGATCCGGAGTCGGCGCGGTTTGATGAGGGGTTGCGTGAGCCGCCGTTGTGCGAGCCCGCGGCATTGAAGGCGCATTTCGAGGCGGCTGGGTTGGTTAACGTGGAGGTGCGAGCAGTCGACGCGCCGGCTCACTTTGTGAATTTTGACGACTACTGGGTGCCGTTTACGGGTGGTCAGGGGTCTGCACCGACGTATGTGATGTCGCTGGATGAGGGGGCGCTTGAGGTGCTGAGAGAGAGTGTGCGTGATGCGTTGCCGGTGGGTGGTGATGGGTCAATTGATTTGATTGCGCGTGCGTGGGCCGTGTCTGGTGCCTGCCGCACGGGCATATAGCGCTGGGCGCTGAAATCCGGGAACGGGCATCTGCCAGTTGCGCATTTAGCGCGGGCGCTGAAGAGCCAGTCGTAGGGGAGGCTGCGATAGCTGCGCCCGGATATGACATCCGACTGAAACGTGGCGCCCAACACCACGACGGCTCGCATCTTGCGTTCGCTATCGATGCAGGTTGGTGATGACTTAGCGGCCTCCGGGGTGCAGCTATCGCAGACACCCCTACGTGGGATGTATGCTCACTCTAAATTTGGATGACCTAATCAGAGTTGGAGAATCAAATGACGACCGTGCGTGAGGATTGGTTGGCGAAGACTCAGGAAGAGGTTTTGGAGCCGGAGTTGGCTATTTGTGATCCGCATCATCATTTGTGGGAGCGGCCGGATAGTCGTTATCTGTTGGATGAGTTGTTGTCGGATACCCGGGACGGTGGGCACAACATTACTGAGACGGTGTTTGTTGAGTGCAGCGCTATGTATCGCAAGGATGGACCGGCGGTGATGGCGTCTGTTGGCGAGGTTGAGTTTGTTCAGGGAATTGCTGCGCAGAGTGCAAGCGGGATTTATGGTGACGCCAGGCTGGCGGCGGGGATTATTGGTTTTGCGGATCTGAGTGCTGGCGTGTCTGTGCGTGAGGTGTTGGAGGCGCATATATCGGCGAGTCGGGATAGGTTCAGGGGGATTCGGCATGCTTCGGTTTGGGATGCGAGTCCTGCGCTGACTTCGTACAAGAAGCCTCGGGAGGGGATGCTGGGTGATGCAAAGTTCCGGGAGGGGTTTGCGGAGCTTGGGAATCTTGGCTTGAGTTATGAGGCGTGGCTGTATCACCCGCAGTTGATGGAGTTGGTTGATTTGGCGAATGCGTTCCCGAATGTGCCGATTGTTCTGGATCACATCGGTGGGCCAATTGGCATTGGGACATATGAAGGCAGGAACGACGAGGTTATGGCGAAATGGAAGGCTGGCATTACCGCGCTATCGGCGTGTCCGAATGTGGTGGTGAAGGTTGGCGGGTTCGGGATGACGCTTGGTGGGTTTGGTTGGCACGAGCGTGAGGTGCCCGCAGGCTCAGCGGAACTGGCTCAGGCGATGGGGCCGTGGTATTTGCACTGCATTGAGGAGTTTGGCGTGGATAGGTGCATGTTTGAGAGCAACTTCCCGGTGGATAAGCAGTCGGTTTCGTACACGGTTTTGTGGAACATGTTTAAGCGGATAGCTGAGGGCTTCTCGGATGACGAGAAGGCGGCGCTATTCCGGGGGACGGCCTTGCGGACGTATCGGATTTAGGCTATCTGCCATGGAGGCATTTTGGGGAAGTTGGAGCGGCGCGATCGGTGCGTGGAACTCGTGCGTTTGATGGGGTGTTAGTGGCGTGACTCTGGATTCCGGCCTACGCCGGAAAGACGATGGGGCGTTGCCGGTTAGGTCAGTAGTGGCTATTCCAGTTCTGGGAGTAGTTCTAGTACGTTCCAGTCGATGAGGGCCTGGAGGCTTTGGACCCTGCGAGTTTGCCAAATTTCGCCTTCGGATACCTCGAGATCAACGTTCTCGTCGGCGATGACGAATACTGAAAGGTTGCGAAGCAAGCCAAGTCGGTAGTGCTCCAGTAACAGATCGTAGGAATAGTTGGCAATACCGTTGTCGGTCAGTGCTCCGTAGTAGGTGCGGGGCAGGCTTTGCTCGTGTTGTCGACGGTCCTCTGTAGCAAGAGCGTAGGGGATGAAGTAGGCGACATCCGAGGCGCCATGCCATCGGCCCGCGAGTTGCCATGTCACTGCCATTACCCCATCGTCGTCATCACTAAAGTAGAGGTTCTCGGGCCGGAACTCACCATGCACCAGGGTGAGTGGGCTCACCGCATTGCGTTGCATGATCTGAGGTATAACCGGTCCGTAGCGATCGCCCACCCCTTCAAGCCCATCCGGCAGCCTGCCTGAGAAACGCTCTTTCACGGCGTCCGTACTGGCTCGAAACTTGCGTGGGGCAGCCATCATTAACGATTGGCTTTCACCCGATGCGAGCCAGGAAAATTCCTTGAGTTTCTCGCTATCCCACCACTTGGCGTGCATCCCCGCCACTGCCTTTAGAGCTCTGTGGGCCTCATCAATCGTGCAGTCGGGGCTGGTTGCATGCAGGCCTACCGGGCCGGGGTCATCCAGCAGTAGTACGTGCCGGGTTTGAGCCACGTCCATGGCACTGTAGTAGCAGGTGGGCGTTCGAATTCCTGCATCTGGTCCAATCTCTTGATAGAACCGGCTCTCTCTCATACATGTGAAAACTGGTTGACAGCGCCTCTGTGGCCGGATCGAGAGAAGGCAGCTTTGCGATGATGCTGGCCGGTGCACCTTCGCCGCCTTCACTGTAAGTCGGTGTGATTCGGGCGAGGCCGCTTACGAATCCGGCGCTGAGGCCTTGTTCAACAATGTCAACGCTCTCAACTACGGCGTTCTTGACTACGCCACCTTTTCGGAGGGCATTTGTGAGCCACTTTGGGGTGATTTCGTCGAATCGCTCGACCAAGTCCAGGGGGGATTCCATCTCGTGTTGCCTCTGTGGCGTTGCGCTTGGATATCAAGAAGTCCACGGCCTGTTGGTAGGCATTATGGCAATATTCGGGCTAAGAACACAACTACAGCTAGGCTGCTTCACATTTTTGGGGGCGCTAGTAGCCGGGCAACCACGGGGGGGCCTACAAGTGGTGGGTTGTTTGCGTATGTGGGGTGACGCGTGGATGTCGGTTTCCGGAATGCCGCCCTTCGACAAGCTCAGGATGGCATTCCTCGCGTGGCCGGACGCTCTCAGGCCTACATCTTGTCGGGGGCGGACATTCCCATGAGGGTTAGGGTACGGGCGAGGGCGATTCTTGTGGCGTCTACTAGCTGGAGGCGGGCCTGGCTGATGGGGAGGTCTTCTTCATTTTCAGAGAGGACGCGGCAGTGTTCGTAGAAGGTTGTGAAGGCGCGGGCTAACTCGTAGGCGTAGTAGGGGAGTTGGGTTGCTTCTGTGCGTTCTGCTGAGAGGGCGATCACTTCGGGCAGGTCGATTATTTGCCTGATGAGGGCTAGCTCTGCATCGTGGGTTAGGAGCGAGAGGTCGGCGTCTGTTGCGTCGACTTTCTGCTCTATCGCGTTGCGGAGGATGGATGAGATGCGGGCGTGGGCGTATTGGACGTAGTAGACGGGATTGTCCATGGAGCGGCTGGCGGCGAGTTCGATGTCGAACTCCATCTGGGCTTCCGCTGAGCGGCTTAGGAACGTGTAGCGGCAGGCGTCCGCGCCGACTTCAGCGACCAGTTCTCTTAGCGTGACCATTACGCCTTTGCGCTTGGAGAAGCGCCTGGCGACGTCGCCTTCTTTGAATGAAACGATCTGGTTGAGGATGATAGTGAGGCGTTCGGGGTCGATGTCCAGGCCGCCCATGGCGGCTTTGAGGCGGTCGACGTGCCCGTGGTGGTCTGCGCCCCAGACGTCGATTACCTTGCTGAATCCGCGTTCGATGAACTTATCGTGGTGGTAGGCGATGTCTGTGCCGAAGTAGGTTGGGCCGCCATCGCCGCTGCGGATGACGACGTTGTCCTGATCGTCTTCACCGGGGCCTTTGAGCCAGCGTGCGCCGTCGCGGTCGATGATTTGGCCGAGGTCGTCCATGTAGGATATGGTGGTCTGGAACTTACCGTTGTCCAGCATGGACTTTTCGGAGAACCAGACGTCGTACTCGATGCCGAGCAGCGCTATGTCTTCCTTGATCATGGCGAGCGTGTCTTTGAGGGCGATCGCGGCCATTCCGACGGTGGCTTCATCGCGATCCATGCTGACGAAGCGATCGCCTTCGCTTTTCAGGAAGCCTTCCGCGTACTCAGTGAGGTATTCGCCCTCGTATGCGCCTTCGGGGAGCGGGACATCGTGGCCAGCGGCCTGCATATAGCGGGCGTAGAGCGTTTCGTTAAATACGCGCATCTGGTTGCCGCCATCGTTGATGTAGTACTCGCGGGTTACGTCATAGCCGGCGGCCTCGATGACGTTGGCGATGGAACTGCCGATGACGCCGCCACGGGCGTGGCCGACGTGGAGTGGGCCGGTGGGATTAACGCTGACGAACTCCACCATGACCTTTTCACCGGCTCCGATGGTGAGGTTTCCGTAGGTGTCGGGGAGTCGGCGAACTTCGCTTAGTTGCGATTGGAGCCACTCGGGTGAGAGCGTGAAATTGACGAAGCCAGGTGCAGCGGCGGTGACGCTTTGCAGTTCGAGTTTGTCGCCTATGGTCTCAGCGATCTTGTTTGCGATCTTGTTTGCGATATCGAGCGGCGACATGCGCATGACGCGGGCAAGGCGCAGTGCTGCGTTGGTACTGAAGTCGCCATTTCCGGCCTCTTTTGGGCGCTCGATGACGACTTCAACGGCACCTGCAGGGGGCAAGTCGTTAGCCTGTTCGGCGTCGGCCAGAGCGGCGTGGACGTAGGACTCCAGTATCTCGGTAATTCTCATTGTTCAATAAGCGTAGCATCGGGCGGCGTCGAGGGCCGCTATACTCGGCCTCAAGATTTGCCGTTTCGTGCGCGTTTGAGTTGGGCCATTTTGGTTGGGAGTGACTGTGGCAGAGAAAAAGTGGGACTTTGAGTCGCTGAGCGAGAAGTACGCCGAGTTTGGCATTCCAATGACTCCTAAAGAGATTGAGTGGGTGCTGGCCCGGATGAAGATGTCAGACGCCTCAATTGAGGCGGTGAGGGGCATCGACTCGACTGGTCATGAGCCTGCGGTTGAGTTGAAGTTGCGGCGTGAGGATGAGGGGTCGTCAAATGGATAACGATCTTGCATTCGCCACTATTGATGAGCTTGCTCCTCGCATCAAGAGCGGTGAGTTGTCGCCGGTCACGCTGGTTGAGAATTGCCTGGAACGGATAGCTGCGCATGGCGAGACGCTGAATTCGTTTCTAGCGGTGTTTGAGGATCAGGCGCGTGAAGATGCCCGGGTTGCTGAGGCGGAGATCAAGGCTGGCAACTGGCGTGGGCCGTTGCACGGCATTCCGATTGGTCTGAAGGATCTGGTGGATGTTGCGGGGACTGTGACGACCGGCGGGTCGACGATTCTCAAGGACAACATGGCGTCCGCTGACGCCACGATCACTCGCAAGCTCAAGGACCCGGGTGCGATCATCATTGGCAAGACGCACATGGTTGAGTTTGCGATGGGTGCGACGGGAATTAATCCGCACTACGGAGCGGGGCACAATCCGTGGAACATCGACCGGATCACCTGCGGGTCGAGCATCGGCTCGGGCAACGCTGTGGGTGGCGGCCTGGTTTACGGCGCTATTGGCAGCGACACGGGCGGGTCGATACGCATGCCCGCCGCGGTGAACGGGATTGCGGGACTTAAGCCAACTTACGGGGTGGTGAGTCGAGCTGGTGTGCTTGATCTATCGTGGAGTTGCGATCACGTTGGGCCGATGACGCGCAGTGTTGTTGATGCGGCACACATGATGAATGCACTGGCTGGGTACGACGCGGCTGATCCGGCGTCGTCGAATGAGCCGCCGCCTGACTATGCTGCGGCTACGGGCGGGAGTCTTGATGGCGTGCGTGTTGGCGTGCCGGAGCATTACTTTTTTGAAGATGTAGACCCTCAGATTGAAGCTGCTGTGCGAGCGGCGATCGAACTGATGGCGGAGCGTGGTGCGACGGTGACGACGATTCCGATGGACTGGGTGCGGTTGGGTCGTCCGATCAACGTTGGGATTCTCATTCCGGAAGCGCTGTCTGTGCACGAGAAGTGGCTGAATGAGCATCGTGATCAGTACAGTCCGGAGGTGTTGAGTCGGTTGTCTGCAGGGGTTGGGATTGGTGCGATTGACTACATTAGGGCGCAGCGGTCTCGGGCGTGGTTTATCGAGAAGATGAATGTTGCGATGGCGGACGTTGATGTGCTGGTGACGCCGACGATTCCGATTCAGACGCCGACGATTGAGGGTTGCACGCCTGCACCGGGCGAAAATGTGGCGCGGGATGGCGGTGAGTTGGGCAACTTCACGGGTGTGTTCAATACGACGGGGAGTCCGTCGCTGAGCATGACGTGTGGGTTCACGGATGATGGGATGCCGATTGGGATGATGATCAGCGGCAAGGCGCATCGTGACGATGTGGTGCTGAGTGTGGGGGACGCGTACGAGCGTGTGGCGGGTTGGACGGAGCGTCGCCCGGCAGCGTTTACATAAGCATCTGCCATGCAGGCATTGGCCGCAAGGCGGCGGAATAGGGCGCCGAGATTCATCGGTTGATGTGTCTTTGGTAGCTGCGGGGCTTGCCCGGCGTTCCGGGGGCGGAGACGTCGCGAGAGATAGCGGTGTGTTTTTCAGATGTAATGTGGTGGCGGGGCAAGCCCCGCGGCTACCGGGGGTGCCTGCCGCACGGGCACTGGCCGCAAGGCGGCGGGATTAGAACAGCCTCCTCACTGTGCAGCTTCTTCCAGAGGGAGAGGGGATAAATCCCCGCCCGGCTATCGGAGGGTTATCTCGCGGGGTTCGCCGGTTGTTGTTAGGGCGTAGATAGATTTGATGTCGTGGGCTAGCAGGTAGTCTCGGCCATCTGAGATGTGGGCGCCTACTTGTTCTACTGAGTGGCTGTCGTCGGAGAGGGTGAAGCGGATTTCGGCTTTGTGGGCTCGCTGGAGTATCCATGATGCGGGGTAGGGTTCTGAGAGTCCTTTGCGGAGGGCGGAGGTGTTGATTTCCAGGAGTATTCCGCCTGCTGCGATGCGGTTGAGGACGGCATCGACGGCGTCGCGAACTGCAGGTGATTGGAGTGCATCGACACCTCCGGCATAGAGGCGGGGAACGTCGAGGTGGCCGAGTACATCTGGTTGGACGCGGTCGATCATCTGGGCGATGAGGTCGTAGTAGCGGAGGAGGAAGGGTTCGAGGCCACCACTTTCGGTTACGGCGGCGTTGAAATCTTCGCGTGAGGTGTCGAATGGCATTTCGTTGACCCAGTGTACTGAGCCTACGAGGTAGTCGAGGTTGTGCTGTCGTCGTAGAGACGCTGCTTCGGTATCAAAGGCGGCTTCGGGGACGATTTCTACTTCTGCGCCGACGAGGATTTCGAGTTGGTCTGAGTAGACGGCTTGGAGTCGGCGGGCTTCGGTGACGTAGTTGGCGAAGTCGGTGTCGAGATCAAGTGGTGTGTAGCTGGCTTTTATTTCTTCTGAGTAGAGGAATTTTTCGGCAGACCGGGGGGCGTGAGCGGTTACTCCGAAGGTGGTGTAGCCGAATTCGATGGCGGCTTTGACCATGGGCTCGAGGTCGTCCTGGCCGTGTTTGCTGAAGTCGCCGGAGTGACCTCCATGCATTGAGATGGCCCATTTGTGTGGCATCCGAACAGTTTAGAACGAGACGAACAAACATCGACGTTTGCATGTTGGCGTACATGCGGTTAATAATCTGTGTCACACGATGACTGGTGGGGGGATTTCGATGGCTTACGACTTGATCACTATAGGCGGCGGACTGGGCGGAGCGGCGCTGGCACATGTCATGGCGCAAGCCGAGCAAAAGTTCTGGTGATCGAGCGAGCGGAGGAGTTTACTGATCGTAATCGCGGAGAATAGCTTGCACCGTGGGGGGTGGCCGACGCGAAGAAGCTGGGGATTTATGAGGCGCTGATGTAGGGCGGTGGTCACGAGCTGCCAATGTTTACTATTTATGACGTGGGTGCTGAGCCCCAAAAGATTCCGTTGCAACCGGTTTCTCAATCTGGGGAGCTATCTCTTGGCTTCTACCATCCAGATGTCCAGACCAGCCTGCTGACTGCCGCCGAAGATGCCGGTGCGGAAGTGTGGCGTGGAACTCCGGTGCGCGGCCTGAAGGGCGGTGCTGGGGGCGTCACGGTGAGTTATCAAAACGGTAGTCTGAAGTCGGTCGACGGACGCTTTGTGGTTGGCGCAGACGGTCGAGATTCGGTGGCCCGGAGTTGGGCTGGATTTAACGTGGAAAGAGCGCCAGTGACCTTGACCCCGTTTCCGCGCCACCTGAAGGGTTATTTTCCGGGCTTCATCCAGCTGCTGTGGCTCCTGCTTGTTGGGCCATCGCGAACCGGGTCGGATCCATCTGTCCCAGTGCGCTA
>Ga0114993_10001871_pt1 | contig 23850 bp, 36 predicted proteins | sample ArcticOcean_MG_C_FD_87042 | JGI IMG/M metagenome (GOLD analysis project Ga0114993, IMG submission 87042) | Marine microbial communities from western Arctic Ocean - ArcticOcean_MG_CB2_150 | ecosystem: Environmental > Aquatic > Marine > Oceanic | place: Arctic Ocean: Canada Basin | collected...
CCTATTAGATTCCAGCACCAGTACCATTAGCATTATAACGGTAGAAGTGATTATTAAGAAGGACAATCGCTAAACGACCAGCAACAGTAGCATCGTCGTTATCGGGGGTGTCTTCAAAACCAACAATTCTCAGATTGAGAGTATTAGTAGTGTTGACAGTCGAAACAGCTAACTCACCATACGAAATTCCGTTAAGAGAGTTACCAGTGATCCCTGTTGCTAGATTAGCGTTTGCATGAACAATCAAATCTGCCGCAGCCGCATCACAGTTGATTAAAAACAACTGGTCCGGATTAGCAGAAATTAAACCAGTTACAGCGGTATTAGCTTTAACTGCCGCAGTTCCTGGATATTGGTTATTGAAAGTTGGAGTTCCGTTTAAATCGGTGTATTCACACCCCATAAAAACGCCCAGTATAGGTACTGTGCCACCATTGGCGTTTCCTACTATATCCAACATACCATTCGCTAAAGGGATAACGGTTGTGCCTTGATAAATGACACTCGCCGAACCTGCTGTTGCAATGGTTTGTATGGGGTAGGAAACTAATCCGCTTGTGTTCGCACCTGCACCGAGCATTTTATATGGACGTAGTCCAAAGGCAGCATCTATATTTGCCATTACTCAGTTCCTCATATTAATTAAAAGTTAAGACGGCTTTTCACCGCCGCCAAATTTAATATCTGATTGCCTGTTCGGTTTAAGAATAGGCATTCTAGAGTCGTTTTCTCTTAATAAGTCATTGTCAATCGCGTCCATTGCTTCGGACGTTCTTTTATCATAATAAGCCGTTCTTTGTTGACGTAACTCTAAAGGAAAACGTGCAAGAAGCAGACCTCCTTGACCAAGAACACCTGTATGTTTACCATCAGATATTGCTTCGCCATCCCAGTCTGGGTATTCATCAGCGCGAACTAATTCGAACCCTTCGCGTAACCTTGCCGAAATGTTTTTTCTATCGTCAAAACCCATAACAGATTCACGGATCCAACGATGACAAAAACCTTCCGGTGGTGGTGGTGCGTCTAATGTAGACGGTGGTTTCCATTGTGTCGGTCTAGAGGATTTATTTCTCGACTGACTGTTGCGTGGACTACGATCAGTTTTTGGTTGATCAGCCTTCACGGATTCATTCACTAATTAATCACTCCTGAGTCTTATTTTTTCAAGTTGTCTTCCGTATTCTGCTCGTGGAACATTTAGCTTGTCTGCCATTTTAGCCTCAGATTCTGTAAGTACAACCTCTTTTTTTCCTCTTTTGTTTACGCGCACCCTAGAAGCAGAGGCTACTCGGGGTGACTTTCTTTTCTTATCCTTTTGAAATTTATGAGGAAAGGCTACTTCTATTCGGTTGTTTAGCTCCGTATAATAACTTTCAGAATCATTCTGTGGATCATAACCTTCTGATAATAAAGACTCATGCTCGGCTAAAGCTAACAAAGTCATGGGTCTATCTTCGCCAAACCATTCTCTCTCACTAGCCCATTTTTGTGCAACAGGATCTGTTTGATTAACAACGGGCTGTTGGAAGGGCTGTTGGAAAGGCTGCGTAGGTCTATTAAAAGGAGCTTGAGTTGGCTGCTGTTGTGCTGCTTGCTGTCTTTTAACTCTGGATACTTTATCTTTGTCGTTTGCAACATTAGACAAAGCAATTTGAATATCCGCTTGTTTTTCTGAGTCGCCTAAATCAATAGCTTTTTTTAATTCTTGTTTTAATATTTTTTCTTGAGTCTGAACACGGTTATCAAATTCATTGACAAAAGCCCCATCTAAATTGATAGTTTTTTGTTTTAATTGATTGTTTTCGTGTACAACTGCTTGGGCGTATTCAGTAGCAGCGTGTTCTCTTCTTTCAGATTCTCTTAATTTGGCGGTCATCTTATGAATACGTTTTTTTACGTTTTCACTGTAATCTCTTAGCTCAACATCTTCTGTAGAGCTTTCTTCTTTTCCTTCAACAACGGCCTCGGTCTCTTCGTTTTCCGTGTCTATTTCGACTACGACATCACTAGAGTCTTCTTCGTTTTCTTCTACTTTAGCTTGTGCTTCCGCCATAATAAAACCCCTTCTAAAAATGAACTATATCGTCTGGGTGTTTAATGGTTGCTAATATTTCGTCGTCATTTAACAACCTAACTTCACCACCTTCTATTCTGAACCGACTGCCAGAATACCTTCCGAAAATCACCCAGTCGCCTTCTTTACACCAAGCATGGTCAAATTTTTTCTTATCTTGGTAAGCATCCGGTCCAACTTTTAAAACATATCCACAAACAGTGGCTACATTTTCTCTGTCGACATGAGCTTGAGGTAAGACAATTCCACCTTCCGTTGTTTCTTTACCTTGATACGGAAGCAGAAGGATGCGCCAACCAGTAGGCAATGGCATCCTTTCTTTAACAGAGTCGTCTATTTTACTGGGGTCTAAAGATAAATTTTTTTCCGGCTCCACATAGGCATCTGCTATGCTGCTAGGTTTATCTTTATTTTTTAGGGGGATTACTTTTTCTTCTTTCAAATGCGAGGGAACAATTAAGTTACTCATCGGGTTCCTTTATTTTATCTAGCAGGAGTTTTAAATCCTGTTCTAAAGCTGCAAGTTCTGCGACAACTGCTCGCAATTCCTTGTATGTGGTGTAATCTGGAACAACACCAAAACAAATCATTTCTTGTGTTGATTCTCTTCTCTGCCTAAGTATCTTAAGCATATTATCGTAAATGTAAAGGTCTAAACTCATTTTTCTCTAGCAACGTGCTTAATTTTCTCGAAAGTTCTCATACCACCCAATCCTAACATACCCATTAAGACAGGTAACATCGTTTCTGTGTTTGCTTGTGGGATTTCAAAACCAAACCCCGAAGCCAAAGGAGATAGTAAAAAATTAACCAAAAATCCTAAAACACATACCCATCCTGTTGCCGGTCTCCATCCCGCCACAAACAAATTCTTATGGGCAACTTCCACTTTATTGATTTCTAACTGGGCCTTCATTAATTCTTGGCTGTGTCTTTCGCTCATTGTTGCTATTTGGTGAGCTAAGGCAGCTTTTTGGTCTTTGTCTTCTATGAACTTGTCCAGTAAATTAGTGACTGGTCCAATCAATTGGTCTAACATTACTTTCCTCTTGTTCTTTCTCGGGCCGTATCGTTACGCATTAAAGCTATGTCTTCGGTACTACTGATTCTACGGTTTTGTATTTCCATATTTCGAGCGTTTTTCTCTTGTTCAAACTGTAATCTTTGTTGATCGTATTGTTGATCAGACTGTTGGTCTGTCTCTTTTAAATCTAGTTCGCGTTCTTTTAAAGCAATTAATGGATCATCATCTTCACCAGACGGTGGAAGATTAGATTGATAGTCTTCTATCAACTGTGCTTGTGTTTGCGCTACTAAAGCAGCCATTTCATCTTCGGATTGTATTCCCATTTGTGGGGCTTGTTGTTCCGCAATCACTTGAGCTTGTAATCCTAAGTGATCATAAATATGTTTTTCCAAAGTCAGCAAAACAGGAGGCTGCTGTTGAGCAACGGCACTTTGCATGTAAGACATATGAACCTTGATATGTGCCTGATGGTCTTGTTCCGGAAAGGCTTTCAACTCCCCTTGTCCTTTAGCTGCATCGCTTGAATTTTGGTTTTCAGTAGCGGGGTCTACAGGAGAAGAAATAGGTTCTTCTTTTAAAATTTCATCTATGTTCTGTACCCCTAATGCCTGATACACACGGGTATAGGCTTGGTGCATGTTGTGCATTTCTGGGTCTGCGGTTGCAAGTTTTAACTGCTCCTGTGCTAAAACCACCCTTTGTGACATGCTGAATATATTAGGATCACTTACAGGTAAAATGTCTATTTTATTATCAAAATCTTCAGACTTAACAACTTCTTCCGACTCAACTTGGTAAGGATAAGGGGTAGGGTCTTCGGCAAACAACTTTGCCAACATTTTTAATTCTATTTTCATACTGGCGTACATGCGCTTATGCACCGCCGAAACAATACGAGAACCCCGTTCCAAAAGGGCAATAGTGGTTCCTACTGGCATTTCTTGGTTACTATCTCCTACACCCATATCAGTTGTGCCAACAAACCGTTGGGCTGCATCCACCACAAAACCCATTAACTCAAATAAAGTCCGGCTTGGTTCCTTATAAGGTAAAGGGATCAAACTGGCTTTTATATCTCCTCCGGGAACATCGATGTCACGCCACTCTCCAGGATTCAACGGATTTCCTTGGTCTGCTATTCTTAAGCCTCTAGCTTTAAAGCCAGAAGGCATGTTGGCTAATGTTCCCGCATCTACTAATTGGCGTAAGGTACTGGTAGCCGTTCTACTCAAATTTCCTATTAAATGAACAAGACCAAAGCCATAAAAGCCCAGTCCTGGAGTAAACTTGTATTGAACAAAATAGGGAATTCTTTGGGTTAACACATCGTCTTCTGCATAGTTACGGCTTATGCGTAGGATAGTATTCATGTCATCACAGACAGTTACAATATAAGGAAGTTTTAGTTCTGTTGGGTTCCCTTCTTCATCTTCATGGGGGAACTCCTCTAAATCTAAAAAGCAATGACACTCATATAAGGTTACTTCTTCATCGGAGCCAGTGTTCTGTATGCCTTCTAACTTATCATATTCATCTTGGATAGAATCAGAGCTACTACTTCCACTTTCTCTGATTTTTGTATCGGTATAAAAACCACCCAACTGCATTCTCAGCAATTCATTTTTAGACATTTTTACAACGTGGGTGATTCTTTCTGCTGTTCTTAAGTCGGTAGCCGAGTAAGGGACAAGTAAATCTTCAGCGGGTACGAACTTACTAACCACTTTTTGAAGGGAATCGTCATAGTAAACTTTCTTAAACGCACTACCAGCAAGACCCAGAAAATAAAGCATCTGGTCGAATTCTGCTTCATACTCTTCCATGCCATACATGATCTGATAATTCATGTATTCTTGCACCCGCTGTGCCTGTTTTTCTATTTCTGGGGTGGACTTCCCTACAATTTGGGCATTAACAGGGCCGCTACTGGGGAGTAATTCTTTATAGGCTTGGGCTTGAAACTGTGTAACAGCTTCATTTAATACAGGGTGGGTAACTCCGGTAGCTCCGGCAAAAGGTTGGGTTCTATCTTGATAGCGTAGCCCTAAAAGTTTTAATCCTTTTATATAGGCTTCGGACCATTCACTACGGCTACTTTTGTCATCTTCTACTCCACCAAGAACTTCAGATTTTATTTTACCTAATGTTTGGTCTTCTAAATCTGGGGCTAGATTTCCAAAAAAATCTGTTAAGACTTCTTCGTCCTCGTCCTCTTCTTCTTCTGGTAAGAGTAGCTCCGACTCGTCTTTAACTATAAAGACATCTGTTTCCTCTTCTTGGGGGGTTCCTTTTCTTAAAAGAATTTCTTCTTCTTCGAAAGAAACTTCCTCGTCCGTCAAGCCACCTAAAGGTGCTTGTACTAATGATCGGTCAATGTTACTTGGTCGCGGAGTCTCTGCCATTAGTAATATACTCTTTCTTTAAGTACGGGGTCGTTGTCTTGATGATCTTCTGGATGAGTAATGAAACCGCCTTCTCTAAAACGTCGTAATGCTTGAGTTACAGTGTCTACATAATCATCATGCTCTCCGGAAGGAAAAGCACCGCACTCTTCAATTACTTCTTCTGACCAACGGGTGTCAGGAGCCCATACTAACCCACTTTCAAATAATGGGGCAATGGCATTAACCCGTGACATCTTATCATTGCCACGGCTAGGAGTATAATTTGTTACAGGAATGCCCATTGTTCTCAGCTCTTGGGTTAGCGGCATACCACTGGCTTTAGCCTCTATCAATACCATTTCGGGATCCCAATACTTATACTCTTCAAGAGCTAATCTTCTTAACTCAGGAAAATCCCATCTTCCTCGTTTTGCATCCACTAAAATAATATTAGGGGGGCCATCTTCTACTGGGTAAAACACTCCCCATGTGGTTATAGCACTATAGTCGGCGGACTCCTTCTTACTAAACGCTGTGTCATAACTTTGCATAAGATAAGCCAACTGCGGTATTTTTGAACTTTCCCATGTGCGCCACCACTCACGTTTTAATATGGCACTTATCTCACTGGTTGGGTTCTGCTGCCATTGGGCTTCCCACTTACCTACGGTCAAACTACCCTTTACACTCAGCAAATCCTCTTTTTTCCAATACTCAGGCCACAACGGTTTATCATCTGGCATCAACGCAGGAAACTCTACAATATCCCACTTATCCGCTAATATATCTCTGCCCTGCTGTCGAATCAACTTTCCGGTCAAATCATTATCGGCCCAACGGGTCATTACAATTACTATACTGCCTCCGGGCTGAAGCCGTTGGCGCGGGCCACTGGTGTACCACTCATAGGCATTTTCCAACGCCATAGGACTAAGCGCATCTTGCTCACTGTGGGGGTCATCAATTATTAATAAATCCGCACCTCGGCCAGTTACCGCACCACCCACACCTGCCGCAAAGTATTCTCCACCATCATTTGTCTCCCAACGTCCCGCCGCTTGGCTATCCGCTCGCAACGTCACTCCAGGAAACAAAATCTTATACTCATCACTATTCATCAAGTTACGCACCTTACGGCCAAATCTAAATCCTAACTCTGCCGTATGCGTAGTCTGCATTATCTTTAAGCGCGGGTCATTACCCATCATCCATGCCGGTAACAAAAAACTAGCAAACTCACTCTTAGTATGGCGCGGCGGCATATTCACTATCAATCGCTTAATCTCACCTTTCGCCAACTTATCAAACTTCTCCGCCATCGTTCTATGGTGTCGGCCATTTATAAACTCAGGCCACGCCAACTTCACAAAGTCCATAAACCCCGCTCTGGCTAACTCTCCACTCTGTATCTGGCTTGCTCTATCTAACAAAGAAGCGTAATTCTTTAGCCTCTCTTCTGGAATATTCGACAATTCTTCTATGCTCATAAGTTTTATAGTATATCGAAAATTTTTATAGGACAATAAACCTTAGTGTTAAATAGTGTTCAAGGGTACTCTGTCCATAATTAATTTGACCATTACGAACTGTTCGAAACACTATAACAGCACCCTATGGGGTACTGTTAACTGTCTCTGGGGGGTTGCGGTTTAATGTGTGCTACGTGGTACCTTAGCAAAAGGTGCCAAGTACCTTTTATTGCGCGCACTAAAAAGCCGCTTGCTATGTTAGCCAAGCGGCTTGCTTACTTGCTAGGTTTAACTGCTACTTTTTAGTAACAGTTGGTGTAACTACTAATTGCACCAAAGGCTTACCAAAAAACGCATGCTTTTTAGTAATGCTATTAGTGCCACTTAGCAACATGCAAAGCGTGTTACCGCTTGCAATATTGCCTGTAACAATTTTGCCACCGCTAGCGGTAATGGCATTGGCTATTACACCTAAGTTAGTACTAGCGCCATTGCCACCAACAGTGGCTAGCGCCATTGTTTTAAATGCCTTACGCTTATTGGTACTAATAGTGCTAGCCTGTACGCCAAACAACGCGCACTGTAACTGGTGGCCACGTGTACCTGTATTGGTACAAAACATGCCACTGGCATGCTTAACCCAGTTAACCGGCGTAATGCCTAAGCTTTTGCCAAATGCTGTAACTTGCACAGTTACATTAGCTAAGCTGCTAGCAGCATTATTACTTAGCCAAGTGGCAATGCTTGCGCCATTGGCTTGCCCGTTATTGGGTAATGTATATGTAGCACCTTTGTTAAGGTTAGCTACGCCATTTACTACTGGAACTGATTTTTTAGTATTTTGCATATATATTTCCTTTAAAGTTTTAAGTATGTATTTAAGTAAGCAAGGTAATAATACCACCTTTAACACTTAATAACACACTTATTATACTGTTCATTTATACAGTATAATTATTAAGCATATGTAAACAGCAATTAGTAACATGTATATAGGTTACTGTTACGACTTTAAAAGAGTAAGCAAATGATATCTTCCTCCCTGATCGTTGGCGATCGGCAATGATCTAAGAAGATCGGCAATGATCTAAGAAGATCGGCAATGATCTATTGTTATATATACGAGGGCATAGGTCAACCGCCAATCGGCTCTTGTCAACTCTTCTCCTCTCGTAGTAGGGATCCGATTAGAAACGAACAGAGGGGAATGGACAAGAGGCGACTAGACTAGAGGGGAACTGACATGACTAGACGGGAACTGACAAGAGTAGACTAACCTTCCCTCCTCTGCGAAAGGATAAAGTCAAGCATCCCCTCCCAATCGTAGGGCTTTCTCGTACACCAGTCAGGTGTCATTTGTTCTTTTCTATCTCTTGTTGGTCCAATATCAATTGCCCTCTCCCCTCTAAATATATTTAGAGTCTCACCGGAAGGATGACCAACCAAGTTTAAAACACACCCTTTCTTCTGTGTGTATCTTATTTGCCACGCTATTTGATGGGGACTTAGGTTTACATACTTTAATGACTTTAAGCTATGCAGCTTGAGTTCTAACCAAAAAGGGAATCCATTTATGATCCCATGTACGTCTGGTATTCCTGGCGTTGCCCATGACTCTAAACGTGTCCAAAATACATCATGCTGCTTAGTTGCGTCCCGCAAGTTTTGCCACATTTTGCTTTCAGGTTTTTTCAACTTCGCCTTCTATTAGGATGCTATCCTCACCCACCGCAGCCAGTAAAGGGTACTGCTCTTGTAGTTTAGCTATTTCTCTTAGCACTTCTTCTTTGTTCATGTTGTCTATTTTACCATGCAGGATTTCCTTGCGCTCAATGTATAAGCCCGCAGCCTGACCCCTATTTTTCTCTGCTGCTACCGCTGAGGCATAAGCCCCATCACTTAAAGCAACGTCTCTTATTTCAGCTAGTTTTCTTACGTGGTTTTCAAATGTTACCTCGTACTTTAGGCCGAGTTCTTTTTTAACTTCATAGACTCTTGCTACTACGTGCGGATATCGCACCCCGTCTAGTAGTTGTGATGCTATTGCATGGGCGCTTTTTTTAGAGTACCCAGCCCTGACTGCTGCTTCTGTCTGGCTTACATCTTCGCAACAATAAATCCTCACAAATGTTTCTTGTTTAGGAGTTATCTTTTTTTCAGTGCGTGGGTTGGCTACGATTTTGAGGTGTGGCTTATGTGTCTTTTTAGGTAGGGGCATGGAGGAACTTTACTATATAGGACCAAAACTGCAAAGCAATAGAATCACTTTTTGAGTATAAACGACTCGCGCGTCCCAGAGTCTTGCTTGTCCACTATATGAATACTGAGATCAGTTGTTAGTAAGTCATTGTTAATTAACAAAGATATCCAGATAGTGTGATATTGTATATTATAGAATCTCAAAAAAGAATTGACTCTCTTTTTTTAAACTCCCCTATAGAGCAAACTTTGGTTGTTCTTGGATAGTCGCCCCTGCATACTACAAAAGTAGTAATACAAAAAACTTTCACATACAGGAGCATAACTAATGACCCCCACCCTTTGCGTACTTTGTGGAGAATCTTTAGCGGATAACGCTAAACCGGCGCATGTCGCTATTAACTGGTTGAATGGTCATAACCCCGACCCCCTAGCACCAACGGGCAGGGCTTGTGACAAGTGCAATGATGCGTTGGTTATACCGGCTCGCTTGTTTGGCCTTGCTATAGGAGACAAGTAAGATGTCAACACGCGGAATGTACATTTTTGAGTTTGAAAAGCCACAGGCGGTCTATGTACACCATGATAATTACATAGAGGGCGCAATACAGAAGTTTAAATCCTGGGCCGACACCCATAATAAGAGCTCTGTAGTACCCGCCCCCGTAGATTACCAAATGTTTATAGACCAAAATAAGGGGACGGCAGAAAGTAGTGAAAATTCACACCCCGATATTGAATACCGTTATCGGGTGTTTACCCCTTATTTTGAAAACATAAGCGGCAGAAAGTCCAACCCCCACCCCCAAGAAACAGATGTTCTTAACCTTATGGTTTTAGCCCAAAAAAGAAAAGAGTGGCAGCAGTGTCAAGCGAGGGAAATTGCTTGGGACAATCTGTTTTGCGGACCAATGTTTGTTTTTATAAACCAGAAGGAAGAATAAAAATGACAAAGTACCATAGAGATGTGACTATACAGTTAGAAGCTGAGCAGTCTATTAAAGCAAGTGAGTTAGTGCGCCGACGAGAGATTAGGAATGCGGTAGCCCAGTTGATAGTAGGAAGTACGCTTGGCTTGTTGATGTTTATTATCATAGTAGTAGCAGCTTTATTAATCTAATACCTAAACGAGGAGCTTTAAAATCATGAAAAAATATTATGTGAATATTTACAAAACTGGTCGCGCTTATGGCGGGCCAGAGGAAGGAGGTTGGTTTTACGGTTACGGTGAGTTTGAACACACCCTAGCGATATGCCCCCAACGAGGACAGGCGGCTAAGTTGGCCGAAAAAATACGCGAAAGCTTTAAGGAGGGGAATACCGAACAATATGAGAAAATAGTAGCAGCAGGAATCGCCCTAGCCGTGAACCAAATGGGTTTTGGACCCCATGATGGTGCAGATCCAAATGGGGAGGGTGATGACCGCTACCTAATGAGTGGTGGGCAATGGGGTGATGAATCTTTACGTTGCATGGTAGAAACCCACAAAGGAAAAGATTTCCCAGAGGAGCGGCCTCACTACGAGTAACAAACTATAGCCGTCTGTAACAAGACGGCTTTTTTGTGCCTAAACCTTTGTTTTCAGGTGGTTTTTTAAAAATAGAGTTGCGTGTAAGCCCCTGTAGAGCAAAAGGAAAATTAAGTGGGGTTAGGGCTAGGGGTAAAAATAGGAGTGTCTACGGGGGTTTTAAGTTTTTTGGTCTTGCGGGGTTAAGACTTCTTTTACTTGGTCTTGTATAAAATCTTGGGCTTTCTGGAGGAGCTCTTCCAGTTCCTCCTCATTTTGTAGCTCTATGTTCACTTGGATATTTATTTTCATCTTTTTCTTTTCTCAGGATTTGTGATTTCAAGGAATTCATGGTCTCACGGGAAGCGTCTGCCGGTAGGGAATGATGCAGGATTTTTACGTGGTCCCATTTGGTTGGAGGTGTCTTTTTTAAGACATACATGACATGGTAACGATCGTTGCTGAAGGAATGTATTGTGGGGATTGGTGTCTTCATGAGCGGCTCCTTTTATAAAATCCCCGAGAGCAGGGAAAAAGGGAAAACTGCTCTCAGGGAAGACCTTACAAGGAGGTAGACATTCGAGGTGTCCACCCCCGTATCTTATTCAAAGTTTTTTCTTTTGTACATCATCTTTTTCTGGATTGTGACAGGAGGTACAAACCCACCACTTCATTTGAACTCTGCTGCCCTCGGGAGGGTTCCAGACTACTTGTAAATCATTAGGATGCGTTTCTTTTTTGCATCGGTGGCAAATATCTTTAGTCATAGTATCCATATACATAGTCATCAGGATCCATTTTTGTATGGAGGTCAAGGTAGTAAGCCTTGTCTTTGAGGATTTCAACCCAGAAACATCTGTATTCTGGGTAGTTCTCTTTTTCTTCCACTGCTTTACAAACCGCTCTTTCTTCGGTGGCAAATGTATCACTGCCAATTCGGACCTCGGTATTGCACTCATCTCGGGCCATAATTATGTAAGTCATTGTTTAATCCATCCTTGATGCGCTGTAGCATTTGACACCGTGGGCTTCTAAGATTCCTGCGTAAGCTCTTGCCCCTGCTGATTTACTCAGCATACGCTGTGTAGAAGAACCCGCAGGGTTCCAAACATCGTAACCCCCGTCCCAAGCGGCGCGGTCAACTATGCCTTCTTTCTTTAAGAACCTACCGAAAGGCTGTGTGGCAGGACTAATCTTTACCCATGCAAATCCGCAGGGGAACCAGTCATTTGGATTGTTGTCTTCTTCTTCTTTGCAAGCTAGAATCGCTGCTTCTGTCGCGGCTTCATGTAGAAACTTACACTCATCGTGAGACATTTTCATATCATTACCCTTTCTTTGGTTTATGAGGTTACTGTTTTTATACTACAATAGTAGCGTACCAAAGCGACTATAAAAGAACTACTACTTTTTAACATTTGGGGGACATATGATTGCTCTTTTAGAAAGACTTCAACAGTTCATCATTAAATCAAATAAAAAATTAAATCAACCCATTAAATATAAGAATAAACATCTACTAGGTCTTATCGTACTTTTCCTCGTAGTGTTGATTTTGGCGGCTTAAACTATGACCGAACAAGAAGAGATTCAATTATTAGAAAAGCATTTACAAGAACACTTAGCTAAAGGGGAACCTTCCTCCTACAGAACGGAACGCTCTACCATCACCAAAGAAGGGGTTACTCGAAGAATTATTAAAAAAATTCCTGTTAATCCCAACGTGCTTTCCCCGATAAAACGATAGCCGGACCAACAATGGGGGAACTCTGTGTTGACCTGTATTTTAAAACGAGCTCCGTTGCTACGGGATTGTATTCCATGTTTTTTAGAAGTCCTTCTTCATTAACTAATAATTGAATAGTAGAACCATATTCCATGGACAAAACAATAAGTTCTACGTTTCCCCCTACCAGTTCTTGAGCGGTCTTTAAATCAGGCTTGTCCTCGGCTTTTACAAAAGTATGGACAATAGGAGGATATTTCATCAGAGTCTCCCATTATCATCTTCTGGATAGCGGTCGTTGCTATTCCAATAGGACAGCACCGCTCGGCGGAGTACTTCTTTCAAGCTGCGGCCTTCTTCTTTGCATAAGGTTTTCAAACGGGTGTAAGAAATATCATCTACTCTTACGTTTCTTCCTTCGTATTTGGTAGTTGTCATAGGTTTTTTTCCTGGATATCTTTATAGCAAATGATCCTTTCTATCTTGTCTATCTGTGCTTCAAGTTCTACTATTCTTTCAGTGTGTGTTTGAACAATACCAGTTAGGGCTTCTATGACTTCTTGTGTTGATATCGCGAACTTAGCTAAGAGCTCCTCTTCTTTAGAATTAAAGGGTTTTACTTTCATGAGAAGCCTCCTCTATTTGCGAATACACATCATCGGATAGAAACTCGAGTTCTCTATCCGTTAAATCCTCCGACGCGAAAGCGTGGTCTTCTTCATACACTCCTATGATTTCAATAGCTATTTTTCCATTACCGAAGATACCAACATCAGGTTCAGCGGGGTGGATTTCAACCATAACGGTAAACTGTGCTCCCGTCATGTTCACATAGTAAGTACCGAGTCCTGTATAGACAGGTGGGTTTTTGACTTTCATATTTAATCCCTTTCTGTGGATGGTTGTGTTATAAAGCAGCTTTTATAATACTGGTGGGAGTAATAGGGCGCAAGTGTTTTGTGCTCTTTACCAGAGGTATCTACTCATTAGGGTTTCCATAGAAATATAAGTAAGAGTAAATAAACTACAATCACCCAGAGCATTAGTACTCAGACGGAATTAGTACATGTCCGTCTGACATCATCCAAAGGTTAAAGTCCATGTCACATAAGTCAGTGAAGTCAATATCACGTGTCCACACTACACCGTCTGGTGGGTCACGTTTTAATTTCTTATGGCTTCTGTAGAGAGCTTCCATACTCTCCCCTTTCGCAGTGAGTTTAGCTTGGTGGTCTTTAACTTCTATGTTCAACACCAACATGCTTTCATCTTTCAAGTTTCTAAACAAAGGTAAAACCTCCGTTACAAAAATATCAAACAACCAGTACGCTCCGTTACCTCCTCCGCATTCACGGAAGTAATGTGCGCCTTCTGAAAGTAAAAGTATGCCTAGTGAGGGGGTCACGCAAAAGTGACGGATTGGCGGTAGCTCACTACCATTAAACATACCCAATGTTCTTAGGAAGTCATGGTTTTGTGCGCCTTCTGTAAGGCTTTTATCCCTATAAGGGTTAGTGTGACGTGGCTCTCGTGGAAGACCCAGTGGTGTAGTGATTTCTATACCCGTGATTGGGTCAAGAACGCCGTGGGAGGTTTGTGGTGTTTTCATGCTTAACTCCTTTCTGTGAGTTTATGGTTGTGGTTGCCATGTTCCTTGTACTTTATTCCCACAGGCAGAACAGGCAATGCCATGTAGGGTAATCTTATCTGTTAAAGGCCGCTCAAATAACCAAAAATGTTCACTGCCACATAAGCCACAAACATGGACTTCTATACGGCTAGGTGGGTCATCTTCATTTGGGGGGGATATCTCATTATTAAACTTTACTACTTTTCCCATAATTAGCTGCCTGTAAAAGTATATAGTAGCACAAGCAAGCACTCAACTTATAAAGTGATGTTTTCACACAGGATGGTAGCTGCCTTTTTAGTTGACTCACACCTTTTTTCCCATCCTCTCCCAAAATGTTCATAGTGCTTCAATGTTCGTAAGAACTTTGTTCTTTTTTCACTAAGTAATGCTAATGTTGAGTTGACGGGAGGTGTGTCTGGTTGATCCTTTGCCCCTTCAACTTTTTGGAATGTCTTAGGACCCATGATTCCGTCTGTTTTACATTCCCAAAATATTTTTTGGAGTTCTTTTACCGCTCTTGCAGGTCCAGAATTAACAGCAAAATCAAACAGGGCAATGTCTAATCCATGCGGTAATTTATCACCCCATATTTTATCCCAATACATTGTCTTATAAATCTCTTCTACTTCACTGTCGTGAATATCTCTCAAATCGTCAACTGTTAGGGGATATCGTGGCACTATCCCCTCGGGCGTAAGAAAATCCTCGTAGGTACGGAGAGTTATCCCTTTATTGGTTGCCCCTCCCGGATCTTGGGGATGGTTTACAAAACCTCCTTCATGCTGTAGCACTAGGTGAAGGGCGTGTTCAAAGTTTTCTCTCATCTTCCTTTTCCTAATAGGTAGCGAATTTAAAAAATTTCTGCACAAACTGCGGGACTTTGCTGCCATCATCGAACTCATCAAGTTCGTTATTCTCAGTGAGATAAGCCCATGTTCGGTAATCATTATAACCATCGTCATCCCAGACATCTTTTACGACTACAAATTGCTCGTAACTACCGTCCTCGTTTTTCTTTGATTCTCCCCACGCAGTCAAAGAATTCAGATCAATGGAAGCTTCCAATCCTTCGTGCTTTGCTCGAGCAAGAGTTGTCTTGTGGTCAAATGAAAAGAAGTGGTCATGATCTTCAATACCGCCATCTTTTGACATCAACTCCCAATCAAACTCATACGTTGTTTGGTTACTCATCTTCGTTCCCTCTTTTTCCAGGATAAAGGCCAGATTTTTATACCACCGGCTCTGGCAAACCGGACATACAGCGATACTAAACGCCGGTATTCTATTACAGGATAAAACTGCTGTTTATTCTTACTCTCATGTGAGTGCTGGAAAACCTGTGCCTTCGTTTATTGTAATATATGGGACACATTTTTTTCCCAGTGAAGTCTCTCAATCTATATTCCTCTCCAATTATTCTTACGTCAGGCGTTTTAATTTGAAGTATGTCTAGTAAATCTTTCTCTCTCTCGTAGGGAATTATTTCGTCTACAGAAGACAGTCCTTGTAGCTGTATGTATCTTTCTACTAAAGATTGCAGAGGAGGATTTTTCTCTGGTCTCTCTATTGAAGGGTCAACATGCAGACAACAAATGAGATAGTCACATTGCTTTTTAGCATCTTCTAGCATAGCCACATGACCCACATGCAGGAAATCAAAACAAGAAGCTGTTAATCCAGTAACCATGTAAATAACCTACTATATAAAAGTAAAGCGTAACAAAGCGATAATAAGGGAGCAATTAAGTTAGCATCTCACTGTGATTATGTTTTAATCCCCTTGTCTTTGGTTTTTCAGAAAAGGTTGTTTTCGCCTCCCCCCAGTTTGGTCCGAACTCAGCATCGATTATAGAAGGTACTTCTAAACCCACGCAGTCCTGCATAAGCTCGGTGATACGCTTGGCTTGAGCCTTACTCTCTACAGAAACATCTAACTCATCATGCACCTGTATCATAGGTGTTATACCTTCTTCCCACAATGCAACCATAGCTGCCTTAGTTTGATCCGCCGCACTACCCTGTACGAGCTTGTTCAGAGCCTTATAAGTAAAGGCCCGTTTAATAGCTGCACCATGTTCGTTGAACGCCTGTGGATACTTTAAGGGCTTATGGATACCGTACTTACTTGGCTCCCATAAATCAAACCGGCATTTACGGCCTAGCAATGTTCTTATAACCCCTTTACGAGCAGCCCGATTAATTGTGTAATCTGCAAGCTCTTTAACAAAAGGGACTTTCTTATGATAGATTGCAAAAAGTTCTTTCGCATCTTCTAATTCTAAACCAAGCGTTTCAGCTAACTTGTTACTTCCCATTCCATAGAACAAACCTAAGTTAATATCTTTAGCTTGTTTGCGTGGAACACCTACAATGTCAGCCGCCATTTGATGAAAGTCTGTGCGAGGGTCTTTTTGGTACTGGTCTGCAAAATCACCGGCTCCCCTAAAACCCATCAACTTTGCGTAGTGAACAACAATACGTGGCTCTTGACTACTATAGTCAAACGAACCCCATTCACAGTCCTCCTCTGGTAGGAAGAGACTACGAATCATTGGTCCTATTTCCCCATGACGGGCAGGTATCTGCTGTAAGTTAGGATTACTGTAACTAAATCTTCCTGTAACAGTGCCACCGAAGTCACTACGCAAGGGGTGTAACTCGGCATGTATTCTGCCCTTTACTTGGTGTTTTAAAATTGTGTCTATAAAAGTGGTTCGTGCTTTATTAAACTCTCTGGCTTGCACAACCATTTGAGCTACAGGGTGACTGTGATTTTTTAAAAAGTTTTTAGTGAAGCTAGGAGCATTTGTTTTTTCAGTTTTCTTATAGGATAGACTTAATGAATCAAACACCTTAGCCACACTTTCTGCTGCCCAAATCTCTACTTTTATATTGGATTGTCTTTTAATCTCTTTAAGCAAAAGATTTTCTTTTTGTTCTAAGTTCTTTTTTATAACCTCGGCTTTATCTAAATCTATGCGTACTCCTCTTTCCCGCATATCTATTATTACTTTTAAAACCTTTAACTCTAAATCAAAAACATTGCTGACTTCTTCTTTCTGAATTAACCCCTTGAACTGTTGCCATAGCCGAAGTGTTAAGCGAGCATCTTGTTCTGCATACTGTCCGACATATTGAGCAGGTAATTTATACATTTCACTTTTAGCATTAACACCAAAAGTTTCTGCTGCTTCGCGCAGCCCCTTCTCTGATTTGTTCGCTTGTAAGTAGTCTCGGCTAAGTGCATTAAGAGAATAAGAGAAACGATTCTCATCTATTAAAGGGGCGCAAACCATTGTGTCTACAATGCGTCCTTTTACTAACACTCCTTCTGCCCTTAACCAACCAACATCATAAGGGGCATTGTGAAAAATATAATCTCTGTCTTTAGACACAACATCCCTTAACCAGTTGTAAGTGATATGTGGGTCAAAGTTACTGCCTATCTCATGTCGTATAGGAAAGTACCAACTTCTTCCCTCCACTGCCACCGCCACCCCTATGACATGCCCATCATTTCTAGCCCATCCTGAGCCACAGGTCATAAGGTTGGGGTCTTTAGTTTCTAAGTCAATAGCAATTTCTCTATACTCGTCTAAGTCTGGATACCCGTCGGGCATTACCCATTCAGTCTGGGGTTGAATTAACGGAATCTGCATCTTCATCTTGATCTTCCTTTAACAAGGGTTTAGTAGGCCGAACAATTAGAGGTTGCTTGCAAACAGGACAGATAGGCCAATGGTTCTTTAATGTCCTAAAAGAAATATTGCGACTGGTACAGTTGTGTTTACACTCAGCTAAAACCTTTTTGTCCATCTCATTCATCAAGGTTTAAAACCTCAGACTCTACTAAAAGCAGGTATCTACGCAAGTCACGTATATCATCGAGTAAGCCATCATCTCTCCGGTCTTCCATCATAGCTCTAAAAACATCGTAAGAATGTTCTTGGTTCTTCACAGTGTTTTCAATTCTATCCCATTTACGGGCTAACATCATATACGCCCCTACTCCCCCACGCTTTTTCCAACTGTTCCCATAATCTTTTTCTTTTTCTATAAGTGTTTCTATGTCCGACTGCATTGCTATACACACTCTCAGCATCTGCTGACTTAATGGATGGGAGAAAAAGTTAGAAACCGCCTCCTCAATGTAAGGATCTTTTGTGGATTCTCCGGTACAACCATTCGGTACATGCTCTTCTCCAAGCTCTGTCATCTATTTTCTCCGCTAGTTCAACTGCTTTAGTTAAGTTATCTTTTTTATACTCCGCCCATGAACTTCTTACGAAGCTACAAGTTTCAGATAAATAATCATTGAGGTACTGTTTCGAATCCTGGATATCGGCCATCCAACTGTCAAGCTCTACATCAAATGTTTCTTGAACAGTAACTAAAGGAGGAGGCTTATAAGAAAGCCCATCTTCCCCTAATGTTAAGTAAGGGTCATACTCTCGTGGCAACCCTTTTAATTTTTCTAGCAGATGACTATAGGCATGAAGGTTATTAGTAAAATGGTAATAACTCCCTATCTTTCCACCTACTCTTGCTGCCATGTACTCATGTAAAACACTCATATGAACAGCATTAGCGCCAAATGTTCCCCATATCAAATCGTTACTTCGATTAGTTATAGTCATGTCTAGCTTGTTAGTGTCTGAGTGAAGGTTAAAATAAATGGCGGTGTTACAAGGTAAATCATTAATAAGGTTATCCTCTCTTAAATCTGAGTTACCGTCCCACATAGATACCACCGTTCTTCTATCATCGGGATAAGTTCTTAAACGCTGAACAGCAATTTCTAATTGGTCTTTCTTAAACCAGTTACGCCACCGATATCCGTATGCCCCATGGAATATTTTCCCATCATCTGAAAATTCATGGATACGGCTATTGTATTTATCCACAAACTTTACATCTCTTCTCCCATTGAGCATCCACAATGATTCCATTAAATGGAAAAAAGGATTCGCATCTCGTTGTTGGTAAAACAACACTCTTTCTACTGGGTTACAGTACTCTATTAAAACAGGGGAATTAAAAGCTATAACCTCACCGTTACGGCTGTCACTTCTTTTTCCTTCTATTAAGAGTGCTTCCATGACACGAGATAAACCCTCGCTTGGACCCCGTACACTAAAGGTATACATCTTTTAATCCTCCTCTACTAAGTCAGCCCCTATACCAAAGAATTTTAAATTTTTCTTGGAAGCTTCCCTTACTTCGTCACTTAACAGTCCTTTCTCGGCACTATATTGGTTTGTGTCTCGATCAGCAAAATCTAACCATTGAATAACATTTTCATAAGCACCTGCCACTTTTTGTAGATCAAATCTTGGTAATAACTCTAAGTTGTTCTCGCGTATTGTTTGCCACTGCACCTTATAGTCTTCACTTAAACAATGGTCAAGTAAGGCAGCGTAATAATTGGGAGTGGTATCGTGGGGAATTTGTACATAGTTAAGATCTGGTTTAAATATTTTACTGTCTTTCATTCCTAGGTCAGTTGCCATAGGGACAGCACCACATATCATGGCCTCTACAGTTGTACGGTTAAAATGAGCTCCGTAGGCGGCATACTTATAAGACCAACTTGGGTCTACCTGTAGTTTAGACTGCATTAAATGGGCATACACACTAGAGGTTGGGATAGTTCCCAAATACATCATTCCTCTTCTGAGAGCTTCGTCCCAGATTTTTGTGCCGTGTTCATTATAATATTTAGGTTTGCACTTATCCTCACTTGTCATATAGCGGTACTCAATTCCCGACCCCCCAATACGTTTATGTTGAGTACTGTTCATTAAAGGAATAGCGCGTATTAATTCGTCCACCCTTTTCCATGCTTTAAAAATCTGTACTGAAGTAAATCCATTTCTTGCATCAAAACCTAACGGAGCAAAGCCCTCAGGATTTCTACGCCATGCGCGTAGGTCAAAGGGGTTAACAATTAATATACGTTTTAGGTCAATAGTAGCGGCCGAGTTGTAAGCGGCCTCATGTACACATATCAACCCTTTAAAATAATCTTTGACATGGTTTAAGTGAGGATACAGTTTAGGGAAGTTACCATCATGAAGAATGGCAAAGTTTTTAGCTCGTGGATTATATAACTCTACCCACTCCGCAACACCTTTGTTTTCTTTGTTTAAGGTAGGTACAGGTATGTGCCACAACACCCCGTCATATTCCTCGCAGCGGTCTCTGAAGGCTTCTCGAGCGGTTGCGTTTAGGTAAGGTACTTTAGGCAACCCTGTCCATCCTCTAGCTTGGTTAAACTTATAACCTGTACCTTCTGGATTAACTTGCCAGTCTGTACGCTTGGATTGTACGTTAATGATCTTGTGTCTAGGACATAACATAACCACATCTACTTGATGACCGTTACGCCTGAACCCGTGTGTGAGATTTTCAAGATGGTTTATTATCCCACCGTAATCTTGTATTTGGTAAAGCGTCATTAAGATTTTCATTCAACTGGTCCTCTTTTTATAGGGTAGACTCCACCTACTTTGTATTTACAGATAGAACGTGGCCTTCCTTGATTTTCCTTCACCCGCATGTATTTGTCAAACTCACATAAGCTATGCTCTATACAGCGCATGTCAACATCACCAAAAGCGATGGGTTTATAACCTCTTTTGTGTGCTATTTCATGAAGCATGTACTTAGAAGAAAGTAGATAGCGCATCTTGAATAAGGCTTCTTTTGGCGCATGTCTCTTCTTAAGATCTTCCTTCCAGATACGGTTAAGTCCACGCAAAGCTCCAGGACCGGCATTAGCCCAACTATATCTGTCTACAACATAGTCGGTGGGGTTTATAAGTCTTGCCTCTCCACGAGATCTCCCTGAAAAGGTTCCACGTACCTTGCTGTAGGTGGGGGTATGTAATAAATCACAAACCACCTCGTAAGCCATAAATCCTCCTCCACCAAATCCCCTAAATTTACTTAACTCACTATGAAGCGCCCTGCATGAAGTAAAAGGGTTGCCAGTGATATGGTTAACGGTATCACCTAAAGGAAATTGGCGGGGAGGTTGCATTGATTCCCATAGCGGGGTAATAAAATTATCTATAACCACTTGGCTTTTCGGGGCTTTAATGCCTTGATTAGTAACTATATACGCGCCCGTAAAACACTTTTGTTTTCTACCTATACGCGACTGTATAATTTGCTTTATCTTTTTAGGATCAAAGTGATGTGCTGTTATCCACCCATGCTGTTCTAAAAACTCTTCGGCAAACTCTATCGTGCCTACCATTCTAAACAGGGCAGCGTTGATTATATTGTTCTGTTGTGTGGCTTTTTCTTCTGTCTTTGGGCGGAAGTTTTCACGCATCCAAATAGTTACTGCATCGTTTTCTCTAAACGGATTAGTAAACTTATACTTCTGAAGAATAGGGTTATCAGTCCAAGGAGCTCTTTGGCTAGAAGAAACGGTGTGATTTACGGATGTGATAGGGGTAAAAGGGGCAAGCTCCCCAACTCGCCTACGGTACATTTCATGACGCTCAACAATCCAATCGTAAAACCCACTGTTGATTAACTGTTTTTCATCTATGACGAGCTTTTCTTTTAGTGCTGTGTAGGTTGAATCCATATGATTCTCCTTTCTTTGAGAACAAGTTATTTATACTATATAAAGTATGCCTGTTTATTTTTCATATAGCTAATAAGGTAAGTTATAACCCTGACTATACATAGGATGTACCAAGTGTAACTCTTTCAATGCTCGGGTTAATCCCACATAAAAAACTCGTGCTTCATCCTCTTCATAATGATCTGTCTTTCTCCACATAGAGTATGGGCGCTTCATTACATCAGTTAGTAACATAACATTACTGGCTTGCGCTCCTTTAGCAGAATGAATAGTAGAAATCCTAATGCGTGGCTCTTTATTTAAAGACTCACCTTTTCTCAAGCAAGCCTTTATATAGTTTTTATCATCTTCTGCTATTTTCCCCAGACCAATGTCCCACGGTAAGCTATGAAGTAGGCCATGCTCTGCTTTCAATTCTGTTAAAGAGTAGAAGGTTCCTTCTTCACCTTTAGGCATAGCTTTTTGTCCATAAGCCACCTGTGATTTAGAGAACATTTGTTTATACGTTAACCTAACTTTTTCGGCAGTAACACGCTCTCCCTGTAACAACAGTTCCCATATTCTAACCGCTTCTAAAACTTGAGAGTCAATACTTTGTGAGCTATTAAAAGAATACAAGTGGCCCCTTCTTCTAACCTCTTCTTCTATTTGTTTCGCTCCTCGAGTAGTGCGACTCAACAACAGCCAATCGTTTTCACTTAAATCAACTTGCTCGGAGTGGCTGTGCCACTGGATTTCCCCCCTCTCATCTCGTGGGGAAAATGTCTTTTCTCTGCGCCCTACAATTCTTTTGATAACATCCGTAGACAAAGCATGGTGGCTAAAAGGAATTCTGTAACTTTGATTTAATAAAGTCACCTCTCCCTTTAACTCAATAAAATGCTTCACGTCTGCCCCTGCATATCTAAAGATAGCTTGGTCATCATCTCCCGCGACATAACATATCTTACTGTTTTCTTCTAATCCCCTAACCATTTCCCACTGGATGGGGCTTAAATCTTGAGCCTCATCTATAAACAAAACATCAAACTTAGGGGACAACTTATTCTTATTAAAGTATTCAAGCATATCTGTGAAATCAAATAGCCCGTAAGTTTTCTTCCAATGATCTAGACCTTTGTCCACATACTTTACTCTAGCCCAATCTGTTTTAAGAGGAACAATACTTTCTGTGTACACTTTCTGTAACGGTTGTTTTAAAATCTTAGAAATGTTTATAAGCTCTAAGAACTTATCCCCGTATCCAAAATCTTTAAACGGTCCTTGATCATTAGAATGTTTATCAATAAAGAAATTACCAATCTTTAACCAATCAGCTACTTCTTGATAGTTAGATGCAGTCATGATCTGACTGTGGGTTAACCCCGCTTGCATGAAAGCCAAACTGTGCAATGTTCTAAAGTAAGGTAAATCTTTTTTACTTAAATTAAACCTCAAGCAAGCTCTATCCACTGCTTCTTTAGCTGCTCTTCTAGTAAAAGCAAAGTACCCTATTCTATCGGGGGCTACTCCTTTTTCTAAATAACTTTCTACTAAATTCAATAACCTTGTTGTTTTCCCTGTTCCTGGAGGCCCCAAAATTATTTTCACTATAAAATATCTTCTTGGGGAATCGGAGGTAACGGTATTTCTAACTCCGTATCTGAGTAATAGTTTTGAGGAAGAGACCAAACATGCACCCCTTTATTTCTTACCCTCCAAAACATTTTCTCTGCTCCTAAATCTTGTAAACGTAAGGTAATCTTATTAGAGGTGTAGTGGTTAAAATCATTGACGGTTAAATGTTTCTTTAAGTCTTTGATTTGAAAGTAAACCCGATCATCTATCCACACCGCTATACCCTGTAAAATATCTTCTCTGTCCTCTCCTTTAGCTCTTTCTGCAGAAAAAGAATAGAGCAGCTCTTCAAATTCTCCTTTAAACGTAGCATCGGGCGGGACTTCTACTACAGTGAGATTATCCAAAAGGGTTTGTATTCTAACTTGCCATCCTCTTTGAGCAACTGTTATAGGAAACTTATTTATCTGGCTTACACACTCTTTTTGAAACTGCACTTGGGAAGTTAATCCATTAGTAGAAAGCTCTACGCGATTACCATCTACGTTTAATATCCAAATAGGGGGGTCACCATCTATTTTAGTTAAGCTACTTAAATCACTGCCTAAAGCTCCTGGACCAACCCCGAATTTTCTACTCTTACAAACCTCTTTATTACAAAAAGGCTTTA
>Ga0114993_10001877_pt1 | contig 23784 bp, 27 predicted proteins | sample ArcticOcean_MG_C_FD_87042 | JGI IMG/M metagenome (GOLD analysis project Ga0114993, IMG submission 87042) | Marine microbial communities from western Arctic Ocean - ArcticOcean_MG_CB2_150 | ecosystem: Environmental > Aquatic > Marine > Oceanic | place: Arctic Ocean: Canada Basin | collected...
CTAACTTACGCTAGTGCGCTCTGGGTATCTAGGGCAGTAGACTCTACTGCAATGAATTCGTCTTCGGGCGCCGGCGGCGGACTATTGATTAAGAACAAAACCAAATACGACGAAGAGTTTAGCACTTCAGCTACAAAATCTGACTGGTATGCTAAGTATGCTGGTGATTTGGGCAACTCTCTTAAAGTTTCAACTTGTTCTAATGCTAATGCATGGACTGAGTCCTTCAGTACTAACATCAGTAACACTGCCAGCCGAATTGTAGCTGCTAACACGACGTTCACGTTTACTGCTGGATCGAAGAACGTAGCTATCTCTTATGGTGGTAATACTGCTCACGTTGGTGTTACTCTTACTAATAATTTCAATAAAGGAGATGTTCTTCTAAGTTCTAATAACATCGTTCTGGGTAAAGTTGATTCTATAACTTCTAATACTCAGATTGTAATGCAAGGAAACTACACTGCATATGCTGACGGCGGCACTTCTAACCTCACAATTGGCAGAACGTCCGGCGCGGCATTGCCAGCTAGTGCTGCTGTTATCAAGCGCCGTTGGGAGTATTATAACGAGTTTGATACTATTCCTTCGACGACTGCATATGCTAACAATGTCAACTCACAAGGTGATGCAATCCATGTTATTGTCACTGATGAAGATGGAACGATCTCTGGTACTAAGGGTGTAGTTCTAGAGCGGTATAATAACCTCTCTCTTGCTTCTGATGCGAAGACTGAACAAGGTGCTGTCAATTACTATAAAGAAGTTATTAATCAGCAGTCACAGTGGGTATACTGGGGCAAGCATCAGGCTATTCATACTAATGCTGGTACTCGTGCAGATAAAAATAACTCTGGTGCTGCTGCATCTGGTACAAACTTCATTACGAAAGACACGCCTACTGCAAACAGCATGGTAGCCGGCATTGACGGCCCAGCGGCTGGTAATGACGATTATATTCGTGCAGCGAATAAGTTCAAGTCAGCCGATGAAGTTGATGTTTCGTTCATTCTAGGATCGAATCACGGCACGGCTGTTATTCAGCATTATGTTAACAATATCGCTGAAGATCGTAAAGATTGTATCGCAATGATTTCTCCCACCAGGGCAAGTTGTGTTAATAACACTGCTTATGAGGGTAAAGAAACTACGGATGTGATTGCTTCGCGTGACACATACAACATCGATTCTTCTTATGCTGTCATGGACAGTGGTTGGAAGTATATGTACGATAAGTATAATGATCTTTATCGCTATGTACCTCTTAATGGTGACATGGCAGGGCTTTGTGTTCAGACTGATGTTAGTCGTGACCCTTGGTGGTCTCCGGGTGGCTTCAATCGAGGGCACGTTAAGAATGTTATCAAGCTTGCTTATAATCCAGCTAAAGCTGATCGTGATTTACTTTATAAAGATAATATTAATCCTGTTGTTACTTTCCCCGGTCAAGGAACTATTCTGTTCGGTGATAAAACTCTACAGTCTAAACCTAGTGCGTTTGATCGTATCAATGTCCGTCGTTTGTTCATTGTTCTTGAGAAAGCTATCTCGACGGCTGCTAAGTACACTCTCTTTGAATTCAATGATGAGTTTACTCGCTCCCAGTTTAAGAACTTAGTAGAGCCGTTCCTGCGCGATGTGCAGGGCCGTCGGGGAATCACAGACTTTAGGGTCGTGTGTGATGGTACTAATAATACTGGCGAAGTGATTGATCGCAACGAATTTGTGGGTGATATCTATATTAAGCCTGCTCGTTCTATCAACTTTATCCAGCTTAACTTTGTTGCTGTGAGAACTGGTGTAGAATTTTCTGAAGTTGTTGGCAAATTCTAATAAATAGTTTAAAGTAACATAGAAGATACAGGAGAGAAAAACAATGGCTTTTAATGTAAATGAATTTTCTGGTGCGCTAAAGGGAGGGGGAGCGCGAAGCTCCCTCTTCGAAGTGCAGATATTCAATCCCGCAAATCCAATCGGCGACTTTAAAGTTCCGTTCATGTGTAAAGCAGCGCAGCTACCTGCTGCTACTGTTAGTGCAGTAGAACTTGATTATTTTGGACGTAAAGTAAAGCTTGCAGGCAATAGAACTTATGCTGAATGGGCTCCAACGATTATCAATGATGAAGATTTTGCTATTCGGAACGCAATGGAACAGTGGCACAATTCAATCAATACGTTTCAAGGTAATAAGCGAGAATGGTCAGGATCAGGTTATAAATCTACCGCATCGATCTCACAGTTTGATAAAGAAGGCGGTGTTATCAGAGAATATAGTTTTGTTGGTCTCTGGCCTTCTGAAGTTGCTGCTATTGACCTTTCATGGGATGCGGATACGATTGAAGAGTTTGGTGTAACTTTCCAGTATGATTATTGGATTGTTACTGGTGGATCAACTGGTAATCCTGGCAGCTAATTGATGTTGTAAGTGCGTCATAAATAGAATTGATGCACGTTACATAAGGGATATAAAATGGCTCTAGAACTTTTTGGATTTCGTATTGGTAAGGCAGAAGAGCAGAAGGATAGTGTTGTATCTTTTGCACCGCCTGAGCCAGATGATGGATCACTTACTATAGCACAAGGTGGTGTCTTTGGCACCACTATTGATCTTGAGGGTACAGCTAAGAATGAAAGCGCCCTCATTACAAAATATCGTGAAATGCTTTTGCAGCCTGAGTGCGAAAAAGCTATTGATGATATCGTAAATGAAGCTATTGTGGGAGATAATAAAGAACAGTCTGTGCAGATTATTCTGGAAGATACTGAACTTCCTAAGAGCATTAAGACTAAAATTAATGAAGAGTTTGATACTGTACTCTCATTACTGAATTTTAACACGAAATCATACAGTATATTCAGAGATTGGTATGTAGATGGTCGTCTATATTACCATGTTATGATTGATACTAAGAACCCAAGGGCTGGTATTAAAGAACTAAGATATATTGATCCTCGAAAAATTAAAAAGATTCGCTCAGAAAAACGAGATAATAATAACCCAAATCAAACAAATAAAACAGTTATAAACAAAAAATACGACGAATATTTTATATACCAGCCTACTGGTCTTGGAACAAACACTGAAGGCATTAAGATCGCAGTTGATTCTATTGCTTATTCTCACTCTGGAGTTCTTGATCAGCGAAATTATATGGTTCTATCGTATCTACATAAAGCGATTAAGCCACTCAATCAGTTACGTATGCTAGAAGATGCAACAGTCATTTATCGACTAGCAAGAGCGCCAGAGCGCCGCATTTTCTATATTGATGTTGGTAATTTGCCTAAGGGTAAAGCAGAACAATATCTCCGCGACATGATGGCCAAGCATAAAAATAAGCTTGTGTATGATGCAGAGACAGGCGCAGTGCGCGATGATCGTAAATTTCTGACGATGCTAGAAGACTATTGGTTGCCTCGACGCGACGGCGGCCGCGGAACTGAAATTACTACGCTACCTGGTGGTCAGAATTTAGGTGAAATAGAAGATGTTTTGTACTTCAGAAAGAAACTCTATGAGTCTCTTAACGTACCAACATCACGCTTAGAAGCAGATGGTCAGTTTAATATGGGCCGATCATCCGAAATTACACGAGATGAATTGAAATTCTCTAAGTTTGTTTTCCGTCTTAGGCAGAAATTCTCTGAAATGTTCTTTATTATCCTAGAGAAGCAGTTGCTACTCAAAGGAATAATGACGAAACAAGAATGGAACGATATTAAAGACAAAATCTATTTTGATTATATCGAAGATAATCATTTTGCAGAACTTAAAGAAGCAGAGATTATTCAAAATAGATTGACTGTTTTAGCTGATGCTGATCAATATGCTGGTAAATACTTCTCTGATACGTGGATTAGAAAGAATGTTTTGATGATGACAGAGGATGAAATAGAAGATATTAAGAAACAGATTGAAGATGAAGAGCCTGAAGACGATGGAGAAGACGATGAGGACTCTGAAAATGATTTTGAAAGTAAACAACTATAAAGTAACATTTTATTATAAATACTGTTGAGATAAGGAAAAAATAATGGCAGAATATACTACTAGAGATGCAGTCGAATTTTCTATGAATAAAGATGCAGCTAATTTTAAAGTTGCTATTCTTGATCTATTGAATCAGAAAATTTCTGACACTAGAGAGATTAAAAAAGTAGAAGTATCTAGCGCCTTTATGTCTGCCGACAATGAGGGGAGTCAACAGTCAGATGAAAACGTTTAAAAAGTTTTTCGAGGCGCCAGCAGCAGATTATGTTGCGCCTAAGGATGATGATGACGAGGCTAAAGATATTAAACCTCGGAGTAAAGGCGAAAAGAAGTTTAAAGACGACCATAAAGACGAGAAGAAAAAGCATCCTACTGCTTCTGATGTTGTACATACGGGCGACATTAAAAAAGAAGAAGTTGAGATGGATGAAGCTTTCTCTGTTGAAGTGCCTAAGCAAAAGATTGGTGGCAAAACTTACGGTGGTGGGGCTAATGTTATAGTCAAAGCAAAGACTGCTTCACAAGCAATTAAGATGGTTGCCAAGCGTTTAAAAGTTGATGTCGACCTTCTCAAAACTGGTAAGGTAGTAAAAGAAGAAGAAGTTAAAGAAGGCGAACTTCCTCCTGCTTTGAAGAAGGCAATTGCTAAGAAGAAGGGTGAAAAGCCTGAAGACGAAGATGAACTCGACGAAGACGTATTCTCTGATCTAGAGAACATCGTCAAAAAGAAGTCGATGAAGAAAGTCAAATTTGCTAATGGAAAAACTTTAGAAGTTGATCTATTCACAGCAAGCGCATTCGTCAATATGTTTAAGAAAGTTAACCCGAATAATGCTGAAAGAGGTAAAGCTCATATCGATAAATCTCCAGAGAACTTCATGAAAATGATGGATCTGGCAATGGGCGGGAGTAAGAAATAATGGCATTGAAACTCAAAGGCGCACAAGTAGCAGCGCCAACGACAGCCGCTACTGCTAATAACATTTCATCTTCTACCGTAGTTCTAGTGCAGAATGTTGGTACTACTTCTAGACTAGTTACAGTAGTAGACAATGCAGTTAGCGCCGCGACTGTTGGCTCATTCAATCTTCCTGGTAATCAGAATGTTCGATTAGAGAAGACTTCTACTGATGAAATTTTTGCTGCAAATGCTGAAGTCAAGTTAACGCCTATTGCGCATTCAACGTAAGGAATAACCAGATGAAGCTAATATGCGAAGTAAACGAAAACATTCAGTATATCACTGAAGCTAAAGATGGTGGCGGAAAGAATTATTTTATTGAAGGCATCTTTATGCAAGGAGATATTAAGAATCGAAATGGTCGTATATATCCTTCAGAAGTTCTAGCAAGAGAAACTAAACGATATTCGAAAGAATATATCGATAAGAAACGCGCATTCGGTGAACTTGGCCATCCTCAAGGACCCACAATTAATCTAGAGCGCGTATCTCACTTGATCACTAAGCTTGAACAGAATGGTTCAGATTTCATAGGAAAAGCTAAGATCATGCACGAAACTCCATACGGTAAGATCGTAAAGAGTTTGATGGATGAGGGTGCCCAACTAGGAGTTAGTTCTAGGGGTATGGGATCGCTTAAAGAGAAGGGCGGTCAAGCTGAAGTCCAAAAAGATTTCTATCTCGCTACTGCTGCTGATATTGTAGCTGATCCTTCTGCGCCTGGCGCATTTGTTTCTGGCATTATGGAAGGTAAAGAGTGGATTTGGGATAATGGTGTTATCAAAGAGTCTGATATTGCTTCTTATGCCCAAGCTGTCAGTGCATCTTCTAGTCGTGAACTAGATGAGACTAAGCTAAAAGTATTCGAGAATTTCCTTTCAAAATTGTAAAATTATAAATATATTAAATGAAATAAAGACAAATTTATCAAGGAGTGTTCTAATGTCAGACCAAGAACTAGAAATGCAAGACGCCGAGGCTGACGAAATCCTCGAAAGCGAAGATAGTGATCTTGAAGAGAATGATGATCTTCAAGAGAAAAAGGCTGAAGTCAAAGAATTCGATTCTGACGACGGCGAAAGTAAAGTTGATGATTCTACTGCAAAGAAGGCCGACGAGAAGAAGAAGGGTTCGGGCGATTCGCCTGATAAGATTTCTGAACTCAGTTCTGTTGGACCGAAATCAACTAAAACTGCAATGATCAATGCTATGCTTGGTGCCATGAAGGGTATGAAGAAAGATGATCTTGCTGCTAGTTGGGGTAAAATCACAGCATCTCTTGAAGCAGAAGAAGATTCTGATGAAGACAAAGATGACGATGAGGTTGCTGAGAAGAAAACTCCTGTAAAAGAAGTTAAGAAAGTTACTAAGGAAGATATTGATGTATCTGCCGATGTTAAAGCTCTCTTCGGTGATGAAGACCTCTCTGAAGAATTTAAGTCTTCTGCTACTCTCATCTTTGAGTCGGCTGTACTCTCTAAGATCAACGAAGTCTTGGAAACTGTATGTGTCGATCTAGATGAAGAAGTTAGTGCTGAAAAAGAAGACATTCTTGAATCCCTATCTTCTCGCCTCGATGATTACCTAGAGTATGTAGTCGAAGAGTGGAGCAAAGATAATGAACTTGCTATTCAGCAGGGCGCACGCCTAGAAATTACAGAAAACTTCATGTCTGGCCTTCGCGTGTTGTTCACTGAAAATTATATCGATATTCCAGAAGAGAAGGTTGACCTTGTTGATGAACTCGCAGAAAAAGTTCAAGAACTGGAAGCTTCAGTCAATTCTGAAATTGAAAAAAATATCTCGTTGAGTAAGGACTTTAATGAGGTAAAGAAAGAAAGTGTTCTCAAGATTGTTTCTGAGAATCTTTCTGATACTCAATCAGAAAAATTGCGTTCATTGTCTGACGGTATTGACTTTGAAAGCGATGATGACTATAAGCAAAAGCTCGAAACTGTAAAGGAGAACTATTTCCCTACGGAAGAGAGTGTTAGTTATGACGATGAGGAACCTCTTTCTGAAGAAAAGAACGAAAAAGGGGTCGATGACTCTATGTCGGCATATATGAGTGCCATTTCAAGAAGCATCAAAAAGTAGTAATTTATAAATATCAAATAGACATGATAAATATTTCTAAAAGGAGAGAAATCTAATGTATAATCTCGATGAACTTCAAAAGAAATGGCAGCCCGTTCTTGAGCATCCTGATCTTTCCACGATCACTGATGCTCACAAACGTGCCACTGTAGCCATTCTTCTTGAGAACCAAGAACATGCTGCCCGCGAACAAGCTGGTCAGCAAGTAATGAATCCCACGCTTTTGGGAGAAGCCGCGCCTGGTAATGCTATGGGTGCTTCGTCTTCGACCGCAGGTGATGGCAGTGTTGACATCTTCGATCCAGTGCTTATCAGCCTGGTTCGGCGTTCGATGCCTAATCTTATCGCTTATGATCTTGCCGGCGTTCAGCCCATGACGGGTCCGACTGGTCTTATCTTTGCGATGCGCTCTCGTTATACCAGTCAGTCTGGTACCGAAGCGTTGTTTAACGAAGCTAATACCACGTTCAGTTCGTCTGCTGCTGGTAACACCGCCTCGCGCAGTGTTGCGAATGGCGCGGCTGGTACGGTTCAGGCTGGTACTGATCCTAATGATCGTGCTTCTGGCTCTGGTTATTCAGTTTCGACTGGTATGACGACTGCTGAAACCGAAGCACTTGGTGACGCAACCACGAACGCTTGGCAGGAAATGGCTTTCTCGATTGAGAAGATTGCTGTAACGGCTGTCTCTCGCGCTCTTAAAGCAGAGTACACGATGGAGCTTGCACAGGATCTTAAAGCGATCCACGGCCTAGACGCCGAGACTGAACTCAGCAACATCCTTTCTTCGGAAATTCTTGCTGAAATCAATCGCGAAGTTATCCGCACGATCAACTATTCTGCTGTCGCTGGTGCGCAGAAGAATACGACTGCTGCTGGTACTTTCGATCTTGACACCGACTCGAATGGTCGTTGGTCAGTTGAGAAGTTCAAGGGACTTCTTTTCCAGATTGAACGCGATGCGAACGAGATTGCAAAATCAACTCGCCGCGGTAAAGGTAATGTCATGCTCTGCTCGTCCGATGTAGCTTCTGCTCTTCAGATGGCCGGTGTACTTGATTACACTCCTGCTCTCAGCAACAACCTGAATGTCGATGACACGGGCAACACCTTCGCTGGTATGCTCGGTGGTCGAATTAAAGTTTATATTGACCCGTACTTCAGCGATGCATCCAATCAGTACTACACTCTCGGTTATAAGGGAACTAGTGCATTTGATGCGGGACTGTTCTACTGCCCATACGTTCCTCTCCAGATGGTTCGTGCGGTAGGCGAGAACACGTTCCAGCCTAAGATCGGCTTCAAGACCCGTTACGGTATTGTAGCTAATCCTTTCGCGACGAATGACGGAAACGGCGTACCCGCTCGATTGGGTACTGGGGACGGTAACATCTACTATCGTATGGCTAAAGTTACCAACCTTATGTAAGAAGTAAAACCAATAAAGTAGTTAGTAAACTTAGAGAGGGCTTCCGGGCCCTCTCTTTTTTTGTTATAAATAGTAGAGTTATAACTATTCTATTCGGGAATGCATAATGGCTCTTCAAGGTTCACAACCTGATAATAAAAACTTTCTCTCACCTGTAGGATTTCAATTCTCCATACAGAAGCTTCCGCACGTAAACTATTTCTGTCAAAGTGCTAACATACCTGATATAACTTTATCACAAACTGAAGTAACTAACCCATTTGTTAATATGCCCTCTCCGGGTACTAAGTTAACGTTTGGTGCATTAGATATTACCTTTCGTGTCGATGAAGACATGAAAAATTATAGAGAAATTTATGATTGGTTGATTGGACTAGGCTTCCCTGATAATTTTGATCAGAGAGCGGCCATTTCAAGATCAAAAAATCCAGGGAAAGCATCTGTGGGAGAAATATTCTCTGATGCTACGCTTCTTATCACTACAGCCTCTTATAAAACCAATGTGTCTGTAGCTTTTGTAGATGCTTATCCTGTATCATTATCTACTCTGGCATTTAGTCTCATTGGAACAGATATCGAATATCTAGAAGCCACTGCATCTTTTGTATATCGCAGCTATAATATTCTTGACATTGCCTGAACTTTGTGCTATTATCATAGAATAATAATTGTTGCTGTGTTTTATGCTGTTCTTTCTGGATGTGCATCTGGAGCTGTAGGTACACTTTTATGGGTTAAGACTGCTGTAGATGGTATACTTATGATAGAAGACCAGCCGACTACTACAGAATATATGTTAAATAAAGCTACAGGTAAAGATTGTAGATTTATTAATATTGTTAAGGGTGAGGAAATATGCAAGAATGAATATGGAAAAGATAATGGAGAGTTGGTCGATTGATTGTAAGTATGATCAAACAGAACTTGCAAGAGAGTCCTTAAATACACCAGTTCTTCATAACAAATATTATAAAATTCTAATGGGCGAACGCGCTGTTTTATTTAGGTTGAAATCTAAAGTAAAGCAGACTAAACGTATGCTTATAGAATACTATTCTGGTGATCTAAATGATCCCGAAACCCTCAATGACATTAATAGAGAAGTTTGGGCAAAGAGGGTGCTAAAATCTGATCTAGACACTTATATCGATAGTGACAGTGAAATGATTCAAGAACTTCTTAAATTAGCATTGCAAGAAGAAAAGGTAGATTATCTTATATCTATAATCGATAGAATTAAACAGCGTGGATGGGAAGTACGTAATGCAATCGAGTGGAATAAATTTACCCAATAAAAAATATGGAGTGATCTATGCAGATCCGCCGTGGTACTTTAAGAACTATAGCAAGCTTGGTGAAGGCCGCAATCCCAATCAGCATTATAACTGTATGTCTATTGATGACATATGTTCAATACCCATCTCAGACATTAGCGATGATAACTCTGTTTTGCTTATGTGGGTTGTTGATCCTTTGCTTGATCGTGCTTTTCAAGTTATTGATGCTTGGGGCTTCACATATAAAACGGTTGGTTTTACGTGGGCAAAAACCAACAGAACAAATCTAGGGTTCTTCACAGGATTAGGATATTGGACGCGAAGTAATCCAGAGATGTGTTTGTTAGCAACAAAAGGTAAGCCGAAGAGACTGTCTAAATCTGTAAGGCAATTGGTCACAAGCGAGCGAAGAGAACACAGCAGAAAGCCAGATGAAATCTATACTAGGATTGAGAATTTGTTAGATGGGCCATATATAGAACTCTTTGCTAGAAATACAAAAGATGGTTGGGATAGTTGGGGCAATGAAGTGGAGAAACACGATGAATAATCCGTGGTATGTGTGGGTGATCATGTTCGGAACCCTGATGTTCATGGCGTGGGCAGTATGGATGAAAATTAATGGATACACAATAGGATGAATGATGAAGAGATTCATATTCACCACAAAGATCAAGCTTATGTGAAGATTGAATGTGATGACGGTGTAGCTAGAGAGATGTCAGAATACTTCTCATTTTTCGTCCCAGGATATAAGTTCATGCCCACATACAAGAATAAGATATGGGACGGAAAGATACGTCTATTCAACGTACAGGCTAGATTGATATATCGAGGGCTTATATCTAGAATAAAGAGATTTGGTCAGTCACATGGTTATAAGATTGTTGTGCATGATGATCTAGATGTTACTAATGATATATCTTTACCTGAAGCGATAGAATTCTTTTCTGATCTAAAGATAGTCCCTAGAGATTATCAGTATCGCGCATTTGCTCATGCAGTAAGAACTAATCGTGCAGTGATACTCTCTCCTACAGCATCAGGTAAATCTTTAATCATCTACATGATCTGTCGTTGGATACCAGGTAGAAAGCTTATTGTAGTGCCCACCACATCACTCGTTCATCAGATGGAAAGTGATTTTGTTGGTTACGGACATACCGATTATACACACAAGATCATGGCTGGTCAAGATAAAAATGCAGATGCAGATATATTTGTTTCTACATGGCAGTCTATCTACAAGCAACCAACAAAATGGTTTGATCAGTTTGACGTAGTGATAGGTGATGAAGCGCATCTATTCAAGGCTCAGTCGCTCACAAAGATATTAATCAAGCTAGACAAATGTAAATATCGATATGGTTTCACTGGTACATTAGATGAAACACAGACGCACAGACTTGTGCTAGAAGGGTTGTTTGGCCCTGTGATGCGAGCCGTACAGACAAAAGAATTGATAGAGAATAAGACACTAGCAGATTTTAGAATTAAATGTCTTGTACTGAAGTATCCAGACAATGTGCGAAAAGACTTAACTAAGTCTACGTATCAAGATGAGATTAGTTTTCTCATATCGAACAATCATAGAAATAAGTTTATAAAGAACCTAGCATTGAGTCGCACAGGCAATACTTTACTATTGTTTCAGATGGTAGAGAAGCATGGCCGCATACTATATGATGATATAAATAGTGAAGCGAAAGACAGAAAGATATTTTTCGTTCATGGGGGAGTAGATGCTGAAACGAGGGAAGAAATTCGTGCTATCACTGAAAAAGAGAATGGTGCAATCATTGTGGCGTCATACGGAACTTTTAGCACGGGTATCAATATCAAAAACTTACATAATATAATATTTGCTAGCCCAACAAAGTCTCGCATACGAAATTTACAGTCTATAGGTAGAGGATTGCGTAGAGGTGATAATAAAGAGTCAGCAACGCTATATGATATATCAGATGATCTATGTTGGAAGTCGTATAATAACCACACACTAAAGCATTTTGCATATAGATTGAAGATATACAAAGAAGAAGAATTTAAATTCAAACTTTACAACATAAGGTTAAACTATGATACACATACTCAAATTATCTAATGGAGACACCATTGTCGGTGATCTCATTTCTGAAAATGAAGAGTGCATCACTTTAAATAATCCACTAGAACTTCAGATGGTTAATAATCCAATGGCAGGTTCTGGTCTAATGTCTATGTATTGGCTTCCTATAGATACTGAGGTTTTTCATGTTGACATTAGACAGCAACATGTGATAGTATTGTCTGAAGCGCCGCATGAGATAGAGATTTTTTATAAAAACTCTCTTTCTAATTTTATAAAAAAACAACATCTGATGCATCAATCGCTTGAAGATTATGTAGGGGTGAATGTTCCTAAGAATGACAGAACGAGAGAAGAAGAATATGAGGATATTAGACAGAAGGCTCTTCTCTATGCTCTTCATGGCGCAAACACAAGTATTATACACTGATAAAAAAAGGATTTAGTTATGGAACCTATTGTAAAAGTTGTAAAGCCGAAACGAGTAAAGCACGATTATGTAGATAACAAAATGTTTTTCGCTGCGATGCTAGAATATAAGAAAAGCGTTAAAGATGCAGAAGAGTGTGATGGTGTTCGGCCTATCATGCCCAATTATGTTGCTGAATGTATTATGAAGATTGCGACTCATCTATCTCATAAGCCAAATTTTGTCAACTACACCTTTCGTGAAGATATGATTAGCGATGGTATCGAGAACTGTCTTCAGTATGTAGACAATTTTGATCCTGCTAAATCAAATAATCCTTTTGCATATTTCACACAAATCATATACTTCGCTTTCATTCGCAGAATTCAGAAAGAGAAGAAGCAGCTATACATCAAATATAAAGCAACAGAGAATGCAAACGTATTTGATATGACTGCGGGAAAACAGCAGCACGATGCAGCCACTACGTACAATACATCTATTAAATCTGGTGGGTGGTCACAAGATTATATGTCAGAGTTCGTTGAGAACTTTGAAGAGACTAAAAGAAAGAAAAGGATCAAAAAGGGTGTTAGTCTAGATAGGTTGATAGATGATGATCTTGAGGCGTGATCTATGAAGATAGCATTAATCACGGACACTCATTGGGGTGTTCGAAACGATAATCAATCTTTTCTAGATATGATCAATCGTTTTCATGGTGAAGTTTTCTTCCCTTATATCAAAGAGAATAACATCAACACTGTAATTCATCTCGGCGACATAGTTGATAGGCGAAAGTATATCAGCTATACTACACTCAGAGACATGAATAAAAATTTCATAGAGAAGTGTCAGACAGAGAATTTGGATCTTCATATTCTAATTGGTAATCATGACGTAACATATAAGAATACCAATGAAGTAAATTCTATAAACGAACTTTACAATGAAGATATCAAAGGATATTCTGAAGCACAAGAAGTAGAGTTTGACGGCTGTAAGATTCTATTTCTGCCATGGATCAATAATCAAAATCTTGAACAGTCTATGCGAATGATCAGGGGTAGTACATCACAAGTTGTTATGGGCCATTTAGAGATTGCAGGGTGTCTTATGCAGCGAGGTATGGTGAATGATCATGGTCTAAAGATAGACACATTTAAAGACTTTGATATAGTCATGTCTGGTCATTATCATACTCGCTCTATCACAAATAACATTCATTATCTTGGATGCCCATATGAGCTTACGTGGTCAGATTATCAAGACCCAAAAGGGTTTCATGTGTTTGATACAGACACGAGGGAACTTGAGTTTATACAAAACCCAATTCATATGTTCCATAAAGTATTCTATGACGATTCTGATATGTCTGTTGAAGACATTAACAAAATTAATTTTGATGACTACAGCGGTACACTTGTCAAGGTGATCAAACAAACAACAGACAACCCGTATTGGTTTGATCTGTATATGGATAGACTATACAAGTCTAATCCTGTTAACGTTCAAGTTGTAGATGATCATATGAATCTAAACTTGGATGATGATAGCGACATTGTAAATGAAGCAGAAGACACTCTTACTATCCTGAGCAAATATATAGATGGTATGAAGACTACTGTAGACAAAAAAAGACTTGACTCTCTGATGAGAAGCCTGTATACTGAAGCATTATACATTGAGTCTTAATATGTGGGTTTATAAATGTGAAGCTGGAAAATATACAGAAGATAGTTTATTGAATCTTTTGTTTGTTATTTTTAAACATAGGTATCATCATTTTAAAAATGGTGAAGGGTTCAGAGATTAGTAAAGGCCTTATATGATTTTATTTAAGACGGTGAGGTGGAAGAATTTTCTATCTACGGGTAATGCATGGACTGAAATTACTCTAGATCAATCACCCAATACACTTATAGTAGGAGAGAATGGCTCTGGTAAGAGTACTATTCTTGATGCACTATGCTTTGGCCTATTCAACAAAGCCTTCCGAAAGATTAATCGACCTCAGTTAGTCAATACGATCAACGAGAAAGATTTAATGGTCGAGGTTGTGTTTAGAATAGGTAGCAAAGATTATCTGATTAGACGAGGCGCTAAGCCTAACATATTCGAGATATACATTAATGGTGATCTACAAAATCAACCAGGCTCTACACGCGACTACCAAGACTTGCTAGAGCGCATTATTCTCAAGTTAAACTTTAGTTCATTCACACAGATAGTCATACTGGGATCAACTTCGTTTGTACCCTTTATGCAGCTTACAGCGGCCGCACGCAGGGAAGTGATCGAAGACTTGCTAGATATACAGATATTCAGTAATATGAATCTGTTGCTTAAAGATAGAATATCTGAGAATAAGAATTCTATCCAAGATGCCGAATATTCTGTGAACATCATCAAAGAAAAGATGACTATACAGAGAGAATATATCGGTAAAATGAAGGCTAAGAACGATAATTATGTAGCAGAATTTCAAAAAGACATTGAAGATTTTACAGACGCTATCAATGATCAACATAAAGACAAACAAGCACAGGTGACGCTTATAGACGCTCTGGCTGATGCTCTGGTGGGTGAATCGAGTACTTTAACAAAGACTAATAAAGTTGTTACGTTGATAGAAAAACTAAAAGCTAAACATAAGAATGCTCATAAGCGAGTCAAGTTCTACGAGGACAATGACAACTGCCCAACATGTGAACAGATCATTGATACTGAAATCAAAGCTAATAAAATTTTAGATATTCAATCTACTATAACAGAGACAACAGATGCTGTTGATGTGCTATCAAAAGAGCATGTACAATTGAGAGAAGCTATAGACAAATATGACGCAATGAATTCAGAAGTGACTAGTATTCAGAAAACGATTATGTCTATAGATGCTGGCATCGATTCTAACCAGAAATCTATTTCAAAAATTCAGAACAACATCAGCAAAATTCTAGAGGCTGATGATGATGACGATACTGAAGCTAGAAATTCTCTTAAAATACTCAGAGATGATCTAGCTGAAAATGAAAAATCATTAGAAGAGTTTATATTTGATAAAGAACTATTCAACACAGCAGGGTCTATGTTGAAGGATGGTGGTATTAAAACTAAGATCATACGACAATACATTCCTGTGATGAACAAGCTGATTAACAAATATCTTGCAGCCTTAGATTTCTTTATCAATTTTGAACTTGATGAAGAATTCAAAGAGGTCATCAAGTCTCGGTACAGAGACGTATTCTCATACGCTTCATTCTCTGAGGGTGAGAAGATGAGGATCGATCTCGCGCTACTATTTACATGGCGCGCCATAGCGAAACTTCGCAACTCTACTAATACCAATTTGCTCATATTAGATGAGGTCTTTGATGCGTCACTAGACACAAACGGCTGTGATGAGTTTTTGAAATTGCTTCAGCAAGCTGCATCAGATACTAACATCTTTGTGATCTCTCATAAAGGAGATATATTGTATGATAAGTTCCACAGTCAAATTCGTTTTGAGAAAACCAAAAACTTTAGTAGGATAGCATGATGTTACGGAATGAAGAAAGAATTGAAGAGATTAAAAATATTGCTATGGAAAACTTAAAGATGGCTGACAATAAGCCTAGAGATGGTAATGATCATGATTATAAAAACTTTTGGACATTGTATCGTGCAGACGTTAGAGAACTATTAGGCCTCATAGATGATTATGAAACTGATCTAGAAAAATTTAAAATGTGGGACATTGATACAAAGATGATCGTTAGTAATGAGTCTGAAACTTGATAGGATAGTATAATGTTATACATATCGCCGCCGTTCGGCAACTATTTCACATACAAGAATGCAATGTCTATAAGAGGCACATTCACATATCACCGCAGAAAAGGATTGATATGGCATACAGCGCGATCACTACGGCCTGTGAAAGGCGGTTGGCGCAATCAGATAGGATTTCGTAATCCTGGTCTTAGTAATGTAATAATAAACAAGCGTGATACATATTCTATAGCAGCTTTAGATAGCGACTGGTCTCCATTTATTTCACAGATGCCATATAGTCATCCAACTTCTATAGAGATTAATGTTGGTTGTCCAAACGTTAGTTCTTATAGCATATCAGATGATGAAGTAAAATCTTTTGTTAAGTGTGTAGAATTAGGTTATGTTAAAAATTTAAGTGTGAAATTAAGTCCTACAAGCACGTACAATGTAGACTATGTTAAGAGATTGTGCGATCTAGGAATAAATAACTTTCATCTCAGCAATACTATAGCTACAACTAAGGGTGGTATATCAGGCAGACAACTTAAAGATATAAACTTATATAAGGTAGAAAAAATTGCAAAAATCTTTACAGGAAGAATTATTGCTGGAGGTGGAATATACGATAGACAAGATGTAATAGATTATAGAAATGTTGGCGCAACAGATTTTTCTATATCTACAGTATACATCACTAAACCTTGGCACATTAAGGAGATATATAATGAAACTCAAGCTTGAACTACTACCTTATAATCATCCCGTATTGAGGGAACCCACTCTACCATACGACTTTGATAATCCTCCTATCCCTCCTGATCAACTGTTCACAACACTAGCAGAATTTATGATCGAGAATAAGGGGATGGGCCTTGCTGCTAATCAGGTCGGCATTCCATATAATGTATTTGTCTTTGGTGATCCTACTAATGCAGACAGTGTTATTCCCGTATTCAATCCTAATATTCTCTCTAGGACTGGAGATGAGTATTATTCTGAAGAAGGTTGCTTGACATTCCCTGGTCTTTATGTTAAGATCAAAAGATACAATGTCATTAGGACAAGATACACGTCGCATGAAAACATAACCGATACGATCAAACTTTCTGGAATGTCTTCTAGAATATTTCAGCACGAGTATGACCATCTTCATGGCATCCTATATACTAAGAGAGCGCACAAGTATCACTTAGATAAGGCTCGCAAAGATTTGAAAAAAGTTATTAAACTAAGGAAAAAACTTGATGAAAAAAACAGTTAAACATTATTATGAACGAAATACTAAACTGGTAGAGCATCCAGTTAACAAGTATTTTGAAGAAATATTATGGATGACAGATGAAGAATTTGTTAACTGGTTTACTGAATTGCGCACAATTGTTGTTGATATCTGGGATGATGATGGTATTCCGCCGAGAGTAGGATACAATAAAGAAGGTATAGAAAAACAATTTAGGAGGATGTCTTCATTTAAAGTACATGAATTTGAAACTGTCGATGTGCTTACGGGTGAAAAGGATGTCATACGCAACACAAGCGCAGTAGGTAATGCAGCGAACCAGTGGTTCCCTACGATGATGAAAACTCGTATTAACTATAAAATGAATGATGATGGGCTGTCTATCTATGATCATTTTGCAGAATTAGATTTGTTAGGGAAGACATTGAAGTATGCGCGGCGCCATTTTAAGAAAGATAGCTTCTATGCGTACTCAGAACCAATATTCAAAGATCAGATAGTTAAAGTAGGAACTATCGATTATAAGATTGATAATGGTGTAGATTTTATAAACTGGTTTGAAGAAACGGCCAGACAATATGACCAATATGACTATTGGTTAAAGCCTATCAAAGATGATAAGAAAGGTTATACGGGTTATAACGATAAGCTCAGAGGTCGTTCTTGGTTAAGTATATCACGTAAAGATATAGAGAAAATCCCAGCGGGCTGCAAAACAAATATAGAAGATTATGAGAATTTTGAAATCATGTTATTTGAGAAGCGACAGAGAATGTTCCCTGTAGGGCTGAAAGCTTTTCGCGTATCGTGGTGTCAGTATGCAGTAAACTTCCCTCCACTAACTGCCAAATATCTGTATGAAAAATATACAGAACATTTTAAAACACAAGACGTGATTAATATCTATGACCCGTCGAGTGGTTGGGGTGGTAGAATATTAGGCGCTATGTCTATTAAAGATGACCGTAACATTCATTATGTTGGTACAGACCCTAACACTGATCACTCGATAGAGAATGGTCGTACCAAGTATGAAGACTTAGCAGACACATACAATAGTGTTAGAAACTCTGGTGTGTTATTCACACACGAAAACACATATGATATGTATCAACTAGGTAGCGAAGTTATTCATGAGAATGAAGATTTTCAGAAATACAAAGGTAAGCTAGACCTGATCTTCACCTCACCCCCTTACTTCGCTAAGGAAGCGTATTGTGAAGATGATACTCAATCTTATAAGAAATTTAACACATACGATGTATGGCGTGATGGTTTTCTCAGGCCCACATTAGAAACTTGTGTTGAGTACCTACGTTCTGATAGATATCTTTTATGGAATATAGCAGATGCAAAATTTGGTAAAGATATGCTACCCCTCGAAAAGGATAGCATTGATATTCTAGAATCGTTAGGTATGAAATTCGTAACGAAATTGAAAATGTCTCTGGCTCAAATGCCAGGAGGAAATAGAATAGACACAGAGACAGGTCTGCCAAAAGCAAAGAACTTTTGCAAGGTCAATGATATTTGGCTGAAGTATGAACCTGTCTATGTGTTCTATAAGGAGTGATTAAGCAACCAGGCTGATGAACTTGGCTAGCATTACGCGGCTTTCTTTCCGCTTGGTGTTTGCTTTCTTGAAAGCCGTTCGTATTGCGCCCTTCTTGGCATCGCTGGACACTTCAATGTTAGTGTTAGAGGTATTAAGATCGGACCCACCAGAGATGCCGAAATATTCACTGTATCCGCTATTCGGAATAGATATGAATTTATCTTTCCGCAGTTTAGCCCACAGAGCATCAAAGTCACGGTAGCCTACGCCGAGTGACCGCCGGCCTGCCCTTTTGTTCTTAGATATAATACGATATCCGATAACATTGGATTGCGTATTTTCTCGCAGAAGAAGCAGTAGATCATTCGTTAAATATCCTGGATCAGTAATAGCATAGGTCTTTTTTGTATCACGATCAATGATATTATACTTATATGGACCACGCCGAATATAATATTGGTCCTCTCCATCAAGTTGAATGTTCATGGTGTTCGATTCGCCATCAGTAAGAAACACCGTATTGACTATATCAAGATTGTTAGATTTTTTGAACTCCTTGAATATAGAAATAGCAGCAACAATTGTAGCATCTAAAGGTGTTCCGCCTAAGTGGAAAACCCTTGGCACACCTTCAGTAATAGTATATGGACCGAACCGCGTATAATTATTGTACCGTTCGTTGTATGCTAAACCTGTTGTTAAGCAGATTTCTGACATTCGAACAAAATCTGACCGAGACATTTTGTTGTCGAATAATTCTAGAAGAATTAGATCCTTATTAATAAGAAGCATATCTTCAGTATTATTTTGCCGAGTTATATCTTGTTTGTCGCGGTGTGAGGTGAAGCCATAAACACGGAATGAAATATTGACTTGCCGACAGAACATCACCAGATTTAGAGTCTGTTCCATCGTAGCATTGAAATCTTGAGCCATAGAGCCAGAGAAATCAATATACATCAACAAGCCGTGGTTCTTACCTTCAGGAACAACAGACATCTTTTTGAAAATATCATCGCTGTAACGATAGCTATTCATCTTCACAGGATCAATAACGCCAGTCTTAGCGGTAGTCGTGCGGGCATATTCAGTAGCCCGCTTCTTCATTTCGAATTCCTTGACTAGGTAATTGATCGTTGGTTTGTTATTCACCCGAAACTTTTTGAGGAGGTCTTTACCGACCGAGGCGACCTCATCTGGCTCAGAATAGTACCCATCAAAATCTTTGATAATATCTTTATATGAAGTCTTGAACTGATCGATATTTACATCATCTAGTTTCATATTATAGATATTGACGTTAGAATCATTTCCAAAGGTTTCTTCGATATTCTGGGCTAGCAATTCATCAGTTTTTGAATTGGGTTCCCAATCGTCTCCACCTTTATCATCACCCGATGCATCGTTTTCAGATTCATCGTTTTCAGATTCATCATCATCATCAGTATCACCATCAGCGAAATTATCTGATAACTCTTCTTCCTCATCACCCTGTTCATTGGTGATTTCTTCACCAGCGCCATCTGTCATAGCATCAGGATCAAATTCGTTTTCCTCAGCTTCATTTTCATCTTTTTCTTTTTCAGCATCACCTTTCGCTTTTTCGTAGAGTCGATCAGCGATATCAACTACGTTCTCCCACGTTTCGGCCGCTTCGATTTCAGCGAACCATGCATCTTCTTCTTTGGAGAATGTGACACCAGCAGACTGCCCGCACTTGAAAGCGACATTAAGCCGATCAATCAGATCATATGCGTTGATGGAAGTCCGGCTCTTACCGAAGAAACCATCATCCAACATCTTATTATAAGAACGAATGAAATTGCGCCGAAGACCAGGATACCGCCGAAGCATCAGCTTTTCGATCCGAGCGTCTTCGACCACGTTGAGATAAGATTTATATCCCTTAGTCTTACCGTCGATCTCATCCTTCCAACCCTCTGGAGGAGTGAATAGAGCGTGACCAACTTCATGCCCGGTAAGGTGATCATTCTGATCCTCGGTCATATCCTTCCAGTTGGGAAGGGTTAGCGTCCGAGCCATTAGATCAAACGATGCGGTGGGCACGTTCTTTTTGACGACCGTAAGATCCTCTGTCGCCAAAAGCTTGGCTAGAGTCTCTTTCGATTTAAACTGTGTAGTCATATTCAAGCCCCAGTCCAAGCAACGGTGTAACCGCCTTCAATGATGTTTCCACGGGCGAAGTTCCGAGTAGGGGCTGCCCAGCCAGCGGCTTTCAGGATATCGCCCTTTTTGAACTTCTTATCGTTGTCAGTATTGACAACAAAGCCCCAAACGCCACCACGTTCTCTGGTGATTTTGATGTACTTGGTTCCCGCCTTGTAGGAAATGCCTTCATCGAATTCGATGATCATCTTTTTGTTGATATCGGTGAGGGTGTTTAGGCCCTTGATATCAGCGCACCGCGTCGTCCAGGTAAGATAGTCTGCTTTGATGTTTTCGATCAGGGCAGTCATTTCGGTATTCATATCAATCTCTCTCTGTTTTCTCATTATAACTAAGTATACTTCATATGCAGCCCAAAGTCAAGAAAAATCGTACCTGCTAAGTCATTGATATATAACGATACCTGAAATTAGATCGATTCGCTTATAAAATCAACATTATCAAATTATTTTTGAGTTTTGTTTAGAATCAATGACTTAGCAGGTACGATTTTCCTTGCATTTGGCAATCACCTGTGCTATTATCTATATATAATGAGAAATAAGGAAATGACTATGAAGATTAAAGAAGGCGACTTGATTACCGAAGGCGGCATATCTTATGTCGTAGAAAAAGATGAAGAGGGCACCCTGTGGGGTGTATCTAATAACGCAGAATACGAGATCGAATTGAGTGAAGATTTCGTCCCTGATGCGCTATTTTCTGCTTGACATTGGGATCTACCTGTGTTAGGATACTTAAATGATGATAGAAAGAGAGAGTTTGATATGACTAAGCTTGAAGAGCACCTTGCATTGACGAAACTCACTAAGATGGATGAGATGACGTTGATGATGGAGCAACTAGCTGGAGATGTCCGGCTACTGTCCAGTGCATTGCAAGACGCTGTGACAACCGTTGAACGATTGACAGCCGCTGACGTGGTTAACAATAAATGAAAAATAAACATATCCACGCGCATATGAAGTCTGCATTTAATTATGCAGAATGCAGCACCGCCAAGAAACTCAAGGTGGGCTGTGTTCTGGTCAAAGATGACCGCATCATATCGATCGGATATAACGGCATGCCCAGTGGATGGTCTAACGAGTGTGAAACACTTTCATTCTGGGCAGAAGATGGTAAGCAACTTCTGAACCAGGTCTTGATTACCAAACCAGAAGTTCTACATGCAGAAGAAAATGCTATCACCAAGCTTGCTAGGAGCACTGAGTCGGGCGAGGGCGCAACAGCATTTATCACACACGCGCCATGCATGACCTGTGCTAAACTAATGCATGGTTCTGGTATAATCGAGGTATTCTATGTGTATTCATATAGAGACAACTCTGGGCTAGATTTTTTGAAGAAATGTGGCGTGAAATTAACAAAGATTGAAGGAGTTTGGAAATGAGCAACTATGTAGATATTTTTTACGATAGCTACTACAATTATGAACCCAGCACGAATGCTCAACTCGATACGGGTACTCCAGAGAGCGCCCGTGAGTGTCCTTGTGATGAATGCCCCAGCTATGCGCAGTGTGAGTCTGATGGTAAGGAATGCGTAGCTTTTCGCAATTGGGCGCTGAAGGGTGATTATGCAGACAAGGATATGGGCCGCCTGCTTCGAGTCGCTAAAAATCTGTGAAATGTGAAAATAGTTCTTGACATTGGGATCTACCTATGCTAAGATACTTATATTGATGATGAGAGAGAGAAATTGAGATGAACAAGAAACACCAGCGTTTTGTTGATATTGCTACTGCGAAGTACGGTAATATCATAACTCGAAAAGATATCAAGGAAATTTGTGCGAGCGAGGGTCTCCCCTTCCCGTCATGGCTTACTGCTACGGGCAGTCGCTTTCGGCTTGCACACGGTAAGTTCCAGCTTCCTTCAATTCCCGATATCGATGGTAATATGTTGACGGCTGCTCCTGTAGCAGTCGCGCAGAATGTGTCTGAATCGGTAGTCAATCTTGAGCCGTCTAATCTGGTTAAAGATTTGAACATCGACACTATCGGGTTTACCGAGAAGCTTGTCCCAAAGATGGATAACCTGTTCGTTCCGTTCGGTAATTTCAAGATGATTAAGAAAGTGCTGTCTACCCAGATGTTCTACCCCATCTTCGTAACGGGTCTATCAGGCAACGGTAAGACGTTTTCAGTCTTGCAGGCTTGTGCTGCTCTTAATCGGGAAACGATCCGGGTTAACTTCACGGTCGAAACTGATGAAGATGATTTGATCGGTGGCTTTCGGCTTGTTAATGGCGAGACCAAGTTCTTCAAGGGCCCTGTTATCAAGGCTATGGAACGTGGTTGTGTTCTTCTGCTTGATGAACTTGATCTGGCTAGCCCAGCTAAAGTTATGTGCTTGCAGTCGATCCTAGAAGGCAGCGGCTACTTCATCAAGAAAACTGGTGAGTATATCGAACCTGCTAAAGGCTTCACCGTTGTTGCTACTGCGAACACAAAGGGTAAAGGCTCTGACGATGGTCGCTTCATCGGCACTAACGTGATGAATGAAGCGTTCCTTGAGAGGTTCCCTATCACTTGTGAGCAGGAGTATCCGCCCGTTGCAACCGAGAAGAAAATTCTTGGGAAGGTCTTCGATGATCTTGATATTGATACTATGGATGATTTTGAAGAGAAGCTTGTTGATTGGGCTGATATCATTCGGAAGACTTTCTATGATGGTGGTGTCGATGAAGTTATCTCCACCCGTCGGCTAGTCCACATTGCAAAAGCCTACAGCATCTTCAATGATCGGATGGAAGCAATAGAATATTGCATCAACCGGTTCGACGATGATACCAAAGCATCCTTCA